>ENA-UONT01000212-UONT01000212.1-human-gut-metagenome-genome-assembly--contig:-CS20-NODE-212-length-82615-cov-18.793617_pt1 | contig 82615 bp, 72 predicted proteins | sample MGYA00242459_ERZ724006 | MGnify/ENA metagenome assembly ERZ724006
GCATCTTTTTTATCTCTCCCCGGCTCGTGTCGGCTAAAAAAGCGCAGACCGAAAAGGCTCTAAGATATTTGAGCTTAGCTTGAGATTAAGCAGATGGTGTGAGAGAAGCTACGGACGTGTTTGCCTCCCCTGTGTAAGGGGAGGTGGCACGGCTTGCCGTGACAGAGGGGCTGTTGGAAACTCAATCTTCTGCTACCAAACTCCTCCTCTCTGCATCGGAAAGGCTGATAAAATCCTATCGGATTTCTCCGAAAAAATGATTATCCGCTTTTTCTACCGCCGAAACCCGTCTCTGCCGTACGCTGGTACGGCGACGTGACGATTTTCGACGATTCTGCATCTTTTTTATCTCTCCACGCGGCGGTTCGGCTAAAAAAGCGCAGACCTGAAAGTTCTTGTGGAACGAAAAGAAAAGATTTTAGTCTCAAACAATAACGAGACGCTGAAAGAGACAGAATATAGTGAGTTTTCCGAGAGAGAAAGCGCAGACAGAAGCTTTCTCCGAGAGGTTGCGTGTACACTTTAAAATGAGAAAGCTCTCTGAAAGGAAAAGCGCAGTCTGAAAAATCATCAAGGACATTAAAAAAGGATGTTTTAGTTTAAAAGGAGCGGACTTCATTGTTCCTTGAATACTATAAAACATCACCATATTGCCCGAGGCGGCATAGAAATAAAATAGAAGAACACATTGCTCCGATAGGAGCCGAACATATAAATTACATCGGAACACACACCACACCCACGGTTTAATATTTACATAGCACATACAGCGAATACACAGCGACTTCAAGACGATTTGTAACAGCATATAATCACTTATTTATTTATTGTAAGGAGATTTCTGTCATGATGACACTCGATGAGCTTCGTGAGATCAGAGCAAAGCTGGATGCGGGCAAGATCCCGCCTCCGCCAAAGACCTCTTATGTTAACAACCACATTCATACAACGTATTCGTTCTCGCCCTACACGCCTACCGAGGCTGTCTACATCGCATGGAAGAACGGACTCGGCACGGCGGGAATAATGGATCATGATTCGACTGCGGGCGCACGCGAATTTCTCGAGGCAGCTGACATTCTCGACATGCCGGTGACCTGCGGCGTAGAGTGCCGGGTAGATATGTCGGATACGGTGCTGTGCGGCAGACGCATCAATAACCCCGATCAGGTCTCGGTAGCATATGTCGCAATGCACGGTATACCGCACTGCAATCTTGAGAAGGTAAACGACTTTTTCGCGCCCTATCGCGCGGCGAGAAATGTTCGCAACCGCGCCATGTGCGAGCGGATAAACGAGCTGATGGAGCCGTACGGGATAAGCGTCGATTTTGATACAGATGTTCTTCCGAGCTCAAACTATGCAAAGGGAGGAACGGTGACCGAGCGCCATCTGATGTTTGCCCTTGCTAAAAAGATAGTCGAGCGTTATCAGCTGCCCGAGCAGGTAGTTGCCTTTCTCGGAGACGAGATGGGCATGAAGCTCTCGGACAAAAATCGCCGCAAGCTGCTCGACGCTCATCCTGATTTTTATGTTTACGATCTTCTCGGCGTGCTGAAGAGCGACCTTATCGGAAAGGTGTACATACCCGCGACAGACGAACTTCCGGATGCCATGACCTTTGTCAAGATGGTGCACGACAACGGCGGTATCGCTGCGTATGCATATCTCGGAGATGTAGGCGATTCTGTAACCGGAGACAAAAAATCACAGCGCTTCGAGGATGAATATCTCGACGCGGTCGTCTGCGTGCTTCAGGGGCTCGGCTTCGATGCCGTTACATATATGCCTACGCGCAACTCACCGGAGCAGCTTGCCCGTGTTATGAATATCTGCCGTCTGCATAACTTCTTCCAGATAAGCGGAGAGGATATAAACTCACCGCGCCAGTCGTTTGTATGCAGCGCGCTTGACGACCCGCATTTCCGTCATCTTATCATCAATACATACACGCTTATCGGCTACGAAAAAATCGCAAGCGAGAATATCAGCGCCGCGCGTGAACGTTTCTCCGAGATTTTCAATAAATAAGCGGGAGGAGAAATTAAGATGAATTTGCACGGCGCTTTCGCTGAACTGACTGTGACGAGCTTTTATGTTATCGCAATGACAGTAATGAGCGTTTTGGCATTGCTGGTCTTCATAATTGATAAGAACCTTGCTCGCCGGGGCACATGGCGTATTTCCGAGGCGGCATTGTGGTTTTTTACGGTTTTCTTCGGAGGCGTCGGCTCGTTTGTAGGAATGCATCTAATGCATCATAAGACTCGCCATACAAACTTTCGCATAGGTGTTCCGATATGTGCGCTGCTTCAGCTTGCCGCGCTCGCAGCTCTGATAGTGCTTACCTGATGTGTTACGTGTGTTGACCCCGATGCCTGACTCTTCGAGCGCAAGAAAATGCCGATTATTCGAGCCAACTGCATAATTATAAGATCCGCCGTCGAGCCTACGCGGCGGATTTTTTATATCGGCATCTTCTATGAAGCGTCAAGGCACAGCTGTATACCGTGTGCGATGGCGCAATTATTGTCAGCACTATAGAGTATAATGCAGACGTTGTATGTGAGTTATAAGATACAATAGCAGGAAGATGACGGATGTGCGGCTGCATACACCCGACAGCGGATTTTTGCCACCCGACATTGAAAACTTTCACGCATGCTATTGCAATTCCCGCCGATGTATGGTATATTATAGGGTGGTATGTTTGTCCGTGCGGTATAATAGCATCGCTGTGTCGATTTTGCCGTGCGCGGCACATAAATAACGAAAAAAGGTAACTTTTATGCTGACTATCAAGAAGAGATTATCGGAGAAGCTCGCCTCGGTCATGGAGGCGCAGTTCGGCAATGCTCCTGCGGCAGAGGAGCTCTGCGCCATGCTCGAGTACCCTCCCGACAACACAATGGGTGATATCGCACTGCCGTGCTTTAAGCTCTCGCGCACGCTCCGCAAGGCACCGCCCGTAATTGCTTCGTCGGTAGGCGAGGCGCTGGCAGCGGATCTGCCTAACGGCATATCCGAGGCGGTATGCGCCGGCGGATACCTTAATTTCAAGGTGTCAGACGGCTATCTGCGAGACGACCTTGTCGAGCGCATACTCCGACCGGGCGAGATCCCCTACGGTGGATCGGATGTCGGGCACGGCAAGACGATAGTCCTCGACTATTCCTCGCCGAATGTGGCTAAGCCCTTTCACATCGGGCATCTCGGAACGACGGTTATCGGTCATTCTCTTAAAAAGCTGCATCAGTTCGCAGGCTATAATTGCGTCGGCATAAACTATCTCGGCGACTGGGGCACTCAGTTCGGTAAGCTAATAACCGCATATCGCCTCTGGGGTAACCGCGAGATGATAGAGCGGGACGGAATTGACAAGCTCGTTGAGCTGTATGTCCGCTTCCACGAGGAGGCTGAATCCGACCCGACTCTGAACGACCGTGCTCGCGAGGAGTTTGCTAAGCTCGAGCACGGAGACGAGGAAAACCTTGCGCTCTGGCGTTGGTTCGTTGACCTGAGTCTGCGTGAGTATAAAAAGACCTATGCACAGCTTGATATCGAGTTTGATTCGTATAAGGGTGAGAGCTTTTATACCGACAAGATGCCGGCACAGGTACAGAAGCTGCGCGATATGGGATTGCTCAAGATCGACGACGGCGCATCCATTGTCGACCTTGAGGAGTACGGAATGCCTCCATGCCTGATACTGAAAAAGGACGGCTCCACCCTCTATCCTACCCGTGATATCGCGGCAGCGGTATACCGGAAGGAGACCTACGATTTCGATAAGTGTATCTATGTTACCTCTTCCGCTCAGTGCCTGCACTTTGCTCAGTGGTTCAAGGTGGTGGAGCTGATGGGATATCCGTGGTACGGCGGACTTGTTCATGTGCCGTACGGCACCGTAAGCATCAACGGCGAAAAGCTCGCTACCCGTACCGGAAACGTCATTTTGCTTCGTGACCTTTTTGCTCAATCGATAGAAAAGGTCCGCGAGATAATGACCGAGAAGGGCAGAGAGCTTGAGGATATGGACAGCGTAGCCGAGGCGGTCGGTGTCGGAGCTATCGTATACTACTACCTCTCCGGCAGCCGCATTAAGGATATCAGCTTTATGCTCGAGGATGCGCTTTCGTTTGACGGAAATACCGGACCGTATGCACAGTATACCTATGCGCGCACCTGCTCTATCCTCTCCCGTGCCGACAGTATTCCGGATGCGGCGGCAGCAGAGGGAGCACCTCTGTGCGATGCGGAGCGCGAGCTGCTGCGTACGCTTGCACTCTTCCCGGAAAAGGTCTCGGATGCGCTTGAAGCATATGAGCCGAGCATCGTCACACGCTATATTTATCAGCTCTGTGCTGCATTCAATAAGTTCTATCACGATTGCTCCATCGCGCATGCAGAATCGGATGCTGTCGGCGCTTCGCGTCTGCGCATGACCGCTGCGGTTCGCGATGTACTCGGAAATGCACTGCATCTCATCTGTATGAGAACGCCCGAGAAGATCTGACGGTCTGCCGTGGCGTATAAGCCGCCGGGGCGGCTGCCTATTCGCCGCTTTGAATCCGTCGGCTGAAACTAAAATTAATACACACAATAAGGAGAATATAAAATGTCAGGACATAGCAAATGGAAAAATATAATGCACAAAAAGGAAAAGACCGACGCACAGCGCGCGAGTGTCTTTACAAAGGTCGGTAAGGAGATTGCCGTTGCCGTTAAGGCGGGCGGTCCCGATCCCGTTTCAAACTCCAAGCTGCGCGACCTTATCTCCAAGGCTAAGTCGCTCAATGTCCCGAATGATAATATCGACCGCATTATCAAGAAGGCAAGCGGCGCAGATGGTGCGGTATACGAGGAGATCTCCTATGAGGGCTACGGTCCGTCCGGTGTTGCCGTTATAGTTGAGGCGGCAACGGATAATCGCAACCGTACTGCGGCAGAGGTTCGCCATTTCTTCGATAAGTTCGGCGGAAATCTCGGCCAGAGCGGCTGTGTAGGCTACCTCTTTACCGAAAAGGGCATTATCATTATAGACAACAGCGAGGGCGGTGTAGACGAGGATAAGCTCATGGAGGATGCACTTGAATCGGGCGCGGAGGATTTTGCTGCAGACGGTGATATCTTTGAGATAACCACCGAACCGAGCGATCTTGAAACCGTTCGTGACGAGCTTGAGGCAATGGGATATGCGATCGCCTCTTGCGAAAAGGATAAGATACCCTCAAACTATGTCGATCTCACCGATGAGGATGATATCAAGAAGATGAACTCGCTCCTCGAGCACCTCGAGGAAAACGACGATGTTGTTAATATCTATCATAACTGGAACGACGGAGAGTAATCAGACGAAAGTCCGTATGCCATTAAAAAAACGGAATAATATCTGAGCGTCACTCCGAGTGAATGCACAGAGGCATCAGCCGATTATCGGCTGACGCCTCTGTGCTTTGTCATATTCTGTTGTATGCGTGCTTTACCGCAGCTGCCGCATTTTGTAAGCATTTTTTATTCTGCAGCAGTCGTCTCTTCTGCGGGCGCTGCGCCGCTGATAAGTGCGTCGAGCACCGAGGAATCAGCCTTATAGACCACGCCGTCGTCGCCGTAGAGCAGATATCGCTGAGAGGTGGTGTCGCTGCCGTCCTCGGAGAGCACCTTGCCGCCTACGCGCAGCGAGTAGCTGCCGGTGGTTTTTACCGAGGTTGCAGAGGAGTCCTCATTGGTCTCGTCAAGCTTGACCTCCTTTGAGTAGCTGACGGTCACGGTGTACGCATCGTCGCCGAGCCCCATCTCGGACAGCTGCTCATCGCTCGGTGCGTATGCCGCCCATCCGGTCAGTTCGAGCTTTCCGAGCAGCTCTGTATAGCTGTCGGTGAGCATATCGCCGGTATAGTTATCGGCGCTGCCGTCGGGTGCGGTCACCGAATAGCCGGTGTAGGTAATATCGGTCGGGAGCGCGGCAAGCGATATAAGATCATCCTCCGAGACGGTAAACGTACGCATTATGGTACTGTCAACGGTATAGATCGTATTGCTGCCGTCGGTCATCATATAGTACACACTCGAGAACTCGTTGTAGTTTCCGATGCTGTAGCTGCGTGTCGTGCCGTCGGAATATCCGACCGTAACTGTCAGCGACGGATTATCGAGACCGTATGTAGAGAGGTCTCCCGGCTCGGTTATCTCGCGCGAGGCACTGATCGAGGCTACCGCCGATGCGAGCTTTGAGAGCTTGGTATCGCTGAGCGGAAAGCCCGGGCGCTGAACATATTCCCAGTCTGCGGAGCTTGAGCCGCGCGAGAGGGTTATCGTGCCCTCGGATTCCTCACTGCTCGGAAATGTGAGCGAGAGTACCTCGGAGCTTTGATGTGCGGAGACCGATACAGCCTCGGTCTCTGTCGTATCGGCTGCATTTCCGTCCTCGGAGAGAAGCGGCGCGACAATGAAGTATACTGCGATGAGCACCGCCGCGAATACAACGAGCAGAATACTCGTCACGAGCTGTCTCTGTCGTTTCTTTTTTCTGCGCAGCTCGCCCGCATCCGGTACTGATGCGGCATCCGTTTCGTCGCTCAGTACCGGGGTGATATTCTTTTTCTCATCCATGGCTCAGCCTCAGCGCTTTCTGCGTCTGTTCCATACATAGAGACCGCTTGCGGCGACCGCTACGGGAACGACAACGCACATTATTGCAAGCCAAAAGCTGCTCGATCCGTCGGGAACGGTAAGCGAATCGGACATCAGCGACTTAGCGGCAATTGTGACCGATGCTTCCTTCTCGCAGACGGTGTTCATGGTCGCGATGAGATACTGAAGATTAGCATAGTAATTCTCACCGAGGTATGGCGAGCCGAACCATATCAGCTGACCGCCGCTCTCGGAGAGGGTAGATCTTGCCGCAACCATAAACTGTCCCTCGATATCCTCATCGGTGACAGAGTAGATAGTTTCGTTTTTCAGCGTCTCGAGATTTGTCTTGCTGTACGCCTTGTCGGAGGTGGAGAGCAGAGCATCGACGGTAACGGTCTTGTCGGTGTCAACCTTCTGTATTCCGTGTGCCTCGGGCGCAATGATATATACATTGCTTGCGGAGAGCATAGAGGAGATATCAGTGCTCTCGATAGAGGGCAGCAGATAGTAGGGCTTTCCGCTTGCGTACATGCTGTCGCTGCCCTCGACGAGCAGACCGGGTACGCGGCTCAGACCGTAGCGCTCACCGAGCGCGTTAAGATTAGCAAGAGTATACGGGTAATAGGTTATCATAATAACCTTTCCGCCGCCGTCGATATACTCCTCAAGCGCGGATACCTCATCCTCCGAGAGGTCGTTCTGCGGAACGTTTATCAAAACGCAGGAAGCGTCGCTCGGAACCTTTCCGTCGCCGGTTATCAGCGAGAGCTGCTCTGTGCGGAAGTTGTCGTCCGCAAGAATGGAGGAAAAGTCGGAGGAGAGACTGCTCTCACCGTTTCCGTTAAGCAGATAAACGACGGGAAGATTGTCACTCGTTACATATTCGATGGCACTTGTCATCTGCGCCTCGCCCGCAAACTCATAGGTTGTGTCGTAGGACATTGTCTGATAGTTGGGGGTCTGGGTGGTCACGACTATATCGGAGTAGTCGACAACCTTAGAGCGCAGCGAGGAGCTTACTATAACGCTGTTCTGTGAGGGTGCCTTATCGGTGTAGGACTGATAGAAGGTCGGGTTGAGCGTAATATCCACCTGCTCGACCTTTATGTGCGAGTTTAACGACGCATATCTGCTCAGCAGTTCCCATATCATGTCACCGTAGGTAGAAGAGCTCGAACCGAGCAGCTGATACATGGTTATATCGGCATCTACGTCCGCAACGAGCTTTTCGGTATCCTCAGAGAGGGTATACAGGTCCTCAGCGCTCATATCGAATTTCGTCAGGCGAGAGGGGAGGGAGGACACGAGCAGGTTAACGACTATCACCGCAACGATAGCTACCGCAATGCCGATAAGGCTGAAGCTGCCGAGACGTGTACGGCGCTGCTCGCCCTCTGTTTTCTTGAAAATATTCTTCATTTTACTACCTCCTTACGCCCATCTTCTCTGCTGCATGGTCTTTGCAGTGAGATAGCAGAACAGGCAGATAACCGTCAGATAGTACACGACGGCGCTGAGATCGAATATTCCGCCGACAAAGCTGGCGAGGCGGTCGAATACGCCGAGACTTGCTATGACTGTGGGAAACAAATTTTCAAATATGCTCGATTTGATAAAGTAGAGAAGCGCAAGCAGCAGCTGTAGTACGATGTATACCGAGCCGCCGACCGTCGTGTTCTTTGTCAGCATGTATGCAGCTATCGCAGCAACAGCCGCGAGAACCGAGAGTGCGATGAACGAGGCTATCGGTGTGGACGGAATGAGCCCCGAGATGCCCTTTGCGAGATAGCAGACAAGCAGCGCGCTGAACGAAAGAACGGCTGCGATTATCTGGCTCTCGGTGAGCGAGGAAAAGAACATTCCTATCGCGATGAGCGCGCAGCCCATAAGGAAGAACGCAAACAGCGTTCCGTATGCGGCGGCAAAATTGACCGTTCCGTAGATCGAGAGTATCGGCGGAATGAGTGCGAGCAGCAGGGTAGGCGCCGCGAGCACCGTGACCATCGCAAGATACTTACCCGCAACAACGTCGCGTATCTTCAGCGGCAGCGAATACAGCAGCTGATCGGTCTTGCGGTGACGCTCGTCCGAGAAGCTGCGCATGGTCAGTATAGGTACGATTATCATATAGATAAAGTAGGTCGAGCTGAGCATGTATTCAAAATTCGGATATCCGCTTCTTAGGTTGACTGCGACGGTAAATATTCCGCTGACGAGCAGCAGAAACGCCGCAAAGATGATGCCGGTCATGTTTGTATAGAACGACCGCAGCTCTTTTCTGAAAACAGCAATCATATCTTAGCCTTTCTTATCGGTTGTTTAAAATCTGTTTTTTTATCTGATAAAGCTTATCGGAAATTACCGGATAAAATGCGGTCGGTCATCCGAACAGCGGCTTGTAGCCGTCGTCTCCGTCGGTATCGCCTGCAGCGTCCGTACCGTCGACGCCGTTTGTATCGGTATCGACGTCGGCAGCGCCCGAATCTGCATCAGTGCCGGAATCTGTCTCGCCGTCGGTCTCAACGTCGTCGCCGTATGCATCCGCCGTGCCGTCTCCGTTGTCGTCGGCACCGGCAAGGCTCTCATCGTCGGGCATATCCTCGTCTACCGCAGCGGCATCATTCTCCTGTGTCAGACGCAGGAACATCTCCTCGAGCGTTCCGGTTACCGGCTGAATTCTGTAAACGGTCATTCCCGCGCCCGCAAGAGCGGAGAACAGCTGTTCGCGCAGCGCGCCCTCATCCTCCGTTGTCAGACGGGCATTCAGCACACCATCTTCATCGGTCGGGTCTATTTCGTAGCCGTCGACCGCATCGATGCTCTCAAGCAGTGCGCTGAGCTGCGTGACGCTGCCGCGGACGGTGATCTCGGTTGCCTTTTCCTCGCCGAGCGCGCTGCCGAGGTCGTCTATCGGTGAGCTTGCAACAAGCTTTCCGTGCGAGATTATCATAACGTAGTCGCACACGGCTGATATCTCCGAGAGAATGTGGCTCGAGAGAATTACAGTGTGACGCTCGCCGAGCTTCTTAATCAGCGAACGGATATAGATAATCTGTCGCGGGTCGAGTCCGACCGTCGGCTCGTCGAGGATGATTATCTCGGGCGAACCGAGCATCGCCTGCGCGATACCTACGCGCTGCTTGTAGCCCTTTGAGAGGTTCTTTATCAGGCGGCTGCGCATGCCGCCGATGCAGGTCGCATCCATAACGTATTCGATCTCCTCATGCAGCTCCGCTCCGCGCAGTCCCTTTGCGCGACCGACGAACGTGAGATATTCCTCGGGGGTCATGTCGGGATAGAGCGGCGGCTGCTCTGGCAGATAGCCTATCAGGCGCTTTGCCTCGTCCGGCTCCTCGCAGATGTCGTATCCGCCTATGAGTACCTGTCCCTCCGTCGGCGCGAGGCAGCCCGCGATGATGTTCATCGTCGTACTCTTGCCCGCACCGTTCGGTCCGAGAAAACCGTATATCTTTCCGCTCTCTACCTTGAACGAGAGATCGGATACGGCGACACCCGAACCGTACTTCTTTGTCAGATGCTTTACTTCAATCATTGTGATTTCCTTTCAAAACAAGGTCATAAATGACGCGAGTGGCATGTTCATGCCCTTAGCTATTATTCTAATACGTTATTGTGACGGCTATGTGAAGATGTGATGTAAATGTTGTGTAAATTGCCGTGGAGGCTAAAAAAGCGCAGACCGAAAAAGCGAAAACGAGGCATTTGATGATGGCTTTAGTATAATCTGATTTGCGGAATGATGTCGGAATCCTTGCGGATTCCTTCAAAAGGCGAAATGATGTTTTCGCTTTTTCTACCGCCGAAAATCGCCTCTGCCGTACGCTTGTACGGCGACGTGACGATTTTCGACGATTCTGCATCTTTTTTATCTCTCCCCGGCTCGTGTCGGCTGAAAAAGCGCAGACCGAAAACAAGCTTATATCATAATAAAATAGTTCTAAGTAATATAAAGTAACCACCCCGATGCCGAAGTATATCGTTATCGGGGTGGTTATATCTACACCGCTTTCAGCGGAGAGCTATTGATTTTTGCTTGAGGGCTGTTATCAGTCGCCGATAGAATCGGTGCGGTAGATGAACTTGACATTTCCGTCGGTCTCATCGGTAATTCCCGAGAAAGAATTGTAATCGCGGGAAACATTGATGATAGCCTTCAGGCGCTCGCTTGCGCTGCCTACATCGTCGCGCAGGATCTTAGTGAGCTTGGAGATACCGTCGGTATTGAAGGTTCCCAGACCCTCGTCGAGCTGCTTTGCGCCGTCGCGGAGCTGACTTACGCCGTTGCGGAGAGCGGGAACGCCGTCACGGAGCGAGAGAATGCCGTCATAGAGGGTTGTGAGACCGTCGCGGAGGGTATCTGCGCCTGCAGAGAGGGTCGCAGAGCCGCTTGCAAGGCTGTCTGCACCGTCCTTTGCACTGCTTACACCGTATGTATAGGTGCACAGACCTGAGTAGAAGGTCGAATAAGAATCAAGCTGACCCTTGAGCGCGCTGATATCTGCTGCGCCCGACTTTGCCTGCTCGAGTGCTGCGGTTATCTGCTCCTGAACCTCAGCGGAGTTCATATTCTGCTCGATGAGCAGTGCAACCTGCTCGTCTGTCTTGGTGCTTATCGTCTGCTTGATGCCGTCGCTTGCCATCTGCGCGTCGGTATTCTGAGTGATGAGTGCCTTAACGGCGTCGCTTGCCATCTGAGCGTCGACCGCGCCTTTTATAGCTGCCTGCTGCTCGGCGGTGATAGCGCCTGCCTCAACGGCTGACTTATACTGCTCGACCGTCATGTTCTGAGTAGCGAGCACCTTTGCAAGAACGCCGCTTCTGACCTCGGCGGTGACAGCCGCTTCTACCTGAGTACGTACAGCCTCGGTAACTGCGGCTTCAATCGTGCCGCGCTGAGCCTCGACTGCTGCAGTGACCTTTTCGCGTGCTGTTGCTGCTGCGAGCTCGTAAACCTTGGTCTCATCGAGCGACGCGATAGCTCCGGAGAGGACCTTGTCATAGTTATCTGCGGTAAGTGCGGGCAGGGTAAGTCCAGCTGCTGCAAGCTGCTTGTCAGCCGTGCTGAGCAGAGCGGAGAACACCTGCTCTGCGCCGCCGCGGAGTGCGGCACTGTTAGCGTCAAGCTCCGCGAGACCGCCTGCGAGCTGCTTAGCGCCGGAGGCGAGTGCGGATGCGCCGGAGGCAAGTGTATCGGAACCGCTGCGGAGCCGGTCGGCGCCGTCGACGAGCTTATCAACGCCTGCTATCAGGTCGCCGGAGCGGTCGAGCAGGGTGCCTACACCCTCATAGAGTGCTGCGGAGCCGTCCATCAGCTGCTTCATGCCGTCGTCGAGCTGATCGGCGGCGTCGGTGAGCTTATCGAGGTCATCGAGCGCGTCGGGATCAACCGAGCTGAATACGCTGTTTGTTGCTACGGTCACGGTGTTGCTTATCGAGAACGACTCGGTGTCTGCGCTTATCTCAACGTAATCGGGAATATCTACATCGTCGCTGTCTATCGCGAGATCATCTGACAGACCGGGGAATGCGAGACCGACCGCAACATATCTTGAGCCGTCGGAGATGATCTTTCCGGCGTTTATTTCGACATTCGAGAAGCTGTCGCCGTCGAGTATAAGACCGGTGAGCATTGCGAAAGGAACATATATCTTCTCTTCCTTGCCGTCGATGGTCACATTTGAATACTGATTGTTCTTATAGTCAAAGCGGATGGTGACATGACCGCTCTTGCCCGCGATCTCGTCGGCGGAAACGGTCTTGCCGTCGAGCATGTACGTCAGTCTCAGGTCAACGGGCAGCTCCTTCTTGATGTCGCCGCGGTAGTAGATGTCATTTCCCGCAGCATCCCAGACGCGGGATCCGTCGGAGGACATAGTATAGCTCTGATCGCCGCCGACCGTCTCGATGTTCTCGAGCTCGCTGCTGTCGGTTATCTGTGCGGCGGAGATGGCATTCTTGAGCCAATCGCTGACGATTATCTTCTGTACCGAGCCGTCTGCGCCTGCAATGACGTAGACTGTCTCATCCTTTTCTATCTTCTTTTCTTCCTCTTTTTCGGTGTCGGCAGCCTTTGTATCGGTGTCAACGGCGGTCGTCTTGGCTTTACTGTCAGAGCTTTTAACGGCGAGAGCAGTAATGCCTGCGCTGCTGCCTATGAGCAGGGCGGCGCAGAGAGCGATAGAAACGGGCTTGAGCGCTATTCTTTTCATCACTTGTTTTCCTCCTTGAGCTTAGCGATATTCTTACAGCTCTTCATTCCGAGCGTAGAACGAATGATTATTCCGTCGGTGAGCATGAGCAGTGCGGGGAGAATAAATATAACGCACAGCATGCTGATCACCGCGCCTCTCGCCATGAGCATGCACAGCGAGCTGATTATGTCGATATCCGAGTAGAGAGCAACACCGAATGTTGCGGCGAACAGCCCCATACCGGATACTATTATCGAGGGTATCGAGGTAGAGAGTGCGGTGGTGACAGCCGTCCTCTTGTCGGCACCGCCGATGCGCTCCGTCTTATACCTTGTCGTCATAAGTATTGCATAGTCGACCGTTGCGCCGAGCTGGATGGTCGAGATGCATATCGGTGCTATGAACGGCAGCGACTGACCGAGATAATGAGGCAGACCGAGGTTGATAAAGATACCGAGCTCGATGACCGCTATAAGGATGAACGGCAGCGAAACGCTCTTTTCGACGAGCAATATAATAATGAAGATAGCCGCGATAGAGATGATGTTGACCACCTGGAAGTCATGGCTTGTGGTGGTTATCATGTCGTTCATGCAGGATGCCTCGCCTATCAGCATTCCGCCCTCATCGTAGCGCTTGAGAATGCTGTTCAGCTCATTCAGCTGAACTCCGACCTCATCGCTCGCCGATGCATATGCGGAGTTGATAAGTATCAGCTCGTGCTCATCGCTCTCAAGAATGCTCTTAATGCTGTCGGGAAGTATCTCCTCGGGAACGGCGGAGCCGATAACGCTCTCGAGACCGAGTACGTACTTGACACCGTCGACCTTCTCCATCTCGCTGCACATTGCGCTGACCTCGCTTTGAGAGAGCGACGAATCTACGAGCAGCATGTGCGTCGATGAGATGTTAAAGTTTTCGGAGAGCTTTGAGTTTGCGATAACGTAATCCATGTCATCGGGCAGGCACTTAGACAGGTCGTAGTAGACCTCATCATTCGTCTTTGAGTAGCCGTAATATGCCGGCGGGATGAGCAGGGCGAATATCACGAGAAATACGGGAAACACCTTGATAACGCCTTTTGCGAGCTTATCCATGTTAGGAAGCAGCGGGCGGTGAGCGGTGCGCTCGAGAGGCTTGTCGAATACAAGTATCAGTGACGGCAGCACCGTGACGCAACCGATAACTCCGAGGATAACGCCCTTTGCCATAACGATACCGAGATCCATGCCGAGCGTAAACGACATGAAGCAGAGCGCCGCGAAGCCGGCGACCGTCGTTATCGAGCTTCCTATGACCGAGGTGAAGGTCTGGTGTATCGCCTGTGCCATCGCTTCTTCCTTAGTGTCGCACAGCGGCTTTTGCTCGCTGTAGCTGTGCCAGAGGAAGATGGAGTAGTCCATCGTGACCGCGAGCTGGAGCACTGCAGACAGAGCCTTTGTTATATAGGATATCTCGCCGAGGAAGTAGTTTGTTCCGAGGTTCAGCAGTATCATCATGCCGATAGAGGCAAGGAAGATGAACGGAACGAGCCATCCGTCGAGGAATATTAGCATTGCGACGGTGGCAAGAACTACCGCGATAAGAACGTATATCGGCTCCTCCTGCTCGCACAGGTCGCGCAGATCGGATGCCATTGCGGTAAGTCCCGAGACGAAGCACTGCTTGCCTGCGACCTGCCTTATCTCGGCGAGCGCTTCGAGCGTTTCATCGGCGGAGGTCGAGGTGTCGAAGAACACCGCTACGAGCCCCGAGTCGTCCGTGCGGAACTCCTTATATATCTTTTCGGGGATGATCTCGGAGGGGATCCTCTCGTCGGCAAGCGACGCATAGGAGAGGACAGATTCTACATGGTCTATCTCCTCGAGCTTTTTACACATCTGTTTTTCGTCCTGCATCGGCATGCCTTCCGTCACTATGAAGCAGAAGCCGCCTTTGCCGAACTCGTCGAGCAGCACGTCCTGACCGATGACCGTATCCATATTCTTCGGCAGGTATGTGAGCATATCGTAATTGATCCTTGTGCCGAGCATACCGAACACAGCCGGTATCATCAGCAGAATCGCAAGGATAATGATCGGGATGCGATATTTAACTATCGCTCTGGAAAGTCGCATTTTCCTTCCTCACTTTCATTGCTTTCTTATTACGTTCAATATAATATTACAACCGCGCCGAAAAAGAAACAGTCAAAAAAATGTGTTTGCTGATTTTTTTAGCAACGGGTGGGTTTTGTTTAAAAAAACAGCCTGCGCTTATTCGTGGGAGATTCTACAAGCAATGCGTTCGGCGCCATTTTACATTCGACGGTATATAGTCGTACATATTTATTGTTTTTCTACCTATCACTAATATTGCAAGACTGTGTGAGGCGGTGTAATTCCGAAGAATTTACTTCGATCAGCCATTGGCTGCCGCATCGCTGCGGATAGTATCAAATTTTGATATGTTTGATATTTATTCCCCGAAAAGCACTTGACTGAAACGCATCTTGGTGTTAGAATATCACGGTTGTAAGGCATAGCGTCGGACCTGCTCCGGGCGCAGAAATGCCGAGCGTCCTTAAAAGAGGGGAGTGGCATATGAACAAGAAAAAAAGAACGGTGGCGCTCATCGTTTGGCTGTGTATTATCGCAGTTCTTCTCGCGGCGGTATTTATCGTCGGAAGTCCCGGCGGTGAGAGCGAGTCAATAAAGGAAGCAATGCGAGACGCGGTGCTTCATGAGACAAATAAAATATCCTTGTTCGGCATGGAGGTAAATCCTGCGGTGATATCGGGCTTTGTAGTTACCGGTATACTGCTTTTACTCGCACTGATAGCACGTATCTTCCTCATTCCGAGGATGAAGGAGGTGCCGGGCAAGATACAGCTGCTTGTAGAGGCACTTGTCAATTTCTTTGATAACCTTGCAAAGTCCAACAGCCCGCACCGGAACACCTTCCTCGGTGCGTATATATTCGCTGCAGGTGTGTATATCTTCTTCGGTACGCTGTTTGAGCTTTTCGGGCTTCAGGCTGTCACGACGTCGGGCATGTCCATCGCACTGCCTGCGCCGCTTGCTGATATAAACGGAGCGATATCGCTCGGATGTCTGTCGTATCTTGTGATACTCGGCGGCGGTATCGTAGGCAATGGTCTGCGCGGAGTCGGAGCAACGCTCAAGGACTTCTCGCTGCCTATCTCGATGAGCTTCCGTCTCTTCGGAGCTCTGCTCAGCGGACTGCTCGTTACCGAGCTTGTCTACTACTACATCAACCTCAGCTTTGTACTGCCAGTTGTCGTCGGAGTAATGTTCACGCTGCTGCATGCGCTTATTCAGACCTACGTGCTTACGATGCTCGTGGCGCTCTTCTACGGTGAGGTGTCCGAGAAGAGCCCTAAAAAAGAAAAGAAAAACAAAAAACTGAAAAAAGCCCGTGCATAAGGGCAGGAGGAAACAAAAATGAAGATAATAAAGAAGATAATTTCCGCGGTCCTCGTTCTTACCGCAATAGCCGTTTTCGCAGCTCCTGTTTTCGCAGAGGAGATCGCTCCCGCGTCCGATGCCGTAGCTACCTCCGAGACCGGAGCAGAGACCGAGGCAGTTGACAACTCTATCGGCAGCAAGGCTATCGCAGCCGCAATTTGCGTCGGAATCGCAGCTGCCGCAGGCGCTGTCGGAATGGCAACAGCTATATCCAAGTCCAATGAGAGCATCGCGCGTCAGCCCGAGGCATCCGGCAGCATCAGATCCAGCCTTATGCTCGGACTTGTGTTTATTGAGACCGCCATCATCTATGCCCTTATCGTCGCAATTCTTATCATATTCGTTCTTTAAGGAGCGGTACTATGAATATCCCACTTAATATAAACTTTCAGCAGATACTGCTGCATCTGCTCAACTTCGTTATCCTTGCGGGCGGACTCTATTTTCTGCTGTACGGACCCGTTAAGAAGTTTATGGACGGCAGACAGAAGCATTATTCCGATCTCAAGGCGCAGACCGAAGACGAGCTTGCCAAGGCTAAGGCTCTCGAGCAGGAATACAGAGAGCGTCTCTCCGCTGCCGACGCCGAGATAGCCGAGAGTAAGGCAGAAGCAGGCAGAGCCGCAGCCGAGATATCCGATAAGATAATCGCCGATGCGGAGAAGAAGAAGGAAGAGATAATCGCAGACGGACGTGCCGCAGCAGAGAGGGAGCGCCGCAGAGCCGTTGACGATGCAAGAGAAGAGATCGTAGGTCTTGCTGTTGCTGCCACCGAGAAGATGATGGCAGAGGGAGAGGCAAAATGATCGACGAAAAGGCAAAAAATCAGCTCCGCGATCTGCGCGAGAGATGGTCTGCGCTGCTCGGCACGGAGGGTGATATAATCCCGCTTATGCGCGAGTCGCTTGACGAGTGGCAGCCCTCGGATAAGCCCGAGGAGACCGGCACCGTCGAGACGGTCGGCGACGGCATTGCGACCGTTTCCGGTCTGCCGGATGTCGCTTACGGCGAGATACTTATCTTCGACGGTGGAATTCGCGGTATGGTTCAGAATATGGGCAGACGCGAGATAGGCTGCATTCTTTTCGGAGACGACGGCGAGATAGTCGAGGGCAGCTCGGTTCACCGCACCGGAAAGACAGCGGGAATTCCCGTGGGAGATGAGTTTGTCGGCAGAGTTATCGACTCGCTCGGAAACCCGATAGACGGTGGCGGAAAGATCCACGCAGATGATTATCTGCCGGTAGAGTCGCCCGCACCCGGTATCATCGACCGTGCAAGCGTCAACTCGCCTATGCAGACCGGTCTGCTCGCGATAGATTCAATGTTTCCGATAGGAAAGGGTCAGCGTGAGCTTATAATCGGAGATCGCGTTACCGGTAAGACAACTATTGCGATCGACACTATACTCAATCAGAAGGGCAAGGGCGTTATCTGCATCTATGTCGCCATAGGACAGAAGGCATCGTCCGTCGCACAGTTGTGCGAGACGCTTCGCCGCAGCGGCGCAATGCAGTATTCGTTAATCGTCGTTGCGGGCGCGAGCGATTCCGCGCCTATGCAGTATATCGCGCCGTACGCCGGCTGCGCAATGGGCGAGTACTTTATGAATACCGGCAGAGATGTGCTTATTGTGTATGACGATCTGTCAAAGCACGCGATCGCATACCGCAGCATGAGCCTGCTGCTTGAGCGCAGCCCGGGGCGCGAGGCATACCCCGGCGATGTTTTCTATCTGCATTCACGTCTGCTCGAGCGCTCTGCGCACCTCTCCGAGGAGCGCGGCGGAGGAAGCATGACGGCGCTGCCGATAGTCGAGACTCAGGCGGGCGACGTTTCAGCATATATCCCGACCAATATCATTTCGATAACCGACGGACAGATATTTCTCGAGAGCGAGCTGTTCTTTGCAGGGCAGCGCCCGGCTGTCAATGTCGGACTCTCGGTGTCGCGCGTCGGAGGCAGCGCACAGACAAAGGCTATGAAGCGGGCGGTAGGCTCGCTGCGTCTTGAGCTTGCACAGTACCGCGAGATGGAGGTCTTTACCCAGTTCTCGGGCGACCTCGACGAGGCTACGCAGAATCAGCTCGAATACGGCAAGAGTCTTATGGCGCTGCTGCGCCAGAAAAACGGCCATCCCTATTCGGATATCGAGCAGGTGATACTGCTCGTAGCGGGACTCGGGCATGTGTTCCAGCGTATGCCTGCCTCGGATATCCCCGCCTTTGCCGCCTCACTGCTCGACTATATTAAGGCGAGCGAGTCCGGTACATGCAGCGAGATAACCGCAAGCGGCGTGCTGAGTGACGATAACCGTGCGCGCATTCTCCGTGCCTGCGAGGACTTTCGTCGCACATCGGCGGGTGAGCAGAAATGACGGGAACTAAGGAAATAAAGGATAGAATGGCGAGCATCCGCGACACTCAGAAGATAACGAACGCCATGTATCTCATTGCCTCTACAAAGCTGAGAAAGGCGAAGGCGGAGCTTGATATGACCCGCCCGTATTTCGACGCGCTCAAGGGTGAGATAAAGCGTATCTTCCGTACTGTCGATGATGTCGAGAGCAAATATTTTTATCCTGCCGACGGTGCTCCGGTTAGTGTTGATACCTATGCCTGCCTTGTTATAACGGCAGATAAGGGGCTTGCCGGCGCGTATAATCAGAATGTTCTCCGTGAGGCTGAGGCAATGCTCAATGCCCATCCGGACACGCGGCTGTTCGTTGTCGGAGAATACGGCAGAGCACATTTCAGCACTATCGAATATAAGGTGGAGCGCAGCTTTCTTTATACCGCGCAGAACCCCACCATCCGCCGCGCCCGAGAGATAAGCGAGCTGCTGCTCGATCTCTATAATCGCGGTGAGATAGGCAAGATATATGTTATATATACCGATATGGACGCAAAGCTCGAATGTACCCCTCGCAGCACTCGTCTGCTGCCCTTTCACCGTAAGGACTTTCTGACACACGAGGGCGAGCGTCAGGTCGATTCGCCCTTTGAATTTGTTCCGTCGGTCGAGGCGGTGCTCGATAATGCTATCGAGAGCTATGTTACCGGATTTATTTACAGTGCGCTTGTCGCCTCGTTCTGTTGCGAGCAGGAGTCGAGAATGTCGGCGATGAGTGCTGCGAATGATAACGCGGCGAAGATGATATCGGAGCTTTCGGTACACTTTAATCGTGTGCGTCAGGCGGCTATAACGCAGGAGATCACCGAGGTCTCTGCCGGTGCTAAGGCACAGCTGCGTAAGAGAAAGAAGCGAGAGGCGCAGCAGGCTAAGAAATAAGCGTTTGCGTTTTGTTGCCGCAGTCGCGTGATATTGCATCCGGCATGATTGCCGTGTTGCCTCCGCTCGGCACTCGGCATTCGGATTTCGGGCAATACCGACAGCTGCATTTTTCGCAAGAAAGGAAGCTCCCGCAGGCGGGAGCTGTGGATATAGGTGATAATTGATGAATACGGGAAGGATCGTTGAGGTCTCGGGACCTGTTGTAGACTGCGAGTTTGAGTCTGGCAGCATCCCGCACATAAAGGAGGCTCTGTCGGTCGAGGTCCACGGTAAGACCCGAGTAATGGAGGTCGCACAGCATATCGGCGGCAATACCGTCCGATGCATTATGCTCTCTGAAAGTGAGGACCTTGTCCGCGGTATGCCGGTTACGGCGAGCGGACACGGTATCAGCGTTCCGGTCGGCGAGAATACGCTCGGACGCATGTTCAACGTCCTCGGTCACCCGATAGACGGCGGAGAGAGCATACCCGATGAGGTGCCGAGATGGGAGATACACCGCCGCGCACCGCGCTTTGACGAGCAGTGCCCTGCGGTCGAGGTGCTCGAGACAGGGATCAAGGTCATCGACCTGCTCGAGCCGTACCCTAAGGGAGGTAAGATAGGACTTTTCGGCGGTGCCGGAGTCGGAAAAACGGTGCTCATTCAGGAGCTGATACACAATGTTGCCATGGAGCACGGCGGCTATTCCATCTTTACCGGAGTCGGAGAGCGCAGCCGTGAGGGCAACGATCTCTGGAACGAGATGAAGGAGAGCGGCGTTATCGAAAAGACAGCGCTTGTTTTCGGTCAGATGAACGAGAGCCCCGGTGTGCGTATGCGTGTCGCGCTATCCGGACTTACGATGGCGGAGTACTTTCGCGAGCAGGAGCATAGAGACGTGCTGCTGTTTATAGATAATATATTCCGTTTCGTTCAGGCGGGCAGCGAGGTCTCGACCCTGCTCGGACGTATGCCCTCCGCAGTCGGCTATCAGCCTACCCTTGCGGAGGAGATGGGTGCGCTTCAGGAGCGTATAACGTCAACGCACGACGGCTCGGTCACATCGGTTCAGGCGGTCTATGTCCCTGCCGACGACCTTACCGACCCTGCGCCTGCGACTACGTTCTCGCATCTTGATGCGACTACCGTTCTCTCGCGTAAGATATCTGAGCAGGGCATTTATCCCGCTGTCGACCCGCTTGCGTCCTCCTCGCGTATACTCGAGGCCGATATCGTAGGTCAGGAGCATTACGATGTTGCACGTGGTGTGCAGGAGGTGCTCCAGAAATACAGCGAGCTGCAGGATATCATCGCCATTCTCGGTATCGACGAGCTTGGCGATGAGGACAAAAAGATCGTTACACGTGCGAGAAAGATACAGCGCTTCCTCTCTCAGCCGACGCATGTTGCGGAAAAGTTCTCGGGACTGCCGGGAATATATGTCCCGCTGCGCGAGAGCGTGCGCGGCTTCCGTACCATCCTTGACGGTGATATGGATGCATATCCCGAGGCGGCGTTCTTCAACGTCGGAACCATCGACGATGTCAAGGTCAAGGCGGAGCAGCTTGCAAAAGAGGGCAACGCATGAACACCTTTAACGTAAAAATACTCGCCTCCGACGGAGCCGAGTATCAGGGACCGTGCGTCTCACTCATCGTTCCGACGAGCGACGGTCAGTACGGAATTATGGCGCTTCACAGTAATATGATAAGCGCTATCGTGCCCGGAAAGCTGACCTATCGTACCCCCGAGGGGGAGGAGCATATTCTTGCCGTTTCCTCAGGGCTTGTAAAGGCGGAGGGCGGAGAGGTGCTTGTGCTTGTCGGTGCGGCTGAGCGTCCCGAGGAGATAGACGCTAACCGCGCAAGGCGCGAGCTCGAGGCTTCGCGTGAGGCGGTGCTGCAGAGACGCAGTATACATGAATATCGTCTTGCGCAGGCGAATATCGCACGGGCGTTGAATCGCCTCCGCGTCAAGGGCGAAACCCAATAGTGAAGGCTAAAAAAGCGCAGACCGAAAAAGCTCTCGGGGAGGCTAAAAAAGCGCAGATCGAAAAAGCGGATAAGAGCAATTATTAGGCTTTTATACGGCACAAAAACAAGGAAAGCAGATGAAATCCTATCGGATTTCTCCGAAGAAATAATTATCCGCTTTTTCTACCGCCGAAAATCGCCTCTGCCGTACGATTGTACGGCGACGTGACGATTTTCGACGTTTCTGCATCTTTTTTATCTCTCCCCGTTTTGATGCGTCAGGAATCCTGACGGATTCCTGCTTAAAGTTTGATGTTTTCGCTTTTTCTGCGCCCGATTTCGCCGCGCGACGTACAATTGTACGCCTTGCGCGACGAAATCGAACACTCCAAACGATTTTAACTATCCCTCACCTGCCGAGTAGGCATAAAAACTCAAACCGAATACTCTAAACGATTTTATCTCCCCGCCTGCGGGATTCCGAAAAGCACAAGGCAAAAAAGCTCGAATGCACTTGAAATTGGTTTAAAGTTAGGCGGATAATGTGAAAAAAGCTGCGGACGTGTATGCCTCCACCGTGTAGGGGGATAAGTGCTCATTGAACCGCGCAGCGGCTCAATCAACGGAGGGGCTGTTGGAAACTAAAAAATCTGCTGCCAAATTATTATTTCTCCATCCGAATCAGTAAGACTGATGAAGCCATATCGGATTTCTCCAAGGAAATAATTATCCGCTTTTTCTACCGCCGAAAATCGTCTCTCCAGTTTTTTTATTTCTTCACTACCGTGGGATGCTAAAAACAAAAAGGAAGAAACCGCAAGGCTTCTTCCTTTTTTCGCATGGTGCGGGAATATACTATTCGCGCATAAATTATATCAAATCCTTTATCTTCTTATCGTCATATACGGTCTCCCAGTCTGCGGAGAAGGCGTCGATAGCCATGAGTGACATCGGGTGATAGAGCAGATTGTCGAAGAGGTCGGGGTTCAGGGTGACAGACTGTGTTCCCGCCATGGTGATCTTATGGACCTGCTCAACGGTCTTGAACGATGCTGCGAGCACCTTGGTATCGAGACCCTGAGTGCGGAGCAGCTCGACTATCTCGAGAACGACATTAACGCCGTCGGATACGATATTATCGAGGCGATTGACGTAGGGGGCAACGAAGTCGGCGCCGGCCTTTGCAGCCATAAGCGCCTGCTGCTGTGTGAAGATAGCTGTCTCGGTAACGCCGAGTCCCATCTTCTTGATCTCCCTTGTAGCCTTGAGACCCTCTGCACAGATCGGGACCTTGATATAGAGGTTGCCGCCTACAAAATCCTTAAGTGCGGCAGCTTCCTTTACCATACCCTCAGCGGTGCTCGAGGTGACCTGAATGTGGAGCATCCTGTCCGCGCCGATGATGTTTCTGATATCCTTTATGAGGGTACCGAAATCGGTCTTTTCTTTCGAGATTATGGTTGGGTTTGTCGTTACTCCGTCGATGGGGAAGAATTCGCAGCAGTGGCGGATTTTTTCGCGGTCGGCGGTATCAATAAGATACAGCATAATATTATCTCCTAATGCGCATATTTCTAAATAGATGCATTATTACAATCGAAGATTATACTACAAAACATGCTTTTTTTCAAGGATAAACAATGATAAAATTTTCACCGCTATTCCCCTGTTTTAATGCATTATAATCAATTCTTACGTTGCTTCGTAGTTTCCGGAGCGGCATAGACGGTCAAAATCGGGCTTGACACAGCGGCATATGATGTGATATAATACGAAAAAGTAAAAAGGGTCCTTTGCTACCGGCGGATTTTTGCAGAGCACTGCAAGGAAACAAGGGCTCGAACGCCGACCGCCTGGGCACAGATATGGTATTCGAACCGTATGCTGTGCTCGTTTTTTATGCGGCGGATGAACGGAGGAATTAATAATGGCACAACTGTCCGATATTGAAATAGCACAGAATGCGACTCCGGAGGATATAACGGTAATAGCCGAGCGTGCGCACATCGCGCCGGAATATCTCGAGCTGTATGGCAGGGCAAAGGCAAAGATCGACCCGGCTCTGCTGCGCGACAGCACACGCGAGCGCGGAAAGCTCATTCTCGTTACTGCGATAAACCCTACCCCCGCAGGCGAAGGAAAGACCACGACGACTATCGGTCTTGCAGACGGTCTGCGCAGAATAGGCAAGGATGTTTCGGTCGCGCTGCGTGAGCCGTCGCTCGGACCGGTTTTCGGAGTTAAGGGCGGCGCTGCGGGAGGCGGCTATGCTCAGGTTATCCCCATGGAGGATATCAATCTGCATTTCACCGGCGATTTTCACGCCATCGGAGCGGCAAACAATCTTCTTGCAGCCATGCTCGACAATCACATTCATCAGGGCAATGCGCTCGGCATCGATCCCCGCAGCATAACATGGAAGCGGTGCGTTGATATGAATGACCGACAGCTTCGCTCGGTCGTAGACGGTCTCGGCGGCAAAATGAACGGCGTACCGCGCGAGGACGGCTTTGATATCACCGTTGCCAGCGAGGTTATGGCGGTGCTCTGTCTCTCGACCTCGCTCTCCGATCTGCGTGAGCGCCTCGGCAGGATAATAGTCGGTTACAGCTATTCCGGAGAGCCCGTAACCGCCTCCGATCTGCATGCTCAGGGCGCTATGACCGCGCTGCTGCGCGACGCCATCAAGCCGAATCTCGTACAAACGCTCGAGGGAACGCCCGCATTCGTTCACGGCGGACCGTTTGCCAATATCGCTCACGGCTGCAATTCGGTCATGGCTACCGAGCTCTCGCTGCGGCTCAGCGATTATACCGTTACCGAGGCGGGCTTCGGTGCCGATCTCGGTGCAGAAAAATTTCTCGATATTAAGTGCCGTGCCGCATCTCTTGTGCCCGATGCCGTCGTTATAGTTGCGACCGTCCGCGCGCTCAAGCTGCACGGCGGGCTTGACCGCTCGGCGCTCGTCGAGGAGAATATCGAGGCGCTCGGACGCGGTATACCGAATCTGCTTCGCCACGTTTCGAATATCAAAAATGTCTACGGTCTCCCGTGCGTTGTTGCGATAAACCGCTTTCCGACCGATACCGACGCGGAGATAGACTACATAATCTCCCGCTGCCGTGAGCTCGGTGTAAATACCAAGCTGTCTACCGTTTGGGCAGACGGCGGTGCGGGCGGTGAGGAGCTTGCTCGTGAGGTCGTCAGGCTCTGCGAGAGCGAGCAGGGCGGCTTTGAGTATTCCTACGGACTTGAACTCGGCATCGCCGATAAGGTGCGCACTGTGGTTCGCCGCATATACGGCGGCGAGGATATAGACATAACTCCTGCCGCCTCAAAGCAGATAGCGCGGCTCGAGGAGCTCGGCTTCGGCGGACTGCCGGTATGCATAGCAAAAACGCAGTACAGCTTTTCCGATGATCCGAAAAAGCTCGGTGCTCCGGAGGACTTTCGCATTACCGTCAAGAATGTGCGCGTATCGGCGGGTGCAGGCTTTATAGTAGTGCTTACCGGAGATATAATGACCATGCCGGGTCTGCCTAAGAGCCCGGCAGCGGAGCGGATCGACATCAACGAGAACGGACATATAGTCGGTCTGTTTTGAGCCGCATAGGCAGCTGCTCTGCGCCGTATAGTATAATAAGAAATAGTTAAACAGCTGCGTATCCCCGTGAGAATGCCCCCACGGAGGTGCGCAGTTGTTTTAATGTATAGAGGCTGATGACGGATAGATGCGGTGATTTTATACCCGGAGATATATAGTGCATCTTTAAGTGTGCGCGCTGAGCTTTGCAACGGAAGGACACAATATCGTGCCGTAAAATGATCGGTATATTCGTTGTGTATTTATGCCTGACCGTCGCCGATAAACACCGAAAAGCCGGAACGGCACATGCGCTCGACGATATCCGACAGCTTGCCGCGCCAGAGACCGTCCTCTCGGCGCAGGCTGCTGCGGTAGACCGATATCACTCCGGATACTGCAAAATCAACCGTCGCATCGAGCGTCTCCGGAGTCATCTCGGAGCTGCGCGCGAATACCTGGCGCACTCGCTCGCACAGCAGCTGTCTTATTCTTGCCGCAAAGCCGGAGCTTGGATTCATCTGTAGCAGCGCCCCGTAGAACTCGATATTTTCCTCTATCATTCCGGTAATTATGCGAAAGATAAGGCACGGGTCGCCCGCATCGCGGCGCTGCTCAAGCTCACGCACGGCAGTGTCAAGGTCGGCGGCTATTCCGTTTTCGATATCCTCGACTATCTGATAGACTCCGCGATAGTAGTTATATATTGTTTTTCGGTTGATTATTGCGCGTTCTGCTATGTCCTTTATCGTTATGCTGTCGATATCCTTTTCGGTCAGCAGCTCGGTAAAGGCGCGGCGAATGGCTTTCTTTGTCTTAATAACGCGCAGATCGGGATGATTGCTCGGCGTTCTCATTATCTTAGTTCCTTTTGCCGTCAGGCTGATGTTGTTTTGAAAAAATACGGATGCGGTAGATGACGCGGTAGGTGCAAATATGCTTGATTTTTATACAAAAACATGATAGAATGTATAATAGGCTACGATCAAAGTGAAAGTGCGGAATAATTCACATCTCATCTGCTGTATGTCCTTGCCGTGGCTGAATGTCTATATTATAATTAATCTGTATAACTATTATATTATAAATTACGGGTACTCGTCAAGCGTTGATTTCGGCAATTTTAAAATTTATTTGCTGTCGAATTTTGTTGTCTGCGCCCCTCTGAATCCGACCCTGTATAACGCGCGTTGCGCGGGGAGAAAATTTATGCGAAAAAACAAAAGCGCCGAGATAGCGGTCCGTCTGCACGGCGGCGATATACTTGCCTCACACGGAATGCAGCTTGAGCGCGGCTTTTATCAGCACGGCAGTGTGAGTGTATACGATCATTCTTTTGCCGTAGCGGTGATGTGCGTGCGGCTCAGCCGTTTTCTGCGGATAAGGACAGATCTGCGTGCGCTCATTCGCGGCGCACTGCTGCACGATTATTTTCTGTACGATTGGCATATACCCGATGAGAGCCATCGGCTGCATGCTTTTACACATCCGCGCCGCGCGCTGATAAACGCCGGACGTGACTTCGGAGTAGACGGAATTCAGAAGAATATGATACTCTCGCATATGTTTCCGCTCAGTACAACGCTTCCGCGCTGTCGTGAAAGCATGTTTTTGTGCGCGGCGGACAAGATATGTACTGTACGCGAGACTTTCGCGGGTGTATTAGAACGCATCGGAAGAAAAAGGAGCAAATAACTATGGAATTTTTCGATACGCTTTGCAGGGTTATTTTTTATTTTATGATATACAGTGTCGTCGGTTGGATATACGAAACGACGCTTTGCTCGATTACCGACCGCCATTTTGTCAATCGCGGCTTTCTCAACGGTCCCTACTGCCCGATATACGGCAGCGGAGCACTGCTCGATGTACTTATACTCGGCAGAATAGAGAATCCCTTTCTGCTGTTTATACTCGGCGTGCTCGTCACATGCTCGCTCGAATATCTCACCTCTTATGTAATGGAAAAGCTGTTCAAGGCGCGCTGGTGGGATTATTCAGACAAAAAATTTAATATAGGCGGGCGCGTCTGCCTGCTCGGAGCGGTGGTTTTCGGACTGTTTTCGGTCGTGCTTATCAAGCTGTTGCATCCGGCAGTCCGCAGTCTGGCGGATAAGCTGCCCGTACTCGTGCTATATATTATATCCTGCGTTTTTGCGGTTGGCTTCATAGTAGACCTGATTGTCACCGTTTCGGGCTTTGCATCGTTCAACAAGCGCCTTGATGAGCTTTCACGTACCCTCTCCGCGCTGCGCACCGAGGCAGTCGGAAAGCTCTCTGCACTTGGCTCCGAGGCGGCAGTCAAGCTATCCGAGCTCGGAGCAGAGACTGCGGACAAGCTCCGCGCCTCCTCTGCCGCTACGTTCACAAAGCTCAACAGCGCATATGAAAGCTTTACAGAGCGCCTGAATCGTCAGCAGCGCAGAATGCTTAAGGCATTTCCGAAACTGCGCTCCGCAAATCACAACAGCACGCTATCCGAGATAAAGCAGCGCTTCCGTGACCGCAAAAATGCGGATCGAGGCAAGCGCGGAAATGAAGAGAAGAAATAATGAAGATACTGATACTCAGCTGTGATACCGGCTGCGGGCATAACAGCGCGGCAGCCGCTTTAGCGGACGAGCTTGAGCGTCGCGGGATAGAGCATACAGTCTTTGACCCGCTCACGCTCGGCGGAAAAAATACCGAGCGAATAGTCTCATCCTCCTATACCGGAATGCTGCGTAAGGCTCCGTCGGCTTTCGGCGCTATCTATCGCGCGGGAGATCTGTACAGCTCGACCGGTATTACCTCGCCGATATATCTTGCAAATGCCATGTATGCAAAACGGCTGAATGCCTATATCATGGGCGGCTGCTACGACCGAGTTATATGCACTCACCTGTTTGCTATGGAGGCTATGACCGCCATCAAGCGTCGGCTCGGAAGCAGTGTTCCTTGCTACGGAGTAATGACCGACTATACCTGCGTTCCGTTTTTTGCGGAGACGCAGCTCGACGGGTACTTTATTCCGCACGAGGATCTGCGCCGGGAGCATGTGAAAAAGGGAATACCGTGTGACCGTATATGGTGCACGGGAATACCGGTTCGCGAGCGCTTTATACACCATACGGATAAGTCGACGGCAAGAGCCGAGCTCGGTCTGCCTGCCGATGCCGAGATAGCTCTTGTAATGAGCGGCGGCGTCGGCTGCGGAAATATCGGCGAGATATGCGGCGAGCTGCTGAAAAAACAGACCGGACGGCTCGCTTTGTACGTTCTCACCGGGCGCAATACGCAGATGAAGCAGGAGCTTGACGAGCGCTTTTCGGCGGTTTCCGAGCTGCACACCGTCTCGTTTACCGACAAGGTAAATCTGTATATGAATGCCTCTGACGTAATGATATCAAAGCCGGGCGGGCTGACAAGCACCGAGGCGATAGTCTCAGGCATACCGCTCGTTCAGCTGCTCACGTACACAGGCTGCGAAAAGAAGAATATTGCATTTTTCTCCTCGCACGGGATGTCGGTTCAGGCAGATTCGCCGGAGGATGCGGCTGAAAAGGCGGTTCAGCTTATCCGCGACCGCGATAAGGCGGAGGCAATGCTTCTCGCACAGCGCAAGAATGCGTCTCCCGAGGCGGCGCGCATAATTGTCGAGAGGGTGATCGAAGAATGACGATCTGGGATAGGCTCATATGGCTTGCGCTGATTCTCGGCGGCTTTATGCTCGGCAGCGTCATGTTCAGCAGAATACTGCCGAGGCTTATCAAGGGTAAGGATGTTACGAAGCTGAGCGACGACGGAAATCCCGGTGCGGCGAATGTTTTCTCGACCTGCGGTATCGTGCTCGGAATGCTCTGCCTGCTGCTCGATATGGGCAAGGGCTTTGCTCCCGTCCTGCTCGCGCAGCACTTGGTAGACATACACAGCATGCGTTTCTCGGCGGTGCTTATTGCTCCGGTGCTCGGTCATGCACTTGCTCCGCTCAATCATTTTCGCGGCGGCAAATGTATCGCGACCGCTTTCGGTGTGACGCTTGCTCTTTTGCCGACCACCTGTATAGTTCTTGTCCTTGCGGGACTGTATATCGCGTTTTCTACAGTGCTCAAGATCAGTCCGAATCGTATACGGAGCATTGTGACCTTTTCGCTCTTTGGCATCTTTTGTCTTGTGTGGACATTTTTTACCCGCTCGTATTCGATAGGTCTCGGATGTGCGGGAATATCGGTAATAGCAGTGCTGCGGCATACCCGCAGATTCTGTGTCGTTCCCGAATCGGAAAGGGCGGACAGAGCAGCTGAGACGGAATCAGAGGCAGAGACCGCACACTGAGCGTGCTCGTTCTGCGTTTTGTCGGTCGATACATCGCGAGCATATCGGGATGCAATTGCGTGAATAGCACAAATTGCGGCATATGTACGATCTTGTGCACAAATCTCTTATGCACATATACGAGTAAAGCGGATAATATATTTATAAATAAGCACAAATGCGCGGCAGAGAAGGACGCTTGTCTTTCTCCGCCGCGCAGGCTTTTTATTCGGTCTGAATTGTTTGCTCGGTCATTTTACGAACGAACATGATATTATAGCCGGCGGCAGCTCAGTTCTTTGATGACCGGTTTTATTGGGTGCCCTATCAGCCGTCGGCAAGCAGGCTGCTCTCGCTCAGACGTGTAACGCCGAGCTCATGGCAGTCCTCGAGCAGCTTTGCGTATGCATTTTCAACGGAAGTACCTGAGGCATCGGGTGCAAATTCGCATACACCCGCAAGATACTTGTAGTAGCGCCACTGTATCTCGCTGCGGCGAACGCGGTCGTATGCATCCGTGCCCTCGGTCGCATTTTTCGCTGCCGTCCACAGACCGTCGAGTCTTGTTATATCGTCCTCAGTAAGCACATCCTTGTACATCTGCGCCGGATCGACGAGATACCAGTCCTTGTCGGTCTTTTTCAGAGCAGCGCTGAGACTGTCGAGGTAGTCGGTCATCTGCTCTGCGGCAGCGCCGTAGTATGCAGCCATAAAGTCGGAGATAAGCTCCTCTACATCGAGACTCGGATCCCACATCAGCTTTGACATTACATATGCACGCAGCTCGCCGAACTCACCGGATTCGCCGTCCTGATACATTCCCTGCATAAATACGCCGCTGACCTCCTTAGTCGCGTAGAATTTAATGCTTTCCGCTACCGCGCGAATGTTCGGATAAGGGGTAAGGTAGTTTGCAAAGTTTACGGTGTAATCCCATATATAGAGCTTTGATTTTTCTCTGCTCCAGTTGCGTATGTTTGCAACAGCCTCCTTGTTGGCGCACTTTTTGTTTTGACCGGACACGCCGTGTGCGCAGCAGATACCGGTGCAGTATCTTATTATCACGTTATCTGCGGGCTTTGTTATCTTGCAGGGCTTGACCGAGTACTGATATGCGAGCGTATCGACATAAACGTCGGGATAGTCGGCTTTGATATCCTCTGCAATTCGGTTGACGAAACGCAGCAGCGGTCCCATTGCCGAGCCTTCCTCGTCTATTATTGCCTGACAGCTCGGACAGGTGCAGTAGCTGTCGAGCACGAGCGAGTCGTTCTGCGATACCGATATTATCTTTGAGTCGGGAGATTTGCTCAGCCACTCGCGAACACCGTCGAGCACAAGCTCGTATACCTCTTCATTTGTCAGGCAGAGCTGTGTATGCAGCTTTTCGGTGTTGCGCTCACCGTTTATCATCGAAAAATATTCGGGATGAGAATCCGCATAGGTCTCGAGCGGAACGAACCAGTCAAAGGTGTGGACAAATGCATCTCCTGCATAGGTTATGCCTCCGCCCCACTCGTCTGCGAGCTTGCGTCCGACGATTCCTCCGACGAGCAGTCCGCCGTTTAGGCGCAGCTTGACCGCTGTCTCGTTGTCATAGGTGCAGGTCTGGAAGATATCGCGGTATTCAAATGCAGGCTTTTCGGCGACCGACACCCCGGCGGGCAGGGTAATACTCTCCTGCTGAGGTACTGTTTCTACGCCGGTGGCGTAGAAACGGCAGCCTATCTGCTCGAGCAGCTCATATACTGCATACAATGTTCCGCGCGTGCCCTCGCCGAGCGCAATAACTCGGTTGTCCGAGGTAAATACGCGAAGCTCGTCTGTTTCAAGCTCGCCGCGGTCGAGCTGATATACGCTGCCCTCGCGGCTCGTTTTCCCGACTATTATCTCGTGGTCTGCGGGTGCGGTGTCGTCGTCAACTATGCTGTATCTGCGCCCGGTTATCTTCTCGAGATAAGCGGCGAGCTGCTCCGCCGCCTTACGCTCGGATTCGAGTCCCTGTTCATCACAGACTATTACATAGTCGCTGTCTGCCGATAGGGTGATCTCCTGCGGTTCTCCCGAGGCGGTAGTCTCGTCTGCGGCGGGTTTGGAGCTATCGTCCGTGCCGCCGCAGGAGGCGAGTGCTCCGAGCGCCGTCGAGAGAAGCAGCATAATTGCAATTTTTTGCTTCATTTTCGTTATCCTTGCCTTTTTAAATATTTTGCCGCCCGATATCGCAGTGCTCGTTAATATCAGTCTGTTCCAATCAGGCGCATAATGCTTTTTGCCCGACAGCTCTCGGGCAACGCAGATTCATTATAATTGCTTTTCCTTATAATTGCAAGACGATATATGAAAAGTTACAAAGATACTATAATAATTGTATATCGGGTGTTAATTTCACAATCAATTCACATCACCGCTTCAAATATAACCGCTGTGCGTATAGTCTTCGCAGCTTTCGGATAAAAGTACGGCTGCGCCATATCGAATGACGCAGCCGTGAATTGAGAGGGGATTATTACATTAGATAATGCTTGCTGTTTTATTGATTTTATAAGTCCGATATCGGACCGGATAATTCTGTTCCCGTGCGGAGCGTTTCGGTGTTATTCAACATCCTGAAGAGCATCGTAGCCCTCCTCGCCGGTACGGACCTTTACGACGTTTTCAACATCATAGACAAATATCTTGCCGTCTCCGATGTGGCCGGTGTAGAGTACCTTTTTCGCGGTCTCGATCACTGTACGAACGGGTACTGCGCTGACAACGATGTCTACCTGAACCTTAGGCAGCAGGCTCGCTTCTATTTGAACGCCGCGATAATATTCCGGCGTGCCCTTCTGAATGCCGCATCCGAGAACATGCGATACGGTCATACCTGTAATGCCTACGTCCATCATAGCGTTTTTAAGCGCTTCGAGGCGGGATTCCTTGCAGATTAATTCGATCTTGGTCAGCTTTGCTTCGCCGTCGTCGAAGCTCGGAACGCGCTTTACCGGAACAGCCTCCGCTACCGGAGTATCGCCTGCGACAGTGATAGGAGTATTGTCCTCGTCGATGTATTCCGGCAGCATAGCAAAGCCTGCATATGCCGACGGCAGACCGTGCTCGGTAACGTCAAGCCCGAGTGTTTCCTCGTCGCGGCTGACGCGCAGCCCGACTGTCTTGCGGATAATGAGGAAGGTCAGCGTGATAGTGACAGCCGTCCATGCCGCGACCGAGAGGATACCGGTTGTCTGCAGACCGAGAAGCTTAAAGCCTCCGCCGTAGAAGAGTCCGCGCAGCTGTGTGCCGGACGAGTCAGCTATCGAATAGCCGGGTGCGGAGGGCGTTGCGAACAGACCTACCGCAAATGTACCCCATATACCGTTCATGCAGTGGACTGCGACTGCACCTACCGGGTCGTCTACATGGAGCTTGTAGTCAAGCAGCCAAACGCCGAATACAACGAGCAGACCTCCGACTGCGCCGATGATGGCGGAGCCGAGTGCGTCTACAACATCGCAGCCCGCAGTTACGGCTACAAGACCTGCAAGAGATGCATTAAGACACATGGAGACATCGGGCTTACCGTACTTTACCCATGTAAAGATCATGCATGTTACCGTAGCGACAGCAGGCGCGACGGTGGTGGTGAGAAAGATAGAGCCGAGCTGTTCGACGGAGGTTGCCGCAGCACCGTTGAAGCCGTACCAGCCGAGCCATAGAATAAATACTCCGAGTGCTCCGAGCGCAATACTGTGACCGGGGAATGCATTGACCTTTGTCACCTTTCCGTGCGCATCGTGACGGAATTTACCTATACGCGGTCCGAGCAGCTTAGCGCCGATAAGCGCCGATATTCCGCCGACCATGTGAATTGCGCAGGAGCCGGCAAAATCGTGAAAACCGATGCTCGAGAGCCATCCGCCACCCCATATCCAGTGTGCCTCGATCGGATATATGACCGCCGAGATAACTCCGGAATAGATGCAGTAGGAGAGGAATTTCGTTCTCTCTGCCATCGCGCCGGAGACTATGGTCGCCGCAGTTGCGCAGAAAATAAGGTTGAATACAAAGCTCGAAAAGTTGAAATCCGAATATGTAGTAAAGAGGTCAAAGCCGGGCTTACCGATGAGTCCCACAAGATCCTCTCCCATAAGCAGACCGAAGCCTATCAGTATAAATACCACGGTGCCTATACAGAAGTCCATGAGGTTCTTCATAATAATGTTGCCGGTATTTTTCGCCCGCGTGAAGCCCGCCTCTACCATTGCAAAGCCTGCCTGCATCCAAAATACAAGTGCCGCGCCTATCAAGAACCAAACAGCGAATACCTGCTCGGACGTCGCCTCGGTTACAAGCGCTCTTATTGTCTCGTCCATTTCTTTTGCCTCCTGAAATATGATTTGCATCGGACTCGGCGGGTAGGCGGATGCGGCATAAGCTGCCGAGCCGCTCTGCACTGTTCCGTTCGCCCGCGGATGCGTCCGGCGTGCCGTACCTTGTCCTGAAAATGAAAAATAAACAAGAAAGGCGCCTCCGATGATTATTACATCGGAGACACCCTTGCCTCTGTTTGAACGCATTATACACCATGAAATGAATTTTGTCAATACGAAATTTTCATATTTGTGAAAAATAATTGAGTGGAGAGTAATTATATTGCGCGAATTTGGCTTGAATGCGCGAATTATAGCGCAGCGCAAAAAATGCACATATCAAGAATGCATAATCTGTGCTGCGAAATTGCAAAATTAATATATTTCAGCCGTCACGCAGTTTTGCCGTGATGCAGCGTACGGTGCTGCGCGAATACCGGATAATGCCGCAAAAATCGTTGTACAACGAAATGATGCAGCTATTTATTTTTCGGTGCGGGATCGGTCAGCTCCGGGATCGCACCGCCGGAGACAGCCCACAGATATAGACTAGCCACGCTGCAATACGGACTGAATCGCCGGCGGTATTTTTCAAATCGCACCCGATCTATGCTGCGGTGTCTGTACAGCATTCTCAGTCCGCGCTGTATCGCAAGGTCGTCATAGCTGAAAATATTTTTCCGCTGCATAGAGAAGAGCAGTATCATCTCCGCTGTCCACACGCCGATACCGCGCAGTGCGCTCAGCGCGCGTATCGCCTCATCGTCCGACATGCCGTTCACCGCATCGGGGTCAAATTCTCCGCGCGACACCCGCTCGGCAAAGTCGGTTATGTATTCCGCCTTTCGGTATGTCATGCCCATCGACTGCAGGCGCGGGACTCCTGCCGCAAGTATCGTTTCGGCATTTACCTCGCCGAGACCATCTCGCATCCGCTGCCAGACCGTCGCCTGTGCTTTTGTCGATATCTGCTGCCCTATGATATGGTGAACGACCGAGGAGAATATATCGCCGTCGACCTCGCGGTATATATGCCCTACGCGGTCTATAACCTCACACATGCGCTTGTCGCGCCGCAGCACCGCAAGCTCTTCGTTTCCGTATTCAAAATACATATGCTTCACTTCCTTGCTGCGCAATTGCCGGATACAAAGTTTTTTTCTTTATTAGTATTATATCAGAAAAAACATTTTTTTAAAAGCATTATTTTCGGCAGTGCCTTGTTTTGCGCTATACCGTACGGGCTGTGATCAGAGCATAATAAAATATCGAATTATTTACGGCGATGATAGCAAAAGCCGCGCCGATGTGTTATAATTATTTCAGAACCGTAGGCGTGTGAGACCTGACGGCATATCCTCATATATCTGCGGCATTTTTTTGTGATTAATTTTCTCTTTTTCCAACCTTTTTATCTTTTTACCGCTCTTATAGGTGAAGCCCCGAAAATGAAAGGAAACAGCCATGCCAAACTATTCCGGAAAAAATGATGAGACCCTTGTCGAGCTTTCGCTTTTAGGCGACGATTCCGCTTATGCGGAGCTTGTTTCCCGTCATCAGCGCGCGGTGATGGGAACAGCCTACAAGGTAACGGAGAATTCCTTTTCGGCTGAGGATGCCTCTCAGGATGCATTCGTATCGGCTTGGATGAATCTGTCCTCGCTGCGGTACGGTGAAAAATTCGGTTCGTGGGTCTGCGCTATCGCCAAGAACAGTGCGAGACGGCTGAACTCAAGATATCGTGCAGCGATACCGTCGCTCAGCTTTGAAACGCTTCGGGATTTCGAGCTCTCCGACGTGGAGAGTGAGCAGCTTATTGGCGAGGATTATGCGGAGGTTCACGAGGCGGTCGAGGCACTGAGCGCAAAGATAAGAGAGACGGTTCGGCTTCATTATTTTGACGGGAGGTCGGTATCTGAAATTGCGAAGCAGCTCGGCATATCGGTCGGAACGGTCAAATGGCGGCTTTTCGAGGGCAGAAAACAGCTGAGAAAGGGATATGGAGTCATGGAAGATGATTACAATAAAAACGAGAGCCTTGTTGTTCGTGTAATGCGTCAGGTTGATGCGCTTAAAATGTGGCGCTTTAAGAATGATAAGACCGGCTTTGCTTCGGAATATGCCGAGGTGCTTCGCTGTGTAGAAGAACTGGACGATTCTAACGAAAAGAACAGCATGCTTGCGGACACACTTTTGCTCGGATACTGGTGGCTTCCGGGAGAGCGGAATGACGAGACGATAGCGCGCATAAGACGGACGGCTGATGCGGGACATAACGATGATGTTATGCAGATATATTGCTTAAAGTAAGCAGGACTTCGGTCTTGCTTTTCTTTTATTTGGTTATATATAACTACGCTGAAAAGTAATACAAGTATTTCAATTAAGAGTTTTATCAGTTCATTGGTATACGGATAATATGCGGAGATTTTCGCATGAAGTCGGCAATATCTTTTGAAATTCGGTAAATTTCGGTATCAGCCTATTGCCTAAATGGCTTTTGTATGATATACTAATCTCGTATGATTGCACACATTTTCCGAGAGCGAGGAACTATATGGAACAAAAACAAATTGAACGCTTGTATTCTATGAATGAAATTTCCGAATATCTCGGTATTACCCGCGATACGACTTTAGCGTGGATAGAAAAACGCGGTATGCCGGGTGTTAAGATAGGCAGGACGTGGAAATTCAAAATCAGCGAGGTTGATTCGTGGATGAGATCCAACCAAAATAAGGAAAAGTAATTTATATGGGTATGGGAGAAAGTTAATGAATATAATTAATGCAATTATTAATCTTATAAATACAACTTCAAGATGCGTTATGAACAATACCGATGGCAGTAATAGGGCTAACAATATGGGAGAAGGTCTGGAAAAATACATAAAAGATATATTTGCTAATACTATTTATTCTTCATCAAATGATAGAAAAACAATTCAACATCAGACATTTTCATACCTTGGTTCTAAGAACTATACCTTCTTAAACTTGTCAAAAAAGAATACGACCGTCAGCACAACCGTGATGCGAGATAAGGAGTGTGCCTATGGATAAGTTTATTGTAGGCTTCGGTAGTGCACCACACGAGTATGTCATTAACGGTGTAAGATATTTAGTTGAGTCGAGATTTCAAAAGCCCAACTATAAAGAATCCAAAGAAAATACTATGCTGAATAATTGTATAGGGAGTTATCTCACAAGCGATTTCGCAGATTTGCCGTATGTCGGTACAAGAAATATAATAAGCACCGAATATGATTGTACGGCTGCCGGGAAGGAGGATAATAATGCAGCCGAAAAAGAATAACAAAATCGGGATAACGGCGCTTTATTGCCGTTTGTCCCGTGATGACGGAATGGACGGTGAAAGCAATTCAATAGTCAATCAAAAAACGTTGCTTTCGCAAAAGGCAAAGGAAAAAGGATTGACCGATATAAAATTCTATGTGGATGACGGATACACAGGAACAAATTTCAACCGACCGGGATTTCAGCAATTAATAGCGGATATTGAAATGGGATATATCTACGCCGTAATGGTAAAAGACTTATCCCGTCTCGGACGAGATTATGTTTCGGTCGGTAATTATACCGATGTGTATTTTCCAGATCACGACATTCGGTTCATCGCCGTAAATGACGGAATAGACAGCGAGGAGGGCGAAAGTGAAATTGCTCCATTCAAAAACATCTTAAACGAAATGTATGCACGGGATATATCCAAGAAAATTCGTTCATCACACAGACTGAGGGGCAGTATGGGTGAGCCTTTATCCCAACCGCCATATGGGTATATGAAATCCGCTGAAAACAAAAAGAAGTGGGTTATCGACCCGGAGGCAGCAGAGGTGGTGAAAAGCATTTTCAAAATGTGTCTTGAGGGTAAGGGCAACGAAGCTATCGCACGAATATTGCAGGAGAAACAAATACTTGTTTCTATGGCGTATTGGCAAAACAAGGGGCTGCCGAGAGGCGGAAAGAAAACGCAGCCTAACCCATATAAATGGTGCAAGACAACAATTCAAAAGATTTTGTCTCAGCAGGAATACTGCGGTGATGTAATCAACTTCAAGACCTGCTCAAAGTCTTTTAAGAACAAAACAAGGCTTCCGAACGATCCTGAGAATTGGGCGATATTCAAGGATGTTCACGAGCCGATTAATGCACGGAGTGATTTTGAAAAGGTACAGACGCTCATAGCCAAAACCAAACGCCGTGCACCAAAGCCGAAAAACGGCGAGAAAAGCATATTCTGCGATTTGTTGTTCTGCGGCGATTGTCACGGTAAGCTTCGTCATCATACGAATATTATCAACAAGGACATTCACTATTTCGTGTGTGCCAACAACAAGGTAGATTACCGAGGAGAATGTCCCGGCAGACACTATGTCAGAGCAGACGCTATTGAGCAGGTGGTAATGCTTGAACTGCGAAGAATGGCAGAATTTTTGGCTGCGGATGAAGAAGCCTTTGCCGAACTGCTTGCTCAAAAGACCGATAAAGAGCTTTTGAAGGAAAAGAAAAATGACGAAGCAGAACTTCAAAAAGCAATCGCCAGAAACGATACCGTATCCCATCTATACGAAAAGCTTTATGAGGATAATGCCGTCGGCAAGGTAAGTGACGAATGGTTTATGCAGTTGTCTCACAAGTATGAAACGGAAAGGCTGGAGCTGAAAACAAAAATTAAAACGCTTCGTCAAAAGCTTTCCGAATGCGGACAGCGCGAACAGGAACGCGAAAATTTCACTTCGGCAATCCGCAGGTTTATGCGAATGGACAGACTGACCGCACCGCTTCTGCGTGAACTGATCGACCACATTGATGTTTTTGAAACAGAGGGCAAAGGTAAAAACCGAACGCAAAGAATCGTTATCTATTATCGCTTTATCGGGTATGTGGAGATACCAGAAGTATCTCAAAGACCGAATATCGTCGCAGATACACGAAAAGGTGTCGCGGTTGAGTATTTAACAGAGCCGAAAACGGCTTAACAAAAAGGAGCAGGCAAAAACCTGCTCCGTACATAAAACCGTATCAAATAGAAAAATCGAGTATTCATAAAGTCAAATCCCTTATGAATACTCGATATGGTGCGGATGACAGGACTTGAACCTGCACTCATACGAACCGGTTTCTAAGACCGGCGTGTCTGCCAATTCCACCACATCCGCTTATATATTGCAGTCGACCCTGCGGTTTATCGGAGGGAACGGCGGGGAAGTGCAGACCGACTGTCGATTGTAATAAACAAACCCGAGCGCCTTACCTGCGGGTAAAAACGTCGGGTGTTTACATTGGTGAGGATAACTGGATTCGAACCAGTGACCTCTTGCATGTCAAGCAAGCGCTCTAACCAGCTGAGCTATACCCTCAATACCATCATATTATACCATAAGTTATGAGATATGGCAATATGGAAAAATGGTCAAAACGAAAGTGGAATACTACGCCTGAGTTGTGCAAAATGAGAATGAGCAGTGCTGTGTAATATAGAGAGGCGCTTTTCGACGGTATAACCGCAATTGAAGCAGCATGATGACTTTACACTCTCGAATATAAAATACAGAGGGGATGTTAAAAACGAGTTTTTAACATCCCCGGGAAATACACTATATCAGTCAAGAAAATCCTTGCGATAATCGAGGTTAAAGGACTCGGCAAGGGCGATGAGCTGCTTGTTGGATATACGGTTGAGGATCGGGAGGTGGCAGTACTTGAGCCAAAGCTGAGCACCCTTCTCAACAGTCTCGATAAGACCGAAGGTCTCGTCATAGGTCTTGCCTGCGCCGTAGATACCGTGCTGCGGCCAAATAACGATTCTGTAATCCTTCATCTTTTCAGCGGTGGCCTCGCCGATAGCGTTGTTTCCGCAGATCATCCAGGGAAGAACGCCGATACCGTCGGGGAATACTACGATGCACTCGGTGCAGGTGCCCCAGATGGTGCGGGTAAAGTTCTTGTCATCGAGAGGATGAACGTGAGTCATAGCGACAACATTTGTCGGGTGGGTATGCATAACGATGCGGTTCTCGGGGTCCTGCTTGAGCCTTGCCATGTGAGACATGAGGTGAGCGGGAAGCTCGCTTGTGAACTTACCGCCGTCGGAATAGCCCCAGAGAAGCTCTGCAACGTCGCCGGACTTGCCTATGCGGATAACTCCGAGGTTGGCTGCGGGATCGTCGTTTACGTTCTTGAAGTACTTACCGGTACCGGTAACGAGGAAAATCTTGCCGACGAGATCGGAAGCCTTGAAGCCGATCGGAATCTCACGGATGACCTCGTTCAGATCAAGATAATCGCCGACCTCCTTCTCGTCGAGGAGACAGCTGATATTACCGCCGTTTCGCTCGTCCCAGCCGAGACGGTACATGTTAGCGGTTGTTTCGCACATTTCCTTAATGAAGGGAGCTTCAAAAATATTGCCTTTCATTTTGTATATCCTTTCTTTCGTCGGCAGGGTGGAGCCTACCGTTAACTATTATTCCACAGAAGTATTATATTATGAATCGTCGAAAACTTCAATGCCTAAAATGCCGATTTTGTCGTGCTGTCTGGCGTTTTTTTGACGGTTATCAACAAAAAGGGCAAAAAGCCTGCAATCAAAAAGCCGATTAGTAATTATCCTATCGCCGCAATTTGACGTGACTGCTAAAAAACAACTTTTTAACAGCCACGAAAAAATCAGCTTATGGGGTCGCCGTTTGAATCGAATATGGGCAGCTCCTGAAGAAATATTATATCGTCGCGCAGCTTAGCATCGCCCTCTGCGAGGATAGCCATCTTTCCGACCGTTGTACCGCCTGCCTTGTTAACAAGCTCCTCGAGCGCGTGCAGCGACTCTCCGGTGGAAATAACATCGTCAACGATGAGGACGCGCTTGCCCTCCATCATACGGCGATCCTTTTCGTCGATATAGAGGGTCTGAATGCGCGCGGTCGTGATCGACTTGACATCGATCTTGACGACGTTTTTCATGTACAGCTTCGGTGCCTTGCGGGCGAGAACGTAGCTGTTCATGCCGCACTGGCGTGCCATCTCGTGAACAAGGGGAATTCCCTTGGATTCCGCCGTGACCATGATATCAAACTCGGGTGCGCGGCGAAGCAGCTCCTCCGCCGAGTGAACGGTCAGCTCAACGTCGCCGAAAATGACAAAAGCTCCGATATAGAGATCGTCGGTCAGCTCGCAGAGCGGGAGATCGCGCTTCAGTCCCGCAACGTCGATAGTATAGTATTCCTTCATGATAGTGCCTCCTTACTCGGCAGAGACGTTTTCTCTTCCGAGCGCTTTGTTGACCATGTCGACTACCGCGTCGGCAAGAACCTTTTTGCCCTCTTCGCCGAAGTGAACTCCGTCGACCTGAGGATACTCATCGTTGTGACCTGCGACGATCTTGTAGAGATCGTTGAGCATATAGCCGTTCTCCTCGGCGTAGCGGCGGACGAACTCGTTGCGCTCAATTACCATGTCATTCTTTTTCTTGAGCAGCTCGGGCGTATGGTCTTCGAATGTCATATGTGTAGAGGTCGCGAGAATTATCTTTGCCTCGGGCTGGAGACGGCGGATAAGCTCTATGCACTCCTTGTAGCCCTTGACATATATGTCGAGGTCGAGCTGCGTGTTATTGCAGCAGCCGTGCAGACCGTTATTGAAGTGAATAACGTCGTACTTATAGCCGCTCGCGGGGCCGAAAAACATCTCAAGCTCCTTGTAGAAGGCTGGGTCTCCGCACATGCGCGAGCCTGCAAGCATATCGATCATGATATTCTGCGGATAGAAGATATTGCCCACGATAGGGCGATAGTTGAAGGTTATGGAGTCTCCGATGCAAGCTACTCTCGTTCTGTCATAATAGAGCGCCTCGGTGATCCAAATGTTGGTCCATTCTGCGCCTTCGCGCGGAAATACTTCTGTTGACACCATGTCAGGTTCTCCTTTTCAGGAAAAAAAGTGATTCGGCATTGCCGTACGGTAATTTTATCACATCGGTCGTATAATGTCAATAGAAATGCGTTAAAAGCGGCGGCTCAGATGTGATAAAACAACAAAACCGGCTGCGTTTTTAAAAAAAATGAATGCGAAATAGCAGAGAACGAGGCGGTATAAGTCGTTATCGTCGGCGGAGATAAACCCGCAGGCTAAAGCAATGGGACTGCCTGAACATTGGTTCGGGCAGTCCCATCAGGTATTTATAATACTGCGTTTTTTGGCGCTCTGAGCTGTTCCGAAAGCGGCGCTCAGCTGTTCTCCTCTTCGTATGCCTGACGTACGGCGCGCGCAAGCTGGTCGGCACAGGATGTGCCTTTGCCGCCGCATTCGTTGCCGCCGAGAGTGTCGGCGATGTAATCTACCGTCTGTCCCTCGCAGAGCTTTGAGACTGCCTTTAGGTTTCCGTTGCATCCGCCGGTAAAGCGGATATTATGAACACGATCCCCGTCAAGCTCAAAGTCGATTCTTGAAGAGCAGGTGCCTCTTGTTTTGTAGCTGTGATTCATGTAATATACCTCATTTCACGTACGGCTGTGTCGAGCTGTTTGCTCTTGACCGACGGCGGCAAGGTGCGCTGTTGAATATTGTCGATGGACGGCGCAGCTGTGAATTAACGCAGAGCGTCGCTGTGTGAAATTACGGTCGGCGCGCGCAGACAATGATGTTATTTATCGTCCGGCGTTTCGAGCACCCAGACCTTCATCTGCCGTCTGCCGAACTGTATTGCATCGTTGATTTCGCTTCCGGTATAGATGTCTATTGTATTGCCGACGATCGCGCCTCCGGTGTCCTCGCAGGAGTAAAAGCCGTCGTATTTATCGTATTCGTTATAGCCGGAAATATAGACCTGCCGTCCGAGCGCGATAACGGTGGGATCTACGGCGATCATGCCCTCTTCGACCGTCTTGCCGGTGCTCGTGTTTGCACCCTCAAATACCGAGCCGCCGTATGCGGTTGCTTCGACGTCGAGAGAATATGAGTAAGGGTAATCGACACCGTTGATGCTTACAAAACCGCGACAGCCGCGTCGTATGACTTTCTTGACCGGCTCCTGTGTGATCTCGTAGCGGAGAACATTGCTCTCCGAAAACTCTCCGTCGATATATTTGCTGCGAACGAGCTGACGCGCCGTACCGTTCTCTCCCTCGCATTCGACTATCGACACGCCGGGGCGAAGCTCGGTGGTGTAGATGTTCTCTGTTTCATAGGGGACAGATGCATCTTCAAAGGTGTCCTTGTAGTCGACGACAGATACGGTTATCTCCATGCCCTCTGTTATGACCGTGCTTCGGTCGCAGCTGACAATATCGTCGCTGTCAAAGCCGTAGCTCTGACTTGAGAGAAAATTGTCTACCGTTGTTATCGGGGAAGAGATAAGCGTGTCTATCCCGAGCGCGGGGCAGAGCAGATGAACATAGGTAGAACCCTCATATGCAGCGAGCACCTTGTTTTCCGACATGTAGACCGGCATCTGTGCCGTTACATTGTCACTCACGCCGATGTCGGCGCTCGACTCTATCCCGGTGATGACCGAGAAGAGCAGCCACATTGCAAAAACAAAATACACTACTCCGAAGATCGCACTGCGGAGAGTTGTCTTTTCGCGCTTCTTTTCTGCCGTTATCGGAGTGGGTAGCGGCAGGCGCGGGAGAGCTCTGTCGCCGAGTGGGCGAAGTCTCTCTTTCTTCTCGGGGTATTGTCCGATGCCGAATTGCGGCGGATCAATGGTGAGCTCTCCGCCGACGCCGAGTGCGGTATCCTTTCGTACGGTGTATCTTCGCTTTACGTAGCATATCGAGTAGGTAGGCGAGCGCAGTGCTCTACCGAGACTCTCGAAAGATTCGCCGTCCGAAAAACTTGCTGTGTTTTCCATCGGATTACCTCCTTTTCGTTCGTTTTTATGCCCCGATACCGAGGTGTCGGGACGCAGTATCGACTCAAAACATTGCTGTGTTTACGCATTCGATTACGCATACGATTACGCATACGATTACGCATACTATTACGCATCAAATGAGCCGAGCACGGGCTTTGCAGCTTTGGCTTCATTTTCGCATAAATCACCGCAGAATAATGCATGATTTTTGCGGAAAATTCGCGCAGACGAGCTGTTCTGCAATCGTGCATTTCCAATTTACACGCATTCGAATGCGAGTTCAAGACAATTTGGTAAACAAATAATTAACAGATGGTGTCTTTTGCAAGCCTAAAAGTCGCGATTTAGAGTAATAAAACCGTCCGTTTTGTTCTTTGTCGATTGCTGTCAAGGACAAAAGCTGCAAGGTGATATCTGTTCCATTAAAGGAGACAATATCCAAAAATGGAAATTTGATTCGGGGCTGAATTCGAGTAAAATGAAGGCATTTTGCAGGAAAAATGAAGGCGATTTGCAATTTTGCGTCTGTGGAGTACTCTGTGGAATACCTTGTGGAGTAGTCTGTGGGTTTCTGTGTGGAGTATTCTTCGGATATTTTGATATCAGCTTGCGGTCGGGTGTGTGCGGTATGTCGCGGCGGGTATTCGCGGCGTGCCGAAAGCGGGTGAAAACGGCGTTTTTTATGCGCTTGTAAAGGAAATTTTCGGCATGTCACACGGCGGTGACGGTCAAAAATAGTGTGTATATAATATAATGATGATTTTTGTGCGATGCCGGGCTAAATCGTTACGCTGCGCGGGGGGGAGCTGCTCATTGCAAATCGCACGGATGATGATATTTTCTGCTCCGTCCGACACATGATACAATGCTATGGTACAATGATATTTTTTCACACACTGCCGTCTGATTTTTTTATGAGCGTCGTGCATGCAGCGGCAGCATGCCCCGGATACTGCTCGCGATAAATATAGTACTGTAATGGTTGTTTTTTATTTTGCATGGTTGCAAAAGTGTGCGGAGGTGAATTGTGCGGGCGGAGCAAGCGCTGCATTGAGTGCAGTTTTTTTCGTCGGTTTTCTCTGTTTACGCTTTGTATTTTCGACGCGATGCTTAATCAGCGCGTTTCTCATCGCAGCCGTGCTATCATTCGGCGTGCATGTGCATATAATACATAGCGGGTGTTTTGTGCAGATGTTGTGAGTATATTTTTTGTCTGTGGTAGTGTTATGGCATCGGTAAAATCGGCGTGCGGATGTTTTTACCTTTTTGTATTAAACAATGGCAAAAAATATTTCAAAAATGTAGAAAACTCTTGACTTTACATATTTTGTGTGATATACTCAAAGCAGTAGCAGTGCTTGTGCTGCACGAACACTTATTTTTTTCTATTTGGAAGGAGAATAGTTATGAACGATGGAAAGGGCATGTCAATTGCCGCACTTGTCCTCGGAATTCTTTCCGCGATTTTCGCATGGTGGGACTCTATATCGGAATCGTTTCTCTTGTTTGCGGAATCGTAGGTATTGTTCTTGCCGTTAAGGGTAAGAAGGCAGCGGCTGCTGCAGGTGCACCTACAGGCATGGCTACCGCGGGTCTTGTACTTGCAATTATCGGTACCAGCCTTTCGGTAATCGGTGTTATCGCTTGCGGAATTTGCGTCATCTGCTCTGCGAGCGCAACAAAGGGAATTGAGGATGCACTCGGCTCCGGAGCTCTTGATGATCTTCAGAATGCACTCGATCAGATCAGCTGATTGAGCGGCAGATGCCGATGTACAGAGAGTTTATTCGGTGTGAGCGGGGCGTCAGTCCCGCTCTCGACTTTTTTTGGGGGATATTGATGTCCCGACTTTTTTCGATTCTTTTTAATGCACGATGTTGTGCGGCAGTTCGGTGGGGGTAATATGTTTCCTGCTTTTTATATTTTCGGTAAGCAGATAGGGATGTACGGCGTGTGCGCCGTACTCGGATTTCTTGTCTCGGGCTTTGTCGGATCAAAGCTTGCCCGCCGCCGCGGAATATCGACGGAGGATCTGATACTTGTCGCGCTCTCTGCTGCAATTGGCCTTTTTATCGGCGGCCATATTCTTTTCGGACTCACCAATTTTGATAAGCTTATTAAGCTTTTCGGCATGATAGGCAGCATATCATTCGGCAGCTTCTTATATTGTCTCGGCGTTATTTTCGGCGGTTCGGTATTCTACGGCGGCCTGCTCGGCGGAATTGCAGCGGTATCTGTCTATTGTCGGGTGTCGCACTCCGTTGATCGTACGGATATGCTCGACGTTATGGCTGTCTGTGTGCCGCTGTTTCACACTTTCGGCAGGATTGGCTGCTTTTTAGGCGGCTGCTGTTACGGATTACCGTGCAGCTTCGGCTTTACCGTGAACGAAAATCCCTTCAATCCCGCGATTTGCGGTGTCAGCCGCTTTCCCGTTCAGCTTGTCGAAGCGGGCTTCAATCTGATAATTTTCTTTGTGCTGCTCTCGCTCTCACGCAGACTGCGTCTACGCGGACAGATGATGTACGTATATTTTCTGATTTATCCCGTCGTTCGCTTTTCGCTTGAGTTTTTGCGCGGAGATGAGATACGCGGCATATGGTTTGGACTGTCAACGTCGCAGTGGATAAGCATTGCTTTGTTTGTGTTCGCGCTGATAAGGGTGCTGATGTCTATAGGCAGAACGCCTGAGCCCGTTGACGACGGCGATGCTGAAAAAGTGCAATGTAATTAACACCGTCGTAAACGGTGTATCGCGAAGATATCATAAAAGTCCGCAGCGAATCGAACGCTGCAAAAGTGCAATTATAAGAGACAAAGCCCGTCCGTGACCCGAATATGGGAAACGGACGGGCTATTTTGTCGACATGCTTTTTGTCGAGCCGTCAAATTTCGGCATCAACTATTGCGGCGATGTCATCAACGGTAAAATCTGCCGCGGCTTTTGCATTGGCGTGGCCGGTGGAGATAGCAAAGCTGCGAAAATCTGTCAGCATGTCGATATCATTCAGATTGTCTCCGGCAGAAATGATGTCGTCCTCGGCAATGCCGAGTTTGTCGGCAAGCGCGCGTATTCCGGTGCTTTTTCCTCCGCCGCGCGGAACGGTATCGAGATAAAAGCTGTTCGCGCAGATGTGTATCCACTCGCCGTAGCGTTGCTCGAGCGTGCGTGTTACCTCAGCGGCAAGTTCAACTGTGGGATAGGCGCTCTGAATGACGTTGAAGCTGTGCAGCTTGTCGAATTCCTCTCGCGGGAGAAACAGCCTTCCGTCCGGTGCAGTCTCGCCCTCGCTGTGCTCGCTGTCCTGCCCGACGGGAAGAGCATAGCGCTTTTCGCCTCTGCATAGACCGAGCCACATCGGATCGTATGAGAGAAAATCGTCTGCGAGACGGTCGAGACAAGGGATCTCACCCGCGCCGTCGTATATGATATGTCCGTCTCTGTCGAGAACGATACTGCCGGAGCAGCAGATAACAAAGTCAAATCTTATCCCGCAGCTCGGGTCGCGGGTAACGGCGAGCGCGTCGTGAATATTTCTGCCGGTAACAAGACCGAAGAGATTCCCCGCTGTCTGCCAGCGCGCGATTGCGGCTTTATCGTGTTCTGTTATGCCTTCGTCGCGGCAGAGTGTTCCGTCGTAGTCGCTTGCTATTATTTTAGTGCTCATGTTTGAACCTCCGGTGTTTTGCAGAGCTCGGCGGGCGGCAGAAAAGCTCCCGTTTCCCGAGTTTTCTTCATCATTATATATAGCACGGTTAGTGTAACACATTTCTTTTTGCGTTTCAAGTACCTGTGTATATTTTTCACCGATAGGGGAAAAATAGCTGCGTAAGAGTGCGGATGCCGATATCGGAGGCTGTAAATACGCGGAGACGTGTGTGCAGCGAAGGTACAGCATGCTGCAGGCTTTGCGTAATATATAATAATGAAAGGAAACAGACAAATGAATGAACAGGCTCAAACGATGAAGCGTGATGCAGAGCTTTATACCTATATCTATCAAAATGCGCGAATGGGACTTGTCGGTATCAATCAGGTGCGCGGTACAGTGTCCGATGCCGAGCTGACAAAGGAGCTGTGTGACGAATATGCCATGTACGACGAATATTCCACAACGGCGGAAAACGCCCTGCGTGACCTCGGCGAGGAATCGAAGGACATAGGCGCTATTGCAAAAATGGGGTCATTTAACTCGACAAAGATGAATACGGCGGTCGATTCCACCGTGTCGCATATCGCTGCAATGATGATTGAGGGCACGACGATGGGCGTGACAAAGCTCTCACAGAAGATAACGGCGATGAAGGACTGCTCTCGGGAGGCGCTCGACCTCGCGACGCGGCTTGTCGGAGCAGAGTCCGGCGCGATAGAATCGCTGAAAAAGTTTCTGTGACAGCTCGCTGTCGGAATGCCGTTGTAATACCAATGCTTCTGCTATGATTTATCATTTGTATTTACGCACATTGTTATATTACGTGCATATCGGGCTCGGCGGATTCCCTCCGCTCGGGCTCGTTTTTCTTGTGCGTCATGGAGTGTCTTGGAAAACAAATGTCGAAATTTTGTTCTAAGTGCCATATATGTGGGCGGAGATTGTGAAAACAACAGCTTTTATTTAAACCTGTCCTGAATTTCTTGTTAACAATTACAACCGTGACTTGACTCGACAAGATATAAATGGTAGAATAAGAAGACAATATATTTTACCGATACATTGCCACGCGGCGCTGTTACCGAGAAAGGACTGTTATGGATACAAGAGATTTTTCTGAATTGACACCGGAGATAGTGGCGCTTGCAGAACAGACACGGCAGGCAAGCAAGATTGACCCCGCGCTCTACGATAAATATTCGGTTAAGCGAGGGCTGCGCGATATCGGCGGAAACGGAGTTCTCACCGGACTTACCGAGATCTCCGAGATAATAGCAAAGAAGAAGCAGCCGGACGGAACGCTCGTCCCGTGCGCAGGCGAGCTGTATTATCGCGGAATAAATGTCGGCGAGCTTATCGACGGCTTTGTGGCGGACAATCGTTTCGGCTTTGAAGAGACGGTATATCTTCTGCTTTTCGGCAGATTGCCGAATCGCTCCGAGCTTGATTCCTTCTGCGGGCTTCTCGGCTCGTACAAATGCATTCCGCCGAGCTTTATGCGAGACGTAATTATGAAAAAATCGAGCAAGGACATTATGAACGCACTTGCGCGCAGCGTTCTCATGCTCTATTCCTACGACGACCGCGCGGACGATATCTCGCCCGAGAATGTTCTGCGCCAGTCGCTTCAGCTCATTGCCGAGTTTCCGCTGCTCGTCAGCTATAACTACATAGCTCGTGAGCATTATCATGAGGGCGCGGATCTTTATATTCACACGCCCGACCCGAAAATGAGTACAGCGGAGACCATTCTCTATCTGCTCCGACCGGACGGAAAGTTTACCGATACCGAGGCAAAGGTGCTCGATCTGTGCCTTATTTTGCATGCTGAGCACGGAGGCGGTAATAACTCGACCTTTACGACGCATGTCGTTACTTCTTCCGGCTCGGACACATATTCGACCGTCGTTGCTTCGCTCGGCTCGCTCAAGGGGCCTAAGCACGGCGGAGCTAACCGCATGGTCACCGAGATGTTCGAAGATATCAAGGCTCACGTGCCCGATTGGAACGACGAGGACGCTCTCAGAGCGTATCTCGACAGCATTCTTGCCGGCGAGGCGTTCAATCATACAGGTCTTATTTACGGTATGGGACATGCGATATACTCGGTTTCAGACCCCCGCGCGCGGATATTCAAGCAGTTCGTTGAAGAGCTCGCGCACGAGAAGGGAATGGAGGCTGAGTATAAGCTGCATACCGACGTTGAGCGCATAGCCGCAGAGCTTATTGCACGCGAGAGAAATATCTATAAGGGTGTTTCGGCAAACGTCGACTTTTACAGCGGCTTTGTTTATTCGATGCTCGGGATCCCTACCGCACTGTTTACGCCGCTTTTCGCGGTCGCACGCCTTGCGGGATGGTCGGCACATAGACTTGAGGAGCTTATCGGCGGAGGAAAGATAATCCGCCCGGCGTATATGGCAGTACACGAAAGAGTGCCTTATACCATGCTCTCGGAACGTTGACGCGGATGACGAAAAGGTACGATCGATCGGCATCAAAGATATTTGTTATACAGCCTTGCGGCTGAAACTGCGGGCTGTATTTCTTTTAGCTGATGCCGCGGCAGACAAATGGGTAATGACGCGGCGTGGGCGCGCTGAGAATTCGTATTATAATTAATAATTTGTTTAAGCAATCGGTATTATTCTGTGCTATACTGTGAAAAAAATGAGCTGCGAGGCGATGGATTTGACGGAGGAGAGTATGAAAGGCAGAAGATACAGGAGACGTCACCTATCAATGACGGTGCTGTTGTGTATAATCATAGCACTGCTGACCGCCGCGCTGCTGCTTGCGGCATATGTGATATCAAAGCTCGAAAGAAACAATCTGTTTTCCAAGAGCGTTTTTCTCGGGAACAATTATTTTCTCGGCGAGCTTTCGGGCGAGAGCGGGGAATCCGAGTCGCAGTCGCAGGACAGCATGACCGCCCGTGCCATGTCAAATCTCGAAAAGCAGCTGCTCGCAGAGGCGGTTTTCGATGCTGGCGATTACCCGTACGGTGATGATATGGTAAAGGCGGCGGAGGATGCGTACTACGGCATGGATAACAGTGTCGGAAGCACCGACGGTTACGACGAAAACGATAAAGGCTATGACGGCACAAACGAAGATTGGTACTACAGCGGCGACGGCTACGACAGCGGAAGCGGTAAAGGTTACGACGGTGAGAGCAGCGGCGATCAAAGCGGCTCTGACGGCGCGCCTGAGGGTACATATGGCTCTGCTGCAGGCGGAAGCTATACCGAAAAATTCGGCGACGTAGATACAGAGTCGGCAGGGTACGACGCATACGGCAACTATTACATTCCCGAGTTCTACAACTATCTTTATATAGATGCGGGTAGCTTCAAATCATCGGTTGCGACGCTGCTGCAGGCGGCGAGCGACACGTTTGCATCGCTTGGCTATTCGGACACGACGTGCACAAGCGTTGAGACGCTTATGCTTGAGCTGTCGGGGCGCGAATTTCTTATAACCGACGGGCTCGAAAAGCAGCTGAGCGTTCCGTACATTTCGCAGGAAGGCAGCTTCCCGAACGGCTGCGAGTCGGTCAGTGCGACGATGCTGCTGCGCTATTACGGCTTTGACATAACGCCCGATGAGTTTATCGACAGCTATCTGCCGTGCGAGCCCGTAAGAATAAGCTGGGGCACGCGCTACGGACCGAATCCTAAGCTGGTCTATGCGGGCGACCCGCGCAGCGACAGCGACGGCTACGGGTGCTTTGCCCCTGTCATAGTAAAGGCGATGAATTCGTATCTGTCGGGCAAGGGTTACTACGCAAAAAATGTCACGGGAACGTCGCTTTCAACGCTCGCCTCGACCTATATCGACAGCGGCAGCCCGGTGCTCGTATGGGGCACCGTCGGTATGAAGGAGATTGACCGTATAATACAGTGGCAGTCGGACGACAGAACGGAATCCTTCCTCTATCCTGCAAACGAGCACTGCATGGTATTCTCGGGCTACGACGGCGAAAACTATTGGTTTTCCGACCCTTACGATTCGAACGGAACTGTCGCTTATCCGATATCCGATTCGGTAATGGCATATAACCAGCTCGGCACTCAGGCGGTAGTTATTATGAAGTCCGATAAGCAGTAACCGATACTTCAAAGTCCGTTCGATGGTTGTATACGGATATGGCGGCAAACGAATTTCCAATAAACCGTAACTACTCTCTTTATAGCTTAATACAGAAACCGTCCCGTGCATCTTACCCAAGGTCGATGCACGGGACGGTTAAATTATTCACTTAAGAACTCAGCTAAAGCGCCGTCTGCCCTCATAGGTGGTATGGAGCAGCTCGTGAGCCTTGTGCGAGTTTGGCTTTTCGAGATAATCGGTGTACAGCTGCTGTATCTGGGCATTATTATGCGACTGTCTTACCGTCTGTCTCTCGTCCTCCGAATAGAGTGCGGCAGCACGCTTTTCCTTGAAGGTATCGAGAATGTCGATATCCTCATTCGGGAGGAAGCAGGGCTTGATGTACGGCTGTCCGCCGCCCGCAACGCATCCGCCGGGGCATCCCATTATCTCGATGAAGGAGTATTTTGATGTTCCCGCGCGTATCTCGTCCATGAGCACCTTGGCATTCTTCATGCCGGATGCGACGGCTACCGAGATTTGCTTGCCCTCGATATCTATGGTGGCTTCCTTGATACCGTCAAAGCCGCGAACCTGCTCGAACTTGATAAGCTCGTGCTCCTTACCGGTGAGAACGTAGTAGGCGGTGCGCAGTGCAGCCTCCATAACTCCGCCGGTAACACCGAATATTACGCCCGCTCCGGAATAGTCGCCGAGCAGGTCGGAATCAAACTCCTCGTCGGGCAGCGCATTAAAGTTGATACCGCTGCGCTTGATGAGATCGCCGAGCTCGCGCGTAGTGAGAACGCAGTCGACATCCGGCAGACCGTTTACGGCAAGCTGCGGACGCTCCTTTTCGAACTTCTTGGCGGTGCAGGGCATGATGGAAACGACGAAGATGTTCTTCGGGTCGAGACCGTTCTTCTCTGCAAAGTAGGATTTTATGATAGCGCCCATCATCTCATGCGGGGACTTGCAGGAGGAGAGATGATCAAGCTGATCGGGGTAATTGTACTCCGCGTAGTTGACCCATCCGGGCGAGCAGGAGGTTATCATCGGGAGAACGCCGCCGTTCTGCATACGGTCGAGCAGCTCGGTCGCTTCCTCCATGATGGTAAGGTCGGCGCTGAAATCGGTATCGTATACGCGATCGAAGCCGAGACGCTTGAGCGCAGCGACCATCTTGCCGGTAACGGGCGTTCCGACCTTCATTCCGAATTCCTCACCGAGTGCGGCACGGACGGCGGGCGCAGTCTGAACTACGATATATTTACCGGCTTTTTTTGCCTCATCTATTTTCGAGATCTCGGATTTCTCCATAAGCGCACCCGTCGGGCAGACGCTTACGCACTGACCGCAGAGTATGCACGGAGAGTTGGCAAAGGAGCGATTTTCGGCGGGAGCGACGATGGTGCTGAAGCCGCGATTCTCAAAGCCGAGAATGCCGAGACCGTGAGCGTTTTTACATCTTGCGACGCATCTGCCGCAGAGAATGCATTTGCCGGTATCGCGAACGATGGACGGCGTGAGCTCGTCGACCGTGACGGGAGTACGCTCGCCCTGATATTTATCCTCGCGTGCTCCGGTTATCTTAGCGACGTGCAGCAGCTCGCAGCTGCCGCTTTTGCTGCACTGCTGGCACTTCATCGAGTGATTGGAGAGCAGCAGCTCGACAGACGTGCGGCGAGCCTCCACCGCCTTAGGCGAAGATATGGTTATCTCCATACCCTCGGAGACGGGATATACGCAGGAGGCGACGAGTCCGCGCGCACCGGTCGCCTCTACAAGGCAGACGCGGCAGGAGCCGTTATTGCATTCGCCGTGATTATATGCACAGAGGGAGGGAATCTCGTAGCCGCAGCGTTTTGCTGCCTCGAGAATGGTCAGTCCTTCCTCTACCTGATAGGGATAGCCCTCTATTTTTATATTGATCAAAGACATACTGATCCTCCCGATTATTCCTTAACGATAGCATTAAACTTACAGGACGAGATACACATTCCGCACTTGATGCACTTGCTCTGGTCGATCTCGAATGGTGAGCGGATAACGCCGGTGATAGCATTAACGGGACACTGTCTCGAGCAGAGCGAGCAGCCCTTACACTTGTCGGGCATGATCTTGTACTGCATCAGCTTCTTGCAGACCTTCGCGGGGCACTTCTTATCCTTGATATGTGCCTCGTACTCGTCGCGGAAGTGGGTGAGGGTGGAAACTATGGGGTTGGCGGATGTCTGACCGAGCGCGCAGAGCGAGTTGGTCTTTACCGCCTTTGAGAGCTCGTCGAGCTCGTCGAGGTCCTCCATCGTACCCTGACCCTTTGTTATCTTGGTAAGGATCTCGAGCATGCGCTTTGTACCGATACGGCAGGGCGTGCACTTACCGCAGGACTCGTCGCAGATGAATTCCATATAGAATTTTGCAACGTCGACCATGCAGTTGTCCTCGTCCATGACGATAGCGCCGCCCGAGCCCATCATAGAGCCCTTTGCAACGAGATTGTCAAAGTCGATAGGCTCATCGAGATATTCCTCTGTGAGACAGCCGCCCGAGGGGCCGCCTGTCTGGATAGCCTTGAACTTCTTTCCGCCGGGGATGCCGCCGCCGATATCGTAGATGAGCTCGCGCAGTGTTGTTCCCATCGGTATCTCTACAAGTCCGACGTTGTTTATCTTACCGCCGAGAGCGAAGACCTTTGTGCCCTTAGACTTTTCCGTACCGTATTTCGCGAAAGCCTCAACGCCGTTGCGCAGGATGAACGGAACGCAGGCGAGCGTCTCGACGTTGTTGACGATGGTCGGCTTCTGCCACAGACCCTTGACTGCCGGGAACGGCGGACGGGGACGCGGCATGCCGCGCTGACCCTCGATGGAGTTGAGCAGCGCTGTCTCCTCGCCGCAGACGAATGCGCCCGCTCCGAGACGGATATGTACGTCAAAGCTGAAGCCGGAGCCGAGAATGTTCTCGCCGAGCAGCCCCTCCTGCTTAGCCTGTGCTATGGCAAGACGGAGACGGTTTACTGCGATGGGGTACTCCGCGCGGACGTAGAAATAGCCGTTCTGCGCGCCGATAGCGTAGCCCGCGATGACCATACCCTCAATGACCGCGAGCGGGTTGCCCTCGAGTATCGAGCGGTCCATGAATGCTCCGGGGTCGCCCTCGTCGCCGTTGCAGACGACGTATTTTGTGTCGTTATCCGGATTGTATGCGAACTGCCACTTGCGTCCGGTGGGGAAGCCTCCGCCGCCGCGTCCGCGCAGACCGGACTCGAGGATGGTGTTTATGACCTCCTGTCTGTCCATTGTCAGTGCCTTTGCAAGACCCGCATAAGCGCCCCATCCGAGCGCCTCGTCAATATTTTCGGGGTCGATAACGCCGCAACCGTGCAGGGCAATGCGGTGCTGCTTTTTATAAAAGTTGATGTCGTCCTGCTTCGCGACCTTTTCCTTTGTTACGGGGTCGACATAGAGCAGGCGCTCTACGATGCCGCCGCCGATGATATCGGTCTCGATGATCTCGTCTACATCGTCGAGACTGACCATGCGGTAGAGCGTGTCCTCGGGGAATATCTTAACAAAAGGTCCCTGGGAGCAGAAGCCGAAGCAGCCGACCTGGTTGACCGTTACCTTGTCGCCGAGACCGCGCTCTGCTATTGTATTCTCGAATTTTTCTCTTATTTCTTTTGAGTTGGAGGAGAGGCAGCCGGTACCGCCGCAGAGGACTATGGCTCTCTTGCCGCTCTTTCCCTCGAATTTATCTGCCAGACGGGCAGAACAGCTCTCTATTCTGTCTCTCAACTCTTGAGGTGTCTTAATCATTTCTCCGTACTGTTCCTTTCATTATGACTTTACGCATTTCTGTAGGATTCTATAATGCCGGGAACGTCTCCGACCTTGACCTTGGGATAGACCTTGCCGTTAATTGATACGGCAGGTGCGATGCCGCATGCGCCTATGCAGCGCAGCGCGTCGATGGTGAACAGTCCGTCCTCGCTCGTTTCACCCGGCTGTATGCCGAGTATCTCGGAGAACTTGTCAATAACCTGCTGTGCGCCCTTGACATAGCAAGCGGTGCCGAGGCAGCAGCCTATTATGTATTTGCCCTTGGGTTGGAGAGAAAAGAAGGAGTAGAATGTGACAACTCCGTATATCTCCGCGACCGATATACCGGTCCTCTCGGAAACGATCTCCTGCACCTCGAGCGGAATGTAACCGAATTCATTCTGAATGTCGCTGAGGATCATCATGAGTGGCGTGGCTTCGCTCTCATACTGCTCGCAGATCTCGCCGATACGTTCAAGCGCTTTCTCGCTTAAATGAGCCATAAAAACCTCCTGTTGTTACCGGCACCGCCGACTTTGGCTGTAGCGCCGATAATTGTGATAATTTTGAGCCGTATCGGAAGATACGACCCTGTGCGGGGCGAGAATATTCCCCGCCCGTTATTCTAACGGCTATTATATCACAACACTTTTACTTTTGCAATACCATATTGTTCTTTTCGCAATAGTAAAATGAGATATTATGGCGAAATTTTGCCTCGAAATGTCTCGGCGGACGCCGAAGCACGGTGTTTTAACTGTCATTTTGCCTAAGAGATGAACAATCTTTTTCGCGCATTAACAGAAAAAACCTCCGCTTCTGTACGAAACGGAGGTTGTTTAGGATGGTATGTATATCTGTGGCGGATTGCGCGTCGGTTTAATGAGTGGAGATTTCGCGTGCCGTTTTTTTCGGTAAGTATTTGATAGCGTGCAGCGTTTTTTGTATTTGCCGCCCATGTTCCGCCGCGCTCAGTGATTTTTAACGTAATCGGGGAGCATATCGGTCTGTGTGCTTGTGACGTAGCCGTAGATATCAGAGAGGGTAAAGCTGCCGTAGAGCTGCGAGCCGTGCTCGGATGCGAGCTGCTCGGTATAATCATTCAGCATATACAGCGCAAGTCCGCTGCGGGTGGCAAGCCCCTGCGAATCAAGCTTCGAGCCGTCCGCCTGATAGTGGCATACGACAGGGTTCATTATCGGCTGCTCGATACTTATCTTGCCGTCAGAGCCGCGAACGATGTCGAATGATGCGATGAACCCTACATTATTATAGCTGTGAAGCATGGTAGAAAGCAGATTTCCGATCGAGTAGATTACAAGCGACTTGTTTCCGCCGCTGCCGTACATCCATTCCGTGGGCTGAATGACGTGCGGATGCATTCCGAGCACAACGTCGACACCGAGATCGGCGAGCAGCTTTGCGAGCCGCTTCTGCTCGGCTGTGGGTGTGTTATTGAACTGTGCGCCCGCAGTATCCTTGCCCCAGTGCATGCTTACGATTACGCAGTCGCACTGCTCCTTTGCCGCCTTTACCTGCTTTGTTATGGTAGCGTCGTCAATGTACGGAACGACGAGATTCGGGCTTGCTGCCGAGAGCTTGTAGTCGTTAGTGCCGTAGGTGTAGGAGAGCAGCGCGATCTTTATGCCTTTTTTCTCGATATAGCGAACGGTGTTATAATCCTGCTCGCTCTCGTAACCGCCGATCTGGAATATATCTTTTGTTTTCCAATATTCAAGCGTCGATTTGTAGCCGGTGCGGGTCGAATTATCCATGTCGAGCATATGGTTGTTTGCGATATTGACAATGTCAAAGCCTACGCCTATCAGTGCATCTCCGACCTCCTCCGGCGCATTGAACGTCGGATAGCCCTGAACGCCGAGCGAGTCTCCCGCGACGGGACCCTCCTGATTGACATATGCAAGGTCCGCGGAGGATACTATATCGCGGATACCGTCGTACATGCGGTCGAAATAGTAGGTGCCCGAATATGTGCCCGTCGATGCCGCAGTTGCGGCAAGGTTCTTTGCGTCGACAATAATCGAGTCGTGTATTATATTATCACCCGCCGCAACAAAGGTCACGCGGTTGGGGTCGCCCTCGGTATCGGACGATGCTGCGGTAGTCTCGCTGTCGGCGGGCGCGCTGTCCGCGCCGGCTGTTGTTATGCGCCCCGCGCCCTCTCCGACAGTTCTGCCGCATGAAGCGAGCGGGAGGAGGGCGCAGAGGGTCAGGAGCAGCGTGATCATCTTCTTTTTATTCATAATTTTTCCTTTGCGATTATGCATATATTTGATTTTGTTTATGCGATGGTGAGCTTGTTATCTTGGCGATTTTCTATGGCATGAGCGGCTATGCTTCGTAATTGCCGGAGCTGCGGCGGATGCACCGCATAAATCGGCAGGTATTCCTTTGTCTGAGCAATGCCGATTATCGCTTCATTATCATAATAACGCCGTCGGTGCGGCATACTGTCTCGTAGCCGTCGGCGGTAAACGCTGTTTCTCGTTCGTCGGCGGCTGCAGCGTCGGTGTATCTGAGGTCGAATACAACGTAGTCGGTATCGGCGGAGGTCGCCTTGCTGTCAAGCTCGTATATTATCTCGCGGTCGGCAAGATGCGGCAGGATGAATGTGTCGCTCGTAACGCTTGCGTCGCTCGGTATATCGGCGATAGCCTCGCTGATGGCAGCGCACTTTTCTCTTTGCGTCTTGCTCGGAAATATCGACGAGCCGAGCGGCGCTGCATAGGCAGCCGAGAAAAGCACGGAGGCAGAGAGCATTACAGCACAGAGTGCTCTGCGCGCGCGCCTGCCGAGGTCGGAGAGATTGAGCACGGCTGCGTAGAAGAGAAATGCGCTCCAACCGAAAACATACTGAAAATAGATGGAATGCTGATACTGATAATCGGACATCAGACCGATGAGCAGCAGAGGGCAGAGCAGCAGCAGGCGGTGCGGGAGGCGCGTTATGAGCGGCAGCAGCGCGAGCGGCAGAAGTGCCTGCGCGAGGAAGGTTAGCTTCTCCGCCTCGAAGGCTTCCGAAAAAACAAGCACGGGATTTTTAAGAACATTGATTATAACTCCGAAGAGTGATCCGCCGTCGGTCATAAAGTTGTCGTAGCGGTAGCTCATTATACCGTAGCCGTAGCGGTCAAGGAACCATGAGGTAAAGAGAAACCATGCGACGGAGCCGAGCAGCAGCGCGAGACCGCAGCGGCGTCCCGCGGTAAAGAAGCTGTCGAGTGCGGCGCTGATTCGCTTGCCTGTCGGCAGCTTTTTCCGCGCCTCATCGGAGCCGCTTTGAGCGGAGACGGGATTCTCGGACTCGTCGCGACCGTCGGAGATGAGCTTGTATATGCCGAAGAATGCAACATAGACCGCTGCATCCTCCTTAACAGCGAGTGTCAGCACAGCGAACAGAGCCGTGAGTATTCTCCGTTTTGTTCCGTCACACTCGGCACAGTAGAACAGCCACAGCAGCAGCGGCGCGAGAAAGCAGTTTTCGTGCATGTCGTACGAGCATCCGCCGATAAGCGCGGGATACAGCGCATAGGCAAAGCAGAGTGCGGCACCGAGTGCTGGAGAGAGCTTGCGTCTGCGGGCGATGAGGTAGAGCGGGATAACGCCCGAGCCGACGATTACTGCCTGCAGTATCTGGAGCGTCAGCGGCGAGCGGAAAACAAAGTAGAAGGGCAGCATCAGATAGTATATCGGTGAAAAATGCACCGCGAAATGCTGTATGATCGCATCCCGTTCGCAGCTGACCGTCTGAGTGAAGTCGCGCACCATGCTTGAAAACATATTGCAGAAGATGCCGAAATCGTAGTTCGGCGAGGCATAGTTATTATACCTTGCGCAGGTGTACAGCGCGATAAACATCGCCTGCGCCGCGCCGAATACTATCGCGAGGATGAAGAACAGCCGTCTCTGCTGCGGCAGAGAAAATCTGTTCGTACTGTCGAGGGCGACATATACATCGGTTATTACGACCGGCACGAGCAGACCGAGCAGCAGAGTGATATCGGTCGAGTAGCGCAGCGAGATGAGCGCAAGAATATTTACCGACAACAGCAGTGCGGCATTGTCGATGCTGAAGCCGCGCAGATAATGCACATCGCCGGATCGCGACACTGCCGATGTGCCGGACAGCCCGAGTACCTTTTCAAAGTGCGAGTCAATGATCGATTGCAGCGCTGTCAGGAACAGAAAAGCTGCCATGAAAAGTCCTGCGTACAGCAGTATTGATGCTCCCGAGGCAAAGTCGGGAGTCAGCAGGCTTCCCGCGCCGCCGCGCAGTACGGTGAGCGCGGTTGCCGTAACTACCGCGCTGACCCATGCGGCTATGGCTCGCTTTATTATCTTCATTTATTCTGACCGCGGCTTCCGTAGCTCGGAGGCTTCCTTTCGTATTTTATCACTTTTACGGTATTACTGCGTTTCAGCTTTCGTATTGTCGAAAAATGTATCTTTAATTAGTTATACCCGCATAATTTTACCATGCATACCCGCCTTTGTCAATGCCGAATGTTTCGCTGCGCGCCGTACCGCTGTCGGCTTTTTTCTCGACAGATAAAAAGCATGCCCGGACTTCCATGTTACATGCGCTGCGAGTATAATTGCTATGTAAGGGAACACGGCGCTGCGGCGCGGAAAGGAAGGAAAATGAATCCGTCAGTTTTCAGAATAAAGCTTGACCTTCACGGCAGAATGCCGGGAGCGGTGCTGCGGATAAGCGAGGGCGATACGGCGCGGAGGCTCGTATGTGAGCTGTGCGAGGACGGCAGAGCGTACGTCTTTTCGGATGAGACCTATGTAATATTTGAGGCGATCAAGCCGGACGGGTCGACCGTTGCGGGGGATGCCGCCGTTATCGGTGCTTCGCGCATTGAATACGGTATACCGTCGGCTGCGGTTAGTACGCGCGGTACGGTCAGCTGCTGCTTTAAGCTGTACGGCGCGGATGGACTTATTCTCACCACACCCACCTTTAATATTATTGTGACCGAGGAGGTGTACGATACCGACTATCCCGAGGGAACGGACTCGTTTAAGGCGCTTGACGGTCTTATAACCCATACGCTCAACGTTATAGAAAAGGCGAGCACCTCCGCTTCGGCTGCCGACGCGAGTGCATCGGCGGCAGAGGCAAGTGCGGCTGCGGCACAGGACAGCGCATCAGAGGCAGCTGCAAGTGCAGCTACAGCTGCATCGAATTCGGCGGGAGCGACCGCAGCGGCGCAGGGCTATGCGGACGCAGCTGCCTCGAGCGCACAGAATGCGGCATCGAAGCTGAATGCCTGCAATACGGCGGTGACGGAGGCAAAAAAATATGCTATGGGTCAGGTGCAGACAATATCCGGCGCAACCCCCGCGCTGTTCTGCGCGGAGGGTATTCGATATGTCTGCTCGGACCGCGTTACCACGCTTACGGTGTATTCGCTCTCGGATTGCTCGATAGAGTTTGTTACCGGCAGTACCGTCAGTGTTACGCTTCCGTCCGGCTGCCGCTTTGCAACCGCCGAGCCGATATATAAGCCGGGGTATGCGTATGTGCTGTATTTCGAGCCGTTTACCGCTGCGGGGCAGTCTTTTTATAAGGCATCCTTCGAGTGCCTCGGAGCGATAGCATGAGACACCATCGCAGCGCACATATAAACGCACCGTACGAGACGGTGTATGTCAGCGGTACGGACGGCGTGTCATGGGAGGCATCGCCCGGCTTTCATCTGCGCAGCTGCCGCGTTTACGGAAAGAATGCGGTAAAAACCTACGCGGGGTACAATCTCATTAATAATAATTCGTTCGTGCCGGTCAAAACGTCAAGCTCTGTATCGGCAGCGACCGTTTCGGCGACAGCTACCGGGATTACCGGATGGGCGTATTCCTCAAACTATCTCAAGACCACCGTCTCGCTCACGCCGGGAACAAAATACAAATTCTCGTCATTGGTGCAGACCACTAAGCCGCTTGTTGTTTACGCCGGAGGCAGCAAGCTGCTCGATATACCGGCGGGATCGGGAGTGCGCAGCGCAGAGTTTACGCCGATCCTGCCGAGCTATGAAATGAAAATATGTCAGGCAGCGGACGAGGAGGGACACTTCGGCTTTGCGGATCTTATGCTGTATGCCGCATCGCTCGGAACGCCGGAATACGAGCCGTACACCGGCGGCGTCGACAAATCGGTTTTTCTGCTGAATAACTGCGTGTACACAGGCGGCTCGGACACGATCACAAAGGCGCAGAGCCTTGCCGCTGTCGACGATGTGTGCGACGAGCAGAATATCTGCACCGGCGAGATAATTAGGCGTATAGGTGTGATAAACGGTTATGTCGGTCAGCAGATACCGGGCAGATATATCACACCGGACGGCAAGCTGAGCCTCGGCTGTACCGTGCTGTACGTTAAGCCGACGCCGACGGTTGAGCGCATAGCGGTGGTCAAGCTCGGCAACGGTACTGCGGGATCGCTGGAGCGAGGCTCCGGTGATATCAGCGGGACGCGGGTCGAGGCGGAGTATGTGAGGCTGAGACAGAGCTTGGATCCCGAGGCGTGAGCATGCAAGTCGGCACATCACGGACGGCGGATCGTTGGCGATAATTATAGCACGCAAGGCATAAGACGGAAAAACAAGGCTCGGAATACTGTGAGCATCGCGGAGAACGGAGCGAGGGCCCGGATGCGGCAGAGAAGCCGAACCTACGGCGCATTTCATCTCCGCTTTGCTTCGGCGTGTGTAAGAACAGTATATTTTCAATTTTAGGTTGATTTTCGACCGAAAATGTGCTATGCTTTATATGAAAAATGTCAGGCAGCACCGCACGACCGCGCACCCCGATTTGGTAGGATATCGTTTTGTGCGGGCAGATGCGCCGAGAAGCATTTCGATTCGATGGGCTGATTACAGCATGCTTCGACGAAAACTTCCCGCCGGGTGTGCCGGAGGATAATATGCTGTCATAAAAAATGCCGCGGCTGCGGTACGGAGGATAAGCTATGCCATTTCCGAAGGGCTTTATATGGGGTACGGCGACAAGTGCCGGACAGGTCGAGGGCGGTGCTCTCGAGGGCGGAAGAACGCCGAGTATTTGGGATACATTTGCGGAGAAGCAGGGTAAGATAGCGGACGGTACTACCCCCGCCGTCGCCTGCGACAGCTACAATCGTTTTGATCGCGATCTTGAAAATCTCGTGCGTCTCGGTGTCGATTCCTACCGCATGTCAATATCGTGGTCACGTGTGCTGCCGCAGGGCACCGGCGCGCTGAATCCGATCGGCGTCGACTATTACAAGCGCTGCATGACAAAGCTGCTCGAACACGGTATAAAGCCGAATGTGACGCTCTATCACTGGGATCTGCCGCAGGTGCTCGAGGACAGAGGCGGCTGGCGCAACCGCGATGCTGCGGAGTGGTTCGGCGAATATGCGGATAAGATGTTCCGCGCGCTCGGCGATATTGTGCCGATGTGGAGCACGGTAAACGAGCCGATAGCGACCTATGTGGGATATGCTCACGGCGGCTTTGCTCCCGGGTATACGAACGAGAGCTGGGGGAATCAGGCGCGCCATAATATCCTGCTTGCTCACGGTGCCGCCGTCGAGGCTTTCCGTGCGGAGAATCTGCGCGACTCGTTGATAGGCATCGTTATCGATATATGGAAGCGTCATGCCATTACCGACTCGGAGGCTGACCGCGCGCTTGTCATAGATGAGGATGAGCGCAACTGGAAGTTCTATACCGATCCCGTTTTTGCGGGCCGTTACAGCGACTATCTGCTTGAGCATCTTGCCGCAGAGGGCACGCTGATGGAGATAGAAAAGGACGATCTGCGCAGGATATCCGCGCCTATCGACTATTACGGACTAAACGTATATAACCGCGTTCCGGTCAGCGCCGATCAGCGTGCTGCGGCGGACTTCTCGCAGGGCGGAAACTTTCTTAACAACCGCACCGAGTACTATCCCCGTGCCGTTTACGACGCTATTCATCTTATGCACGACCTCTACGACCTCAAGATACCGATCATCGTCACCGAAAACGGAACATATTCCATCGGCGAGGAACAGGTCGATCCGCAGAGCGGCATGATAGAGGACTGCGATCGCATACGCTATGTCGGAGGCTTTCTTGAGTGGCTCGAGAAGGCTATCGACGAGGGCTTTGATATTCGCGGCTATTATCTGTGGAGTCTTATGGACAACTTTGAATGGAGCGCCGGCAGGAGCTTTAAGTTTGGAATAATGCATACCGATTTCGACACTCTCGAGGTGACTCCGAAGCGCAGCTTTGAGTGGTACCGCCGCTTTATCGCGGAGCACAGAGCCTGAGCCGAAATACCCGTCGCATCCGTTGCGGCACGCCCCGAAAGGAAGTATCATAGATGGAAAAAGAAAAGAAGTCCCGTACCTCAAGCTCGGCTAAAAAGGCTGAGATAAAGAAAAAGCTGCCGATGATAGCAATGATAGCGGTCGGTGTCGTTCTGCTCGCTGTCATTATTACCGTCTGCACGGTATTCTCGCGTCGCGGAGGCGGCGATGGTACGGAGACAACAGCCGATACAGCATCTCTTGCGGAATCGACAGCTTCCGACTCGCCCGGACAGACGCGGCTCGGCGAATATGTGAGCCCTCAGGATTTTGACGAACTGAAGAAGGAATATCCCGATACGGTGGCATATATCGAGATACCCGATACGACCGTGTCCTATCCGGTCGTCAAGCACCCGACATATGATGAATTTTACCTTATGCATTATTTTGACGGTACATATAATCCCGCAGGCTCGATCTATATCGAGAGCTACAATAAGAGCGACTTTACCGATCCCGTTACCGTTATATACGGGCACAATATGAACGGCAACACGAACTCCAAGACCCCGTATTTTTCGTTCTTTCAGAAGAGCTACTGCGACTCGGAGTATATGAAGTCGCACGATAAGATAAAGATCTATTTGCCCGACCGCGAGATAGAGTACCGCATTGCGGCAGCCGTCGAATTCGACGATCGTCATCTTATGTACGAGACCGATTATACGAATAAGGCTACGCTCGATGCGCTTATCTCCGAAATATATGCTTCAAACAGCAGCTATAACTGCTTTGCCGACGGCGAGCGGATAAAGGGCGATAAGCCGATACTCATCCTCTCTACCTGCTACATGTGGGACGATTCGGCTCGGTATCTCATCGTTGCGGAGCAGACCGACGTTAAGACGGCTGAAACGCTCGCGCAGTGAACACCGCACAATAATCTATTACCGTGCTAATATAAAGCATCCGCATGACATGCAGAATACTCTGCTTGTCGTACGGATGCTTTTTGTCGTTATGTCGGATGCGGCGGTTCTTTGCTCAGCATTGATATTGCTCTGACTGCCGACGTTATTCCTCTTTACTATGAGCGGCGGCATTGTTCCGAACCGGATCGAATTCTGCGTTATCGCTACCGATAAGCTCCTTTGCCCGCGCAAGAAGCTCGGAGCGGTTATTCGGCAGTTCTCCGGAGAGGACCGCTTCAAATATATGCTCGAGCACCGCGCCTATCTCGGGACCGGTATGCATTCCGAGAGCGATAAGGTCGCTTCCGTTTATCTCAAGCCCGCTTCGCTCGGTGCAGTCTCCCCGTTCGATTATCTCCTCGGCAATGCTGTCGAGGACCTCACAGCTGCGCTTTCGGTCACGGTAAGCGGGCGACTGAGCAAGGTTGTCCGCCACCTTCAGTTCGAGCAGCAGAAAGAACATATCCCGTCCGAGCTTATTCAGTGCCCGACGCACCGCGCGCTCGGTCTCCTCTATCTGTCGGTCGTGCCAGCGGACGAGCAGCAGCACCTGCCGCATCGTTTCACCGTCAAATCGGAGACGGTGCATTATCCCGCTCGCTATCTCGGTGCTTCGCTCCGGATGACCGCGAAAATGTCCCTGACCGTCTGCGCCGAGTTCGTAGCAGCTCGGCTTTCCGATGTCATGAAACAGTGCGGACAGCCGCAGCACCGGCATCTGGCGCGTGCCGCCAATCACATGGAGCGTGTGTTCGTAGACATCGTATATGTGGTGGATATTCCTCTGATCAAAGCCGACCATCGGCAGCAGCTCGGGCATTATCACGCCGAGTACCGATACATACTCGCGCAGCACACGTACCGCATCGCGTCCGCATATCAGGCGCAGCAGCTCCTCGCGGCAGCGCTCGGCGCTTATCCTGTTTAGCAGCGGCGCCAGCTCGCGCAGCGCACGGTCTGTCTCCGGCTCTATCGGGAAGCCGAGCGTGGCGGAGAAACGCAATGCGCGCAGTATTCTCAGTGCATCCTCGGAGAGTCGCGCATGCGGGTCGCCTACACAGCGGATAACTCTGTGCTCGATATCCCGCCGTCCGCCGTATGGGTCGATGATGCCTTCGCTCTCGGAATATGCTATTGCCCCTATCGTGAAATCTCGGCGCGAAAGATCCTCTTCGAGCGTACGGCAGAAACGAACCGAATCCGGTTTTCTGCGGTCGGTGTAGCTTCCGTCGGTGCGAAAGGTCGTTACCTCTATCGGCTCGCCGTGCGCAAGAACGGTAACGGTGCCGTGCTTTATTCCGGTGGGAATGACCGTATCGGCTGCAAAAACTCCGCACACCTCGTATGGCAGTGCTGATGTAGTGACATCGTAATCGCTCGGAGCTGTACCGAGCAGCGCATCACGCACGCACCCGCCGACCGCATAGGCGCGGTATCCCGCTGCTTCAAGCGCGTCTATAACGTATTTTGCCCCGTCAGAGAGGAGTATCTTCTCGGTGCTTCGGACGGCGTTTTGCTTACTTTCCGTAATCTCGTTCACCGTTATTCCCCCCTTGTGCTCTTTGCGGGAATCGGTGCGGCGCTTGAGGGATGCAGCAGCTCATCCTCGCGGAATTGCAGGCTGTACAGCTGTGCATATACTCCGTTCTTATCGAGCAGCGTCTCATGCGTGCCCTGCTCGATTATTCGTCCGTCTGATATGACCGCTATCTCACTTGCGTTGCGTACGGTTGAGAGGCGGTGCGCAACGACTACCGTCGTTCTGCCGCTGCTCAGTCGGTCGAGCGCTTCCTGTATCTGTATTTCTGTCGAGTTGTCGAGCGCGCTTGTCGCCTCATCGAGAATGAGTATCGCGGGGTTTTTCAGAAATACTCTGGCGATAGACAACCGCTGCTTCTGACCGCCGGACAGCCTTACTCCGCGCTCGCCTATCACCGTGTCATAGCCCTCGGGCAGCCCCATGATGTAGTCGTGAATGCTTGCGTTCTTTGCCGCCTCGACGACCTCCTCGTCGGTCGCGTCGAGTCTGCCGTATAGGATATTGTCGCGTATGGAGGCATTAAAGAGGTATACGTCCTGCTGTACTATGCCTATATTCCTCCGCAGTGATTCGAGCGTGTAGTGCGAAATATCTTCGCCGTCTATCGTTATACTGCCGGACGATACGGGGTAGAATCGGGGAAGCAGATGGCATACGGTCGTTTTTCCGCCGCCGGACGGACCGACGAGAGCTATCTTGGAGCCGCGAGCGATGGTGAGCGAGATGCCGCGCAGGACGGGCTTTCCGTCATAGGCGGAGCAAACGTCGCGCAGCTCGATATCGCCGCGCAGTACTCCTGCGTCGACAGCACCGGGAGTGTCGCGCTCGGGTGCGGTGTCCATTATTTCGACGAAACGCTCAAAACCGGATATACCGTCCTGATATGTCTCCATAAAGTTGATAAGGGTGGTTATCGGGGTGATGAACAGACCTACCGAAACGACAAATGCCGAGTAGTCGCCGAGCGTGATGCTGCCGCGATAGAGGAACAGTCCGCCTGCAATGAGCACAACGACGTTGAAAATGTCGGTGATAAAGGTCGTGCCGGCATGAAACTGCCCCATAGCTTTATATGCTTTGTAGCGCGCGGCGGCAAATCGGGAGTTGCCGACCTCGAATTTTTCCTTTTCCTTTTGCGCGTTGCAGTACGCCTTTGTCACGCGTATGCCGGATACCGAGCTTTCGATAGATGCATTTAACTCGGCGAGAGTGCGGCGGCATTCGCGAAAGGCGCTGACCTGCTTTTTGCGCAGCAGAGTAGAGAGGATGAGCAGCAGCGGCACGCATGCGAAGATTATCAGCGTCAGCGGCAGATTGATGCCCATCAGATATACAAATGATATCACAACGGTGATGAACGATATTATCACATTCTCGGGACCGTGATGCGCCAGCTCGCTTATGTCCATCAGGTCGGTGGTTATGCGTGACATTATCTCACCGGTCTCGTGATCGTCGTAGTATGAGTACGAGAGGCTCTCGAGATGGTCGAACATATCGCGGCGCATGTGCTGCTGCATTCGAACACCCATCACGTGACCGTAGAACTGCATAAAGTAGTTGAGCAGCATGCGTACGATATAGAGCGCGAGCAGGAAAATACCCGCGGTGATTATGGAGCTGTACAGCCGATTCGGGATGTAGTCGGCCAGCATTCTTCGAGTGGTTATGGGATAGAGAATTCCGATGAGTGATGCAAGAAGCGCCGCGAGCAGGTCGGAATACAGCAGCAGCCTGTGCGGGCGGTAGTAGCTTATGAATCTTTTCAGCATTATATTATCCTTTTCAGCTGTGTTGTGTTGAGGCGTTTTTTCTGTGCGCTGAGTATATCGGTGTCGGGCGCATCTGCCGTTCGTCGAGTATATCAGCATCGGATGCATCCGCCGCGCGGTTATCCGGCGGAAATGCTCAGATGTGTTTTTCTCATTATATTATAGCAAAAATCGGTGTCTTTTTCAATCGTCGGGACGTTTTTTATTGAAAAAATCTTGAAAAACCGCCCGATGCATGATATCATAAGGAAGAGCTGCTTCCGCAGAGACGGAAGAGTTAAGTTTTGATCGCCGTATCGGCACGGAGGAGCAAGTATGACCCTGCAGCAGCTGCACTATATCATAACGATTTCCGAGGCGGGCTCGCTCAGCCGCGCTGCCGAGATGCTGTATGTCAGTCAGCCCTCGCTGTCGAGTGCCGTAAAGGAGCTCGAGAGGGAAACGGGAATAACGATATTCTATCGCAGCGGCAGAGGCGTTACGCCTACGGCTGACGGTGCGGAGTTTCTGCTGTATGCGCGGCAGCTTTATCAGCAGTATGAGAGCCTGCTCGAAAAGTATGTGGGCGAGAGCAGCCTGAAAAAGAAATTCGCCGTCTCGGCGCAGCACTATTCGTTTGCCGTTCAGGCTTTCGTTGAGATGGCTAAGGCTTTTGATATGGCAGAATACGATTTCGCCGTTCGCGAGACGCAGACCGGAGAGGTCATATCGGACGTGGCAAATATGCGCAGCGAGATCGGCATCCTTTATCTTTCCGACTATAACCGCAAGGCGATAGGCAAAATGCTCGAGGCTTCCGGACTTGAATTTCATAGGATAGTTGACTGCCGGGCATATGCGTATCTCTGGCGCGAGCATCCGCTTGCCTCGTGCGAGGGTGTAACTCTCGCCGACCTCGAGCCGTACCCCTGTCTCTCATTTGAGCAGGGGCAGGGCAGCTCGTTCTATCTTGCGGAGGAGCTGTACAGTCCGGATACCTTTAAGAGAACGGTTCATGTTACCGACCGCGCTACGATGCTTAATCTGATGGTCGGACTCGGCGGATACACCGTTTGCTCGGGCATAATCTGCGGCGAGCTGAACGGCGACGGATATGTTGCGGTGCCTATTATAGAGGCAGAGGGTGATACGCCGAATATGATGGAGATTGGCTATATTATGAAGAAGAATACATTTCTCTCCCGAATGGGCGAGCTGTATCTGAGCGAGATAAAGCGTTATCTGCGTCGAGAGAGCGGACAGATGAAGTGATCGCGGTCCGGCGAGACCGAGCTGACAGACGAGGCGAGAGGGAATACCGACGAATACCGACGAATACCGGTACGGAATTTCTCAGATAAGAAAAACAATAGAGTGATACTGCATCCTTACCGAGCCTGATGCGGCCTTGTGGGGATGCAGCTCTTTTTTACATAAGATGTGCGGCACAGTGTCGGAATATGCGCAGTGAAGACTGTGCCGACCTATATTTTCGTCGTGTTAGTTTCGGTCGAAATTCACACGTTGCTGCATAAGAATGTATGGAGATATAGATTGAAGCTATGGATACGTATATTTTTCGTGTATTTGACATTCGCGTATCTATGGTGTATAATGCGTACATCACAAGAAAACAACAAACACCGAAAAGGAGAAATACGAAAATGAAGAAGAGAATTATTTCACTTATCGCAGCAGCTGCTTCCGTACTCGCACTGACCGCAGCGCTTGCATCCTGCGGAGGCGATTCGAACACCGGCACAGAGACTACCGCAGGCGGTTCGATCAGCACCGAGACCAAGAAGATCGAGATCGCGGTTCCTAACGATACTACGAACGAGGCTCGTGCACTTCAGCTTCTCGAGCAGGAGGGCATCATCAAGCTCCGCGAGGGCGCAGGCATCACCGCAACGGTTTCCGACATCATTGAGAATCCGAAAAACATCACCTTCCGTGAGGTTGAGGCAGCTCAGCTTCCTAACATCCTCCGTGATGTTTCATTCGCAGTTATCAACTCCAACTACGCTATCCCCGCAAATCTCTCGCCCACAAAGGATTCGCTCGCTATCGAGGGCTCCTATTCCGCATACTCCAACATCATTGCGGTTAAGGAGGGCAATGAGAGCTCCGATCTGACTAAGGCACTTGTTGCGGCAGCTTCGAGCCAGAAGGTAAAGGACTACATCGAAGAGACCTACCAGGGCAACATCGTAAGTGTTGTTTCCGACCCGACCGACGGCTTTGATTCTTCTGTTGACTACGATGCACTCAAGGGTCAGACCATCAAGATCGCAGCTTCTCCCTCTCCTCATGCAGAGATCCTCGGCGTTGTCAAGACCATCCTCGCTGAGAAGGATATAACCCTCGACATCGTAGAGTTCACCGACTATGTACAGCCTAACAATGTTGTTGAAAGCGGCGACTGCTATGCAAACTACTTCCAGCATCAGCCCTACCTCGACGATTTCAATAAGGAGAACGGTACTCATGTAGTATCTGTTGCTTCCATCCATGTTGAGCCGATGGGCATATACGCAGGCAAGGAGACCTCACTCGACATTCTTAAGTAATAGCTGACCGGCGCAGTATCCGAGTACCGAAAGTACGCCCGAGTTTTCGGGGGTACTTTTGGTGCGTTAAAGACCCTTTAACAAATCCGCATATTTTCCCGTCGGGAGACGGTATTTCGTATTTCTTCCGTATGACGGAGGAACGGTGTAATGCCGACTGTGCATGCCCGTCCGCTTCGCCGCAAACGACCGACAAAGAAAGATACATAATATAATGATAACAATAAAAAACCTGTCAAAGACCTTTGAAACGGCGGAAGGTACCGTCGAGGCACTTAATGATATAAATCTCACGATAAACGACGGAGATATCTACGGCATCATAGGCATGAGCGGCGCGGGCAAAAGTACGCTCGTTCGCTGCATCAATATGCTCGAGCGCCCGACCTCCGGCACCGTAGATATCGACGGTGTGGATATCGGCGCTCTCGGAGAGCGCGAGCTTCGTGCCGTTCGACGTGAGGTAACGATGATATTCCAGAGCTTTAACCTGCTTATGCAGCGCACCTGTCTTGCTAATATCTGCTTTCCGCTGCGTCTTGCGGGGATGTCGCGCGCCGACGCGGAAAAGCGTGCGCGCGAGCTGCTTGAGCTTGTAGAGCTGCCGGACAAGGCGCTTGCCTATCCCGCACAGCTCTCGGGCGGTCAGAAGCAGAGAATAGCCATTGCGCGTGCGCTTGCGACCAATCCGCGCGTATTGCTTTGCGACGAGGCGACGAGTGCGCTCGACCCTAAGACCACACACTCTATTCTCAAGCTCATATCCGACATCAACCGCCGTCTCGGCATCACCGTTATCATCATAACGCATCAGATGAGCGTTGTCGAGGAGATATGCAACCGCGTTGCCATCCTAGATCACGGTACGGTCGCCGAAGAGGGCGATGTGGCGACAGTATTCTCGCAGCCTCAGACCGAAGCGGCTCGCCGTCTTGTGTTTCCGGATGCGTCCTCCGACGTTCTCTCCGCGGATATCGGCGGCAGAAAGCTGCGTATCGTCTTTAACGGTAACGAATCGGCAGGCGCGCCGCTCGTTGCGAGCATGGCTATTGATTGCGGCATAGCCGCAAGCATACTCTATGCCTCGACCCGTCTGCTCGGCGGTAAGGTATACGGAAGTATGGTGCTCGGTCTGCCCGAGGAGGGCGATACCTTTGACCGTGCTATGCGTTATCTGCTTGATAACGGAATCGTTGTAGAGGAGGTCGTTTCAAATGGCTGAGTTTTTTGCATCTGATAAATTTGCCGAGAGCCTGAGAGTAATACAGAACGAGGTGCCGTTCGCCATCTGGGAGACCTTTTATGCGACCGTTCTGTCCACACTTTTTGCTATAATAATCGGACTGCCGCTCGGTGTGCTGCTCGTTGTCGGTGAAAAAGGCGGAGTACTTCCGCTTCCTCGCCCGATAATGCGTATACTCAATGTTATCGTTAATCTGCTGCGTTCGATCCCGTTCCTTATATTGATGATAATGGTCCTGCCGCTTACGCGCGCAATTGTCGGAACGACCGTCGGTACCGTTGCTTCGATAGTTCCGCTCGTCATCGCGGCGTTCCCGTTTATCGCACGCCTTGCGGAGAGCAGCCTGCGGGAGGTCGACCCTAACATAATAGAGGCTGCGCAGAGCATGGGCGCATCACCTTTTCAGATCATCACACGTGTAATGCTTCCCGAGAGTGTCCCCTCACTGCTTACAAACGGCACTACCGCTATCACTACCATCCTCGGCTACACCGCAATGAGCGGTATCATCGGAGGCGGCGGTCTCGGAAAGATAGCCATCAACTACGGCTACTACCGCTACAAATACCTTATCATGATAGTTGCGGTGATTATCCTGACCGTGCTCGTTCAGCTGTTCCAGTCTGTGGGTACAAAGATCGCTCAGCGCTCGGATAAGCGTCAGAGATAATACGCTGCCCGGATATATCGGATAAAGGAATATCAAGGGGAATATTTAGAAGGAGAATATTTATATGAAGGTACTTCTTACCGGAGGCGCGGGCTTTATCGGCATTCATACCGCCGTTGAGCTTTGCAGCGCGGGACACGACCCGATAATACTCGATGATTTCTCAAACAGCTGCCCCGAGGCGGTTCGCCGCGCGGAGGAGCTTGTCGGCAGAGAGCTGCCGCTCTATCGCGGCGATGCCGGCGACGCTGAGCTTCTTGACCGCATATTCTCGGAAAATAAGGTCGATGCCGTCATTCACTTTGCCGGATATAAGGCGGTGGGCGAATCGGTGCAGAAGCCGCTCGATTATTACCGCAATAATATCGACTCTGCCGTACAGGTGCTTGCCGCAATGGAGCGCGCGGGAGTGGATAACTTTATTTTCTCGTCATCAGCTACCGTCTACGGTTCGAGCGGAACGTCACCTCTCTCCGAGGAGGTCGGACGCGGAAGCTGCTCGAATCCCTACGGCTGGACAAAGTGGATGATAGAGCAGATAGCGACCGATGCGGCTGTCGCTCGCGATTCACTCTCGGTCGTCCTGCTGCGCTATTTTAATCCCATCGGCGCGCATCCGAGCGGAAGAATAGGCGAGATGCCGAACGGCATTCCGAACAATCTCATGCCCTACATTACACAGGTGGCGGTCGGCAAGCGCGAGCGCCTCTCGGTGTTCGGCGACGATTATGATACTCCGGACGGAACCTGCATCCGCGACTATATCCATGTGGTAGACCTGGCTCGCGGACACGTCTGTGCGCTCGAATATTGCGCCGCGCACAAGGGCACGGAGATATTCAATCTCGGCACCGGCAAGGGCTACAGCGTACTTGATGTTGTTCATGCCTTTGAGCAGGCGAGCGGAGCGCCGCTGCCGTATGTGATAGCGCCGAGACGTGCGGGAGATCTCCCGACCCTCTACTCAGATCCGTCCAAGGCGGAGAGAGTACTCGGATGGCATGCCGAGTACGGCATTGCGGACATGTGCCGCGACAGCTGGAACTGGCAGCACAATAATCCCGAGGGCTATACAGGGTAACAGCAACTGTATAATATGCTATTGTAAGAAAAAGCTGCAGCTGTCGTACTGACCGCTGCAGCTTAAAAATTTCGTCGTCGGCGGTGATATTTCGGCACCCATTCCGATTGACAAGCCTATTGCGGTATGCTATAATAACTCCGTATAATAATGCGAAAAATATCAAAAATATAATTTTGAAAAGCGAGGATACTCAGATGAGTGATGTAATGGATATGAGCCTTGCGCCCTCCGGTTGGGATAAGATCAACTGGGTGCGCAGCTATATGCCCGTGCTTAATATTATAAACGAGCAGTTTACGAGAGAAAAGCCTTTTGCGGGCAAGAAGATAGCAATGTCTATTCATCTCGAGGCTAAAACCGCATACCTTGCTCTCACGCTCAAGGCGGGCGGTGCCGAGGTATGGATAACCGGCTGCAACCCGCTCTCAACTCAGGATGATGTTGCGGCGGCGCTTGCGGAGGACGGACTCGAGGTAAATGCGCGTCACGGCGTTGACGATGCGACATATACCGAGCATCTGCGCAGAACGCTTTCCTGCTGCCCCGACCTTATGATAGACGACGGCGGCGACCTTACAAATCTGCTTCACGGCGAGTGTGCGGAGTACCGCAAGAATCTGCTCGGCGGCGGTGAGGAGACCACTACCGGTATTCACCGTCTTGTTTCACGCGCGGCGCGCGGCGAGCTTGCATTTCCGATGGTAGACGTAAACGATGCCGACTGCAAACATCTTTTTGACAATCGCTACGGCACAGGTCAATCAACGCTCGACGGTATCATGAATTCAACAAACCTTGTCATTGCAGGCAAAAATGTTGTTGTCGCAGGCTACGGCTGGTGCGGAAAGGGCGTTTCTATGCGTGCAAAGGGTATGGGCGCACGCGTTATCGTGACAGAGGTCGATCCCGTCCGTGCAATCGAGGCGGTAATGGACGGCTTTACGGTAATGCCTATGGACGAGGCTGCCAAGCTCGGCGATCTGTTCATTACCGTTACCGGGTGCTGTGATGTTATCCGCGCGGAGCATTTCGATGTTATGCGCGACGGTGCTCTGCTTGCAAATTCGGGACATTTCGACGTTGAAATAGGCAAGCATGCGCTTGAGGCAAAGGCTGACAAGGTATGGCAGCGCAAGCCTAATATTATGGGTTATCGTATGAAGGACGGCAGGATACTTAATCTCCTTGCGGAAGGCAGACTCGTTAACCTTGCCGCAGGAAACGGCCATCCCGCAGAGATAATGGATATGAGTTTTGCACTCCAGGCAAAGTGCCTCGAGTACGTCGTGCGCCATGCTGACGAGCTCGAAAACAAGGTATATCAGGTGCCCGCCGAGATAGACAGCGAGGTTGCACGACTCAAGCTTTCTGGTATGGGCGCTTGCATCGACAAGCTCTCCGACTCGCAGAAGGAATACCTTGCAGAATAAACCGCGGGAGCGCGAAGAAATGAAAATAATTGAACTCGGCGCTCCCGCTGTCTGCGGCGGCGCTGATACGTGCACTGATACGGGCGCAGCTACGGATGCAGGGCGCTGTACGGCGGTACTCGGCTGCTTTGACGGAGTGCATACAGCGCATGCGCAGCTTATCGAGACAGGGCGCAGGGTCGCGCACGAGCTCGGTACGCCGCTTGCCGTCTGGACGTTGCGAGGGCTGTCAAAGAGCGGGCGCGGGGTGCTGCTCGGTGAGAAAGAAAAGCTCGAGCAGTTTCGGAGTCTCGGTGTTGATGCCGTGTTTATCAGCGATTTTTCGGACGTTCGCGATCTAAGCCCCGAGCGATTCGTGCGCGACGTTCTGATAGGTGAACTCAATGCCGCCGCAGTGGTCTGCGGGTATAACTTTACATTCGGCAGGGGCGCGGCGGGAAACGGCGCGTTGCTCTCCGCGCTCATGGAAGAGCGGGGCAGACGCTGCTATGTAATGCCCGAGGTCACGCTCGGCGGGCTGCATGTCAGCTCGACCGAGATACGCCGTCTGCTCTCGGCGGGCGATGTTGCAGGCGCGGCGAGGCTGCTCGGCAGACGCTATGCGCTGCACGGAACGGTCGCGCACGGAAAACAGAACGGCAGACTGCTCGGCTTTCCTACCGCAAATCTTGCCGTAGACGGCAGCATTTACATGCCGAAAAAGGGTGTTTATCTTACCGATTTTGTGTTCGACGGGCATCGCATTCCGTCGGTGACGAATGTCGGAACGAATCCGACGCTCGGCGGCGATTCGGTCACGGTCGAGTCGTATATACTTGATTTTTCGGATGATATCTACGGCGTTTGCGCGAGTGTTGAGTTTATAGAGCGTGACAGAGACGAGCTGCGCTTTTCGAGCGCGGATGAGCTGCGCGAGGCTATCGCAGGTTCGGTGCTTCGCAGGCGTGAGCTCGCAGCTCGATAATGGGGCGGCTGCGCGGATAAACCGAGGGTCGGCAACTAAAAACAAGGGAGGATGCGCATGACAGAAAAACATAGAAGGCTCGGCAGTGTCGCCGTGCTGCTTTTTACTGCGCTGACTTTTTTGTTTCTCGGCGGGCTGCTCGCTGTGCCGTCGTCTGCGGCAACGCCGCCCGAGCTTGAAAATACGGGCTGCGCTTATCTGTACAACATCTCAGGCGACAAGGTGCTGTATGCAAAGAACATGAGCACGACCATATATCCGGCGTCGACCGCAAAGATAATGTCGGCGGTTATATTTATCGAGAATTGGAGCGGCGACTGGGATACCGAGATAGAGGTCACGCAGGATATGCTGCGCGGCGTTTCGGGCATCACCATCGGTCTGCGTTCAGGCGAGACGGTCACATATCGCGATATGATAAACTGCATGATAATCGGCAGCGCAAACGACTGCGCGCAGGTGCTTGCACATACCGTATGCGGCGGGCTCGACCATGCGGTGTCGCTTATGAACGCAAAGGCGCAGGAGCTCGGCATGTACGATACGCATTACGAGAATATCACGGGCATGCACGACCCCGATATGGTAACGACGCTGAACGATGTCGTACTGCTGACGAAATACGCTATCGCTCAGTATAAGTACTATGAGGTCGCGACCTCATACAAGTATGATATGGCGGCGACCGAGCGCTCGGGCACAAGAAGAATTTTTACCCGTAACTATTTCGTTACCACCTACTATTCGTCGAAGTACTATCGCCGCGATGTCAGCGGTATAAACGTCGGCTCTACAAGTGAGGCGGGCTTTTGCGCCGTTATAACCGCAGAGCACGACGGAACGGCATATCTTGTAATAATAATGGGTGCGGGTCAGGACAGCGAACGGACATACTCCTATGTCTCGGCGGGAAAGCTGCTCGACTGGGCATACGATAATTTCGGTTATGTCAATGTCATTGACGGCAGTGATATAGTCGCTGAGGTACCTGTCGGTCTTTCGGCTACATATGACAAGGTGGCGCTGTATCCGCGCGAGTCTCTCGATGTGTTTATGGAAGGCGATATCGACGTTGACCGCGATATCCGAAAAACGGTTGTTTTAAATGATGATGAGCTGTTGGCTCCGTTATCCAAGGGCGATACCGTAGGGTATGTTACGCTCAGCTACAATAACGAGATCATCGGCAGAATGGAGCTTATCGTACGCAGCGATATCCCACGCAGCGAGTTAATGTATATAGGATGGATATTGTCCGGTGTGCTTCGCTCGCCTACGTTTATTATCGTTGCCGTAATTCTTTTGATTATCGGAGCTGCGTATATATTTATTCATGCGGCAGACCTCGGGCGGGAAAAGAGGCGTGCCGAGGAGGGGCGCTTAATACGCGGCGGTATTCGCAGCGGCAAATCACCCGAGGAGCTGACATACCGTGCCTCGCATGATAAGCGCATGCGCTCTAAGGGAGAGCGCAGCACCGAAAAACGCAAGGGCTCTATATCCGATAAGCGAAAAGAGGAGCGCGGTCCCGATGGGGCGAAGCGTGCCGAAAAGAGCGACGATGCCCCGAAAGACGCATCGGATCGAACCGAATGATATTAAAAACAATTACACGGCTGCAAGCCGATAAGGAGCAGACATGAATATAATCAAACCGAGCTATGAGATAATAACCCCCATAAATTACGAGGATACCCTGCGCGAGCTTGAACGCATCGGAAGAGTGTGCTACAAGAGTGAGGATAGGATCACCGCTGACTCTGCGGAGAAGTTTATCGCCATGATAGTTGCGAGCGGACACGGCTCGGTCATCGAGCACAGCCGTCTGACGGTCAAGTTTATCTGCGACCGCGGTGTAACTCATGAGCTTGTGCGCCACCGTATTGCGAGCTACAGTCAGGAGAGCACTCGTTACTGCAACTATTGTAAGGTTAAATTCGGGAACGAGCTGACCTTTATTCGCCCGTACTTTTGGGATAACGATGCCGAAAAATTCGCTATCTGGAGCGATGCGATGCAGGCGGCGGAGAACGCATACAACGCGCTTATCGCAGCCGGCGCAAGACCGGAGGAGGCTCGCAGCGTCCTGCCTAATTCGCTCAAGACCGAGATCGTCGTTACAATGAATCTGCGTCAGTGGAGACATTTCTTTGAGCTCAGGACCTCCGGCAGGGCGCATCCGCAGATCCGCGAGATAGCCGTTCCGCTGCTCCGCGAGCTCGGCGAAAAGATGCCGATATTCTTCCGCGACCTTGTCGAGGCATTGCCGGAAAATGCAGATTTTTGATTTTGACTCGGCGGCTTTGGGCTTGCCTTTGTCGATCGTAGGTTTCTCTTTTTATGACGATGGCGCCGAACCTACGGGCGATTTCGTTACTTGCGGCTTTCATCGGCTTGAATTTGCGAAAAATGTAAAAAAAATATTAACATAGGCGTATGACTATTGAATTGTCTTGCTGTTTGTGGTAAGATGATTCGTAAAGTTCACACACGGTATGCGCTTCGGTGTAAATTTAACTGCCGTGGAGGACAAACCGAAGGAGAAAAATATGGCTATTATTTCTATCAAGCAGCTTCTTGAAGCAGGTGTTCATTTCGGACATCACACCCGTCGTTGGAACCCGAAGATGGCAGAGTACATCTTCACCGAGAGAAACGGCATCTACATCATCGACCTCCAGAAGACCGTAAAGAAGTTTGAAGAGGCTTATATGTACGTTCGCGACCTCGCAGCTGAGGGCGGCACCGTTCTTTTCGTAGGAACCAAGAAGCAGGCCGCTGACGCTATTAAGGAAGAGGCTGCCCGCGCAGGTATGTACTATGTCAACAACCGTTGGCCCGGCGGTATGCTCACTAACTTCAAGACCATAAAGAAGAGCATCGCTCGTCTCAAGAGCCTCGAGCAGATGAAGGAGGACGGCACCTTTGATCTTCTTCCTAAGAAGGAAGTAGCAAAGCTCATCAAGGAGATGGCTGACCTCGAGAAGAACCTCGGCGGTATCAAGACCATGGATAGACTCCCCTCTGCTGTTTATATCGTCGACCCCCGCAAGGAGAAGAACGCTGTTGCAGAGGCTAAGAAGCTCGGCATTCCGGTAATCGCTATCGTTGATACCAACTGCGATCCTGATGATGCTGATTACATCATCCCCGGTAACGATGATGCTATCCGCGCCATCAAGCTCATCACCAGCTCTATCGCAGATGCTGTTATCGAGGGCAGACAGGGCGAGGCAGATGTCGACGAGGAGGCAGCTGTTGAGGCTAAGGCTGAGGCAGAGGCTGCTGAGGACGCTGCTCAGTAATCAAGAATATACGGAAGCGTGAAGGGCTGCGTGCTTTTCACGCCTTTCCGGATTATATGTGTACGAGCACATACTTATCACATGTTCGAAACCTGAAAAATCCACTACTCGAAAGGATATAAATATTATGGCACAGATTACAGCAAAGATGGTTGCCGAGCTGAGAGCTAAGACCGGCTGCGGCATGATGGACTGCAAGAAGGCGCTTGTTGAGACCGACGGCGATTTTGACGGTGCGGTAAAGGTTCTGCGCGAGCGCGGACTTGCCGTTGCTGCTAAGAAGGCGGACAGAATCGCGGCAGAGGGACTTGTTGCTATCAAGTTCAACGACGCAAATGATAAGGCTGCAATGATCGAGGTCAACTCCGAGACCGACTTCGTTGCTAAGAATGCTGATTTCCAGGCATTCGTAGACGGACTTCTCGATACTATTCTCGCATGCAATCCCGCAGACAACGATGCTCTCATGGCTTGCACATATGCAGGCGGCGCAGATACCGTCGAGGCTGCTCTCAAGGATAAGATCTACACCATCGGCGAGAACATTCAGATCCGCCGTTTCGTCGTTGCTCACGGCACTATCGGCTCTTACGTACACGGTAAGGGTCAGACCGGAATTCTCGTTGAGTTCGAGGCGGACGACGCAGTAAAGAATGCTCCCGAGTTCGCTGCATACGCAAAGAACATCGCTCTCCAGCTTGCAGGCGCAGGCGTTCCCGCTGTTTACGTAAACAAGGAGGACGTTCCTCAGTCCGCTCTCGATGAGGAGAAGGAGATCATCAAGGCTCAGATTGCCAACGACGAGAAAAACAAGAACAAGCCCGAAGCTATTATCGAGAAGATGGTAATGGGCAAGCTCTCCAAGTTCTATGAGAAATACTGCCTCTGCGAGCAGGAGTATGTCAAGGATGACAAGATGACGGTTGCCGCTTATACCGCTGCTACGGCTAAGGAGCTCGGCGGCTCTATCAAGATCAAGAACTTCTATCGTTTTGAGAAGGGCGAGGGTCTCCAGAAGCGTGAGGACAACTTCGCAGAAGAGATCGCAAGCATGATCAAGTGATTTCGGAATAGGCGTTTCGATACATTAGCTTTGATACGACACTTTGGGGCGGGTACCGTACGGTTCCCGCCTTTAAACTTTGCGTCGCTGCATGCCGGCGCTTGCGCATGTCTGTGGCTGCGGAGAACCGCCTAAAATTAACAAATAGTTTATTATTCATCTATTCAGGTGCAAATATGATGATATAGAATGATTCAAATAAAAAAAGCCCGCTCGGGGCGTGAAAGGCTGGCGCGTATGTTCGGATATGTTCGGTGTTTTCCTCCCGAGCTTCGGGTGCGTGAGTACGAATACTATCGCGGCGTATATTGCGGTCTATGCAGGAGCATGGGTCGTTGCTGCGGTCAGCTTTCGCGCTGCACTCTCTCGTATGATGTTGTCTTTCTCGCGCTCGTGAGAATGGCTTTGACCGGTGAGTCTCCTGCGGCAAAACCGAGACGGTGTGTTATCCATCCGCTGCGTAGGCGACCGAGCTGCGAGGCTTGCCCGTCGCTCGATTATTCGGCTCGTATGGGTGCACTTCTTGCGTATCATAAGCTCTCGGACGATGTTTCGGATAAGCGCGGGGTAAAAAGCGCGGTCGCGCGCGTCTGTGCGGTGCTTATGTCACCTGCACGGAGGCGTGCCGCAGGCGGCGATCTCGGCGAGGAGGACGAAGCGATAAAACGGCATCTTGAGCGAACTGCGCAGCTCGAGGCGGATGATGCGGGCGGTGAACAGCTTGCGGATGAATCCGGTGCATTGCTCGGCGAGGTGTTTTCTGGTGGTCTTGACGGAGCGGAGCGACGAATAGCATATGATATCGGATATCATGTCGGCAGGTGGATATACTATGTCGATGCCATAGACGATTATAGGTCGGATATGGAAAACGGCGAATATAACCCGTTTCGTTCCGAAGGGCTTCCGTCATCGGACGATATCCGTTCTGCTTTGCGGGCGGAGCTTGCCGCAACAGAACTTGCGCTCGATCTGATACCGCATGAAGTTCCGAGCGATATACTTGAGCCTATAAGGAACATACTTTACCTCGGAAGCGAGAAAACGGTCGGCGAAATTCTTTCCGGCGATAAAAAGAAGAAGGGCGGTACGACAGAGGTCGTAGAGAAGAGGCAGAATTAATGATACATGATCCGTATAAGGTGCTCGGTGTTTCGAGAGACGCGAGCGATGACGAAATAAAAAAAGCATACCGCGAGCTTGCCCGCAAGTATCACCCCGACAATTATGCCGGAAATCCCCTCGCCGATCTTGTTGAGGAGAAGATGAAGGAGATAAACGAGGCGTATGAGATGATCCGCCGCGAGCGAAACGGCAGCAGAAGCTCTTCGCCCGGTTCAAGCGGCGGCAGCTATGACTCCGGTGCGGGTGCGCGCGGCAGCGCGAGCTTCGGCAGAGTGCGCGAGCTTATTGCTGCCGGAAGATACTCGGAGGCTGAAATCATTCTCGACTCGATTTCGTCGAACGACCGCGGCGCGGAGTGGAATTTCCTCAAGGGAAAGGTGCTCCTTCAGCGCGGGTGGTATTTTGAGGCGCAGCGTTTTTTCGAGACCGCATGCTATATGGATCCGTCGAATTCCGAATACCGCGCGGCGCTCGACAGTATCAAGAATTCAGGCTCCGGCTATGCCCGTGGGTACCGAACGGGCAGAGGCAGCATGGATACCTGTGATATCTGCTCGTCGCTTCTGTGCGCCGATTGCTGCTGCGAGGCAATGGGCGGCGATCTCATTCGTTGCTGCTGAGGATTGATATGAAAAAGAAAAACAGCTTCGGAACAAAAACCGTGACCATGACGGCTATATTTTCGGCACTCGGAGTAGTATTTCTGTATATAGGTTCGATTTTTGATTTTCTCAATCTCACTGCCGCGATGGCGGCATCGTTTATTGTCATTTTCGCAGTTATTGAGGGCGGAGGTGTCGTTCCGTGGATGATCTATGCGGGCACGGCAATAATCTCATTGCTGCTGCTCCCGAATAAATATCCCGCTGTCATATACCTGTTCTTTGCGGGACTTTATCCGATGGTCAAGTCCTATTCCGAGCGGCTTTCAATGCCGGTCGCACTGATAATCAAGCTGCTGTTTACCAATGCTATGCTGACCGTTATCATTCTTATTGCCAAGTATCTGCTTGCCGTTCCGGACGACGAGCTCGGTCTGCGTGTGACGGTCTATATTGCGTGCAACGCGATGCTGATAGTGTTTGATTATCTGCTGACGCAGCTTATTACCGTCTATCAGAAAAAATTGCGCAGGGTGTTTCATTCTGCCGATATATTCAGATGATTTGCGGAACTGCCGCACATATGCCGGCGCATGCGATAATATGTGCGTGCCTGAAATTTTAACAATATAATCCCCCCCGTTTGATGCGATATTGCCGCTCTGCGCGTCGTGTCGAACGGTTTTTTTTATTCCCCGAAAGATTTTTCTAAATTGCAATATCAAATAGGACATTTTTGAAAATAAAATCAGAGCAGT
>ENA-UONT01000214-UONT01000214.1-human-gut-metagenome-genome-assembly--contig:-CS20-NODE-214-length-82545-cov-8.241314_pt1 | contig 82545 bp, 85 predicted proteins | sample MGYA00242459_ERZ724006 | MGnify/ENA metagenome assembly ERZ724006
CCTTCGTGTTCACTTTATTCAAATCTTTTTCATTTGCCATTTTTATTCTTCCTCTCTATTTTTTGCTTCACTAAACCAGTTTTAGATATTTAATTTTAACATAATTTCTTTCAAAATATCAATATATTTTTTACTTTTAGCAATTTTTATCAATCATCGGCAAAAAAATTATATCAAATTAACTACTAATTAAAAATTTGAAAATAAAAACTACAAAAATTTAACCTCATTAAGTATTGAAACAATAATGTTATTGATGTATAATTTAGTTAAAGCATAGCAGAATTTTAAAGAAAGGGGGCTTTTAAAGTGTTAAATTTTAACAATAAATTCAGCACAAATAGGCGTACTCGTATTATAATTCTTTCCTCTATCGTCACAGTCATGGCTATAAGTTGTGCATTTTGGGCCACAGCAAATTGCATTAACTCAAACAACGAGAACCCAAACACCGCTATTAACGTTTGCGACACACTTACATCAACCGAAACACAAAAAGAAACTGTTACCGACGAAAAAAGTTCTAATCAGCCAGAAAAAAATTCACCAAATGCAGAAAGTAACTGCCCAGCAAAGTCAAATAAAGATGAAACAATCAAGTCTCAACAAATAAATGAAGACTACACAAAATTATATCCACATTTATACTGTACTCGTCCTGAATCGCAAATTATTCCAGAAAAAACTATTTTTCTAACTTTTGATGACGGTCCGTCTGAACGAACATCTGAAATATTAGAAATTCTGCGTGAAAAAGGTATAAAAGCAACATTTTTCGTAACAGGCAATACTTCCTCAGCTGGACGAGCCTTAATGAAACAGATCGTTGATGAAGGGCATGCTATCGGCATCCACACTTACACGCATGAGTTTAGACAAATCTACTCTAGTGTAAATGCGTTTCTAGATGACTTTAATAAAATTTATAGCCTTATTCACGATGCTACCGGAATTAAACCAACAATATTTCGTTTTCCAGGAGGTTCAAAAAATAGCTTTAATAAAAACAATTATAAAGAACTTACCACAGAGATGACCCGTCGTGGATTTGATTATTTTGATTGGAATTTGTCAGTTGGAGATGCTGTCAGTCGTACACCTACTCCAACTCAAAAGTGTATAAACAACGTACTTAATTTTTCAAAAAATTGCAATCACGGCGTCGTTTTAATGCACGACGCAAAACCTAAAGTCACAACAGTTGAAGCGTTGCCACATATTATCGATGGCTTAAAAAGTCAAGGATTTACTTTTGATAAACTCTCTAATAATATCGACCCAGCCCCATACTCACTTGTAAAACCATATAAATGAAAATTTTTAGCAAACTGCAGAGCGGGGCATCTCAATTTTAATTTAAAAATTAAAATTGAGATGCCCCGCAACGAGCTAAAAATTTTCTAATAAGTCAACAATAACCGTCCTAAATTTCTAGTAATTTAATCATTGTCTAATACAAATTTGCAAAATGAATTCATGCCGCACCGACCACATTGAGGATTTATCGCTTTGCAAACAGCTCGGCCATGCAAAACCAGTCTGTGACAAAAATTATTAGATTCTTCAGGTGGGAGAACTTCTCGTAAAATCTTCTCTATTTTTTCTGGATTTTTTAAATCATGAAACCCTAATCTGCGAGTAATTCTCATACAATGAGTATCAACTACTACGGCTGGCTTTCCAAAGATATCTCCAACAATTAAATTAGCAGTTTTCCTCCCAACCCCTGGTAGTTTCACGAGCTCATCAATGGAATCCGGCACAACACCATTAAAGTTATCTATCAACATTTTGCACATATTTACAATATCCTTCGATTTTGTGTGATAAAATCCACATGATTTTATAAAGGGCTCGATTTCTTCGGGAGTTGCCTTTGCAAAGTCATAAACCGTTTTAAACTTTTCAAATAATGCCGGCGTGACCAAATTAACTCTTGAATCTGTGCACTGGGCCGCCAATCTCGTTGCAATCAATAACTGTAATGGATCTACATATTGTAGCGAACACTCTGCCAATGGATATTCCAGTTTTAGTGCCAAAACTGCCAGTTTAGCTAATCTTTTATTTGTCAAAAAAATCCCTCCTATTCACATCCATTTTATCGCGAAATCACATTATCGTAAAGGTATTTTTTATTTTTAGCAAAAATTTTATATATTTTAATTCAAACTTATTCTTTATTAGAAAAATTATTAAGCTCTTCTGTTTTGCAATAAAGCTGTAATATTTTTTGAAAAAAAGTTACAGTTATCTTGCAATGAGAACCTAAAAAACATTTTCTATGTATATCAAGCTTAGAACTTCTCGGCCCCGACGTTAATGTAATTAAATGCATTTATTTGTCATTTTTCAAATTATTTTGATACATATTTTTAATATTTTTCTAAAAAAGCCTTTACAAATTAAAATAAATATGATATATTGATACTCGAGATTGATTTTACCTTTTTCATTCTCATAAATTCCTTTTCTTTAGTGTAAGTGCTCTTTTATGAGCACTTATTTTTTTGTAAACATTTTAAGTAAATAAAAAACCGATAAAAAATACATTTTATCCCTCCTTATGGCATATAAAATACATAGGGAGGCTGTACATATGTTAATATTTTCAATAAAAACTTCATAACGAAAACTTGTAATGCACCTTGGCTTAATAATTGCATTGATAATCATTTTGGGAATTTTTTTTGCCACGTTAAATGCTAGCGACAAAGAGGCTGTATGTCCTATTGGCAAATATAATCTGTGTGTAAAGGATAATGAAGGCCGAATTGAATTTTTATCGCAATTTGGTTGGACGGTTTCTAATGAGCCCATAGAAATTACAACCGTAACAATTCCATCAGAATTTAATTCTACATACGAAAAATACAATGATATTCAGCGTGAACAAGGGTTAGATTTATCTAAATATAAAGAAAAAACTTGCACACGCTACACTTATCAAGTGTTAAATTACAAAGATGCCGCTCAAGGCGTACGTGCAAATGTCTTAGTACTTAATGATAAAGTAATCGGTGGTGATGTTTCTTCTGTATTATTAAACGGCTTTATTCACGGCTTTTGCAATCCTGACAAAATCAACGCTTAAACTTTTTCTTCAACTATAAAACAAAAGCCATTTATACAAACTATATTAAAAAAATTTATTTAAAAATGTATTTTAATTTTCTACAAAATCTGCTATTATAAATATTATGAGTTTTTTAAGAAAAGTGAAAAATTACATCAGTACTTTTATAGTTGGAGGATAATTATGGCTAAAGTAACATTAAAAAACGTATGTAAAACTTACGATGATAATGTGGAAGCTGTTAATAATTTTAATTTAGAAGTCGGTGACACCGAATTTATAATATTTGTTGGGCCATCTGGATGTGGAAAATCCACAACTTTGCGTATGATAGCCGGCCTGGAAGAAATTAGTAGTGGAGAGTTGTTCATTGGCGACAAACTTTCAAACAACGTTCCTCCAAAAGACAGAGATATTGCAATGGTTTTTCAAAATTACGCTCTTTACCCTCATATGTCGGTATTTGATAATATGGCATTTGGATTAAAACTTAGAAAAATCTCTAAAGAAGAAATAAAAAGGCGCGTAAATGAAGCTGCTGAGATTTTAGGAATCTCTCATTTGCTTGATAGAAAACCAAAAGCTTTATCCGGCGGCCAACGTCAACGAGTTGCTTTAGGACGTGCTATCGTTAGAAATCCAAAAGTGTTTCTTTTGGACGAACCATTATCAAATCTTGATGCAAAGCTTCGCACTCAAATGCGTACAGAAATCTCAAAATTACATCAAAGATTAAAAACAACATTTATATATGTAACGCACGACCAAACCGAAGCTATGACTATGGGCGACAGAATTGTTGTCATGAAGGATGGAAATATTCAGCAAATCGATACTCCTCAAAACTTGTATGAAAAACCTTGTAATGACTTTGTTGCTGGATTCATCGGAACTCCGCCTATGAATTTTATCGATACCACATTAATTAAAGAGAAAAATAAGTTTATTTTGACTTTTGAAGACGTTAAAATAGAGCTGCCGGATGAAAAAAACGTAAATAATATCTTAGAAAATTATTTAAATCAACCCGTTATCATGGGAATTCGGCCAGAGGCACTTTATACTGACGAAAGCCGACCCGCTAATAAATGCCTTGGCAAATTTAAAGCTGAAGTGGAATTAACCGAACTCATGGGGGCAGAAACTTATTTATACCTAACCGTAAATAAGAACTCGATTATTGCTAGAGTAAAATCTGACACAACAACTAAATCTGGTGACTCTTTGGATGTTTACATTGATGTGTCTAAAATTCACATTTTTGATAAAAATTCCGGCAAAACCATAATAAATTAAAAAATAATTTGAGAGCAACAACTAATTTTTTGTATTTGTATGAAAAAATTGTCGTTGCTCTTAAAATTTTTTTGAAATTATTTGTATAAATTGTTTTGTCTATTTCAACTATTTATTTGCAAAATTACAGTTAAATAAATATGTATTTCATAGCAAAAATTTGAGTTCAAAATTTATTTTGTAAAAAAATATTCTATGTCTCTATAAAATCAACAAATTTTTTCGATAAAATAGTTGCAATATCCTCAATATTTATGTAAAATATAGTTATGTTTATTTTTATTATTAAACTATTTGTAAAAATACCATTTAAGTAAACATTAAAATTCTAAACAGTAAGGAGTTTTTTTATGTCTAACAGATTATTTCAAGGTATTGTTCACCAAATGCACGATGCTATCGGCAGAACTATCGGAGTTATTGACGAATCTTCAGTAGTTGTTGCCTGCAGCGACCTCGATAAGATTGGCGAAGTTAGAGGAAATATCACGGCAGACTTTTTTAAACCGGCTTCTACTTTCATTATCAATGGTTATACTTATAAATCACTCGAAAGCAAAACCTCTGCTGAGTATGCTGTTTTTGTAAAAGGTGACGATGAAGCTGCACAACGTTATGTTTCAATTTTGTCCATATCATTTGGTAATATTAAACAATTTTACGATGAGAAATATGACCGTGGAAACTTTATTAAAAATGTTATTCTTGACAACATTTTGCCTGGTGATATTTACCTTAAAGCTCGTGAACTTCATTTTAATGTTGAAGCTACTCGCGTTTGTATGTTGGTTAAAATTCACTCAAAATCTGATGTTTCTGCTTATGATGTTCTTCAAAGTTTGTTCCCAGACAAAAATAAAGACTTTATTATCAGCGTAAATGAGAGCGACATTGCTGTTATAAAAGAAGTTAAAGAAGGCATCGAACGCGAAGACCTTGAGCAACTCGCTCAGTCTATTGTGGACACCCTCACCAGCGAATTTTATATTCATTGCTCTGTTGGAATCGGCACTACTGTATCTAATATTAAAGGTCTAGCTTCTTCTTTTAAAGAATCTCAAATCGCAATCGAAGTCGGCAAGGTTTTCGATACAGAAAAAGTTATCGTAAGTTATGATAATTTAGGAATTGCCCGTCTCGTTTATCAATTACCTACAACTTTGTGCGAAATGTTCTTAAATGAAGTCTTTAAACGCGGATCTATTGACAGTCTCGATCAGGAAACTTTATTTACTATTCAACGTTTCTTTGAAAATAATCTGAACGTTTCGGAAACTTCTCGTAAATTATTTGTTCACAGAAACACTTTAGTATATCGCTTGGAAAAAATCAAAAAGTTAACCGGTTTAGATTTGCGCGAATTCGAAGACGCTATCGTATTTAAAGTGGCTTTGATGGTTAAAAAGTATCTGTCTTCAAACCCGGTTAAATATTAATAAATAAGAGTTAATCAAAAATATAAAGGAGTAAAAACCATGATAGAGTTCAAGAATGTATCAAAAGTTTACGCTAATGGTACGAGTGCTCTTAAAAATATAAATTTGCACATTAAAAAAGGCGAATTTGTGTTTATAGTTGGTTCTTCAGGCTCGGGCAAGAGTACATTCTTAAAACTCATAATGCATGAGGAACTCCCTTCTGAGGGCACCATATACCTTGATGGAATAAATATTTCGCAGATTACTAAAAAAGAAGTCCCCTACATTCGCAGAAAAATGGGTATAGTTTTTCAGGATTTCCGGTTAATTGATAAAATGACTGTTTTTGATAACGTGGCATTCGCTATGCGCGTTACCGGAGCTTCTGAACGTGATGTTAAAAAGAGAGTTCCTTACATTTTGAATTTGGTAGACTTGCAAGACAAGGCTAATCGCCGCCCTGCAGAACTCTCTGGCGGAGAACAACAGCGCGTCAGTTTGGCTAGAGCGCTAGTTAATAATCCGTCTATCATCATTGCGGACGAACCCACTGGAAACATCGACCCGGAAATGTCTTACGAAATCGTAGAGCTGTTGACTGAAATAAATAAGCGCGGCACTACAATTTTGATGGTTACTCATGAGCACGATTTGGTTCAGCATTTTGGCAAGAGGGTTATCGAAATAAACAGCGGTAATATCATGTCTGACAGCGAAAATCCGGAGGTGCATTATGAGGGTTAGTTCTTTAAAATATTTGTTGTCGGAAGGTTTTAAAAACGTTTGGAAAAACTGGATGATGTCTATGGCTTCCATTGGAGTTTTGGTGCTTTGTTTGCTGCTGACTGGTGCTGCTGCTCTGTTTTCTATGAACATAAGCAATGCGCTAAAATCTATCGAATCGCAAAACAGCATTACCGTCTATTTAAATGATGACGTCGAAACTGAGGCCGCTTTAGAAATTGGTGAAAAAATCCGTGTGTTGCCCAATATTTCTAACTGCAATTTTTATTCAAAAGAGGAAGCTGTTGAGAAATTTAAAGATGAACTAGGCTCAATTTTTGACGGAATTAAAGATAATAATCCATTTCCGCATGCTTTTCACGTCACTTTGAGCGACATTTCTAAATATAACGATACCGTTGATCAAATCAAAAAAATCGATGGTGTTGATAGTGTTGTGAATCGAAGTGAGCTTTTTGAAAAATTAACAAAATTTGATAAACTAGTATCGATAAGTGGTGTCTTCATCGTGGTAGTGTTGGGTCTTGTGTCACTTTTTATCCTGTCTAACACCATCAGGCTTACAATGTACAGCCGCCGTTTTGAAATCAGCATAATGAAATCCGTTGGCGCCACTGATTGGTTTGTTCGGATTCCTTTTATAGTTGAAGGTATCATTATCGGAATTATTTCCGCAATTATTTCCGCCACCATGCTTAAGCTCTTGTACGATGTTTTAATTGGCTACATAAATAAGATGATTCCGTTTTCGCATATTCCATTTAGCAGCGTTTCTTTGCCAATCTTTTTGGCTTTTATCGCAGCTGGTGTGGCGTTTGGTCTGATTGGCGGACTTATTTCGATAAGCAAATATCTAAAAAAAGAAGGAGGAGAAATTCTTGGTTGGTAAGAAACTTCTGTCTTTACTGATTTGTTTAAGTTTTTTCTTTGCCAGCAATTATTCTTCTAACCTTAAACCTAAAGTCGATGCACTCCCCTCTTCTTTTGACATTCACCAGAGCAAGTCCAAACAAGCTAGGTTAAAATCCAAACAAAATAGTCTTGAAAAAACACTGAAAGAAACTCAAAAAAAAGTTGGCGATAAACGACAACAGTACGACGTCGTAAATAGTCAAATATTGGCTACCAAGGATAAAAAATCTAAGTTAAACAGCAATATAGAATGTCTTAAAAGCAAAATTTCTAAAATTAAATGTGACATTGAAGCAAAAGAAATTGCTGTAAAAGAAAATACCGAAGTTCTTAAACAAAGGCTAGTTGCTGTTTATAAAGCTGGCGAAGTTCATCTAATAGACATAATTTTTAACGCTAAAACTTTTGAGGAGTTTATTGACAAAGCCGAAATTATTACCAAAGTCAGCGAGCACGATAATCGCCTCTTAAATGCTTTGAAGGATGATATTAAATCTCTCGAAAATATGAAAAAATCTCTCGATGATGAGGAAGTCGAACTCGAAAGCGAAAGAATTTCTTTAACTACAACCGAAGCTCAGCTACAGGAACTTTTAGCAGAGAATGAAGCTATTTTAAAACAACTTGAAGGTGAACAAGCTGTCGTTCAAGCAGAAATTGATGAATCTGATGCAGAATATCAGCGAATTCAAAATGAAATTAACGCTTATCTCGCTCAAGAAGCTGAACGGCAACGAAAAGAAGAAGAAGCTCGAAAAAAAGCCGCTGCAGAAGCTTTGAAAAAAGGAAAGAACTCAACTAATATAGAAAAATTAAGTGTAAAGTCTTCTTCAAATTCAACCGGAAAATGGATTTGGCCTGTCCCCAGTTGTAGAACATTATCATCACAGTATAATGAAAAACGTGGCAGTACATATCATAAAGGAATAGACATTGCGGGACCGAAAGTCTACGGCACAAATGTCGTTGCAGTCGATGACGGCATTGTTATTAAGTCTTTCAGTGGATGCTCTCACGACTACGGAAAGTTGCGCAGCTGCGGTTGTGGCGGAGGGTATGGCAATTATGTTATTATTGCACATGGCAACGGAAAAGTCTCAATCTATGGGCACTTATCTGCTGTTAATGCCTCTAAAGGCCAAAAAGTGAAAAAAGGCGAAAAGATTGGTGAAGTCGGCACCACTGGATATTCTACTGGCCCGCATTTACATTTTCAAACCAAAAATAACGGTGTAGATTATAATCCTCTCAATGAGTATTAAACGTACTTATTTTTACAATACGAATGGTGTTTTTACTGTTCGTATTGTTTTTTACCAGTTTATCACCTCTTTTTTGAAAATTTTGTTGAATTTCTTGCGTATTTAAAATATAATCTTACTTGAAAAATACTTCCAAAAAATTTCGCTTAGTTTTATATTTCCATCTTGACACGTTCTATCAACTAGACTATAATTGGTATGTTGTTTAGAAAAAATCTTAATTAAAAAGGTGGTTTGTATAAAAATGACTAAACAAGTTTTGATGACTGATGAAGGACTTAAAAATTTAGAGGCAGAACTCGAAGAATTAAAAGCTGTTAAACGCAAAGAAATTGCTGAAAAAATAAAAGTTGCTTTGTCTTTTGGTGATTTATCCGAAAATAGCGAGTACGATGAGGCTAAAAATGAGCAAGCCATCGTTGAAGCTCGAATCGCTTCTATTGAAAATATGCTTAAAAATGTAAAAATAATCAACGAAGACGAACTTAGCACCGAAATTATTCATGTCGGTTCTAAAGTTAAGGTTCGTGACATTGATTTTGATGATATTTGCGAATACAAAATCGTTGGTTCAAGTGAAGCTGACCCTGTTAATGGACGAATTTCTGATGAATCGCCTGTTGGCAAAGGACTCATTGGCCACAAAGTCGGAGAAAAAGTAGAAATTGAAACTCCGGCAGGTTCAATGTCTTACGAAGTTTTAGAGATTTCTAAATAAGCTTTTGGGCAGCAATTTATTAATTTTATGCTGCCCATTTTTATTTACTTAAATTTAAGGAGCTATCAAAATGAACGAAAATAATGAAAATTCTACATTAAATGCCGTTAAAGAACCGGATATTAAAGAACTTTTAAAGATTCGTCGCGATAAATTGAGCTATTTGCAGAATAATAATAAGGATCCTTTTGAAATTACTGTATGTAATCGCGATACTTATAATAAGCAAATAGTTGAAAATTTTGAAGAATTTGAAAATAAAGACGTTCATATCGCTGGCAGAATTATGAGCTGGCGCGATATGGGTAAAGCTTGCTTTATGGACGTTCATGACTGTACTGGTCGAATTCAGGTTTACATTAAGATAAACGACATTGGTGAAGATTTTTATAATGAGCTTTCTAAGTGGGATATCGGCGACATTATCAGTGTTGAAGGTTTTGTTTTTAAAACTCGACGCGGAGAAATTTCTGTGCATGCAAAAAATTTAACTTTGTTGTCAAAATCTTTATTGCCTCTGCCTGACAAGTTTCACGGCCTAAAGGACACAGACTTACGCTATCGTCAACGCTACGTTGATTTGATTATGAATCCAGACGTTAAAGACACTTTTATAAAACGTAGCAAAATAATTCGAACAATCCGTAAATATCTCGATGACAAAGGCTTTATTGAGGTTGAAACACCTATTTTAAATACCATAGCTGGTGGCGCTGCTGCTCGTCCATTTATAACTCACCACAACACTCTCGATTTAGACTTATTTTTGCGTATCGCTCCGGAATTATATTTGAAAAGACTTATTGTTGGCGGTATGGAAAAGGTCTACGAAATTGGCCGACTTTTCCGCAATGAAGGCATGGATATTAAACACAATCCAGAATTTACTACAATCGAGCTTTATGAAGCTTATGTTGATTATAATAAGATGATGGAACATACAGAAAATATCATAAGTGCTTGTGCTAAAGCCGTCTGCGGCTCTGACACAATTATTTATCAGGGCGAAGAAATTAATCTTTGCAAACCGTTTAAAAGAATTACTATGATTGATGCTGTTAAAGAGGCTACTGGCGTCGATTTTAGCGATTTTATCGGCGACAATGAAAAAGCTGTTGAAATTGCTAAACGGTTCGGATTCGAAACCAATGAAAAAAATACCTGGGGTGATATTTTAAATCTGACGTTCGAGGAAAAAGTTGAAGAAACGCTAGTCCAACCAACGTTCATTTACGACTATCCTGTTGAGGTTTCTCCGCTTACCAAGCGCAAAAAAGATAATCCATATTTAGTCGAACGCTTCGAATTATTTATTACTCGCCGAGAAATGGCCAATGCATACTCTGAGTTAAACGATCCGATTGACCAACGTGAACGCTTTTTACATCAGATGAAACTGCGAGAAGCCGGCGATGATGAAGCTAATTTGATTGATGAAGATTTTATTAATGCTCTTGAATACGGGATGGCGCCAACTGGCGGTCTCGGCATTGGCATTGACCGTTTGGTTATGCTTTTAACTGATAGCGCTTCTATTCGTGACGTTTTGCTTTTCCCTACTATGAAGCCAAAAGAATAAAAAAAGGCCGCGCAATATAGTGCGACCTTACCTGCCAGCAATGCACTGTACATGTTGTTGCTGGCTTTTTTGCTTCTATAAAAAGTACCTTACAAACGCTAAAATTATTAAAAGGATACCCGATAAAATTACAAAAATTTTAGGATCAATTTTTTTTATCGATGTCAATTTCTGTCCACAAAAAATTCCCAGACTCAAAAAAATAAATTGACATAATCCTACCATAATCGGTACGAAAAAATTGTTCACGCCAGAAACTGCACTGCTAATTCCCGCGCCAAAAGAATCAATAGAAAGTGCTATGCCCATATAAATCGACTCTTTTATACCTACACTGGCTGATTTTTTAGAATCGCAAGAAATTGGGTGGTGAGTAACTTTTATTATAATTCCAAGTGATTTTAAATTAAAATTCCAAACTTTCTCTGTTTTTTTTTCTTTATTTTCAACTTTTTTGTCTTCTCTGAGTGCCTGAACCAATATAACTGCACCCAGAACGCCTAACATTCCAGAACCGACCAACTTTGCAAGGTAGTCAGGCAAAAACAAAACTATTACATTGCCGATTCCTATAGCAATTGCTGTAAATAACAATGATATAAAACTAATAATAAGCCTTGGTATATTTGGTACTTTAATGTTTCTTAGCCCATATGAAATTCCGATTCCTAGTGCATCCATACTGAGCGATATTGCTAAAAGAATTCCTGATAAAAACCACATTTCACCCACCTCGAATGTATTTTTATCAATATATGCCATTTTGCAAATATTTGTTTATATACTGTACTCATAACTCTCTCCGCCTTTGAATATATATCATCATGGACAACAAATTTAAGGAGTTGACTTGATGAACTGGCATAATTTGAATGCACAAGACGTACTGAAAAAATTTAAAGTTAATCAAGATATCGGACTGAATAATATCTCTGTCGCACAAAAACAAGCTAATTTTGGAAAAAATATATTGAAAGAAAAAAAATCTAAAGGCATCTTAGCAAAATTTTTTGAACAATTTTCCGATTTTATGGTAATCGTTCTTTTAATCGCCGCTGCCATCTCGTTTATCACGTCCGCGGTCAAGGGAAGCAAAGATTACATAGATTCCATAATTATCCTTTTTATCGTCGTGATGAACGCTATCGTGGGCGTCGTGCAGGAAAATAAGGCCGAAAAAGCTATCGACGCGCTAAAAAAATTGTCTTCGCCAAAAGCTAACGTCATTCGAGGCGGAAAAAAAGTAATTGTGCTATCAGAAGAGCTCGTTCCTGGTGATATTTTGCTGCTTCATACTGGAGATTTGGTGCCCGCCGACGCGCGTTTACTCGAAAGTTATAACTTGAAAGCCGAAGAATCTTCCTTAACTGGCGAATCTCTGCCCGTGGAGAAGGACGCAAATAAAATTTTTTCTGTCAACTCGAATCTCGGTGAACGGCGCAATATGGTTTTTTCTACCAGCACAATCACCGCCGGACACGCTAAAGCTATTGTAGTCGAAACCGGCATGAACACTCAGGTCGGCAAAATCGCCGGAATGATAATAAACGAAAATTCCTTTCAAACTCCGCTTCAATTAAAACTTGAAAAAACCAGCAAAATTCTCGGAATTTGTGCAATTGCCATCTGCGCAGTGATTTTTGTCCTTGGAGTCGTAGAAAAAATTCCTCCTCTAGAAATGTTCATGATAGCAATTAGCCTTGCCGTCGCCGCAATTCCAGAAGGTTTGCCCGCCGTTGTTACAATTGTTTTGGCGATGGGTGTACGAAAAATGGCTGCAAATCGCGCTGTAATTCGAAAATTGCCTGCTGTGGAAACCCTTGGTAACGCAACTGTAATTTGCTCTGATAAAACCGGCACTCTGACACAAAACAAAATGACTGTCACGCAAATCTGCGATGAGGACGGTAAAATAAATTTTTCTTCAGAATTAGGTCAAAAAATTTTAACTTTGGGCGCACTATGTAACAATGCTTCAGTTTCTTACGCTAAAAAAGAGTTTCATGCCATAGGAGAGCCTACTGAAAGCGCTCTTGTCCTCGCTGCTGCAGAAAATAGTAAGGTTAAAGCAGAACTTGATAAAAAATTTCCAAAAAAACACGAAATTCCTTTTGATTCCGAAAGAAAACTTATGACGACTGTGCACCAACTTGACAACGGAAAACTTCGAATAATTACTAAAGGTGCACCAGATTTTCTTTTGGAACGTTCTTCTTTTTGTAATGGCAAACCACTTTCTGATAATTTAAAACGAAAAATTAAAATTCAAAATGAAAACATGGCAAAATCCGCACTCAGAGTGCTCGCAATAGCTTACAAAGACGTAGATAATATTCCAAATTCTCAAAATGAAATTGAAAACAAATTAAATTTCTGTGGGCTAATCGGCATGATCGACCCTCCACGTCCACAAGTCAAAATGGCGGTAAATGAATGTAAAAACGCCGGTATAAAGCCGGTAATGATAACTGGAGACCATATTGCTACCGCTAAGGCTATTGCAAATAACCTGGGAATTTTATCTGGCGGTGACAAAGCTATCAGTGGCACGCAGCTTGAAAAAATGAGTCAAGCTGACTTAGAAAAAAATATTTTTGATTACTCCGTTTTTGCAAGAGTCTCTCCGGAGCACAAAGTTCGTATCGTAAAAGCTTTCAAAAAGCACGGCGAAACCGTAGCAATGACCGGCGACGGCGTAAATGATGCACCGGCTCTGAAAGCCGCTGACATTGGGTGTGCAATGGGCGTCTCTGGAACTGATGTTGCTAAAAATGCGGCTGATATGATTATGACCGATGATAATTTTTCTACAATTGTAGAAGCTGTGCGGCAAGGACGTGGAATTTTCGAAAATATCAAAAAAAGCGTTCATTTTTTGATTTCAACAAACATTGGTGAAATAATTACAGTTTTAACTGCATTTTTACTAAATTTGCCATCTCCACTCCTGGCAATTCAACTTCTTTGGATAAACTTAGTTACAGATTCATTTCCTGCGTTGGCTCTAGGCGTGGAGCCTGTTGACGAAAACATAATGACTCACAAACCTCAGGGGAAAAATGCTGCACTTTTTTCTAAAAACAGCTGGAGAAGAATTGTAGTTGAAGGCTGCTTCATCGGAGCAATATCCATATTAGCATTTACTATAGGACGTGTGTTTTTTGATGTTTCCAAAACACCCATCGTCGGTCGCACAATGTCTTTTGCGGTACTTAGTCTTTCACAATTAGTGCACTCCTTTAACATAAAAAGTGAAAAATCTTTGTTTAAAATTAATATTTTTTCAAACATGAAACTTATTTATTCGTTCATACTCGGAACAATTCTTCAAGTCGCTGTGATTTCCGTGCCAAGTCTGTCTGTCATTTTTAAAACCGCAAACTTAAACTTATCTCAATGGCTTATCGTCTCATTGTTGTCGCTCTCTCCATTATTAATTGTAGAACTAGAAAAATTTTTGTCTCGCACCTAAAAAACAACGCCAACGCTGTATAATGTAGGCACGCATCAAAATATTTCCAATATTTTAAATTTTTCTTTACATTTATCAAAAACTGTGCTAAAATGGTTTTAACCTAATTCGCGGATTAAGGGGTTTGCCTTTTTAAGGATTCACACCGCCCTTATTCTGTGTTTTGTGGCAATAAATAAAAAAGGTGGAACATAAATGCTAAAAACAGAAAAAAAATCAATTATCGAAACTTATGCTGTTCATGAAGGCGATACCGGTTCGCCAGAGGTTCAAGTCGCTCTTTTAACCAAGAGAATCAACGATTTAAACGATCATCTAAAAGTCCATAAAAAAGATCATCATTCTAGACGTGGTCTATTTAAAATGGTCGGTCAACGCAGAAATTTACTCGGCTATTTGATGAAAACTGATATTGAAAGATACCGTGCAATTATTGGCAAACTTGGTCTTCGTAAATAAATTATTTTTAATTTTAAGCAGGTGGCAAGATCGTCATCTGCTTAAAAATTTTATCTAGATTAAGCAAAAATTAAATTAATATTGTCTATAGCATCTAAAGGAAATTTGGTTTTAGCAGTGAAACGTGTGTTCAAAATTGGCTTTAACATAGGTTTTATTGCTAAATCCTCCTTGATAGATGTTAAATAAATTTACTTTGGAGGAACTTCTATGTTTGAAAATTACAAAATATTTAAAACTGATTTTGCTGGCAGAGACCTTGTGGTGGAAACTGGCAAAATTGCTCAACTTGCCAACGGTGCTTGCCTAATTAGATACGGTGAAACTGTAGTCAACGTAGCTGTAACTGCTTCAACCGAACCTCGTGATGGAATCGATTTTTTTCCTTTGTCGGTTGATTTTGAAGAAAAAATGTATGCTGTTGGCAAAATTCCTGGCTCATTTTTAAAAAGAGAAGGTCGCCCAAGTGAAAAAGCTATTCTTGTTTCACGCGTTATCGACAGGCCAATTCGTCCTCTTTTTCCAAAGGATATGCGTAATGATGTTTCTGTAGTGTGCACAGTTATGTCTGTTGACCCTGATTGTTCACCAGAAATTGCTGCAATGGTAGGAACTTCTATTGCGCTGAGCATTTCGGATATTCCTTGGAATGGTCCAATTTCTGGAGTAAGTGTTGGCTTAATCGATGGAAACTTTATAATTAATCCCACTGCTGAACAGAAAAAAGTCTCGCAAATGGCAGTTACCGTTGCCTCCACCCATAACCGAATTGCTATGATCGAGGCCGGTGCAAATGAAATTGATGATGAAACTATGTTCAACGGAATTATGGCGGGGCATAAGGCTAATCAAAAAATTATCGAATTTATAAAAAATATTCGCGATGAAATCGGAAAAGAAAAATTCACTTATACTACAACTGAACCTGATGAGACAATGCTTCAGGCTGTTAAAGATTTTGCATCTGAAGAACTGAAAATTGCTTTAAATGCAAATGATAAAAAAATTCGTGACGAACAATTAAAACCTGTTTATCAGCGAGTTCATGAACATTTTGCTGAAATTTATCCAGGCTCTGAATCTCAAATTGATGCCTGCATGTACAAAGCACAAAAAAATATCGTTCGTCGCTGGCTTCTGGACGAGCAAAAACGTGTAGATGGCAGAAAAATGGATGAAATTCGTCCATTAGCCGCTGAAGTTTCTGTTTTGCCCCGTGTTCACGGTTCAGGCTTGTTTACTCGCGGCCAAACTCAAGTCTTAACTGTAGCAACCCTTGGGCCAATTAGCGACCAGCAAATTCTTGACGGAATTGATGGCGATGAAGAAAAACGCTATATACATCATTATAATTTTCCATCCTTTTCTGTTGGAGAAACTAAACCTAGCCGTGGCCCAGGGCGCCGCGAAATTGGGCACGGAGCTTTGGCTGAACGTGCTTTAGTTCCTGTTATTCCATCAGTTGAAAATTTTCCATATGCAATTCGTCTAGTCTCTGAGGTAGTTTCTTCCAATGGTTCAACATCTCAAGGTTCAATTTGCGGTTCAACTCTTGCTTTAATGGATGCAGGTGTCCCAATAACTGCGCCGGTTGCAGGCATTTCTTGTGGGCTTGTCACCGAGGGTAACCGCTGGATGACAATGGTCGATATTCAAGGGTTGGAGGATTTTTTTGGCGACATGGATTTCAAAGTTGCCGGGACACATAAGGGTATTACTGCAATTCAAATGGATCTTAAAATTGATGGCTTGACTCCAGAAATTATCAAAGAAGCTCTCTTTAAAACTCATAAAGCTCGTGACTATATATTAGATGAGATTATGCTAAAGGCAATTAGACAGCCTCGTGCTGAACTTTCACCATACGCACCAAAAATATTTTCTACTTTAATTGATGTTGAAAAAATCCGCGATGTTATCGGTTCTGGCGGCAAGGTTGTACAAAAAATTTGCACCGACTGTGATGTTAAAATCGACATTGAAGAAGACGGCCACGTATTCATTTCTGGTCTTAATTCGGATAAGTGTAACCGTGCTTTACAAATAATTGAATCTATTGTGAAGAAACCTCAAATTGGTGAAATTTACACTGGTCGAGTTACTCGCATAACGGATTTTGGTGCTTTTGTCGAGTTTGCACCTGGTAAAGAAGGGCTTTGTCATATTTCCCAGCTTGATTCAAAACGCACCGAAAAGGTTTCTGATGTAGTCAGCATTGGTGATGAAATTCTTGTTAAAATCACTGAAATTGATGATAAAGGTCGTATAAATTTATCCCGTCGTGCTGCAATTTCCGATGTAAATCATAAAAAAAATTAGTCAATTTTTGTGCCTTTCCTGGTCAAGTGTAGACTTTTGGTCTTCACTTGGCTTTTTTGCTGCTTTATTCACTTTTTTCATTGACAAGTTTTCATTCGTTTCTACATATCATTTATGTTACAATTCTGTTGATTTGATTCTCAGTAATAAAAATGTGTCGGGACATTCAAAATTCCGTATTTTACGAAATTTTGAGCCAAGCTGCAGTTCCAATCAGCTTAGCCGCCCGACGAATTCGGGCGATGTCCCACCCAATTTTTGCAAAAATCAAATTTAATATTTAAACAAGGAAGGAACTTGTGAAATGTCACAGCAAAAAAGCAAAATCATAGAATATCGTGCAGATTATCGAACTCCTGACAAAAGGTCAAACACATTTTCTAATAGCACAAAAAGAAAACTGCATATTAATGAGAAAAAACTAAGTAAAACTCAACCGATATTAAACCCTATTGGAAAAAACAATAAGCAAAAAGCGGCTGACGTTGGAATGATAAAAATTTCAGAAATAAATAAAAAACGGCTCAGTATTTATCGAATTTTTTTTGCCGGAATAACAATGATTCTCACTGTAGCCGGTGTTGTAATTTTACTTTCAGCGATGAATCGAACCACTTCTGTGATAAGTAATTCTCCAACATATACCAAATACAATAATTTTATCGCACCTGTCGTTATGCATGACCCCACACCATTTACTGAACTTTCTGAGGTAAGCTCTGATTTGATAGTTTCTTCTAGCATATGGAGAAATATTTTCCAAAAGGGGATTGAAAACTACAAAGAATTTGATGAGCAAGGATTGACTTTAATTCCTCTGCGTGACATTCAAAACGCTGCCACTGATTTGTTTGGCCCATCTGCCACAATAAATACAGCAGAAGATATTTTCGGTCCATTCTATTCCTACAAAAATGGTGAGAGCAACTTTCACATAAGCACCATTAGTAACTTGGGCACTTTTGTCCCACATATTGAAAAAATTACCGAAAAAGATAATGAATTAATATTAAACGTTTCATACTTATCGCGGGAAGATAAATTTTTTAGCGCAGGTAATGACAAAACTGACACACCCACGCCGGTTAAACAAATGATATATATATTGCAGCTGAACTCTGAAACGAATAAATATTATATTTCCAAAGTGGAAAATAAATCAAATAATTAAATACATAAGTGCAACAACTAAACTCATATCACAACCTTCGTCAACCAAAAGCAAAATCAATAACAAAATTAAAGTTTTTTCACGGTCTTTTAAAAGTACAGAAAAAAAGTTAAAATTGTTATTGCTTTTGTTTAAGACTTGTTTGCTACTAGTATTGTTAACTTTATTATCTGCATTTTGTAATAATTCTAAATTTTCTGATTGCTCGATAGTACCGGGCTCTTTTTGTGATTTATCTTCAAGATTATTTGCTTCATTTGAGGCACTGTATTTTGTGCCTGCCATTAACGACTGCTTTGCTCTCTTCTGCATTTCTCGCACACGTCTAACGGCTTCTTGCTGCATTCGCTGCATGTCTTCTATACTTTCAAAATTATTTTTCATAAATTACCTCAACAAACACAAATCCGAATTAAATTTTTAAAAAATTCCTTGACTTTTTAACATCGGTAAAACTTTAAACACTTGAATCATTTTCATAGATTCATCTAATTTGGCCTGCCGTTTGGAGCTTAAATGCGGTCGTAGCGCGGTTAAAAGCCGCGTGTTGTCATCTTCTTTATTGATAGAAGAAAGTACCGGCATCAGCTTCATGACAGTTTGAATTGTATCTATTGGTAAAGTCTCTCCCGAAGATTCTTCTGCTGGTGCTTTTGTCGAATTTTCAACCACTTTTTCTTCAGATTTTGCCGTAGAGTTTTCTACACTTGCGTTTATAAGACTGCTTAAACTTTTTATATTCTCCAAATTTTCTTTATTTGAAAGTAATTCCATTAACTTATCTGCCAAATCGTCCATTTTATTTGTCTCCCAACAACTTTTTTATCAAACTTTGCGCTTGTGGTGTAGATAAAATTTTATTTGCTGCATTTTTATCAGACAATATTTTTTGAATCTTCTGGGCATCATTTGGTCGCAAATTTCCTAGTAAATTTTCAATATTACCTGTTTCACTTGCTTTTTTTAATTCTTCCGGGCTTTTTCCTAACTTATCCGATACAGATTTCAATAAATTTTCAAAATTTTGGTTATTTTCATTTGACATACTTAATCACTCCTTTTTATTATGGTATGATTTATCTTAAAAAAGTATGAAAAATAGTGTCCGTGCCACCAAAATAAAATTTCAAAATTCGGTATATAGTTCATTTTATGGTAAATGCTAACTCAAATGATAAATCTTTTCAACTTTAAGGAGGAACGATTATTTATGCAAGAAACCGTAAAAGATATTATGTCTAAGGACGTTGTCGCTGTCATGCCAAACGATTCTGCTGAAGTCGCCGCAAAACTCATGTCTGAGTACGATATCGGCTCTATTCCGGTAATAGCAGGAGGCGAATTAAAGGGACTTTTAACTGATCGAGATATTGTTGTTCGCTGCATTTCTAAAGGTAAATCTGCAAATAGTACTAAAGTTTCCGACTTGATGACTACTGATGTTGCATTCGTTACTCCAGAAAACAGCGTTCACGATGCTGTCAGCTTGATGGCAGCTGAACGAGTTCGACGTCTGCCTGTTGTCAATAACGGATTTGTCGACGGAATGGTAAGTTTGGCAGACATCGCAAGAATTCATTCTGGACCAGAGATTGCTTCTGCTTTAACCGAAATAAGCAAAAAAACTCCATCTTACCGTAGATAAATAGACTGTGCACAGCCTTCTGCTAAGCTAAATACTGGCATACCACGCCGTAATCAGAATTTTCTCATTCTGATTACGACAGTGCAAAAAAATTTTGCACTGTGAGCAATATAAACTTGCTCGCGTGGTATTTTTGCTGGCAGAAAAAATTTGTGCTATAATAGAACTAAATAGAAATAAAAGCAGGTGGAAAATTATGGACTACATAAAAGAATTATCGGATCAGTTTAGACTGATGTCTTGGCAAATTGAAAATGTAATAAAACTGATAGACGAAGGAAATACCATTCCATTTATCGCAAGATACCGAAAAGAAGCGCATGGTTCATTAGATGACCAAAAACTTCGAGAAATAAGTGAGCGTTTGGCTTATCTAAGAGGTCTGGACGAACGCAAAGAAGAAGTGAGAGCGCTAATAATTGGGCTGAACGCGATGACCGACGAAATAAATGCTGCACTCGACTCTGCTCAAACATTATCTGAAATAGACGACATCTATCGACCTTACCGGCCAAAGCGCAAAACTCGAGCTTCTGTTGCGAAAGAAAAAGGCTTGGAACCTCTTGCGAATGAAATTTTTGAACAAAAAAAAGATTCAAAAGACCCGCTAATTATGGCTGAGGCGTTTATCAATACAGAAAATGGTGTAGAAACCGCTGCTGATGCACTTCAAGGAGCAATGGATATCATTGCGGAAAATATTTCTGACGACGCCGGAATCCGCAAAAGACTCCGAGTCGTTGCTATGGCTCAGTCGATTTTGTGCGCTAAAGCTGCCGACGAAAATACCGATTCGGTTTACAGGCAATACTACGATTATCACGAACCGGTTGCAAAAGTCGCTAGTCACAGAATTTTGGCTATAGACCGCGGCGAAAAAGAAGAATTCTTGAAAGTTTCGGTAGACTTCGACATAAATAAAGCTCTAAACATCGTGTGTTCTACTGTGCTAAAACCAAATTCTCCCTGCACAGAAACCGTACGTTTGGCTGCCGAAGACGCTTACGGTAGACTGATATTTCCGTCAATAGAGCGAGAAATTCGAAATGAATTAACTCAAAAAGCACAAGAACAAGCCATGAAAGTGTTTTCGCTTAATTTACGGCATTTATTGATGCAGCCTCCTGTAAAGGGAAAAGTCGCCATGGGCCTTGACCCGGGTTACAGAACAGGCTGCAAAGTTGCTGTTGTCGATGAAACCGGCAAAGTTCTTGACACAAATGTGATATATCCAACTCACTCTCAAACAAAAGTTGATGAAGCTAAAAAAATCGTCACCGCGTTGATAAAAAAACACGGTGTAGAAATCATTTCCATCGGCAACGGAACTGCATCAAAAGAAACCGAAATGTTTGTTTCAGACTTGATTCATCAAGAAAGTTTAGACGTAGCTTACATGGTTGTCAGCGAAGCTGGTGCATCGGTTTATTCTGCATCTAAACTGGCTGCCGAGGAATTTCCTGATTTCGATGTGACTTTACGGAGCGCAGTTTCAATTGCCAGAAGGCTGCAAGATCCACTGGCAGAATTAGTAAAAATTGACCCAAAAGCAATAGGAATCGGACAATATCAGCACGATATGCCCAAAAAACAGCTTGATGAGGCTCTAGGTGGCGTTGTTGAGGACTGCGTAAATACTGTCGGCGTCGATTTAAATACCGCATCGCCATCGCTTTTATCGCGAGTTGCCGGCATCATTTCAACGGTTTCTAAAAATATTGTTACTTACCGAGAAGAAAACGGTGCATTTAAATCCAGAAATGAGCTGAAAAAGGTTGCAAAACTTGGTCCAAAAGCATTTTTGCAGTGCGCTGGCTTCCTGAGAGTATCAGAAAGCAAAAATATACTCGATAACACCGCCGTTCATCCAGAATCTTACGACGCGGTAAAAAAATTGCTTGATTTGTGTGGATATACGCTAGAAAATATTAAATCCGGCGAAATTTGCGATATAAAATCCAAAATAAACGAATTAGGCGAAGATATTGTCGCTGAAAAAATTGGAATTGGAGTGCCAACTTTACAAGACATAATCATAGAGCTTTTGCGTCCGGGTAGAGACCCTCGAGAAGAGCTTGTTCAGCCAATGTTGCGCAAAGATGTTCTCGATATGAAAGATTTAAAAGTCGGTATGGAACTCGACGGCACCGTGCGTAATGTTATAGATTTCGGCGCGTTTATAGATATCGGCGTTCATCAGGATGGTCTTGTTCATATTTCTCAAATCTGCGACAAATACATAAAGCATCCGTCTGAAGTGCTTAAAGTGGGTGATATCGTTAAAGTTCGCATTCTTTCGGTCGATTTGGATAAAAAACGTATTGCTTTAACCATGAAACTAAACAGTCCTGCAGAAGTTTCTTAACTTTGCAAAAAAAGAAAAATAAAAAAAGGGGGCGCCGCTATCGACATTCTGTCGATAACGAGCACAGATTTACCTGCAAAACTTGAAAATCTGTTTAATCTGTACTCGTAAAAATTTCTAAATTCCTTAGAAATTTTGCAGCGCCCCCTCCCCACAGATAAATTAAAAAAAATAAAAGAAAGAGGTAACTTCATTGAAATTAGGAATAATAGGATTGCCAAATGTAGGGAAAAGCACTCTATTCAACGCGATAACCAATGCCGGCGCACAGTCCGCAAACTATCCATTTTGCACGATAGAACCAAATATTGGAGTTGTAGCGGTGCCGGATAAGCGCTTAGACAAACTGGCTGAAATGTATAATCCAGAAAAGTTCACGCCCGCAACCATCGAGTTTGTAGACATTGCTGGACTGGTAAAAGGCGCCTCAAAAGGAGAGGGTCTTGGGAATAAATTTCTATCAAATATAAGAGAAGTTGACGCGATAGTTCATGTGGTAAGATGCTTTGAAAATGACGATATTGTGCATGTAGAGGGTAACATAGACCCTGCGCGAGACATCGAAACTATAAATTTAGAGTTAATACTGTCTGACATAGAGCTATTAGACAGGCGAATAGAAAAAACAAAAAAAATGATAAAAGCTGACAAAAAATACTTGGTAGAACTTGAATTTTTTGAGCGATTAAAAGAAACGCTTGAAAGAGGTTTTTCAGCAAGAAGCGTAAAATGTACTGAAGAAGAGGCTAAATTATTGGAGTCCGTTGCACTTTTGACTAGTAAACCGATAATTTTCGCCGCTAACATGAGTGAAAAAGATTTTAAATTTGGAATAAACGACAATAAATTTTTAAATATCGTAAGAGAAATTGCCATAAAAGAAAATGCAAAAGTTCTGCCTATAAGTGCCCAAATCGAAGCTGAAATTTCAGGACTAGACTTAGACGAAAAAAAACTTTTTCTTGATGATATGGGTCTTTTTGAATCCGGATTAGACCGATTAATTACTGCTTGTTATGATCTGTTAGGGTTGATTTCATTTTTAACAGCCGGAAAACCTGAAGTCAGGGCTTGGACAATCAAAAAAGGCACAAAAGCACCGGGTGCTGCAGGAAAAATTCATACAGACTTTGAACGTGGATTTATTCGTGCAGAAGTCGTTTCTTTTGATGATTTAATTTCGTGCGGCTCTATGGCCGCCGCGAAAGAAAAAGGGCTAGTTCGTTCTGAGGGAAAGGACTATGTGATGAACGATGGCGATGTAGTTTTGTTTAGATTTAATGTATAAAAATCAAATAAAAAAAACAGCATGTGTGAGGCTAGCTTTAATAAAAAGAGACGCACTATTACCGCGCGTCTCTTTTTTATCGATTAACACTAATTAGAATGCTTTCTCGGGTATGCCTCTTCAACATCTGTTAAACCCGCCAGATAATCCATGCTCGTGTCCAATACAAGTGCAATGCGTCTACATTGTTCAAAAGTGAGATTTCTATATCCATTTTCCAACTTAGAATAATCACTTTGGTCGATTCCAGTCAAATGCTGCATTTTTATTTGAGTAAACCCTTTTTCTTTTCTCAATTTTTTCAATCTATTCATTTAAATCACCATAAATATTATGGGTCATTTGACCTATTGACATTATGGTGTTTTTGACCTAAAATTTAAAGGGAGTGATTATTTTGAAAAATATAAAATGTGAAAATTACCTCTGTGTCTATTTTTATAAAGGCTTGTGTCGATTAGAAAACATTACGTTGTCTGTCGGAGGGCTCTGCAATTCTTGCATTTACATTGACCTCGATGAAAATTATTTGATCAGACAAAAAGATAGATTGCTAAAAATGCTCGAAAAATCTTAAATTTATGCAAACCATTGCCGATCATTTATAGACTTTAAAAATTTACTTAACGAGATCTGGATTCATGCGACTATAGTGAAAAATATATTGCTGAGCAATGCCGGCATATTTTCCAAAATAAGATATATCTTTGCCTGGAAAAAACGTGGATAAAGCACGCCTCATCCACACATCTACCGGAAAAGCTTCCAGTCTATGGAATCCATAAAGTAGTGTGCATTCTGCAACTTTTGGGCCTACACCTTTAATTTTCATAAGTTCGTTGCGAGCCTCCGTTATCGGTAAACTTCTTATTTTCTCGAAGTCAACCTCACCAGAAGAAACTTTTTTTGCGGCATCCAAAATATATTCATCTCTAAACCCGCATCTAAGTGGCGCCAAGTCCGATTTATCTAAATTTGCAAGTCTTGAACTTAACGGAAAACTAAAAAAACCATGCTCAATTTCGCAACCAAAACTGCTACTCAGCCGCTCAACAATACCTTTAATTCGCGGAATATTATTATTTTGAGAAATTATAAATGAGCAAAGAGTTTCCCACGGTTCTTGTCTTAAAATGTGAATTCCTGGCGCATATTTGCAAGCCAAATTTAAATTATAATCTAGCTTGGCCAAATTTGATTTAATCGTATTATAATCTGTATCAAGGTCGAAATAACCACGCCAAATTGAAGCAAAATCACTTGAAACTGATGTTCCTTTTAAAACGACCTTATTTTTCTCTTTCAGAATTTTAACAACTCTTTCAAATGCGACTCCCTCAAATTCATTTTCTGAAATTTGGTTCCACCTAAAACATTGTCCACAATCGAATGTCTCTGATAAATCGAAGTCTGATGCGTCTTCTACCACAACTTGAGTGTCTGAAATAAAGTGAATCTTCAAGCACAAAACTCCTTAAACTTAAATTAATTTTCCATTTTAGTATAGAACATATTTTCATAAAAAGATACAAATTTTGATAAAAAATTTTTTTAATTTATCCTCTTGAAAAATTACAAAAAGTTTTAAAATAAAATAGACTTTCAACAATAATTAAAAATAAATCATTAAATAACGCGAAGTTTTCCACTTTTCCCACAATGTTTTCCACAGAAATGCTGTTAAAAAGAAACGTTGTTTTCAATATTTTACATCTAGTATAAAAAATCTATCTCGAGACTTTGTAAAATTTTTTTGAATATAAATTGAAAATTTTGAGAAAATTACTATTAAAACGAAATCTTGGGGTGATATTGTGATAAAGGGTGTCAATAAGTACGTTATAGAGGTGTCGGAGACTGGAAACGTCTACTACGACAAGGCTTTGCTGTTTGTTAAACCTGAATATACTGATATAGAACGCGCAATTTTAGAAAAAGAAGCAAAAAAGGTCTTAAAAAATATGGATACGGTTTCATCTGTTAAGCACCATAAAAAAATTTTTTTTGGTATTATTTTTCTTATCAGTGCAGTATTAATCGGGCTCTTATTTTCAATCATTTTTATGAATATCTTCGCTTTTTAATGACTTGTTGATTGACAAAAAAAGATTCACGTGTTACAATGTTTTTATTAAACGGATAGATATTGAAGTGAAAACGCTTGTGAAACACTGCTTGTAACAGCAAAGTGCAACTTGGTTCCCAACATATATTAAACAAATTTGGAGAGGTATCGAAGTGGTCATAACGGGGCTGACTCGAAATCAGTTTGCGAGCAATCGCACGAGGGTTCGAATCCCTCCCTCTCCGCCAAAGATTATTATTTTAACAATTGAAAAATTAAAGAGACTTGCTACCTTTAGATTAAGATTAGGTATTAAGTCTCTAATTATTTTAATATCAAAAAATTTAATAGATCATCGGTTTGTACACACAAAAGTAATAACTGGCCGTTACTCTTTAACTTAAAGCTTATTGTTTGAAACCTTTTAACACCTCCCAATTATTATTAGGTTCAAAAAAATTTTATAATATTATCACAAGGCAAAATTTTTTGTACGACTTATTGTTCAGGTCGTGCTTTTTTATCCTCATTGGCAAAATAAATTAAAAACCAGTGGCAATAAAAAATAAAGTTTAATTTCTTTATTCATTATACTTTATAATCAGTCAATTTGATATTACCTATGCAATATTAAAAAACATAATTTCTTAAACTTTTTTATTTTTTGCAACCTTTTGGCTCAAAGTATCCAAAATAACCGCGATAGATCCGTCTCCAGAAACATTGCATGCGGTTCCAAAGCCATCTTGAGCAACATGTAGCGCGATAATTAACGATAGCATAGAACTGTCAAATCCCAAAATTGATTGCAAAATACCCGACGCCGCCAAAATGGCTCCACAAGGAACTCCTGGCGCAGCAACCATCATTACTCCTAAAATCATCATAAACGGCACCATAGAGGCAAAGTCTATCGGTTTTCCACTCACAAGCATTACAGCCACCGAGCATGCTGTGATAGAAATCACGCTACCGGAAAGGTGTATAGTGGAACACAATGGCAAAACAAAATCTGCAATATTAGACGATACTCCATTTTTTTTAGAGCAGTCGATAGTTATTGGAATAACGGCAACGGAAGACTGAGTTGCGATTGCAGAAAGGTATGCTGGAATAATATTTTTCAGCAGTTTGAATGGATTTTTTTGAGCAACAATACCCGCAATAAAATACTGAACGAATAAGGTAATTATATGAAGTGCAATTATTACAATAAAAACTTTTGAAAAAACTAAAAGAATTTTAAAGACTTGTCCTGAAGCGGTCATTTTTGCAAAAATCCCCAAAATATACACCGGTAAAATCGGGACAATCAATTTCTGAACCATAAGATTGATAATTTCATGGAACTCGTTAAATATCTCTTTTATGTAAATACCTTTTATCGATGAAATCCCTATACCCAAAATAAAGGCCAAAATCAACGCTGGAACAACATCCATAATAGGTGGAACATTTATTTGAGAAAGCTGAGAAAATACCGATCCGGTTGGCATAGATATGGACTCAAAAATGTTATTCGGAATATCAGTTAAAAAATTAGGAAATAAATTTGTAGAAGTAAAATATGAAAAGAATGCCGCACAAATCATGAATACATAAGATATACAAGTAGCAATTCCCAACATTTTTCCCGAGGATTCAAGCGAACTTATGCCTTTTGTAACAAATGCTATTATTATTAAAGGAATCGAAAAATTAAGTAGCTTACTTATGATTATATTGACCGCAATAAAAAATTCAGTGATTTCATAAGGTAAAAACGTCCCGATTAAAAATCCAAGTGAAATTGCCACTGCTATTTTTAGAAGCAATTTATACTTTTTTAGAAACACTTTCATTTAAGTTAATCCCTTCTATAAAAATTTAAGCACTGCTAATAATTATGCAACTTAAAGAAAAAGATGTCATATTAATCTCCGACTGCTATTTACTTAATAAGGCCGAAATTAAATTTGCTCTAAACTTAACCATATAAGAAATCCTTGAGTGATGAAGGCTACTTACATTGCCAGAATGCCGTCTATACTTAATCAACGGTGTATTTAAAAACGCTACAGAACCTTTTTTCTCAGCTATTAAGCCCATCCATTGATCGTGCATAGGAATATTTTCTGGAAACGGCAGAACTTTCGTTAAAAAATCACGTTTGACTGCCATGCAGCAACCTATATAAGAATTTTTTATAACATTGTGCAAAAAACCTCGGCGACAGTGTCTCCATTTAAAAAACGACGAATGTATCACTTTATTTTTTTCATCGATAACTATGCAATCATGCAAAATTAAATCTGCGTGAGTGCTTTTAAAAGTTTTAATAACATTATGAATTTTACCATCAAGCCAAATGTCATCTTGGTCACTTAAAAATATATAGTCGTTTTTGCAATTCCGCAGAGCATTTTCAAAATTTTTGACCACACCAAGCGACGGCCCCGAAAAAATTTTAATTCGACTGTCGCGAACTGCAAGGTCAGAAATGATACGGTAAGTACCATCAGTGCTTTTGTCGTAAGAAATTACCAATTCATCATTACACTTAAGTTGTTTTAAAATAGATAAAATTTGTTCTTCAATATATTTTTCACCATTATAAACGGCCATAGCAACAGAGATTCCCATATTTTAAACACCTTTGGATTTTAAAAATTCTTGGAATGACGGCAGAACACTGTCTTTTTTCGAAAGAAGAATATTCATATCATCAAAAATTGGCCATTTTATGTTAATATCCGGGTCATTATATATTATTCCACCTTCGTTTTCCGGGTCGTAAAAATCAGTACATTTGTAAATAAACTCAGCTTCATCAGAAATCACCAAAAAGCCATGTGCAAATCCAGCCGGAATATATAATTGGCGCTTGTTTTCTGCACTCAAAGTTGCGCCAACCCACTTACCGAAAGTCTTGCTGTTTTTTCGTAAGTCTACACCAACATCGAAAACTTCACCTTTTATTACCCTAACGAGTTTGCCTTGAGGTCTTTTTGTCTGAAAATGCAGGCCACGAAGCACGCCTCTTTTAGATTTTGACTGGTTGTCCTGAACGAATTTCACATCAATGCCCGCAGTTTTAAATTCATTATAATGATAAGTTTCTAAAAAATAACCACGGTCGTCGCCAAAAACAGTTGGCTCAATTATAAACATACCATCGATTTCTGTTTTTATAAAATTAAATTTGCCCATAAGCTTAAACTACCCCTTACTTTTTTAATACGCAAAAAATGTCTGCCAAGCGCCCTTTCAAAGTCACAGATTTTGTATAAATGTCAAAGTCCTTATAAAGTTCAAAAATTTTGCAAAATTTTTTTTCTAATAATGCATTTAACCGTTTTTCGGCAAAATTTGTACTATTGGTTAAAATTTTTACTTTATCATCAGACAGCAAATAGTAATAAACGTCCATCGATTTGATATAATCCTTTATTTTTTGAGCTTTTTTTAATCTTAAATCATACATGGCAAGCTTACGTTTATCAGATTTTTGGGCAAGTTCAGAAAGTCCAATTGTGTTACCAGAATGTATGCGATAATGCGTAAGCGGTGTGTTAAAAAAGTAAAGTCCGTCTAAAAACGCGGCAATTAATGCAATTTCCCAGTCATGGACACATATACTTTTTGTTTTTTCAAGATAAATATCTTTAACTTCACGAGTGAATGCAAGCGTGCACCCCGGAGAAATATTATATTTACATATGGTTGAAAGGTCTATTTTTACGGTTTCAAAAGGCTCCACGCGAAACTTAATCAGATTATTGTTAGAATGCAGCATTTTTTGCCTTGAATTAATAACATTATCGGTTTCATCAATAATTTTAAAGCCAGAATAGATTGCTTTTATGCGCTCGTCGGACTCAAACCGGTTCAACATGGAATCCACTTTAGTTTTGCACCAAATGTCGTCTTGGTCACAGAGAAAAATGACATCTCCGGTAGTTTTTTCTATGGCGCTTTTAAAATTTTTTAAAAAGCCGATATTTTTTTCATTAATATAAATGTGCCAATTTAAAAGTTGATTTTTTTCGATAAAATCTCTGATAATATCTGCAGTTTTGTCCGTTGAAGCGTCGTCTACTATAATAACCTCATCGATAGTCCTTCTTTGAAAAAGAAGTGAGTGTAGTTGTTTTGCAATATACTTTTCACCGTTAAATGTGGCAAGTGCAACAGATACTTTGCTCATATTAATTATCTCCGTACATTTTCTTGTAATATTCTTTGTATTGTCCGTTAGTGATGTTTTCCATCCAAGATTTATTGCTTAAATACCATTCAATAGTTTTTTTTATGCCTACTTCAAAGCTGGTTTCCGGCGTCCAGCCCAAATCTTTTCGAATTTTATCAGGTGCAATTCCGTAGCGTTTGTCGTGTCCTTTTCGGTCTTTTACGTATTTAATCAGACTTTCGCTTACAGAATCATCCACACAGTCTTTAGTGTACTCTAAAATCGTCTTAACTATGGTTATATTCGTCCGTTCATTATGTCCACCAACATTATAAACTTCACCAAATTTTCCACCATTTATGACCATATCAATAGCTTTACAATGGTCCTCAACATAAAGCCAGTCACGCACGTTCATTCCATCGCCGTATACCGGCAAATCTTTGTGATTAATCGCATTATTTATCATAAGAGGAATTAATTTTTCTGGAAATTGATACGGCCCGTAATTATTTGAACAACGGGTTATATTGATTGGAAATTTATATGTATCGAAGTACGCCATAACTATCAAATCCGCACCGGCCTTGCTGGAGGAATAAGGACTATGCGGGCAAAGTGGAGTATTTTCCATAAAATAACCTGTTTTGCCTAAAGAACCATAAACTTCATCGGTAGAGACCTGCAAAAATTTACACCCGTCAGTATAGGTATCTTCGCTGATTGTCCAAAATTTTTTCGCTACATTTAATAAATTGACTGTGCCCTCGATATTTGTTTTTACAAAAATTTCTGGATTTGCGATGCTTCTGTCGACATGACTTTCCGCCGCAAAGTTTACAACATAATCGATTTTATTTTTTTCAAATATATTTTCAATAGCATTTTTGTCACAAATATCTGCGTGAATAAATTCATAATTTGGACAGCTTTCGATATCTTTCAAATTTTCGAGATTCCCAGCGTAAGTAAGTTTGTCTACATTTATAATTTTGATTTTTTCGTATTTTTTTAGCATATAATGAATGAAATTTGAACCAATAAAGCCTGCGCCGCCGGTTACCAAGTAAGTTTTCATAATGCATTCTCCTTTTTTAGCTTATTTATATACACAGAAAGCGCATCTTGCCAGGGTCGCATCTCGTTGCCAACGGTACATCGCAGCATTAAATTATCAAGTGCCGAATAATGTGGGCGCTTTGCTTCTCGAGGAAATTCATCTGTTGCACAAGGAACAATTTGACAATCAAGTTGGGCGCATTTAACGATTAAAAACGCAAATTCAAACCAAGAAGCTTCGCCAGCACCGGTACAGTGATATATTCCGTAATTATCGGTTAGTGCAATTTTTAAAATGTGATGCGCTAAATCATTTGCGTTGGTAGGATTTCCTATTTGGTCATTGACTACCTTGATTTGACTTTTTTCTTTGGCCAAATTTAATATCGTTTTGACGAAATTTTTGCCGACGTATCCATAAAGCCAAGCTGTGCGAATTATAAAATATCTGCTTGTTTGTTCTCGGACATACTGCTCTCCCAAAAGTTTCGACTTCCCGTAAATACTGTTTGGCGCACATATGTCCCATTCTCGATATGGCACAGCTCCATCTCCTGAAAAAACATAATCGGTAGAAATATGTACAAGCTTAGCATCAATTTTATTACAAACTCGTGCTAAATTTAATGGTCCGAGTGCATTTACTTTCATTGCCAGCTCAACATTTGTCTCACACCCGTCAACATTCGTCATTGCAGCACAATTTATTACTATATCTGGACGTTTTTTTTCTAAAAAACAATTTACACTTTCTACGTCCGTGATGTCCAACATATCAACGTCCGCCGTTATAACTTCACAAGCATTATATTTTTGATCGATTGCACCGATTTCACTGGCTTCATTTTTTAAAATAGAAGCCAATTCATTTCCGAGCTGGCCTTTTGCTCCAGTTATAAGTACTTTCAAAAAAATTCCTCCAGTTATGTTGACAATTAAAAAATAAAACATTAGAAGTTAATCCTGTTAAATAATGGTTTCAGCAGCTACTTTATAAAGGTATTGTCCATATTCTGTCTTTTTTAAACGTTCAGCTAACTCGATTAAATTTTTTTTGTCTATAAAGCCATTTCTGTAGGCAATTTCTTCCACACAGGCTATGTATAAACCTTGTCGAGTTTGCACCGCTTCCACAAAATTGGCCGCAGCCAGCATTGCGCGATGCGTTCCACTGTCCAACCACGCCATTCCTCTGCCAAAAAGTTCAACTTTCAATTTTTTTTGCTTCAAGTATTCATTATTTATAGAAGTAATTTCAAGCTCACCTCTAGCCGATGGCTTAACATTTTTTGCAATTTCCACTACGTTTTTATCATAAAAATACAGCCCTGGAATAGCATAATTAGACTTAGGGCTTTTGGGTTTTTCCTCGATAGATAGAACATTTCCTTTATTATCAAATTCAACCACACCGAAGTCACTCGGATTGCTTACGTGATATCCAAAAATTGTGGCACCGTCTTTGCGAGAAGTAACATTTTTTAAACGCTCGCTAAAGCTATATCCATAGAAAATATTGTCGCCGAGAATAAGACAAGCATTATCATTTCCAATAAAGTTTTGTCCCAAAATAAAAGCTTCCGCTAGCCCACGTGGCTCTTTTTGCAAGGCATACTCAAAATGTACACCAAGTTGAGAACCATCACCTAAAAGTTCTTTATATAGCGGCAAATCGCGCTCCGTTGAGATTATAAGAATTTCGCGAATTTGTGATAGTAGCAAAGTCGACAGTGGATAATAAATCATTGGTTTGTCGTACACCGTTAGTAATTGCTTCGAAACTGCTAAAGTTGATGGATAAAGTCGAGTTCCGGAACCGCCTGCCAAAATAATTCCCTTCATTGCTTAATTTCTCCTTTTCGGTACCATTTTTTTAAATATTTCAGCATAGAACTGATATGAATACATAAATATTTGAATTTTTTAGAACTGGTTCTCTCCCATGTATGAGTAGCACAAAAGCTTGGATTTAGCACGGTCTTTCCGTAATTTTTTGCACGACGAGTTAAGTCTGCGTCCTCAAAGTACATAAAAAATCGTTCATCGAAACCATTTAATTTTTTGAAAACATCAGTTCTAATCATAATAAAACAGCCGCTGCAAAAATCTATTTCTGTGGGTTTGTCAAAATTTTTGACTTTGCAGGTGTATTCATCGCGCCAAAGTTTAAAAAGCCTGCAAAAACGTTCAAGTCTGCCGCTGATTAAATACTTAAATTTAGGCGCACATCGAGGTAAATCCTGAATTGACCCATCAGAATTTAAAATTTGAGGAACAACCATTGCAACATCTGAATTATTTTTTAGATATGATGAAAGTTCATCGAAAATATTTGTATCAAACGTAATATCCGGGTTTAAAATTACATGAAAATCTGAATTTATTGTGTTTAAAACCTGATTATGTCCGTAGCCAAAACCTCTATTCTTAGGCAAAACAATTAAATTAACTTGAGGAAAATTCTTTTTAACAAGTGCTACTGTTTCATCAGAAGAATTACTATCAACAACAAACGTTTCCAGTTCAAAGTTTTTGGAATGCTTATAAATACATTCTAGCACATTCAAAATATTATTTTCATTGTTGTAAGTAACGATACAAATCGATATTTTTTTCATTTAACTCTCTTTTCATAACATATTTTACATAAAATTTTATATCAACTTTTACAAAGTGTCAAGTTCTTAATAACGGAGCCGTGCGCTTGAAATAACTTCAGAAAAGTGGTAAAATTGAAGTTAATTAGTTATGAAATGGAGATATTTTTTACTATGTTAATGAGCAAATTGTTTGGCGAACGGCTAAGAGCAAAACCCGCTGAAGCAACATTAATAAGTCATGTATTTTTGCTGCGAGGCGGATATATTCGGCCAGTTGGAAGCGGAATTTACTCTTTGATGACACCTTGCGTTAGGGTTCAGAGAAAAATAGAAAAGATTATTCGTGAAGAAATGGACAAAATCGGAGGACAGGAAGTAATTTTGCCAGTGGTAGTTCCTGCGGAATTATGGAAAGAGTCTGGTCGTTTTGAAAGTGTTGGAAGCGAGCTTCTGCGCTTTAAAGACCGTGTTGATCGAGACATGGTTCTTTCTATGACACACGAAGAGGCTGCCGTTAATTTGGCTAAGTCAGAAGCAAAGTCGTATCTTAATTATCCATTTATGATATATCAAATTCAGACAAAGTTTCGCGATGAACCTAGAGCTCGCGGTGGACTAATCCGAGTCAGAGAATTTACTATGAAAGATGCTTATTCATTTCACACATCTATAGAAGATTTGGATAAATATTACAGTGAGGTCCATAAAGCCTACGAGCGAATTTTTGAACGAATTGGTCTGAATGTAGTTTCAATTTATTCTGACACAGGAATGATGGGTGGCACTGGCGCGCATGAATTTATGCTTTTGTCCGATGCAGGAGAAGATTCCATAGTTATATGCGATGAGTGCGGCTATAAAGCTAATATGGAAGTCGCTACAGCAAAAATTGACTGCAATGAGCACAATTCCTCAACAAATGAAAAAGCTGAACTGGTATTCACACCAAACATTAAAACTATTACAGATTTAGCCGAGCTTCTCGAAATTAATGAAGACAAAACCGTAAAAGCAGTTGTATATTATGCGGAGGAACTTAAGGCTCCTGTTATCGTTTTTATTCGCGGCGATTTACAGGTTAACGAAGCAAAATTAAGAAATCTTATAAAATCAGAAGTCAGCGCATTAACCGATTTAAAAGCTTACAATTTGATTCAAGGATTTATCGGTCCAGATGATAAAATTTTAAATGAATTTCATACCGTTTTTGATAAATCTTTAGAAAACGCAGTCAACATAGTTGTTGGTGCAAATAAATTGGATTACCATATTAAAAATTTTAACTTTTCTAGAGACTTAGGTCAAAAAATAAAATTTGACGATATTTCAAAAGTAAAAGAAGGCCAAAAATGTCCATTCTGTGGAAAGCCATTAAAAGTTACACGCGGTATAGAAATGGGCAATATTTTTAAACTCGGCAGCAAATATACAGAGAGCATGAATATGAAATACGTGGATAAAGACGGCATTCAAAAAACACCTATTATGGGTTGCTATGGCATCGGAATAGGTCGACTTATAGCCGGGTTAGTCGAAGCTTCTCATGACGATTTTGGCCCTATTTGGAATAAAAATATAGCGCCGTGGCAAGTGCAAATCTGTGTTCTCAATTTTAACAAAAACGAAGTTAAAGAAAAAGCTTTTGAATTTTATAATAGTTTGAAAAACCAATATGAGGTCTTATTCGATGACAGAAATTTATCTGCTGGCGCTCAATTTGCAGATGCAGATTTACTAGGCATTCCAATAAGAATTGTTTTGAGTAAGCGTAACGTTGAAAATAACCAGGTCGAAGTCATTACAAGGCATAACAGAGAATCAAAAATTATGACTTGTGACGAAGTTTATAAATTTATTAATAATTTTTATAATAATTAATTTTGGGGAGGGCATTTAAAATGAACAGTTTTAAAAAATTCTTGTCGATAATCCTTTGTGCAACATCAATATTATCAGCTCCAGTGAATACTTTTGCTACAGGTGACTCAGATTTACCTAATGAGAAATTAGCGGAAGACAAAGACATTCTTAGCCTATCTGACGAAAAATTAAACAATGAAACTGAAAACGCTGTCAACGAAAAATTAGAGGCATTCGAAGAAATTTTGAAAAAAGCCTTTGATGAAAACAATGAAAGTGCTATAAGAATTATTAAATCAATTTTTGATAAAGACAATTTGCACCAAGCTGATAATGAAAATACGGTTAAAATTATTGAGAGCTTGCTCGATGTTTCGGTACCAGCAGATTCAAAAATAGCTGAAACAATTAAAGAATTCGTAGAGTTACCAATGTTTGAAGATATTATTGCGGACGAAAAATATAAGGGGCTGGCTATTTTTAAAAAAGATATTTTAGAAGATAATGATTTAAATATTATAACAAAATTTATGACAAGAAACGATTGCTTCAGCGAGGGTGACACAATTGATGTTAAAGGAATAATGGTACATTCCACTGCTACTCCAGGATGTATGGCAGATTTTTGGTATGTGCCTTGGAATAAATCATACCAAAAAGGAGAAACTGGTAGAGAAGTCTGCGTTCATGCTTTTTTGGACGATAAAAATGTCTATCAATATTTACCTTGGAACCACAGAGGTTGGCACTGCGGCGGAAAAGCCAACAATACTCATGTAAGTTTCGAAATCTGTGAGCCTGTGGGGATAACTTATACTGAAGATTATTCTGAAATTGCTTCTATCGATATCGAAGCTACACGTGAATATTTTGAAAAAGCTTATGAAAATGCTGTTAAGTTGTGTGTATTGTTGTGCAAGCAGTTTAATTTGACCGAAAAAGATATTATTTGTCACTGTGAAGGGCATGACTTGGGGGTTGCAAGTAATCACGGTGATGTTATGCACTGGTGGAAATTTTATGATAAAGATATGGACAATTTTAGAGCAGATGTGAAAATGGCATTAGAAAATGCTTAGTGATGGAGGTTCTAGTGTTGATTACATCTTTTAAAAATAGATGCCTTACTTTATTTTGCCTACTGGCGGTATTCATAAATCATAATTCAGCTTTTGCTTGCCCCTTAAAGCCCACCCCTGGATTGGCAACTATAAAAAATTTGTTATGTACATCACTTTTGCCTGTTGGAAAAACTATGTATATATGGGGAGGCGGATGGAATGAAGAAGATACTGCTTCCGGTAAAGGCTCAACTCATATTGGAGTATTACCAGGCTGGGAAAATTTTTCATCTAAGCAAGATGCAGGGTACAATTTTTTAAATTACAAATATAATATTAATGCAGGTTTGGACTGTTCTGGTTTTGTTGGCTGGGCAATTTATAACGTTTTTAATACTCAAAATGAAAAAGACGGCTATGTAATGAAATCATCTATTATGGCAAATGAATTTGCAAATCGTGGCTTTGGTAAATATAAAAATAAAGATGAAATTATCGATTATAAACCTGGCGACATAACGAGCGGCCCTGGCCATGTGTGGATTTGTATAGGGCAATGTGAAGACGGAAGTGTTTTATTTATTCATAGCTCTCCACCTGGTGTTCAAATTAATGGTACTACTACAATCGACGGAAATGAAAATAGTATGGCAATAAATTTAGCTACACATTATATGAAAAAATATTACCCCGAATGGCCAAAAAAATATCCGCACTTTAGCAGAGGTAATAGTTATTTAACAAATTTTTCTCAAATGAGATGGTCCACAGATGGTTCTGCTGCGTTAACCGACCCTGATGGCTACTTTGATAAAAGTGTATCTGAAATTTTAAAAAATCTCTTTAATGAGTAAGTCTAATTATTGCAAAAATTTATTTTTAAGGTGCGTGTTTGTTTGAAAGATGTAATCATAATCGGTGCAGGCCCTGCAGGTTTAACTGCTGCTTTATATGCTACTAGAGCTGGATTTTCTGTTTTGATTTTAGAAAAATCTGTTTGCGGCGGGCAAGTTGCCACAACAGGTGAAGTAGAAAATTATCCTGCAATTGAAAATATATCCGGTGCAGATTTTTCTATGAATCTTTATAATCAAGTTATTAGCAAAAATGTGGAAGTTTTATTTGAAGAAGTTAAAAGAGTAGATTTTTCGGACAAAATAAAGAAGGTTTTTACAGATTTTAACGGATATGATGCAAAAACGGTTATAATTGCAAATGGAGTTAAGCGCAGAGAACTCGGTTGTAAAGGCGAGAAAGAATTTTCTGGTAGAGGAGTTTCTTATTGCGCTACATGCGACGGAGCTTTTTTTAAAGACAAAGACGTTGCGGTTGTTGGTGCAGGAAATACCGCATTAGAAGATGCGCTATTTTTGTCAAACATATGTAAAAGTGTAACAATCTTGATTCGTAATGATAAAATTAGAGGCGAAAAAATTTTATATGAGGCGGTACAAAACAAAAGCAATATAGCTTTAAAGCTTAACTCTACAATCTCTGAAATCGGCGGAAAGTCAGGTTCCGTTTCTTTTGTTCGGGTTTTTGATAAAATTTTAAAAAAAGAAATCAAATTAAATGTTTCAGCAGTTTTTGTTGCTATTGGTTTGATGCCGGATAACAATATTTTTTCTAATTTTATAAAATTAGATGAAAGCGGTTATATTTTGTCAGACGAATCTTGTATTACTAATGTGTCAGGAGTTTTTGTTGCCGGCGACACGCGGAAAAAATCTTTGCGGCAAATAGTCACCGCAGAGGCAGACGGAGCTGCTGCTGCTGCAAATGTATCTAAATATTTGAATTAAAAAACTTAAAAAAACGGTGTAACCATATTACACCGTTTTTTTTACACCAATTTTATTTAACTTTTATCAATAAAATTCTTTTTCTGCATATAATCAACTAACTTGCTCAAAGTTTGATGACTAATAATATGTTCTATTTTACAAGCTTCTTCCTCCGCAACTTCTGGCTTTATGCCCAAAGTCCCTATAAAAAATTTCGTCAATGTTTCGTGTCTAAAATAAATCTCTTTTGCTAATTTTGTTCCAGGTTCAGTAAGTTTTATCAATCCGTATTTTTCGTGTTCTAACAGTCCATTGTCTTTTAAGTTCGAAACGGCTTTATTCACACTGGGCTTGGACAAATTCATAAAAAGCGCGATGTCAGTAATTCTGACCTCGCCCTTATTTTTTTCAATTAAATATGCCGCTTCCAAATAATCTTCAAGTGAACCTGTCAGTTTGGTCATGCATTCCATAATAATACTCCTAATTTTTGCGAAAATTACAATTTTTTTCACAAGAAACACAACTTCCGGAACAAATCGCAGCAAATCCATTTTTTTTATAAGATTTAATTTGTTTTTTGACAGCAAAAACAACTATAAAAACAGCAAAAGTCGCTATAAATAAATCAATAATCATAAAAGCCCTCCCCTTTTTGTACTTTTTAAAAAATATTAAAAACAAGCGTTCCAATTTGATAAACTAACACAGATGCAACCCAAGCCAAAATCAGTTGATATCCAATTGCAATAATCGTCCATTTTGTACTTTTTAACTCTTTATGTATGGCAGATAAAGCCGCGATGCAAGGTGTATATAGCAAAACAAAAACCATAAACGCATATGCCGAAATCGTAGTAAATTGTTCGGAAATTACATGAGAAATCCCATCGAGTCCACCAGTTCCATAAAGGACTGCCATCGTACTAACAACAGATTCCTTCGCGATTAATCCTGACAGCAAAGAAACCGCTGCACGCCAATCTCCGAATCCGCATAAAGAAAATATAGGTGCTATACCCATGCCAATTGATGCCAAAATACTTTGACTTCTATCTGCAACCATTTGGAAGTTTAAATTAAATGACTGTAAAAACCAAATTATAATTGTTGCCGCAACCAAAATTGTTCCAGCTTTCACTATAAAATCTTTCACGCGTTCACCAACATGCAAACACAAATTTTTAAATGTTGGCAGCCTATATTCTGGCAATTCCATTATAAAAGAAGCTGTTTCGCCTTTTAGCACAGGCTTTTTGAAAACCATTGCAGTGAATATTGCCACTAAAATTCCCAACAAATAAATCGAAGAAATTGCCAAAACTTGATGTTCTTTAAACAACGCCGCAATAAACATAGCATATACAGGCATTTTGGCACTGCAAGACATAAATGGAATCATCAAAATTGTAAGTTTTTTATCGTTTTCCTTCTCTAAAATTCTTGTTCCAAGCACCGCCGGAACCGTGCAACCGAACCCCATAAGCAACGGAACAAACGCTCTTCCAGATAAGCCAACCTTGCGCAAAAGTTTATCAGTAATAAATGCCGCTCTTGCCATATATCCACTGTCCTCCAAAATTGACAGCAACGTAAACAATATCATAACTTGTGGCAAGAACGATATTACCGAGCCTACACCTTCTATTATGCCCCCTACAATTAAACTTTTGGACCACTCTGCCGCACCTAAATTAGTCAATAAATTTAAAATAAATCCGCCAAAAACATCTTTAATGAAAAATTCAAACTGAATCCTAAAAAATGAGCCGATTGGACCAAAAGTTATGTAGAAAATAAAAATCATTATTAGAGCAAATATTGGTACTGCCAAAAATTTGTTTGTTACGATTTTATCAATTCTGTCCGTTAAAGTTATGTATTCCGGAGGATGTTTGCGCTTAATTGCAGATTTGCAAAGTGCATATATGTACTTATACCGTTGGTCAGCGATAACCATCTGTTCGTCCACATGCTCCGGAATGGAAAGCATTTTTCTATATAAATCTATATTTTTGCTCAGATTTTTGGGTAATTTTATTTTTTTAATAACTAATTCATCATTTTCAAAAATTTTGATTGCTAACCAACGTAAATTTATATTACTTTTCATCTTATAAAAGTTTGGTTCTGCAGCCAATTCATTTTCTATTTTAGAAATAACTTTTTCAATTTTATCATCATATATATTTTTTCTTGACACTTTGCTTTTACTTTCTGCACAGCGAACCGCCAAATCTAAAAGCTCTTTAATTCCTATTCCTTTATTGGCCGATATTGGCACAATTGGCACATTTAGCTCTGTCCTAAACGCATTATAATCAATTATGTCACCTTTTTTTTCAATAACATCTGTCATATTAAACGCGATTATCATTGGTTTTTGCAATTCTAAAAGCTGTGTGGTAAGGTACAAGTTTCTTTCCAAAATCGTCGCATCTACAATGTTTATTATCACGTCTGGGTTGTCGTCAATCAGGCTATTTCTCGTAATTACTTCTTCTGATGAATATGGTGACAAAGAATAAATCCCTGGTAAATCAAGCACATCAATGTTTACATTCCTAAATTTTAAACTTCCTTCTTTTTTCTCAACCGTAACTCCCGGCCAGTTTCCCACATGTTGGCTACTTCCGGTAAGCTGGTTAAACAACGTAGTTTTTCCACAATTCGGGTTCCCAACTAACGCTATTTTAATGTTCTTATTTTTGATATTGGTAGACTTTTTTTCTTTTAGTGACGCAATTGTAGACATTAAATTATTTCCTTTCTCTAATTTTTATATTTTTCGCTTCAGACTTTCTAATACTAAGGTCAAATCCGCGCACATTTATCTGTATAGGATCTCCGAACGGTGCGATTCTTTTCATAATCACTAGCGCTCCTGGAGTTATCCCCATATCAACAATTCTACTTCGTAATTCTTTATCGCATATAATTTTTTCCACAACTCCAAATTGGCCAGGTTTTAAATCATTCAGCGTTTTCAAAAAAATTCTCCTTTCAAAATGTTAGCCAAGGTTAACATTCAGTTAACACAATACCTTAAGTAATTATATCACATAAAAAGGCAATAGTAAACTCAAAAATTATTACCCCGCCGCGTAACACAGTGCAGCGCAGCCTTAACTTTTTTAATAAGTTGTCTGCGCTGCCGCCTTCATTTTTATAATTATTTCTTCCCTTTGCTAACAATAATTGTAACCTGCGAACCCACCTCAACCTTATCGCTTTTTGAATGGTTCTTATAACCTACAATTTTTCCTTGCTCAACAACATCGCTATATAAAGTTTCCTGTATAGGAATAAAGCCCTGCTTCGACAGAATTGAGGATGCATCCGACAAAGACAAGCCATCTATTGATGGCAAAACTTTAAATTTAGGACCCTTACTTATTGAGACTATTATATTCGAACCCTTTTCTACATAAGTTTCAGGCTGAGGCGTCTGAGAAATTACCTTGCCTTCATCAACTTTATCATCATATACCTTTTCAGACAAAAATATGTTATAATCGTCCGAATTAGTATTTTTTTGCAAATCATCAAAACTTTTTCCAATTAAATTGGGAACAATGATACTTTCTTTATTTTCTATGTTTTCTTGAATTAATAAGTTATCTTGCTTCAGCTCACTTTTCTGAGTCGCATTATTATTAACAAAAAAAATAAAAATCGCAGCAAATATTGCTAAAAAAACAATTGTAGCACAAATTGTCCATAAAAAGATGTTTTTTCTGTTTTTAAACGGTACTTTATAATCATTTTTGGAAGCACTTGTGTCCTGTTCTTTTAAATATTTTGCAGAGGTTTCTGTAAGTTCATCGCGCAATATTTCAAAAGTCTGCGTGCGTTTTTGAATATTAACCTTTAATCCATTCGATAATGCCGAAACTACATGAGGTGGAATATTTTTTAAAATTTTTACAGGAATTAGCAGCCTATCGTCAGTCCCTCTCTCTGATGCATCCTTTGGAGGGAACCCCACAAGTGAAAAAAACAACGTTGCCGTAAGTCCATAAACATCCGTAGCCTGCGTCAATTCACAATTTTTGATATACTGCTCTGGCGCCGTAAAGCCCTTGTTAAATTCAAAACCTAAAAAAACTCCAAGCTGTCGCAAATTTTGTGTAGAAAAATTAGAAACATACATTTTACCGTTTCTTCCAATTATTAATGACCCTGGATTTATTGCAAGATGCTTTACTCCAGTTCGGCTTAGTCGGCTGAATGCAGAAATAACCGGCATAAACAATATTTTTGCAGTGTCCCAACCTATCGGATGATTGTTTTTCTTAATAAAGTCCAAAAGAGTTGTTCCGCCTACAACTTCTGATATGATATACGCTGTTCCATTATCTGTAAAAATATCATAAACTGGAATAATTGCGTCTATGTCCCTAGCCTTTGCTAATGATCTAAAATAATTTAAAAAATCATTTTTTAGACTTTTGAATTTTTCGCCGCAGCTTTCTTTTTCCATTACCTTTAGGCTATTTTCAGCCCTAACACATATTTCTGACGGAAAAAACTCCCTTATATGCACTTTAGAATTATTCTTTATATCATAGCCCACATAGCAAATAGATTCCGCATTTTCTGAGAGTTTGCTACCTACAACATACTTATCTTGCAAGACTAACTTTTCGTGAGCAACTCCATCCTGTTTATGATTGTCATTTATATACCCACAAAAGGGGCACTGTTCTCGTTCACCTTTGTCACTCATACATTTCATGCATAAATTTTCAAATTTTCCCATGTTATTCCTCGCTTAATTAACTCTCAATTAGGCTGATAATTTTTAATTTATTGTGTGTAACACTTAGTTAAAATTCCTAAATATACAGATTTTAAAAGTATTTCTACACATAAAGCTTTACTAAAATTAAACCAATCTAAATGATAAAGATTTAATTCCGCATCATTTTTTTCACTTTCATGTTTTTCTGACAAAATATTTATAATTTTCACACTTTTATTTGTACTTTTATTAAAAAACTTTTTTAAATACTTACACCTTAAATCAAAATCCAACATCATTAGTACGTTGCTATTTTCTAAAATAATTCCCTCTTTTAAATTGCATCGTTCTGCATTTAAACCTAGTGCCCTCAGAGACTCACAAAATTTTATTGACAAATCCTTAAATTCACTGTTTTCAGTCAAAACTATTTTTATATTCTCGGTTTTGTTGATTAAATCTGCGGCTAAATCAATATTAGTACCATTTTTTAAGTTGGTAGCGTCGTATAAATCCTGAATTGTGCAAACTTCGTAAGGAAAAGATTTATTAATTTCATTTATGGAAAATTGTTTTTTTAAAAAAACTGAACCGCAGTTTACAATATTTTTTTCTTTTGTGCTGCTTAAATTCCCCATAAATAAAATCTCCTCACAAAAAGCTTTCCCTTGTTACATTTGATTATATATTAAATTTCCCAATTATGTCAAGTCAAGTATTATGCCCAGCTTTTCTTTAAATTCAATAAAATCATAACATATATTTTTCTAAAAAAACATATCATTCATAAGACATGGTGATTTTAATTCACTAAAAAATATTATAACACACAACCACTATTTTTGAAAATGCATATTCAAACTTTATTTTTGTAACACACTTTTATAAATTACATAATATGTATTGAAAACATAGTTCATCATCTGAATGGAGGCTTTTATTATGTCAGAAAATCTTTTTCCTACGGCAGTAAATACTCAAAGCGGGTTAAATGAAAGTTCATCGGGAAATTTTAGAGAAGCAGTTTGCATTGATGCTTTTAGAGTCTATGATTCTTGTGCTGATAAAGACTGTCTTCAAGATCTACGCGTTTATTTTACCGAAGCTGGCCAAAATGTAATTGACCAAGCTTGCACTGTTCGCATTAAAAGCGCCGATGTTTTAACGGTTTATGTCGACCTTGAGCCTGTTCCTTTTAACAAAGGTTTTTACTCTGTCGACATGACATTTTTCTTTGAAGTCAACCTTGATGTATTTCTTTCTCCAGCAGCTTGCCCTGTAAATGTAACCGGACTGTCTGTATTCTCTAAAAAGGTAATACTATTCGGCAGTGAAGGCAAAGTTAAAGTTTTTAATTCTGGCGCTTGTTATGACGATTTGGATTTAAATTCTTCTCCTGTAAGAAATCTTCCAAAGGCTACTGTTCAAGTTGCAGAACCAATCGGTTTATCTGCCAGAGTTTGCTGTGACCGTCACGACAGTTGCGAATTAAATTGCCATATCCCTGAATGTATCTGTAAAAAGTTTGGCGGAGAATTTCAACTAAAAAATAATACTAACGCAGTTTATGTTACTCTCGGCATGTTTACAATCGTTCAACTGGAACGAAACGTTCAAATGCTTGTGCCTTCTTACGATTTCTGTGTTCCCGAAAAAGAATGCGTCACTACGTCAGATAACCCTTGTGAACTCTTTAATCGTCTTGAATTCCCAACTGACGAATTTTTCCCACCTCGTTCAACAGACACAAATAATGAATCTAACGGCGGTGGTTGCGGTTGTGGCTGCAATAGCTGTGGGAACTAATTAATGTTTTTTATAAATTCATAAAACTAAAAATTTTAAACTTTATGCCAAAAATTAAAATTCTAATTTAAAGCAAAATGCTATTCGCATAGCGGCAAATATTGATATTATAATTTGCCAAAGCGAATAGCATTCGATTCTTTTTTATAGCAAACACTTTAATGCAACCTGCAGATTCCAACCTTTACTAGCTTCGCTTAACATCTTAAGCAAAGCGAAAATTCGCTAAAGTACCGTCTCCGTTAAAAATTTTTTAATAATAAAAAAATTAATGTTGACTTTTTTCATTGATTTTAGTATAATACAATTATTAAATGTACGATTTAAAGTAGAATATGCGTTTCGGTAAGTATTTTTATTAATTTAAGTCTATATTATTAGCATTTTCTTATTTTGGCCCGGTGGTCAAGCGGTTAAGACACCGCCCTTTCACGGCGGTAACACGGGTTCGATTCCCGTCCGGGTCACCAAAAAGTTTTTTTGTTTAGCTAAGTTCTAATTTTTGAATTTATAAGCTTATTTTAGCAGAGATTTTCTCTGCTTTTTTTATTTTTAAGTCAAAATCTTTCAACTATTATTTTTAACGTGACATATAAGGTTTAAGCGGATACTTTTTACAATAATGCTATTTACACTATCATTTTTTAAGCACCCGCTATATTAATGTCAAAAATTAAAATCCCTTTTAATAAAAAGCTTGCAAAGTATACTATCAAACTCAAAAACGCACAAGAAGTCATACTTTTGCTCTTTACGCGTATTTTTTATTTTGCAGCCTTGGAATTAAGTATTTTTGTCAAATTTAAAGTTCGCATTGCGTTAAGCACTGCAATTAATGTAACTCCTACATCTGCAAAAATAGCTAACCACATAGGCGCTAGTCCCAAACTTGCCAGTATAAGCACAAGCATTTTAACCGACAAAGCAAAAGCAATGTTTTGATGCGCAATTTGAATAGTTTTATTAGAAATTTCAATAGCGTGGGCAATTTTAGAAGGTTTGTCATCCATTAATATAACATCAGCCGATTCTATTGCCGCATCAGAACCCATATTTCCCATTGCGATTCCTACATCTGCGCGGGCTAAAACCGGAGCGTCATTTATTCCATCTCCTACAAATGCCAATTTTTCTCCTTTTGGGCACTCTGAAAGCATTTTTTCTATCCAGTCAACTTTATCTTTTGGAAGTAAATCCGATTGATACTCATCAACCTTTAAACAGCTTGCAACATCTTCCGCAACTTTTTTATGGTCCCCTGTCAACATAACTATTTTGTTAACTCCAGCATCTTTTATCGCTGAAATTGCTCTCTTTGAATCTTCCTTTATTTTATCAGAAATTACTATATGGCCAGCATACTCGCCATTTATTGACACATGAATAATCGTTCCTGCACTATGGCAATCACGCCATTTCACCCCAACATAGTCCATCATTTTATTATTGCCTATGCACACTATATCTCCGTTAACTTTTGCACGGATTCCTCGTCCAGAAAATTCTTCGACATCTGAAACAGAACAGTCATCCATTTCATTTGAATAAGCTTGTCGAATAGACAAAGAAATCGGATGAGTTGAATAACGTTCTACATGTGCAGCAAGGTGAATCAACTGTTCTTCATTGCAAATTTGTGGGTGCATTGCTGTAACTGCGAATACTCCTTCTGTTAATGTGCCCGTTTTATCAAAAACTACAGTTTTAGTTTTTGCCAAAGTGTCTATATAATTAGAGCTCTTTATCAAGATACCATCTTTTGATGCCGTTCCAATGCCTCCAAAAAATGTCAGTGGCACCGATATAACTAAAGCACATGGACAAGATACTACAAGAAATGTTAAAGCTCGATTTAGCCAAATAACAAATTCAGATAAAAAATTTCCTGATAAAATTGGTGGAATAAAAGCCAACAAAACCGCAATAGCAACTACTGTAGGAGTATAAACTTTTGCAAACTTTGAAATGAATTTTTCACTTTTAGATTTATTATCATTTGCATTTTCAACTAAATCCAAAATTTTTGTCGCAGTTGATTCTTCAAAAACTTTTGTCACTCTTACTCGAATCATTCCCGAAAGATTAATGCAGCCAGAAAGAATTGGATCATTAGCTGCAACTTTCTTAGGTATGCTTTCTCCAGTCAGCGCAACCGTATCAAGTGTAGATGTACCCTCTATAATTTCGCCATCCACAGGAACTTTTTCTCCCGGCTTAATCACGATAATCTCTCCAACTGATATGCTGTCTGGGTTTACAACTAATATTTCCCCATTTCTTTCAACATTTGCAACATCCGGTCTAATGTCCATAAGTTGTGAAATCGATTTTCTACTATTGCCTTCCGCAATCTCTTCAAATAATTCTCCTAATTTGAAAAACAGCATAACAAATACCGCTTCTGCAAATTCTCGATTTCCTCCAGGCAAAAATCCTATACAGAGCGCTCCAACCGTAGCGATAGCCATTAAAAAATTTTCATCAAATAAATTTCCTCGCAAAATATTTTCTGCGGCTTCTATAATTACGTCATATCCAACAATAAAATAGGGAACTAAAAATAATGCTAAACTCGCCAACATAGGCAGTTGCACAAATTTGTCAATAAAATAAACAACGGCTAACAAAATAGCTGCCGCTATAATTTTAATTAAATTTATCTTAACTTCTTTTTTCATGCAAATCCTCCTTACGCCCACTAAAGGTACTTAGCCGACAAACAGTTTACACATTGATTATTTTTTCACATCTATCACATACAGAATATCATATATTATAGAAAAATGCAATAAATCAATGAATTTTTCAACAATAAAAAGGCAGTTGCAACGCTGCCTTTTTGTTATTCATATAACTTTTTTAAAGTATTTATTCCGTCTTCAATTTCTTCGTGCGAATAGTCATATTTTGACAAAACTTCGTCACTAAATTCATTTGCTTCGTTAAAAAAATTCAACGCTAACTCAAATCTACGCGCTGTTTTTTGTCTTTCGAGGGCGTTAAAAATTAAATTTTCCGCTTCGTTAAAATTTTTATCCGCTAAGTGTTTTTTCACCATTCTGTCCAAAATGTCGTCTTCCATCTCTGTAGCAGAATTCTCTTCTTCATCCACGTCCAAGATTGCTTTTACCTTATCTTTTCCAAAAAGAATTGCTGCAAAAGTATTTCCTATCGCCTCAATCTGTCGCTCCATCCAATCTTTTTTTATACTCATTGCAAAGTCCTCCTTTTTTATTGTAAAACCAATTGTTCGGCCTGCATATCATCAGAACTCGGTAAACTGCCTGCTGCCGGCAAATTCTTCGGTCTGTATCGCCGTTCATTGGCTAATTCTTGCGAATTTACTTCCGCTACTTTAATGACTCTATGACCTTTTCGCAAACTCATAACCGATACGCCTAAAGTTGTTTTCGTGGACTTAACCTGAAGCATGCTCGTATTCAAAATCAGCATTCGCCCTGATGACGATGTTATTAAAAAGTCCTTTTCCTCATTTAAATATTCTATTGCAACCACTTTTGATTTATCCGAAAATGCATTTATAAGTTTTTTCCTGTTCGTTTTCGTTTTATACGCGTCCAGAGTTATTTGGGCAACCTTTCCATTTTCAAAAAAGAACAGGACATTTCCAGAATAGTCTCCGGTTGCAACCATATACAAAATTGATTCGTCTGGCTCCATTCCCAGCTTTGCAGGAATAAATTCACCAAGCACGCTCGCTTTTATGTCTTGAAAATCTACAACTTTTGCCTTATAAACCTGATGTTTATCTGTAAAAAATAATAAATCAAATGTATTATTGGCCTCTATTGACTGCAAAATTTCATCACCATCTTTTAACTTTTGCTCGCTGTTCATTCTTAACGACTGTGGAGTAATCTTCTTAAAATAATGGTTCTTAGTAAGAAACAGATGCACTGGATATTCAGGAATTTCTTCAACTACGTCTACATTTTTTATGTCCTCTTTATAAATAAGCATCGTCTTTCTTGGCTTACCGTACTTCTCTGAAATATAACAAAGTTCCTGCGCAATAATTTCTTTTACCTTGTTTTCGTCGTTAAGTATTGCCTCTAATTTCTCTATCGACTCCTTTAACTTTTCGATTTCGTCGGTTCGTTTTAAAATGTATTCTCTGTTTAAGTGCCGCAATTTTATTTCCGCAACGTAATCGGCCTGCAGTTCATCGATAGAAAATCCTGCCATCAAATTCGGAACAACCTGCGACTCTTCTTTGGTGTTTCTGATAATTTCTATGGCTTTATCAATGTCCACAAGAATTTTTTTAAGTCCGGTCAGCAAATGCATTTTACTCTTCTGCTTAGAGAGGTCAAACTGTATCCTGCGCTTAACGCAATCTAGCCTAAATCTCAGCCACTCCTCCAGCAGAGCCTTGACTCCCAAAACTTTCGGCGTACCATTTATAAGTACATTAAAATTGCACGAAAATGAATCTTCAAGCGGCGTTAGTCGATAAAGTTTTTGCATTAATTTTTCTGCATCAGTGTTTCTTTTCAAGTCTATCGTAATTTTTAAACCGTCTATACCAGTTTCATCGCGGACGTCCGATATTTCTTTTATTACACCTTTTTTTACCAGCTCTATTATTTTTTCTATAATCGCTTCAGACGTCGTCGTAGGGGGAATACTGCTAATATCAATACAATTTTCGGTTTTATCACAAGTATACCGCGCTCGCACTTTTATGCTGCCTCTTCCGGTTTTGTAAATATCCATAATAGATTTCTCATCGTAAATTATAATTCCACCACCAGTAAAATCTGGCGCCAGAAGCACTTTGCTAATATCTGCATCCGGATTTTTTATCAGCATAATTGTCGCTTTGCAGACTTCTCTTAAATTAAATGGACAAATTGAACTCGCCATTCCCACCGCAATTCCAGTATTTGCATTAACCAAAATCGACGGAAAACTTGCCGGTAAAAGCGTTGGTTCTTTCAGCGTGTTATCATAATTGTCAACGAAATCGACGGTGTTTTTTTCGATATCCTTAAAAAGTTCCTCGCAAATGTTATCAAGCCGAGCCTCGGTGTATCTCGAAGCTGCGCACATCATATCTCGAGAATAAAATTTGCCAAAGTTTCCTTTTGAATCAACATAAGGGTGCAGCAAGGCTTCGTATCCGCGACTCAATCGCACCATTGTGTCGTAAATCGCACTGTCACCATGAGGATTTAATTTCATAGTCTGACCCACAATATTTGCAGATTTTGTGCGGGCAGAATTCAGCAACCCCATTTTGTACATTGTATAAAGCAGCTTCCTGTGCGACGGCTTAAAGCCGTCAATCTGAGGAATCGCACGTGAAAGGATTACACTCATCGCATACGGCATATAATTTTGCTCTAAGGTGTTTGCAATTTCTTGTTCGACAATTTCCCCTGCACCATTAATAATTCCTTGATTTTTGTCGCTATTATTTTCTTTTTTAGAAAAATTTTTACCTTTAGATGCCAATATTTTTCACCTCACAAACTTCAAATAAATTTTTTAACTAACATCTGCCGCATCTATATATAAATGCCCGTTTTCTACGATAAATTTCTTTCTTCCTACAATATTGTCTCCCAATAAAACGTCAAACATATGCGCTGTTTTTTCAGCATCTTCAGGCATAATTTTTATTAACCTGCGTGTTTTTGGGTTCATCGTAGTCAGATTCATCATATCCGGCTCATTTTCACCAAGTCCTTTTGAACGCTGAATCGTATATTTTTTTGCTCCGATTTGCTCTATAAAATCATCTTTTTCCTTTTCTGTATAAGCAAAATAAGTCTCATCTTTTGTGTTTATTTCGTAAAGCGGAGACTCCGCGATGAAAACCTTACCTTTCTCGATAAGAGCTGGTGTTAATCTGTATATCATAGTAAGCAAAAGTGTTCGAATCTGAAATCCATCAACATCAGCATCCGTACACAAAATTACTTTGTTCCAGCGCAAAAGGTTTATATCAAACGATGCCAAATCTTTATTTGCCTTAGCTTTAATTTGCACTCCGCAGCCCAAAACTTTTATGAGATCGGTGATGATATCGCTTTTAAAAATTTTATTGTAATCGGCTTTTAAGCAGTTCAAAATTTTGCCACGGATCGGAATTATCGCCTGAAAATTCGGGTCACGCGCCTGTTTACAGGCCCCCAGCGCTGAGTCACCCTCCACTATAAAAAGTTCTCGCTCGTTTACATCTCGACTTCTGCAATCCACAAATTTAGCCACTCGGCTGGTTATGTCCATGTTGCTCGTAAGCTTCTTTTTTATATTTAATCGAGTTTTTTCAGCATCCTCGCGGCTTCGCTTGTTTACAAGAACCTGCACCGAAATTTTATCAGCATCAAGTGGATTTTCTATAAAATAAACCTCAAGCTGATGCCGAAACATCTCGACCATTGCGTCCTGAATGCCTTTGTTTGTTATGGATTTTTTGGTCTGATTTTCGTAAGATGTTACATTTGAAAACGACGAAACCACTATCACAAGGCAGTCTTCCACGTCGGCAAAAGTTATTTTGCTTTCGTTTTTATTGTACTTTCCGTTCTGCTTCAAATACGCATCAATTTGATATACAAACGCGTTTTTGACGGCCTTTTCTGGTGCACCACCATATTCCAGCCAGCTAGAATTATGATAATATTCTGATAAGCTCATTTTATTTGAAAAAGCAAACGCAACATTTATTTTCGTTTTATAATATGGCTTGTCCTCGCGGTCACGAACTTTTTTTTCACCCGTCCAAAATTGCACCGGAGTCAAAAAATCCTCGCCAACCAGTTCTCTAACATGATCAACTATGCCGTTCTCGTAATTAAACTCGGTTACGTCAAAATTTTCTCCAATCTGATTTTTAAAAATGAACCTCAGACCCGCATTTACAATGGCTTGGCGCTTTATTATGTCCAAAAAGTATTCAGGCTTTATGTCAATATCTGTAAACACCTCAAGATCGGGCTTCCAGCGAATTTTTGTGCCGGTATCTTTTTGGGTATACGGCTCTTTTTTTAGCCCTCCAATATTCTCGCCTTTTTCAAAATGCAACGAATAGATAAATCCGTCGCGTTTTATTTCAACGTCCATATACTCCGATGAATATTGTGTTGAACACAGTCCCAATCCGTTTAGGCCTAGAGAATATTCATAATTTTCCGCAGAATTATTGTTATACTTTCCACCTGCATACAGCTCACAAAAAACGAGCTCCCAATTAAACTTACCTTCATTTTTATTAAAGTCAACCGGAATTCCTCTTCCAAAGTCCTCCACTTCAATCGAATGGTCTTCGAATAAAGTTACAATTATCTCGTTGCCAAAACCTTCTCTTGCCTCATCTATCGAGTTTGACAAAATTTCAAAAGCCGAATGCTGGCAGCCTTCTATCCCATCCGAACCAAATATTACCGCAGGACGCTTTCTCACTCTATCTGCACCCTTAAGTGAAGAAATGCTTTCATTTCCATAAGTTTTAGCTTTTAATTCCATAACTTTCCTCCATTTAACGATGTCGTATTTATAATCGTAACGCAAAAGTTTAATTATTGTCAAGTTTGAATGAAAAATAAATGAAGATTCCTTTAAAAGTAAAAGGAATCCTTCTTTAATCTTTTAAAATGTACTAAGTTTTTGTAATCAATAACCCACATTCGCCTTTTATCACGTATTTTTCAACTTTTGCTGGAACAAAAAATGTATCTCCCAAATCACCTTTATAAACATCATTTTCATAAATAATTTTTCCGTTACCGGAAATAAACTGAACAATCTGAAAAGTCTTTTCTACATTCAAAATAAACTTTTCTTTATTAATTGTCTCCTTTTTCACCTTAAAATAATCACATTCAAAACTAGAAAAGTTCTCTTTTAAATGATTATTTTGTGTCGCTTTATTAAAATTTAGCACATCTTTAGCGCGTTCAACATGCAACTCCCTAAAATTGCCAGCAAAATCTTTCCTGTCATAATCATAGACCCTGAAAGTTGTGTTGGAATTTTGTTGAATTTCTGCCACTAAAATGCCTCCACCCAACGCATGTATTGTCCCTGCTGGAATATAATAAGCCTCACCTTTTTTCACTTTTATTTTGTTAAGCAACTCACAAACAGTCTTTTCTTGAATGGCATGCATAAATTCTTCTTTAGAAACGTCCTTATTAAACCCCAAATATATATAAGAATTTGGGTCGCAATCAACAATATACCATAATTCAGACTTGCAAGACTCGCCATTTGCCTCGTTCGCAGTCATTTTTGTTGGATGAACCTGCACGGATAAATCTTTATTGGCATCTATGAGCTTGACAAGCAACGGAAATTTTTTTGTCTCAACAAAACTTTCTCCTAAAAAGTCCTTTTTCGACATCTCAATAACGTCTTTTAAAGTTTTTCCTTTATAGGTTCCATCGGCAACTTTTGTCAGGCCAGCTTCGTTGCAAGAAACTTCCCAACTTTCGGCTATTATAGAGCCTTCACTTTTTTTATTAAATCGTTTTAATCTCTCTCCACCCCAAAGATAATCCTTACAGACTGGCTGCATTTTCATAGGATAACAATATACTTCATTCTTTTTCATAGCATTTTACCCGTTTAATCATCAAAATATAACACAAACCGCCCCAATTGAGTAAGTCGGTTTTAAATTGTAAACTTTTTTAGGCTAACCCATAGTATGTCTTTATTTCATCAAAATAATCCGTTTTGGCTGCATATTCCCACCATAAATCTTTTCGATTAACTTCATTTTGTTCCCATGGTTTATATACATAATGCAAAATTGCAGGTTTTTCATACGCCTGTAAAATCTCATTTTTTGTATACTTATTTTTCGCAACTAGCCTGTTAGAATAGTCATTTACCATTTCCATATCAGTAAAATTAAATATTCCGTACTTTATTGGCAAAGCTCCTATATTATCTTGAAAAAGCACATTTATAACTGTTTGGTCATGCTGTACAAGTTTATCATTATTTTCTTTTATAAATGTTTCAATCTTCGGCTCCATATTGTCTTCTCTTAATTTTTTCAAATTTATCAGCATTACACCTGAACATATATAATGATCGCCTTTAAAATTAAAGCTCTCCATTGGATACGGATAGTCTAAAAATCCTTTATAATATAACCCATCCATACTTATATTTATTAAATTAGTCAAATCTTCAAAAATTAAGGTATCACCGTCTACCCAAATAATTTTGTCTACTTCTGGAAGCAAAGATGATAACGATAGACGATAATAAGCTGGCGTTGTTAGTGGAGTCCTGATATGTCCGGCAACATTGGCACTCTCGTAGCTATTTTGCATATCAATTAAATTAATTTGGCATCTACTTTCAAACTTCTTTTGTAAATTCAGAAGTTTTTGCTTATTTTCTTCTGTAAAGTCGTGAGGAACCATGATATGAATATCGTAATAAGTGGTATTTTTAGCATTCGTCATAAGCGACGTAATTGAAACCACCGTAGGATAAGTATAATTATTGTCGGCCGCCATCGCAACCGTAACAGCGCTTTTTTGCCCATCTAATTTTGTCTCATTATTAAAAAAAAAGGCCGCTGCGCCCACAAACAAAACCAACATGCACAATGCCATTATAACCCATAGTTTGGTCCTTGATAATTTCTTCATGAACGACGCCACCTATTTACACTTTTTTTAATTTTGGCGGAGAGATGGGGATTCGAACCCCAGAAACCGCTTTAACGGTTTACACGATTTCCAATCGTGCTCCTTCGGCCAACTCGGACACCTCTCCAAATACAGCTTGACTATTATACAATGAAAATAGTCAATAGTCAAGCTAAAAAACATAAAAGCACAATAAGTTAGCAGTTTTTATCGCCACTCAAAGCTTATAAAGCTATCCTTTTATGTATTCGATTAAACAATTCTATAAATTATCCAACACTCATATTTTAAGAGATTTACAAAAATATTTTTAACTCCACTTCATGATTTTTAATTTTTTTCAGTACTCAGCATTCTCTCTTTATGGGCAGGGCTAAAGTCTATTCTATGTGGATCAAAAACTGGTACATCTAAGGTAAGTCCTGGGTCCATCTTGATAAAACGACCTGTTCTCCAACCACCAGACACATTTTCAAGCATTTCGTCACTTGCTAACCCCTCCACACTCAAACTTTCCTTTTTATTTTCTGCTTTTTTCTTATTCATTCAAAAATCACCCTTTCTGTTATCTCTTAAATGGTTTGATGAAAATCGGCTTCGGCTCTGGCAGCCATCCGTAGTTACGTTCAAGCTTTAGGTCTTTTAACACTTCAGGATTTATCCCCCCACCAGATACATTTTCAAGTATTTCATCACTTGATGAAACTCCCACACTCAAACTTTCCTTTTTATTTTCTGCTTTTTTCTTGTTCATTCAAAAATCATCCTTTCTGATATTAAATAATTGTATCAAGAAGATCTTCTTGATACAATTATAATACAATCATTCGAAAATATCAATTGTATTTGCGCAATTTCGCCAAAAAAATTATTGTTCTTTTATAGAATTATAATTTTGTTTAAATCGTGTATAATTATATTGTATTTTTTAACGTAAAGGAGAAATAAAAATGACTATAAACAAATTGGCAGTAACAATTTTATCGATTTCCGTCATAGGAACTTGCACTTTAACGTATAATTCAAAAGAAAGCCGTGCATTAGAACAATGCACAATTACCCCAAATATAGCAATTCCAATTAAAAGTTCTTTAACCTGTTCAGCTGCCAGAAATTGGTACAATAAACAACTACATAATATGCCTAACCTTTTACATTCTCAAAATGTTACTTTCTCTGAAGAAGTTGCTCATTTGTCTTTTTTATATAGAAACTATTTTAAAAAAATCGCTCGCGATAGCATGTCCTGCCAAACTTGCGCAGACTTTTTAAATCAAAATGAAAAACCTTATACTTTTGAACAACTTCTTTCTAAATATAACCGAAATTTCGATAAAATAGCAAAGAGCTCCATAAAATCGCGCGAATCTATTAATATTTTATCAAAAATTTCTGATTTTTTTGAAATTTCAATGCCTAAAATTTATGAAAAAATATTATTTCCATCAGCTATATATTTTTCGAAATTAATCAAATATTTAATTTCGATTTTTTCGTAAGTACGCTCCCGGCAAAACTTTTTTCTCTGTTGGAATAAACAATCTCTGCATTGCATGTGGAGCAGATTCTACTTCATTTCCCAACTCATCAAAAATTTTTTCGGCTTTCAAAGTAAACGGTTTTCCCCCAGGTTCTAAAACATCAAGAGTGTCACCTTTAAAAAATTTATTTCGCTGAGAAATCTCCATAACACCATTTTTATAAGCATCGCAAACAGCAACAACATCATACTTTCTTATGTACCCACCATTAGAATATATTTGTCCCGGTTCGTTTCCAAAAAAGAAGCCTGTATTGTACTCTCTATGGCTAATTTTGTCAAGTTCATCGCTAATCCATGGCTCAAGCGGTTTATTTTCTAAAAATAAGTTCAGTGCGTGTCTATAAGCATTTGTTGTAACTGCCACATAATAAGCCGACTTTGCCCGCCCCTCAATTTTTAAGCTTGTTGCACCCGCTTTTACAACTTCTGGAATGTGATTTATCATGCAAAGATCTCGAGAATTCAAAAAATACGTTCCGCCATCTTCCTCAAAAACCGGAAAAAATTGCCCTAACCGATTTTCCTCAACCAAATTATATTTCCATCGGCAAGGCTGTGCACAATCTCCTCGGTTAGCGTCTCTACCGGTTAAATAATTTGATAATAGGCACCTTCCAGAAAATGAAACACACATCGAACCATGAACAAAAACTTCTAACTCCAAACTTTTGTTGGTTTTAGCTCGAATTGTCGAAATTTCATCAAGTGTTAACTCTCGCGCCAAAACTACTCGTTTCGCACCTAACTCATAAAAAGTTCTTGCTGTCAAAAAATTAACCACGCCTGCCTGCGTTGAAATGTGTACATCCACATCTGGCGCATATTTTTTTGCCAATTGTAAAATTCCCACGTCCGCTACAATAAATGCATCTATTCCTGCATTGGCTGCGCTTTGAATAAATTCCGGGAGTCTGCTTATTTCGTCATTTCGAGGTAAAGTATTGCACGTCAAATAGACTTTAACATTGTTTTCATGCGCAAGTTTCACGGCTTTTACAAGTTCTTCATGCGTAAAATTGTTCGACGAAGTTCTCATTCCAAACTCTTGTCCTGCCAAATAAACTGCATCCGCGCCAAAATTCACCGCTGCCTGTAATCGCTCCACATCACCGGCTGGAGCCAAAATTTCTGGTCTTTTACAAATAATTTCTTTCAAAACTATCCTCTTTTCTCAAAAAGTTTAAGCAAATCAAGCTTTTTTCAGATTAGCACTGTGCTCAGAAAAAGTTTTTGCATAAAAGGTTTTGCCGTCCTTGCTGTGACAATAAAAATAATACTGCGTCGGTTTGTGGTTAAGAACCGCTTCAATTGAAGTCATTCCTGGGTTGCAAATGGCTCCCTTGGGCAAGCCTTTAAATTTGTATGTGTTGTAGTTACTTTGATAAGTTTCTTGGATGTTTTGTGGAACTTTGTCTTTGCTTCTATATGGATACCAAACCGTCGAATCCAAGGATAAACAGCCATTTATAGCATCGCCAAAAGGTGAAATTCCACCATTTTTTAATGTGCTCAATCTATTTTCAATTACCGATGCAATGCCTAGCATATCTGCATCGTTTGAAGCTTCCGCTTGAATTAAAGATGCAAAAATCAGTACATCTTCAACCGACATTGATTTTTTTTCTGCTAAAGTTTTCACACTAACTTTCTCATTTGCCTCATCAGTTAGAAGCTTTTTTGAAATTTTATTGTTAAAGTTGTTTAAAAATTTCTTTATGATAGTTTTGGGCTCAACATTTTTGTAAAAACTATAGGTATCCGGGTACAAATAGCCTTCCAAATTGTACTCCACATCGGTAGATTCTCTGCCACTCAAAAAATCATATTGTTTATCATAATCGCTGGATTTGCAGGCATTCATGAACTCCTCTGCCGAACAAATTTCGTTATTTTCAAGAATCTCCGCTATTTCCATAACATTTTTGCCCTCTGGTATTGTTACATCAATTATGTCCGAATCTAATCGATTTGCGTTCGACTGCAGATAATTAACAATCGCTTCATAATCCATGTTCGTCTTAACTTCGAACGTTCCAGGAATAAATTTCTGTGCACCTTTTGTTAAAAATAAATATAGCTTGAAGAATGTTGGCTGATTTACCACACCATTTTCATGTAAAATATTTACTATTTCACATTTTCTGGCACCTTTCGGGATTTTGATTTTTAAAATTGCATCTTCTCTTATAATTGCAAGCATATCCAAAGTTCCAAAAACTACAAACTGTCCTAGCATAAGGCAAATTGACAAAATCATACCAATCCAAACTCGTTTGAAAAACCTTTCATTTTCAACAGATTTTCTAATTTTTTGTACTTTTCTGGGTTCCCCCTTCGTGTGCGTACTTGCCATTCTCTTCTCACTTTGACTATAACTCACAAGGTCTTCCATTGGTTCTTGCTCGCGGTATGTATCCTCTATCTTGACCTCAAAATTTTCAACTTTTTTCCTTCTGTCACTTAAATTAAAATCTTTGCTGTCGCTCATTTTTATACTCCTTTCTTTTCAGCGCACTTCAACCATTCAAATTAAAGGTTCTATTAGATTTTCCAACAAGCCATTTATTTCACTAATAGGCTTTGGTTTCTCACCCTCGCTGCATGGAACAACCTTCCAATCAAATTTTTGTGCGGTGTACATCGCAGTTTCACGGCATTTTTTTAAAAACTCAACATTTTTTTCATACAAATCTTTCTTAGAGTTATCTCCGTTGTAACGGTTTTGCATCAACTTTTGAGAAACTTCTACCGGCATGTCGAGATAAGCAACCAAATCCGGCTTCGGAAGCCCTAATTTATTGTACTCATAATCCTCAAGCCAGCAAAGATATTCATCCCACTGCGATTTTTTCAACCGGCAAAGCTGGTATATTTCATTAGACGTTGTATATCTATCTGCAATTATAATTTGTCCATTTTCGTAGTTTTCCTGCCAAAATTTCTTATAACTGGCATATCTATCCACCGCATAAAATGATGCAGCCGCATAAACATTCACATCATCAGGAGAATTTCCAAATTCTGAGTTTAGATACATTTTTACAAGTGCAGAAGATGGCTCATCATAGTTTGGAAAACTCAATTTGCAAAATTTTTTATTTTTTTTAGTCAATTTTTCGCAAATTAATTTTGTTTGAGTCGCCTTACCGCTGCCGTCCAGGCCCTCTATAACGATAAATTTTCCTTTTGACATGCCATTTCTCCTTTTACTTCAGAAAAATATTTTTTAACCTTAATTTGTTCTCCGCAAGACATTTTTCCCTCCGGACAAACCTTATTAACACAAGGTGGTCCGGCTTTTTTGAAGACATTTGGTGCAATTTGAGAAACTAATCGTAGCATTTCTGTTGCCAATTGACGAATTTCCCATTGAGCTCTATTGCAGCACCTGTGTTCAAAAAAATTTAGTAAGCTTCGTGCATTAAACGTACAAATCAGCTTTGTTTCGCAAGCATTCGGCAGTACATACCGTGCATCTTCAATCGCCTTTTTTTCGGCTAATTTATCTGCAATTTTTTCTTCTTTGCCGCTATTCATTAAATTTTCTTTATGTTTTTTCTTTAAAATCTGTGTCAAATTTTCATAATGTTGCACATCTTCTTTCATTGCGCGCAAAAATTCCTCTTTTGCCTCGTCTATTTCAGAAATTTCTGGCGGCAAAACAAACTCAAATTCATTGGCCTTCACATACCTTTGACTTTGAACACTGTACGAAGCAATTCTATGCCTGGTAAGCTGCGCAAGCAACGAACGTGACACACCTTCTATTGCAAACGTAAACGTAATGTGCTCAATAGGGCTTTCATGACCTATTTCTGCTAACATGTTTACAAAATTACTCACTTTTTCGTCAGTCAAATTTTTTTGAATTTCCTCTGCTCCTACCTGCGAATAACAAAGTTTTGCCGCACATGCTATCAATTTTTCTGGTTCATTCGTGTAAGAAATTAATTTCACTTTAAGCAATTTAATCACGTCCTTTTTAACTTTTATACTATTTTAACCTTTATTAAATCGTTTTTTTAACGTCAGAAGCGATTTTTTTTCTATTCTAGAAACATATGATCTTGAAATATTAAGTTTTTTAGCTACTTCTCGCTGAGTTAGAGGAATTTTTCCTCCCAACCCATATCGCAAATTTATTATAATTCTCTCCCTCTCAGACAAAACTTCATCTATGTATCTATACAGCTGCTCTGATTTTATTTTTGTATCAAGCTCATCCACAATTAAGTCTTCTGTTGCCATCACGTCCATCAAAATCAGCGCATTTCCATCTTTATCGGTGTCTATCGGCTCGTTCATCGAAACATCCTGCGCCGATTTTTTACAATTTCTAAAAAACATCAAAATTTCATTTTCTATACATCTTGCTGCGTAACTTGAAAGCCTTATACCTTTATCGGCATCAAATGTGTCCACAGCTTTAATCAGTCCAATCGTACCAATAGACACCAAATCATCCTGGTCACTTGTAGACATATAATATTTTTTTACGATATGGGCCACCAAACGAAGATTATGTTCTATTAGCTTATTTCTAGCTGATACATCGCCATTTTTCATCAAAGTAAAACAATTTTTTTCTTCTTTTGCAGACAATGGCTGAGGAAACGACCCCACTCCAGTTACATGCAGGATGAAAACAACCAGATTTATTGCTCCTGCAAATGCCGCACTGAAAATCACAAAACCACCTCTTTTACATATTCTAAACATTATTATGTAAAGGTTTGGATTCTAGTGCGTGTCCAGGTGCATTTGTTTTTTATAAATTTACTCCCATATCAATTTCATTTAAAATTTCAAGCCCTGCACTGGCCTCAAATTTATGCGCGACATTTAACAATAATGGCTCTTCAAACTTATTTGCAATCAACTGCATACCTATCGGCATTTTTGAGGAATCTTTTCCGCAGGGAATCGATATGGCCGGAATTCCCGCCATGTTTGCAGGCACGGTACAAATGTCCGAAATATATGATTGCATTTGGTCTGTCGGTTCATAATCATGTCTGGGTGCGGTGTTTGAAACTGTTGGCGTCAGCATAATATCGCACATTTTGAATGCTTTATCAAATGATTTTACAATTTCTGCTCGAATTTTTCTCGATTTTTCCAAATATTTCTCGCCAGCTTTAGAATTTAACATATAAGTTCCAAGCAAAAGTCTTCGTTTGACTTCTTCTCCAAATCCTGCTGCTCGATTTTGTGATATCAGATCAATTCCACTCACATATTTCTCTGCTTTATTGCCGATCTTTATACCGTCAAATTTTGAAAAATTCGCCGCTGCTTCAGAAGTTGCCAATGCGTAATATATTGACAGTGCATATGCTATTATCGGCATGTCCAGCTCTATAAACTCTGCACCCAAGTCCATATAAATCTTCATCGCGTCCGTTATAGCCTTTTCGACGTCTTTATCAAGCGCAGTAAAACATTGTTTTGGCAGCCCTATTTTTATTCCTTTTATATCTTTGTTCAAATTTTTGTACGCTGACACTCCTCGTCCTTTTGCAGAAGTTGAATCTTTTGGGTCTTTTTGCGCTAAATTATCGTACAAAATCGCAACATCTTCAACATTAGCCGCCATTGGCCCAACGAAATCAAGTGATGCTGCAAAATCTACTACACCATACCGCGAAAATGCTCCATAAGTTGGTTTTAAGCCTACAATTCCACAAAAACTTGCTGGTTGACGAATTGAACCACCTGTATCCGTGCCCAAAGAATAAACAGAAATATTTGCACAAACCGCGGCTGCAGACCCGCCTGAACTGCCTCCTGGAACCTTGTTTAAGTCGTGAGGGTTTTTTACCGCTCCAAAGCAGGATGTCTTACAAGTACACCCCATTGCGAATTCATCCATATTGGTTTTTCCAACCAAAACCGCATTTTGCGCTTTTAAAAGCGCCCAAACTGTTGCATCATAAGTTGGAACAAACCCCTTTAGCATATTAGAACAACACGTAGTTTCTATGCCTTGAGTAAAAATATTGTCTTTAAGTGACATTGGTATGCCTTCTAATTGGTCCAATTCTTTATTTTTTGAGATTTTTTCATCAACTTTTTTCGCACTTTCAATCGCCACTTCATCTGTTATTTTTACATATGCATTCAGCGTTTTATTGCACTTTTGGGCCGATTCTAAATACTTTTCTGTGAGTTCTCTGCACGAAATTTGTTTTTTATTTAATAAATCTTGCAAATATCTTATTCTGCCAACATTTTTTCTCTGTTTCAATCCGTACAACTCCTTTCGCTCACCAAAATTTAATGATTTTTGCTAGTTAACAGCCGGTTCATCTTCCAGCGCAGCTTCGTCCATCATATTCACAAACTTCAACACGTCATTTATGCTCTTCGTGAACGTTTGGGCTTCCTCTTCATTTATGAAAATTTGGGCTATTTTCGAAACTTTCAAAATTTCATCTTTTGTCACCATATACAATCATCCTTTTTTCGGTTAATCTATCGTGCTAAAAAACGCATTATGAACGGTTCTGACAGCCTCGTCCGCATTTTCTTGTGAAACTATTACAGATACCTTTATCTCGCTTGTTGCAATCATTTGAATGTCAATATGTGCGGTAAATAAGGCCTCAAACATTTTCGCCGCAACTCCTGCATGAGTTTGCATGCCTGCACCAACTATCGAAATTTTAGCCACATTTTTATCGTAAGTTAATTTTGCGCCTTCAATCGACTCGCAATACTTATTAAGCGCTTCAACTGCGTCGCTCAAGCGGTCTTCATTCACTGTGAAAAATATATCACGTTTGTCTCCATGAACTGCTGACTGCAAAATTGTGTCTACATTTATATCTCTTGCCGAAAGTTTAGAAAATATTCTAAACGCCCATCCTTGTGCGTCTGGTATACCTGTTATTGATATTTTGGCCACATTATTGTCTTTGGCGACACCACTTATTAACATTTTTTCCATATTTGCTACCTCCCTAACTATCGTCCCCGGCACATCCACAAAGCTCGACAGCACTTCTAACTCCACATTATGCTTTTTTGCGATTTCTACTGACCTATTATTAAGGACTTGCGCCCCTAGAGTTGCCAGTTCTAACATCTCGTCATAAGAAATTGCCTTCAATTTTCTTGCATTTTTAATAAATCTTGGGTCTGCTGTATAAACTCCTTCAACATCTGTATATATTTGGCAAAGGTCTGCACTCAGTGCCACTGCAATTCCAACAGCGCTAGTATCAGAGCCTCCTCTGCCCAATGTTGTCACATCGTAATATTGGCTTAGACCCTGAAATCCTGCTACAATTACAATATTTTTCTTATCCAATTCTTTTTTTATTCTGCCAGGATCAATTTTGGTAATCATCGCGCTGCCATAAGTTGAACTCGTCATAACTCCAGCCTGCCAGCCAAGCAATGACGTCACCGGAAAACCTAATTTTTCTATAGCCATTGCCAAAAGCGCTACCGAAATTTGCTCTCCGGACGCCATCAATACATCCATTTCTCGCTTCGACGCGTTGGTATTTATTTCATTTGCTTTTCCTATAAGTTCATCTGTCATGTCGCCCTGTGCCGATACTACTACTACCACGTCGTTGCCTTCTTGATACGCTCTTGTAATAATGTTCGCAACGTTAAAAATTAACTTTGCATTGGCTACAGAAGTCCCTCCAAACTTTTGAACTATCAAGCTCATATAGTTTACATCTCCATTAAAAAATTCTTCTGCGCTAAATCTATAGCACGTTATAATTCATTATATTAAAATTTAAAGTTTATGTCATAAAAGTCTATTCTGCATACTCTTCAGAGGATTCGTCTTGCTCTGGCAAGGCTGATTCATCTGCAGGTTCTTGCTCTAACGGCGACTTTGAATTTTCTATAAATTTTGATTCATAATGCGCCGCACTGATGTGTTTTGAGCATGTTTTAGGCATATTGTTATTTGCAAAATATCCCGTTGCTGTAGAATGACATGCATCCGAATTGGCAAGTTCTCCGCTCTCTAAACAATACTGACATTCTTTTACATTTGAGTCAAAAACATACGATTTTGGAGTTTTCCCGGATAAATATTTTATCATAATTTCCCGCCAAATTTTCTTTGCATATGCCGTTTCGCGAATCCTTTTAGGCGAATCATATCCTGTCCAAATTCCAGCCACAGCTTGCGGAGTAAGACCTATAAACCAACTATCTTTGTCGTCATTTGTTGTCCCAGTTTTGCCCACAACATCCCAATTTTCAATATCTGCACCTTTACCTGTTCCTGCAACAATTACCTGCCTTAAAAGTCGGTTCATAATTGTTGCCGTTTGAGAACTTATTGCTCTTGTGCCGATTTTATCACGATTATCGAGAAGCACCTTGCCATTTCTATCCAACACATAAAAATATGTATACGGCTTATTATACATTCCACCGTTGCCAAAAATTTGAAACGCCGCGGTCATTTCTCGAACAGTTATTCCTCCGTGAAGGCCTCCCAAAGCTAATGCGCCTCCAGAAGTTCTATCTTCAGCATCCAAATTTTTAAAGCCTAATTTTTTTGTCAAAAAGTCGTAGCTTTTTTGATATGTGAGTTCCTGCAAAACCTGAGCTGCCGGCGCATTCGCCGATTGTTGTATTGCCCAAACCAGCGGGACCTGACCTTTGTAAGATTTATACCAGTTGTTAGGGCCGGGCTTGCCGTTGCCATAAAAATTCGGCAAAGGCTCATCTTTCACCGTCGAAGCGTAATTGTACAACCCGATATCAATCGCCGGAGCATAAACAGAAATCGGTTTTATGCTGGAACCCGCTTGACGTCTGGCAAAATTGGCTCTGTCAAACAGCATATTTCCGGTTTTTTTGCTCCTTGAACCAATACTTGCCAAAACTCTTCCGTCGTAGTCCATCATCATGTAACCAAGTTCCAAATTTTTGTCCTTTGGCATGAGTGAATCCGTCGCTATAACGGCTTCTGCTGCGGCTTGAGCCTTTTCATCGACCGCGCAATAAATTTTTAAACCTTGTTTAAACAAAATATCTTGTGCTGTCGCCTTACTTACTTTATATTTTTCAGTCAAATCCTCGATGATATCTTTGAACAAAGCCTCTGTATACCAATTTCTCACAGGGACATTTTCTGCTTCTGCTCCGGCATTATGATTTTTTGAAAAGGTCATATTATTCGACTCTTCCATCGCAGAGTCATACTCTTGCTGAGTGATTTTCCCTTGAGAAAACATTTCATACAGCACAGTTTCTCTGCGTTCTTGGTTATTTTCTGGATGAATCAACGGGTTATATGCAGCAGGGTTTTGAGTAATTCCTGCAATTGCTGCACACTGCGCTACAGAACAATTTTTTATATCTTTGTCAAAATATGTGTTCGCCGCCGCTTGTACGCCTCTGCACCCATTTCCGAAATTAACTACGTTTAGATAGGCCTCTAATATTTCATCTTTAGAAAAATCTTTTTCAAAATTTATTGCGCGAAAAATTTCTTTGACTTTCCTGGTTATGCTTACTTCATTTTCCTCCGTCAAATTTTTTATAAGTTGCTGTGTCAGCGTGGAACCGCCATAACTGCTTTTTCCTATCGCTAAATTAAACATAGCTCCGCCAGTTCTAATCCAATCCACACCGCAATGTTCATAAAATCTCTTATCTTCTATGGCAATAATCGCGTCTTTCATGCACTGCGGCATTTCGTTAAAATCGACCCAAATTCTGTTTTCTGAACTAAACGCCTTATTGTATTCCTTCATTTTTCCGTTTTCGTCCATAACGTAAATCATGCTGGTAAGCTGAAGTTTATTCGCTCTAACGTCATACTCCACACGGTCATCGGCAACGCTGATAATATATCCCATAAAAATCATCACAAAAATAATTACATTTACCAGCAAAATAATTCCCGCCGTAATCAAACTTTTGGACAATAAACTTCTTTCGCCCTGCAACTTTTTCAAATCTTTAGAACTTAAATTATATTTACTTATATCAGTTTTTCTCATTCAAAATTCTCCCATTTAATTCGGAAATTAAAAACAAATTATTCCAAAACTAAGTATAATTTTAAAAAAGCCTCAAATAATATCACCAAAGAGCTCTCAGCAACCGCAAAATTTGAGGTGATATCATGAGGAAATTTATAATAGGGTCTTATTGTTTTGTATTGCTATGCGTATTAGTTTCATTTGTTGCCATTCCTGTAATTAATAAAAACTCCACAGCTTCCAGCAAAGTGGAAACCGAAACTCCAAATAATAGTTTATCATATATTGTAAAAGACTTCAATGGTAACATTGCAGTATTTGAAGAGAATTCTAGCACACCGTTTAAAGTTACGGAAGTTTGCACAAATACTCTTCCAAAAGTCGATCAAGAAAGGTTACTTGAAGGAATTGTCGTCGACAGTCAGGTTGAACTCAACACCTTACTCGAAGATTTATGCAGTTAAAAAAATAAAGCCGCAAGAATAAAATTTCTCACAGCTTATCAAATTCTAACTAAGACTCCAGTCCTTGCTACTAATCATAGAATAAAGCAACCCTATATTAAAAACGTTTTTCAAGTTAAATAAATTTTTAAATTTGTCTAAAAAGCTACTTTTTTCAATATTGCCTTCCTCATTTTCTTTATTTTGAAGTTTATTTTTGTTCATCAAATCTGTAAAATTTAACGCTAAATCCTTCAAACTATTGAATCCTTTAGAAACTCCCTCCGAAACATGGCCTCCAAAACTTTTTAATTTACTAATCGCAAACTTTGTTGCCAAAACTCCTATACCCAACTTTATTGCAAGCAAAAATAATTTTGAAAAAGTGCTGCCGCTCGAAGCATGTGCACTAGACTTGCTTTCACTTTTATTGTTTATAACGATAGTTGGAGACTCTTCTCCTTTCACTATAACCTTTTCTCCATCTTTTTGTTTGAATACTGAAATTGGTTTTGCAGAGCCTTCTCTGCTGTATGAATTCCATGCAGTTTTTGCAAAACAGTACGAATTTGTCGAAGCACATAATAAAGATACTGACAAAATAGCTGATAATAATTTTTTCATAAAAACCTCTCCTAATTTTATTACATATTTAATTTTAGCATACTTTTGTACATTTATTTTTACTTTTTAGAAAAATTTCAAAAAATCTACTTTTTTGACAAAAAATTCGTTTTTTCATTAAAAATGCAGCACTAATTTAACAAAAGTATTCACATCTTTTTATTTTCAAAGTCACTGAATGCAATTATCCAATAATTTTTGTGATAACCTTTTGTAAAAATTTCTATCATCAAAAGAGATTATATCAACCTTTTCATCTGCGCATTTAACAATAACTTTATCAAAATTTGATAATTCTGATACAATATCACCATCTATGTTCAACAATACTCTTCCATTGTCTTTCGCCGCCACTACGATTTCTACAGAATTTTTATCTGAAAAAACCACAGGCTTTGCAAACATAGAATGTGGGCAAATTGGTGTCATCAAAATGCAGTCAATATCCGGTGAAATTATAGGGCCACCTGCCGACAGTGAATACGCTGTAGAACCTGTTGCAGTCGATAAAATCAAGCCATCTGCACAATAACTGCAAACTTCAGCATCATTTAATTTTACAAAAAAATCTACAATTCTTGTGCGTTCTCCCTTTGAAATTACCGCATCATTAACCGCTAAAAAAGTTTTTGTATTGCCACCTTTGTATATGACGACTTCCAACAAAGCTCTACTTTTGACAGCATACTTGCCTTCCACTAAAAGCTCCAGCTTGTCAAGTTCATTTCTTTCAATTCCTGTAATAAAGCCAAGTCTGCCAAAATTTATTCCTAAAACTGGCTTTGAAAATTTCGCTGCATATTTCGCCAAACGAATTATTGTCCCATCTCCACCAATTGTCAAAATCACATCACATTTTTTTATAAATTCATCTGCGTCTTGGTCTAAACAAACATTCTCATAAAATGAATTTTGTATTCTATATACACAAACATTCTTATCAAAATTTTTTAACTTTTTTATAACTTTTTCAGCATATTCGAAAATTCCATTTTTTACAGGGTTTAAAAAAAGTGCAATTTTCATAATAATCATCCTAAATTTTATTTATCTAGCGTTTCATGAGAAATATCTATCAATGATTTTATGTCAAAATTGGTCAAGTTTTTAGGATTTTCAGATTTTTGTAAATAAATAAGATATTCAATATTGCCCTTTGGACCTTTTACTGGCGAAAAATCGAGTCCTAAAATATCAAACCCATTATTCAAAACGAACTCACAAATCTCGCTAACAACGCTTTCATGAACACTTTTATCGCGAACCACACCATTTTTGCCAACATTTTCTTTTCCGGCCTCAAATTGCGGCTTTATCAAACAAACTGCTGTCGCTTTCTCCGCCATAAATCGCCGCGCAACCGGCAACACCAACCTCAGCGAGATAAACGAAACATCTACACTAAAAAAATTCAACTCATCCACAACAATAGTTTCGTCAAGATATCGGATATTCGTGCGCTCCAGATTAATTACTCGCGGATCATTGCGCAGCTTCCAATCGAGCTGACCATACCCCACATCTACAGAATAAACTTTTTTCGCTCCATTTTGTAGCATGCAATCGGTAAAACCGCCAGTTGATGCGCCAATATCCATCGCAACTTTGCCATTTAATTCGATTTTAAACGCTTTTATCGCCTTCTCGAGCTTCAAACCACCTCGGCTGACGTAATTTATTCGCGGGCTTCTAACCTCAATTTTGACATCATCCTTAAACAAAGTTCCAGGCTTGTCCGCCTTTTGATTATCGACGTACACATTTCCTGCCATAATCACCGTACGCGCCTTTTCTCGGCTCTGTGTCAAACCGCGCTCAAATAGCATTACATCCAGCCTTTTTTTGTTTAGCATCACAACCTACCCTCTGTGCAATTAAATTTTCCATTCCAGCTGAATCGAAGCCCAGTTTATGCAAAGTAGCTCCAACTGTAGCCTGCTGAATGAACTTATCTTCTATCGCAGTCAAGTAAAATCTGCCTTTAAAGCCAACATTGCTAAGCTCGTAATTAAAACTTTCGCCTATTCCGCCAGTTAACATACCCTCTTCAAAGAAAAATACATTTTTAAAGCGTTTTGCAATCAAAACTGCTTTATCGTCAATCGGCTTGATTCTGTTTAGCTTTAAAATGCACGTTTTAATGCCCCTTACTGCTAAATTTTCTTTTGCCAAACACGCCTGTGAAAATAATCTCCCGTAAGTAACAATAACGTTTTCACAATTTATTGCACTTCCATAAATGTCAAAAGGCTGTTCACTGCAAACAAAATCTGCCGGCTTATACATCTGCGTTCCTCTTGGATATCGCACTGCGCTGACACCATCTGTCTCATAAATCGCCTTCCTTAACATCGTGCTAACTTCATCAAAAAAACTTGGTGAATAAATCGTCACATTTGGAATAGGATTCAAAAAAGAAACATCAAAAATGCCTTGATGCGTTTCTCCATCTTCTCCAACAATTCCCGCTCTGTCAATCGCTAATACGATTTTTAACTTTTGGAGGGCCGCATCGTGAATTATTTGATCATAGCTCCTCTGCAAAAAAGTAGAATAAACCGCAAAAATCGGAATCATTCCGCCCACAGCAATCCCACCAGCAAAGGTCACTGCATGACCTTCTGCTATTCCTACATCAAAAAATCGGTGTTTAAATCTCTTTGAAAAACAAGAAAGCCCAGTTCCAAGTTTCATAGCTGCCGTAATTGCACAAATTCTATCATCATTTTCAGCAATTTTGCAAAGTTCTTTGCCAAAAATATACGAAAAATCAAGTGAAAGAGATGAACCTCTCGCTCCAGTTTTTATATCAAATCCAGAAATTCCATGAAAATCTTTGGGATTTTTTTCTGCAAAAGAATATCCCTTCCCCTTAACGGTGTTCACATGAACCAAAACCGGGCGATCCTTTGACTTTGCTACCTGCAAAACTTTTATAAGCTCTCGCAAATTGTGCCCATCAATTGGACCATAATACATAAATCCAAGGTTTTCAAAAATAGTACCATTATACACCAAATTTTTAAGTGCAGATGTTGATTTTAAAATAATTTTTCTTACAGCGCTACCAAAAATCGGTACTTTATTAAGAATTTTATCCACAACACTTTTTGTTCGCAAATAAATATTTCGTGTTCGTATCGCAGAAAGATAGCGCGCCATCGAGCCGACATTTCTAGAAATTGACATTTTATTGTCATTTAATACAACAATAAAATTTTTCTTATATGCACCTGCATTATTTATTCCCTCGTAAGCAAGCCCGCCAGAAAGCGCTCCATCGCCAATTACCGCAACCACTTTGCCGGGTTCATTTTTCAAATTTTTAGCATTTAAAAGACCAAAAGCCGCAGAAATCGACGTACTACTATGGCCCGAACTAAACGGATCAAAAATGCTTTCATCTCTGCGCGTAAACCCCGAAATTCCGTTCTCTTTTCGTATCGTGTCAATTTTTTCTCGTCTTCCTGTCAAAATTTTATGTGTATAAGATTGATGGCCAACGTCCCAAACTATCTGATCTTGAGGGCAATTTAGAACTTTATGTAATGCAACTGTCAACTCCACTGTGCCCAAATTTGACGCTAAATGTCCGCCGTTTTGCGAGACAACTTCTATTAACTTTCCCCTTATTTGTGCACATAAACTTTCCAATTCCTCAACTGACATCTTTTTGATATCTTTAGGCGAATTAACTAAATCTAAAAGACAATTCTCCAACATCATTACCAAACCTTTTTATGTAATGAACCCATTATACCACAAAATGCTGTCATAATCAAATCAGCGTTTTCTTTTGGATAAATCCTGTGCAAAAATTTGCAAAAATTCTTTTTTATCCCCGAACACTTTCAAAGATTTTATAGCATTTTCAGTTAGCTGCAAAACCGTTCTTTTTGATTTTTCTATTCCCATGCACGAAACGTACGTTGACTTTTGGGCCGCTAAGTCACTTCCAACGTTTTTTCCCAATTCATCGCTGGTAGACGTCACGTCCAAGATATCGTCCATAATTTGAAAGGCCAATCCAATCGAATTTGCATAGCTTTGAGCTGCTAAGATTTCATTTTTATTTGCCTGAGCCGCAATGCAACCAATTTTAGCTGCTGCCGTAATCAGTGCGCCAGTTTTCAAGCTATGCATTTTGTCTAACGCCACCTGAGTTAAATTTTTCCCTTCGCTTTCTAAGTCAATAACTTGCCCACCAATCATTCCCAAAACGCCAATACTTCGCGCTAAACAACCTGCTGCCATCGCAGCTGCTTCTGCGCCAACAAGTTTTATTGTCTCGTCGCACAACATTACTTCAAATGCTCTCGTTAAAAGTGCATCTCCTGCCAAAAGTGCCATGGCCTCACCGTTTGCAATATGGTTTGCAGGCCGGCCTCTTCGCAAAAAATCATTATCCATGCACGGCAAGTCATCATGAATCAGTGAGTATGTGTGGACCATCTCCACCGCGCATGCAAAAGGCAACGCATTTTCCACATATCCTCCACAAGCCTCGCAAAATGCCAATGTCAAAATCGGTCTAACTCTCTTTCCACCTGCAGCTAAACTATATTCCATTGCATCAATTACAGATTTTTGTAAAATATCTTTACCAGGCAAATATTTGCCTAAATTGTCATTTATTAATGCCAGATAATCATCAATATTCCTCATCAGAAGCCTCCTCTGTGCCTTCTGCAGATAAATTTACTTTTGATAAGTTTGTAATTTTCTGCTCTGCTGAATCTAAAACATCGTTACAAAATTTAGCAACTTTAGTACCTTCTTCAAATAATTTTAAAGATTCCTCTAAAGATTCTGTACCATTTTCAAGTTTTGCCACGATTTCTTGTAGTTTTTTCAATTCCGTCTCAAATGATTTACCTTTTGCCATAAAAAGCACCTCCAGAAGTCACGTTTTTCACTATACAGTCAAATTTTCCATCAAAAACCGCCACACAAATTTTGTCGTTTTCAGCAACTTGCTCAACACAATTTATCACGCTATTTTCTTTGTCAAATGCCACACAATAGCCCGAACTCATCAATTTCAGTGGACTGAGTGCATCTAATTTCCCAACAGACAACAAAAATTTCTCTTTATTTTTGGAAATTACCTCACCAAATTTTAATTTCAGCGCATTCGCTAATGCTTCCACGGCTAGTCCTCTGTTGCTTACGAGCTTTTTCGGGCTCTTTAAAACTTCCCTCTCAAGTAAACTATCCAATATTTTTCTATAATCATTTAATCTGCACCGCATCAAAGAGTTTACATACGACGTTAAATATTCTAAATCAGAAATAAGTTTTTGCGCATCCGGCACAACCAGCTCAGCTGCCGCGGATGGTGTAGGCGCTCGAAGGTCCGCAACAAAATCACATATTGTAAAATCTGTCTCATGTCCGACTGCAGAAACTATCGGAATTTTTGAATCGGCAATCGCTCGAGCCAAATTCTCATCATTAAATGCCCACAAATCTTCGATAGAACCGCCTCCACGCGCCACAATCAAGACGTCACAAAGCGCATCCTCGTTAAATTCTTTTATCGCGCCTATAATTTGTTCTGCCGCGCCCTCACCCTGCACCAAAACCGGCTGAAAAACTATCTCAGCCAATGGAAACCTACGTTTCATTACATTCTGGATATCCCAAAATACAGCGCCCGTTTCTGACGTGATTACTCCGACTTTTTGTGGGTATTTAGGCAGTGATTTCTTAGTTTTAGTGTCAAATAAGCCTTCTTTTAAAAGCTTCTCTTTTAGCTGTTCAAATGCTAAATTCAACGCGCCAACGCCATCTGGCTGCATGTCTTCAACATAAACCTGATACACCCCGGAAGTTTCGTAAACCGTCACTCTGCCACGCACGATAACCTTCATTCCGTTCTGTGGCCGAAACTTCACACGGCGCGCAAAGCCGGCAAACATAATTGCCTTTACAACACTTTTATTATCTTTTAAAGAAAAATAAAAATGGCCAGATTGATAATGGTCAGTAAAATTTGAAATTTCTCCTGTCAAAAATATATTTTCGAGGTTTGCATCCGAATCGAGTATAGACTTGATGTAAAAATTCAGCTGCGAGACCGTAAGAACGTTCACATTCATCGCAATTCACCCACTTTTATTGCCGTAAGCACAGAAATTCCAACAGCGTTGTCCGATGAAAAAACAGGTTTGCCAAAAATCGCATCAAATCGCGACTGCAAGCGATTTTTTATTATCGAATTCGACATAACTCCACCCGCAAACACAACTGGAAGCTGCCCACAAATCACCAATAAATTCTCACACATTTTTTCAAGGGTTGCTCCTACATATTCAATACAAAATCTTGCAATTTTTTCATCATCTTGCTGTTCTAATTTCATTTTTGCACATAAATTTTCTATTCCAGATAAGCAACAATCACAACCTTTTAACGTAGGAGTAATCTTAAAATTATCGTTGCAATTTAGCGCTAATTTTTCCAAACTCGCACCTGCTGGAAATTCTTGTCCTAACATAATGCCAATTCTATCAATAAGCTGCCCTGCGTTTAAGTCCAAAGTTTTGGCAACAATCTGCGTTTTTATCACATTATTCGCAGCCGGCGTAACAAGCAACGCCTCGGTGGTGCCGCCGGAAACATGAAACGCCAAAAATTTTTGTGATAATAATTCAATTTTTTTGGCTGAATACAGCGCAGCAGCGATGTGTCCGGCCTGATGAGAAAATTCATAGCACGGAACATTCAAAAGTTGCGCAATCGTTTTGCCAAAAGACACTCCAACATTGAAGCACGGCATATATGACCCGATTTCATCGCGTGGCTTTGCGGAAACTCCAACCGCAATCGGCATTTGAAGTAAATTTTTTGTCGCCTGCGCAAAAACTTCCGGCAACTGATTTACATGATGAAAAAACGCGTCACTTTGGCGAAGTCCCTTTTCGCCGCTTTTTACAGGCAATAATTTTTTAGCGTGCTGCACGGCTCCGTCAGAAAAGCACACCGCGGCCGAAGTCGTATAATTGCTGGTGTCCAGGCCCAAAAAGCTATTCATTTTTTTGCTCCAAATCTCTGCTAAGTCCGCCCAACATGCCGTTTATAAACGAAGATTCTTTGTCCGCACCGTATTTTTTAGAAAGCTCCACCGCTTCGTTAATCGCGACGCTTGTTGGAATTTCATCTTGGTAAAGCATCTCATAAACTGCCAGTCTCAATATGGCAAGGGCTACTTTTGAGAGTCTCTCTTTGCCCCATTTTAAAGAAAACTTTGTAATTAACTCATCTATAGCCGGTATTTTTTCTTGAATTTCTATAAAATATTTCTCGATAAAGTCATTAAAATCTTCTGGTGAAAATTCCTCTGTCAAAAACTTAATCTCTTTAAGTTCATCTAAAGAATATCCGGTAAAAATATTCTCAAATAGCAATAAAAAAATTAATTCGCGCTGCTTGCGTCTGTTCAAAAAAATCCCTCCAAAAAATAAGAAAACCCTCTACTAAAAACAAGTAAAGGGCAAAAATCAAGCAAAATAATAATTTTTTTAAGGTTCAATTACTGTTTTTAAGCTCATGTTTAATTATATCACAAAACGAAAAACAATCAACCTCATTTTGCTTCGACTATCTTTATTTTGTCCGGAGAAATTCCTCCTTGGCCAGCAATAATATCTTTTATTGCAACGGCTAAATTTTCATTAAGAGCCTCGCCTCCGCCTACAACCACACTGCACTCGTCGTTTTGAATAAATGCCAAACAATCCGTTATACCTTTGGCTTTTATCAAGCTTTCAATATTAGCCTCTTGCTCTATATTTTTGGCAACTTCAGAAGCTTGTTTTATTGCCTCGGACTTCGCTTGTTCTGAAGATTTAGCATCCTCTAAAATTTCTTTTATCATGTCAGTAGCTTCGTCTCTGGCCTTTTGACGCGTAGTTTTTGCTTTTGAGAAATATTCAGAAGAATTTTGTGGTTCATCTTCTTTTTTATCCTCTTTTTTGTCCCCAGACTCTTCCGGTGTAGGTGTATTATTCACAAATTGAGCCTCCCCTAACTCTTTTGTCGACATTATAGAATTATCCGCAATCAAGTCCTGATTAGAAGAAAACTGCCAATTAAGATAAACTGCTGTACCCAATGCTAAAACTAATGCTGCCAAAATTACTTGTTTTTTTCTAAAACCCATAATATTTTTCCTCCTAGAATTTTAAAATTTTACTTTGTAACGTAAACTCTTTTTGATGTAATATTTAATGCAGTTTTTATCGCTTCTGTAACTCGTTGCTGCACTTCCGGAATATCTCCACCGTCGCAAACCACCACCACGCCCTTTACTGTCGGCTGAATTTGCGTTACCGACAATGCTCGTTCTGTTCCGTCGGCATCTTTGATGGTTATGTATTTTTTTTCACAATCGTCACTCTCCCTTTTTTTACTCAGTTGTCCGTCGGTTTTGTCTTCTGTGGCCTCTTTATTTTTCTTTTCTTCTGTCGCATAAACCGTTTCTTCAGAATTCTCCAGCGTCACTAAAACTTTGGTATTTCCTGCACCTTTTATGCTCGAAACCATTTCTCTCAGGCTGCTCTCTAGCTGAAACACATACTCTTTGGTACTGCTGTTTTGTGTGCTTGATTTCGTTTTTTTGGTTCCGCTTGTTTTTAAAAGTCCCGAAAAAAATATCAGTGCGATTCCTAAAATTCCAACAAAAATTATAATTTTTTTAAATTTGTCTTTGAGCAAAAACTCATGAATTTTTTTATCTTTATCATCTCTCAACATTAAAATTCTATTCACTCCCAACGACAACATCTATTTTTAACTCTAAATTCTTTTCCAGCTCATTTTTTACCGTATCTTTTTTGTTTTCATCACCCCTCGATAAAAAAACTTCTATCTTTTTAATTGATATGCAACTATCTTCGGTTGTATCCATAATTACGTTAATTTTTTCTGGTTTAACACCCTTCGCGGTCAAAATTTTCTCAACTGTCCGCTTCAATTTATTCTGTGCAGCAATTTTTATCTGGTCGTCTGTGGTACTTTTTAGTTTACCTTTGTCTTTTATAAAATTTTCGGGCTTTTTAGCGTCAAAATGGATATTTGCTAAAGTTTTTTTAAGTGGAATCAGCAACGAACACAGCATAAACACTCCTAAAACGACCTGAAAAATCTTTTCCATTTTCCCTTTTGGAAATAAAATTTCAATTATCGTGCATATAACAGAAACCAAGCATACCGTCACCGACCAAGATTTAACCGCACTCAACCGCCGCCACCACCTACATTTAAAACTACCACCGTCGAGATTATTAAAATCGTCATGATGCAAAGAATTACCGCCATCAACGTGCTGACGACTTTGCCGATATTTTTAAGCAGCGCAGACACATTGGACAATTCAAAAATATCTCCGGCAACCGCGCAAGTATTAACCGCCAAAACCCAAACCGCACATTCTACAACGGCCGGCAAAAACACAAATCCTACTGCGATAATAAAAAATGCACCTACTCCCGATTTTAAAATTTTTACGCAGCCCTGTACCGTCAAAAACGCGTCTCCGAGCGCACTGCCGACTATCGGGACAAAACTGCTGAGCACAAATTTCATAGTCTTGCTGTTTACGCTGTCCACAGTGGCGCCTATCAAGCTTTTTGTGGTCAGAAGTCCAGAAAATATCGTCATTGAAAATCCTAAAATCCACTTTATTACCTTTGAAAACAACTCACACAAACCAGAAAACTTAAATCGCGGCGATATTGCACATACAACGCTTACAGTTAAAAAAATATTTAAAAGCGGCACCAAAAATCCCGATGACAGCTGCGTTATAATGTCACCCAAAGCTACCATCATTGAGCTAAATGCCACCGACGAAATTGCTTGTCCCGACGCGACCATAATTCCTACCATAACCGGAATGTAGCACAATAAAAATGCCGTTGCGCCCTTTATTATTGCGGCCACATGCCCGATGAATTCAACAATTGGGGCAACAATTATCATGCAGATGCAAATCGTGCTGACTACGCCTAGAACCGCAGATAAAGATTTTTCTCCTATGGAAATTTTAAACGCAGTAAAAATTGCATTTAAAAGAATTACTGCCGAAATCATACTTACCGACTTTAACGGCCCTGGAAGCTTTTTTTTTGCTGTATCTAAAATATTTTCAATTACAGACTCTGGATTTATATCCATGATTTTATTGAAATCCGCTCCATTTACGCCAATATTGTCAAAAGATTTTTTTACTTCACTCGGCAGTTCATCAAAGAGCTCCTTGGCACCACTGCTGTCATATTGCTCTTGATAAACATTTTCATCGTATACCGCTTCTGCAGAAAATGCACTTTTACACGGCAAAAGCACGAAAAAAATTAACACAAAAAATATTTTTTTCACGTCAACCACCCAAAAGTCCAGAGACTATTTTTATAACTTGCTCAAAAAGTGGCAATGCCATAGTTATTATCAAAACTTTTCCCGCCAGCTCTATCTTGGAAGCAAGCGAGCTTTCTCCGGCATCGTTGCAAGAGTCTGATGCAAACTGAACTAAAAAACAGATTCCCAGCGTCTTAAAAAGAATTTTCGCATACTTTGAGGAAATTCCGCTGGTAGAAATCAGCTCGTTTATTTTCTGAATTGACGGCGTAAACTCTGATAAAATCATGCATAATATAAAAATTCCCGCGATAATACTTATAAAAATTGAGTACTCTGGATTGTATTTTTTTATCATCACCGAAAGCGTCGTTGCAAGCAGCGCTATCGCAATTAGTCCAGTCAAATTCATAAGCTATAACCCAAATATCGATTTTATCGTTCTGAAGAGTACCTCAATTTCTTTAACAACCATCATCAACACCACTATTAATCCGGCTAGCGTCGTCATCATTGCCTGTTCTTCGCGCCCAGAACGAATTAAAACTTGATTCAGTACCGCGACAATTATTCCGATTGCGGCTATTTTAAAAATTAAATCTATGTCCATTATTTTCGCATAAAAGCCCGTTATCAAGCCTTTTAATGCCTCCTCCATTTCTTACACTTAAATTTATATCAACGTCACTTTTATCAATCTATAAAAGAATTACCGCTATACATATTCCAAAAGAAGTACCTAACATGAAGTAAAGCTTACTTTTTTTTGTTTTTTCTTCTTTTGCAACGTCCAAAATGGAGCTTATTAGACTTTTATTAAGGTTACAAAGCGCTATTTGCCCGTCTATATCAGTTGACCCAAGCTCTTGCCCAAACTCACTGATAAGTTCTTTTTCTTGACTCAAAAGACCATAGGAATTCGGTATTTTATGTACTGAGTCTGTCCACGCTTTAGAAAAACTTGCTCTCGATTTTAAATTTTCTTTAATTTCCGTCAAAAAAAGCTTAAATTCACTTTCGTTCTTATATTCGTTTATAAATTCACTCAAAATTCGCTGTGAGTATCGTATTTCTGTTTCTATGTAGCTTACAAACTGCAAATATTGCTGCAAAAATCGCACTCGCACTGATAATTTACGCGATATCACAAATCCCATCGCTGTTGACGACACTATTAACAAGAGTGAACCGACTAGTTTTATCAAGATTTTCACCTACTTTATAAATCTGAGAAATTCTCCCTGGCGTGCTGCGTCCGGACATTACTGCCAAAACGTCAAAAGCCTCTGTGTTCAAAATATCAACGCAATGTTTTCTTCTAGAAAAGTCATCTATGCATCCGAAATGCACACTAACAACCAATTTTACTCCCGCATGAACTGCTTGTTTTATCGCTAAAATGTCTTTTTCTGTCCCGATTTCATCACATACAATAACGTCCGGTGACAAAGTTCTGATTGCCTGCGTTAGTCCTTCTGATTTTGGGTATCCATTTAAAACATCACAAAAACCTAAGTCATTCTGGGCCAAACCCGCATATGTTCCTGAAAATTCATTGCGCTCATCAATTACACTCACTTTTTTTCCGCTAATTGATAGTTTTCTTGCAAGTTCTCGCAAAACTGTAGTCTTGCCACTGGCCGGAACTCCCGCTAAAATTATTCCGTTAAATTTATAATCTATGTTGGTTAGCAACTCGTCTGCTGAATTTTTCATTTGTCGTGCAATTCTAATATTTAATGTGGAAATATCGCGCACATTTGTTATTTTGTCGTTCTCCAGCACTGCTGTACCACATATTCCCACTCTATGTCCACCTTTTAATGTCAAAAAGCCGTTTTTTATCTCGTTTGTATAACTATAAATCGAGTCTTTGCACATCAGTCTTAAACTGTCTTCTATCTCCTTTTGTGAGGCTATTTTTAGAGGCAAATTTAAGTTTCGAGTTAATTTGCCGTCTTTTCTTAAAAATAAATAATCGTTGGTACACATAAAAATTATCGGTTTTTCTGCGCGTATACAAATTTCTCTTACGTTTTTTTGAATTTCTTCCGGCACCTCTTTTAAAATCATGTACAACTCGCAACTTAGCGACTTTATTGCCTGCATATATTTTTCATCCATAGCTTTGTCCTCCTTCGTTTTAATAATATGGACAACGCTATGTGTTTAGAACTTAAATAATTACTTGTTTTGCTTTTAATTTGAATATGCCTCAAAAAGTAAAACCGGCACCTTAGTAGTGCCGGCCTTTAATTGTTTATGAATATTAAATTTTATTGATTATTCTTTATATAATTTACGAGTTCGCCCACTGTTCTGATATTTTCAATCTCTTCGTCGGGAACCTCTATTTCGAACTCGTCCTCTATCGACATCAAAATGTCAACCACGTCCAAAGAGTCAGCACCTAAATCTTCCGCTATATTCGTATTAGCTGTAATGCTATCTTCTTCTACCGAGAACTGTTCGCTCAAAATTTTCTTTACTTTTTCTAAAACCATAATCGTTTCTCCTTGTAATTTTTAAGAACACTCATTATTTTATGCTCTTTTTCTTAATTTGTTATTAAGATGGAAAAGCCTTGACAAAATATTTGTTATCAGCTATCCTCTAAAATATATTTCAGCTTATGAGCTGTCCTTTTCCAATATTATTAATAATTATTAGGTTTGTCAATAAGTAAATGCAAAGTTATTTCAAAATTTTTTATAAATGGGGGTATTTATTAATGAATCTGCAGTTTGGTCTTATTGGTCACCCTGTTTTTCACTCGATTTCTCCATTTATTCATGAACGTTTGTTCAAACTTTCAAAAATCTCCGCCGAATATCATCTTTTCGACATTTCTCCGAATAACCTTACAAACTCTGTAAATTTTTTAAAAAAACTCGATGGATATAACGTAACTATTCCCTATAAACAGAAAATAATTCCTTTTTTGAACAATTTATGCGACAAAGCTAAACTTTATAAATGCGTAAACACCGTGAAAAATGGCAGCTTTTCTTCTGGATTTAATACTGATGCAAATGGATTCTTGAGTGCCCTAGCTTTTGAAAAAATTTCTCTCAGCGGAAATGTTGTTATATTGGGTTGTGGCGGCGCCGCAAGAATTTTTTGTTTTGAATCAGTTCTCCGTAACTGTGATGTAACTCTTGCTGTAAGAAATCAAAGTATTTCACACGCTAAAATACTCGTCAACGATGTAAAAAGTGCAACTGGTAAAATTGTTAGCGTAACTTCTATCGATAATCTGCCTCAAAACATTGACCTTTTGATAAACGCCACTCCTGTTGGAATGTTCCCAAATGTCGCGCAAATACCAATGTCTGATGCCTACTTAAAAAACTGCACTGCTGTTTTCGATGCCATTTACAACCCTATTGAAACTTTGCTTATTAAAAAAGCCAGAAGCAACGGGGCTAAAGTTGCTTCTGGAATGTCTATGCTGGTTTTTCAGGCAGTCTTTGCTCACAAAATTTGGACTGACGCTACATTTTCTCACTCTGACATATTTCAATTAATCCTCGATTCAAAAGAAAATTTAAAAAAGTTTGGTTGATTTTTTATGTTCTTGAATAAAAATATAAATTTTAACATCGTTTTATGCGGTTTTATGGGCTGCGGAAAAACGTCTGTCGGTAAACAGCTTTCACTTCAAACTGGGCTGAATTTTATCGACACAGACTGCTATATAGAAAAAAAATGCGGACTTGCCGTCAGCGAAATATTTAAAACTTATGGCGAAATGTACTTCAGAAATCTTGAAAAAAATTGCATTAAAACTGTTTCTCATGCGCCTGATACCATAATCTCAACCGGCGGTGGTATGGTTTTGGACAAGGAAAACATTCTTTGTTTAAAGCAAAATGGCAAAATTTTTTATCTAGATGCATCTGTCGATATTATTACCTCTCGCTTGATTTCCGATTCTACTCGGCCTTTGATAAAAAACAAAAACTCTATAAAAAAATTATTCTTTGAGCGAAAAGAAAAATATCTTTCTTCCGCTGATTTCATAATTGATGCAAACCAAAACCTCGATGCGATTTGCCATGATATACTCAATAAAATAGAAAAAACCGTGCCTTAAAATTTACAAATTGCGCTCGGTTTTTCTACTTTTTATTTGCTTTACAAAATTTTGTAATATATAGCGGCATCACATTTGCAGGGGCCGTCGCAGTCAACACATCTATAATTTTTGTAGTCAACCCACATCATATGTACATTTTTATAAAATAAAAATCCATTTCTCTCTATAACATTTTTTGCTGGAATTGATCCATCTTTTCTTATCCACAGCGGTGACCAACTTGAGTAAAACCCCATTTCTTTCGCTTTTTCTAAGCTTTCTTTTACTAATTCTGTCGCTATACCTCCTTTTTCTGAATTTCTTTGCAATGCTAACGATTTCGCTACACAAATTCTTTCGTTGTTGCCTACAAAATTCTTTATTTCTTCTTGCGTCAGTTTAAATTCTTTTGCTAATCCTGAAATATTTGTTCCGTGCATCAAAAAAAAGCCTATTAATTTGTCCTCTTTCGTATCTATCGCTAATTTGCATATATTATTCTTGTTTTCTGCATATGTTCGTAATTTGTTTTCATTTGTATAACTTTTTCCAAATCTTTCATTGCCTAATTCAACCATTTCTTTTAAATACTGTGGCAAAAAATCGATAAACTTTATCTTAATTTCCTGTTTAATTTGCAATATCATCCCTCCTTTTGCCTAAAATATCGAGAAACCAATTCCATTTTGCAAATTTACTTAAACATTTTTGACTATGTTTATTACTTTTGTCTGGTTTAATATTGCATCTTCACTGCCGTGAAAAGTCTGGCCCCCAGCTATATTTAGCAAATCATCTTCCTTTAATTCATTTAAAGTTATCCCTTTTTTCTTACTTTGAGGTTTCAACTCTTTCTTTTTGTTAAAAAATGCCATTTAAATCACTCCTTATCATCAAATTATTGTTGTAATTATACTATATTATTCGGCATCAGTCAACACTTTTATCAATTATTATTAATTCCAATTTTTACGCTAAATATTGTCGTATCTAATAAAAAAATTCATTAAAAATT
>ENA-UONT01000216-UONT01000216.1-human-gut-metagenome-genome-assembly--contig:-CS20-NODE-216-length-81501-cov-15.459495_pt1 | contig 81501 bp, 96 predicted proteins | sample MGYA00242459_ERZ724006 | MGnify/ENA metagenome assembly ERZ724006
AAAGAACAGGGATCACACCGAGTGAGTACAGGAAAATTTCCAAGAATGATAATTTAAAAAACAACTTTATATGGTAAGGAATAAACTTTTATAATGAAATTTTTTGAACATTGCGCAGATATTGCTTTGGTTGGCATAATCATTGATTTTACAGAAGATACGGAAACATATATCATCGGCTCTCCTGCGGATATTAAGAACCTGTCTTCATAAGAAATGAGTGCGGATTTTCGAGCATAATTTTGTTGCAGAGTAGGCAAAAATCCGCAGGCGGGCTTTCGCCCGGCAAGGATTTTTAACGCAGTCTGCGGCAAAATTTGCCGAAAAGACGTGCGCATATGCTTGTGAAGACGGGTTCTAAGGCTTGGCATACAACGGCTGTCCCCGAAAAGTTCCGAAAGGACTTATGCGGCACAGCAACAAACTTGGCAATCTCGTCAAGGATATAAACCGCCTTATGAAAGTAAAGCGTGAACTGAACGAAATTATGGAACTGAGCAACAGACTGTGCAATGCAGACGCTTTATGTGACGGAAGCTGCAATTCCGTTCTTGAAGAGCTGTCGCAGTATTATGATATATCCGAATACGCCAATATCATTAAAAACTATATGATCTATTTTTTGTTCGTTAAATTCAAGCTCTGTCAGCGTGATTTTCATAAAAAAATCGGGTTGTCCGTAAAGGGCAACCACGATCGTGCGGAAAAATATATTGACTTGTTCAAAGCAGACATCGAGAAAATCTTTCGTCCGTTCATTAACGCAAGAGCTGAGGATATGTTCAGCGTTACAAAGGCTGTAAGATGTCAGACTGATATTTTTGACAGCAGTATTTACAAGATTCATACCGATAACGGAAATATGAAGTTGTTTGTGGCAAATGATTCGTTCATCACTTTGCTTGATACTTACGTTGATATTATGTCCGATGCAGGCAGACTTGTTACCAACTGCGAAAACTGCGGTCAGCTTATGATAACCAATCGCTCCAATGCTTCTCTGACCTGCGGACGTTCAACCTGCAAGAAAGAGCGTTTATACAAGGTTAATGATGATTACAAGAAGCGTGCTATGAAAGACCCGATAAAGGAAGCATATCTAAATTTTGACAACAAGTGCAGAAGCTACCGCAAGAAGCTCTCCGATTCTCCCGAACTGCTTGAAAAATACAACAGGGCTTTTGATGAGCATAGGGAAAAGATACGGGCTGTCAAGCGTGGACTGACTGTAAAAAGCAGCTCCGATGATATTGATCGCTATAACCGGATGTGTTTTGATGCTTGTCATGATTTACAGGATTTGGCTAAACAACTAAAAAAACACACTACATAAAAGTTTCTTTATATATTAAGAAACAAATACCATATGCAAAATAAAAATTTACATATAGTGTTTAACATGTAGAAGCATCAATGAACTTACAGGTATTTTCAAATTTGAAAGCACAAAATATTCTCCCAATATCTTCATAATATTCATTCTTGGGAACATAAAATTATGACTGATAAAATATTACACCACAGTATATTTATTAGTATTGTCCTCTCTTGACTACATTTTTAATTTAGGGTATAATGAAATAAATCCGAAAGATAAACAACATACAGCAACTATAATTTAAGGGAAAATATTTATGCGAACTGAAATAGAACTTAACAACGGATGGCGCTTTGCTAAGATATATAATCTGGGAATAAGCGAAAATGATGCAGTTACCCCCGAATTTGACGATTGCTCATGGGAAAAGATCTGCCTGCCTCACACTTTTAATGCAACTGATAGTGTAACAAGCAGCTATTATAAAGGACTGACCTGTTACCGCCGAGATTTGGAGCTTTCGACAAAATACAAGGGCAAGGCACTATACATTGAATTCGGGGGAGCCAACACTACTGCTAAAGTGTTTGTGAATGGTTTTTTTGCCGGAAAACACGATGGAGGCTATTCTGCTTTTCGCATAAACATAACGAATTATGTACACTATGACAGAAAAAACCAAATCGCAGTCCTTGTTGACAATTCACCCACAAATTACATTGCTCCAATTACTGAACAGGGCGATTTTACAAAAATGGGTGGATTGTACCGAGAAGTTAAATTAATTGCCGCCGAACCTGTTCACATTGCACTGGAGGACAGTGGTTCCTGCGGAGTCTACATCACACCACATAATATTACATCAGACAGTGCAGACATTGATGTACTGATAAAGCTTGATTCCGCCAACAACATAGAGGCAAAGGCCGTAATTTTTGCCCCGGACGGAAAGCCTGTTGCAGAGATGTGTGGACATACAGAAAGCGACAGGCTTACACTTTCGAAAAAAATATCTGCACCGCAGTTGTGGGATGGTGTAAACTCTCCCTGTCTGTATCGTGCCGAAGTCACCCTATTTTATGGGGACAAAGCAACAGATATGGTATCCGAAAATTTTGGTATAAGGACATATCATATTAACCCTGAGGATGGTTTTTTCCTTAACGGAAAGTCTTATCCTCTTCATGGTGTGAACTATCATCAAGACAGCTTTGAAAGCGGCTGGGCAATGACAAATATCCAACGTGAACGTGATTATGGAATTATTCGTGATATGGGTTGCAACGCTGTAAGAATGGCTCATTATCAGCATTGCAGTCAGGAATATTCACTGTGTGACGATTTCGGTATTTGTGTTTGGACAGAGATAGGGATTATAAACAAAATGTCTCCGGATGAAAGCGAACGTCACATTCTTGCAGACGGCTTTGCAGAAAATGCAAAACAGCAGCTTATTGAGCTTATCAGGCAGAATTACAATCATCCATCAATCATCTTATGGGGAATATCTAATGAACTTCACCAAATGTCTGATGAAATTTTTGCTTTATACCAAGAACTTTATGAGCTTGCCTGCACGGAGGACAACACAAGGCTGAAAACTTATGCAGACAATCAGTTCTATGGCAGATTTTTGCAGCTTCCCTCAGATGTCGTAGGATATAACCGTTATTTCGGTTGGTATAAGGAAGCAGGCGATGCAGAACATTTCGGAGAATGGCTTGACTTATACCATAATTCAAAGGAAAAACGTCCGATATGCATTTCTGAATACGGCGGTGGCGGAGCCCTAACACAGCACAAGGACAGCATAGACTGGTTAAACGATATTGACCCGAATGGAGCTCGTCATTATGAAAATTATCAGTCACAGCTTCACGAAATTGTTTGGCGGCAATTTTCTGCAAGAAAATATCTTTGGGCAGCATTTGTATGGTGTATGTTTGATTTTCCTTCCAGTGGTCGTGAAGAGGGTGATACGATAGGACAGAATGATAAGGGTCTATGCACGAGAGAACGCATACCCAAAGATGCGTATTTCTTTTACAGATCTGTATGGAGCAGTGAGAAAACCATCTACATTACTGAGCGCCGTCATAACGTAAGACCTTGCAATGTGCCATTTATAAAGATATATTCAAATGCACAAAGTGTTGAACTTATCGTGAACGACAGGTCACTTGGCATAATAAAACGCAGCGAATTGTCAAATAGCAATGATACTGTTTTTGTATGGAACAATGTTAATATAAATAAAAATGAGAAAAATACTATTACTGCAAAAGCGACATTTGATGATGACACGATAAAGTATGACAAAGTTTGTTGGTATGGCAAATAACAAAGCAAATGTAAAAAATCGATCATAACGAACATCTATATTGCAATAGAAAAAGCGTTACCTATTGAATTGAAAGGTAACGCTTTTTTTATGCTCTGTTTAGTCTGCTAAGCTTTTTTACAAAGAAAACGGAAATAATAAGCACAAGCGGAAATACACAGCCTGCAAACATACCCTTTTGCATATTATCTCCTGCATTTTGGGAAATATTGCCCACGACTGCAGGTCCGAGTGCACCGCCCATATCTCCTGCCATTGCCAGAAGTGCAAACATAGCCGTACCGCCTGAAGGTATCTTAGCCGAACAGATGCTTATCGTTCCGGGCCACATTATTCCTACTGAAAAACCGCACACTATGCAGCCGACAAGTCCCAGCAGAGGTATCTCCGACAAAGAGGCTGTAATATAGCAAGCGAGACAAAGAGCCCCCGAACCGATCATAAATTTCATAAGATCAATTTTTTCACCATATTTTCCGTACAATGACCGGCTTATACCCATTGTAACGGCGAACATACACGGGCCTGCGATATCTCCCATTGATTTGGAAAGACCCAGTGCAGATTCTGCAAACGCAGATGCCCATTGTGCCATTGAAAGCTCCGATGCACCTGCACATACCATAAGCAGAATGGAGAGCCAAAACAGCGGAACTTTAAGCAGACTGCCAATACTCATTCCCTTACCGTCCTCTGTCGGATGCTCGATCGGACATACAGCAAAATTGAACACATTACACAGTGGAATAACTGCCCAGATGCAGGAGAGCCATCTCCAGTTTTCTATCCCGAATAATGCAAAGAACAGGGTTGAAAGAAGTATAACTCCCACTGCACCCCAGCAGTAAAACGAGTGGAGCAGGCTCATCGCTGCCTCCTTATGCTCAAAAGGGCACGCCTCAACGATAGGGCTTACAAGCACTTCCGTAAGACCGCTGCCTATGGCATAAAGTACTGTACTGATTATTATTCCTGCAAACGGATCGGGTGTGACCTGCGGAAGAAAAGCAAGTCCGATAAGTCCGACCGCCGAAAGCAGCTGCGAACCAACAACACAATTTCTGTAGCCTATAGTATCTGCAAAACGTGCACACAAAATATCAACAATAAGCTGTGTAGTAAAAAACACAGATGAGATAAGCGCTATTTTTCCTAAAGAAATATTGTAATTATTATGAAAAGTAAGAAACAGCAGCGGTGCAAAATTTGCAGCTATTGCCTGTGTAACAAATCCCAAGTAACAGGCTATCAGCGTTTTTTTGTAATTCATATTTACGTTCCTTTCATTTTATTGAATAAGAACCTGTCTTCATAAGAAATGTGTGCGGATTTTCGAGCATAATTTTGTTGCAGAGTAGGCAAAAATCCGCAGGCGGGCTTTCGCCCGGCAAGGATTTTTAACGCAGTCTGCGGCAAAATTTGCCGAAAAGACGTGCGCATATGCTTGTGAAGACGGGTTCTAATAGCAGTATAAGGTAATTCTATTGTTTTCGCACAGACTTTTTACTTTATTGCAGTATTATAGGTCACCTCTAAAAACCACCGGCTAAAAGCCTTAGCACCTCATCTGCCTGCAGATTTTCCGCCATCTTGCACATAAATTTCTTGACATACGACATGTATGCAAATTCTTGCATTGCAATAATTGCGAAATTTCTATACAATCTGACAAAAAATCTGACTTCGCATCTGAGGCACTATGTTTTTTAGATGCGATCTATAGTTTATATATTATGTAAACAGCTTCTCCGCCGATATTTCGACGGAGAAAGTTCTGTCCCTTAATTAGGTGATATTTTTATATAATAACCAATCAATAAATCATCCAATTTTCTTAAATACAGGCATAACATCAAGAGGTGCGGGAACGGTGACGGTCTGACCGCCGCTGTAGATCTTCTTGTCGGAGATGCTCTCCCACTGACCCTTTGGCAGATATACACTGCGCTCTCTTGCGCCCGGCTCAAGCACGGGAGCAACAAGATAATCGCTGCCGAACATATACTGCTCGGGAAGCTCCCAGCACTTTTCATCGTCGGGGAACTCAAAGAACATTGTGCGGATAACGGGCGCACCTGTTCTTGCGGTCTCCTCCATAAGTCCTGCAATATAATCCTTCATGGAAAGACGTATATCCAGCCACTTCTTCATTATCTCATAGGCTTCCTCACCGTAGCTCCAAAGCTCGTTGGGGTGGCCTGTGTAAAGATATCCGCCGCCGAAATCACGGTCATCAAGCTTGGGGATATCCCAGTCGGGGCCACGGTTTCCGTGCATGCGCAGGATAGGGCAGAACACGCCGTACTGATACCAGCGTATGAGAAGCTCCCTGAAATCGGGGTCGTCCCAGTTGTCTGTCATAAATCCGCCGATGTCGGTGGTCCACCAGGGAATACCTGCAAGGCCCATGTTCTGACCTGCAATGACCTGATCCTTAAAGGACTCAAAGTTCGACTGAACATCGCCTGTCCAAACAAGTGTCCTGTACTTCTGGCTTCCTACCCATGCGGAACGGCAGAGGTTGACTGCCTCATGGTCGCCCTCGGCTTCCTGTCCGTTATAGAATGCCTCAACATACTTCTTGGGATATTCGCAGCCAACCTTTGAGCCACGTCCGGTATAGTAGCGGTAATTTTCAAAATCGTACTTGGTGCTGTCGGGCTCGGAGTTGTCCAGCCAGAAAAGGTCGATGCCCCAGTCACGGTAATTCTGCTTGCACTTGCTCCATACAAATTCCTGAGCTTCGGGATTGAAGAAGTCAACCGTGCCGCAGTCGCCCTCATAATCATAGGTCTGCACCGAACCCACATCGGTGGTGCTTATGAGCGCCTTCTGCTCCATTTCATAATAGTTCTCGCTGCGCTTATCCACAGACGGCCATACGGAGACCATGACCTTTGTTCCCATGGCATGAAGCTCATCGGTCATTGCCTTTACAGCGTCCCTGCTCCAGTATTTCTCGTCAAATCTCCAGTCGCCCTGATGCGGCCAGTGGAAAAAGTCGATAACGATAACGTCAAGCCTGATGCCCAGCTCCTTGTATTTTCTTGCGACCTCAAGCACCTCATCGGGAGTGCGGTAACGGAGCTTGCACTGCCAGAGTCCAAGATAATCCCTGCTCATAACAGGCGCTCTGCCCACGCATTCGGTGTAGTTAGTCACGATCTGAGCGGGAGTATCGTCGGCGGTTATCCAGTAATCCACCATATCGCTCTCGTCGGATATCCACTTGGTGATGTTGGTTCCGAAAGCTGCCTCGCCTGTTGAGGGATTGTTCCAGAGCATGCCGTAGCCCTTGCTTGATACCACAAAGGGAACGCTGACCTGGGAATTTCTCTGCTCAAGGGGAAGAACAGAGCCTTTAAGGTCAAGTATGGGCATCTGGTACTGACCCATACCGAACAGCTTTTCCTTGGGGTCGGACTCGAAGCGGACGGTTATCTTAAAGTCATCGGAAGCAAGTCCCTTGTATTCACGGGATCTTATCTTGTAGCAGATAGCCTCCTTGCGTACAGAGCCGTAATAATAGCTGTAATATTCCTGCAGGATAAGCTCATTGTCCTTGTAGAAGCAAATGATGCCCACGCCGTTTACAGTGGCTTTGATCTTTCCGTTCACTATCTCAGCCGTTTCGCTGCCCTCGTCAATGGTCACCTTTGCGCTGTGAGCCACGTTCTCGGTAAGAGCGTGAGCGTCCCGGGGGAGCTTTTTCAGAAGAGTGGTCCTCACACGAAGAGCATTATTGCCCCAGCCCTCAATGCGGATAGTTTCATTTCTCGACCGTGCAATAAGTGCGCCGTTTTCTTCAGTAAATCGTATCATTGCGGTACCTCCTATAAAATTCCTGTGTTGACTGTTCGCCTGATCTATAGTATAATTATAACATCAAGTGACATGAAATGATATAAATATATTGTCTGAAACTATGAAAATATCGTCAGGCGGTGAAAGAAATGTCTATAGTTGATTACAGTGTGCTGAAAAGCGGGGACAGCGGTCAGGATCCCCCATTCAAATCAGATGAATCGGGACTTCACGGAGATGCGGAGTTCCCCATAGCCGTATATCATGCCGATGTTACGGACAATTTTGTGAGCTGGCACTGGCATGAGGAGCTTGAATTCGGTTTTGCGGTGGAGGGCAGCGTGCTTATGGAATGCGGCAAAAGCAAGCACATACTGAACAAAGGCGATATTTATTTTATCAACAGCAACACTCTTCACGCCATGTTCAAAGCGGGGACGGGTCAAAAAAGCGTGTTCCGCTCTGTTGTGGTGCATGGTTCCATAGTGGGCGGAAAAGAGGACAGCATCTACCATCGGAAATATGTTGCGCCCATAACGGGCAACAGCGGACTGCGTGAGCTGATATTCACCCCCAAGGACGGCAGCTATTCAAAGATACTGGGGCTGCTCACAAACATCTGGAACACTGAAAATATCAGGGTGCCAAATCACGAGCTTATTGTCCGCAACGAGCTTTCCGAGCTTTTCCGGATACTTATCCATCTGTCGGAAAAGAATATGTCGGCGCACCCTGCCGCCAGCATTGCCCAGGAGACAAGGCTCCGTGACATACTGCTTTTTATCCACGACCATTACTCCGAAAAGATCACTCTTGATGACATGGCTGCCGCCGCATTCATCAGCAAAAGCGAGGTTCTCAGGTGCTTCAGGAACATAACGGGTCAGTCCCCGTTTGAGTATCTGAAAAATTACCGCCTGCGCAATGCGGCGTACATGATACAGAACACCTCCGACCCCATAAACACCATCTGCGGCCTTTGCGGCTTTGACGACCACAGCTATTTTTCCAAGGCTTTTAAAGAGGTTTACGGATGCAGCCCACGGGAGTTTAAGAAATAAGAACTTGTCTTCACAAGATAAATGTGGTAAAATAAAAGAACAATGAGATATACAAGTGATATGACGGAAAGTCAATGGGAAATAATAAAACCAATATTACAGGAAGCAAAATACAGGAGCTTGGAAGAAAAGCGAGAACAGATAAATGCGGTATTTTACTTGGTGAAAACAGGGTGTCAATGGAGGAACCTGCCAAAAGATTTTCCTAAGTGGAAGACCGTATATAGCTTCTATAGAAGAGCTTGTCTGAATGGAATATGGGATAAAATACAGAAAGCACCGGTCAAAAAAGTTCGTTTGGCAAAAGGTAGAAAAGAAGCTCCAAGCTATGCTTTGATTGATTCAAAAAGTGCTAAAACAGTATCATCAAATGAAAACCGAGGATATGACGGAGGGAAAAAACAAAAGGACGAAAGCGGCATATAGTAACAGATACAATGGGAAATCCGCTTTGTGTGTACGTCCATGCCGGCAACATTCACGATACAAGGGCGGAGTATATACTTTTGAAAAAGCTTTATATCGTTATCCCACACTTAGTGGCGTTCGTGCCGATCAAGGATACAGGGGTACTTTTAGAACCCGTCTTCACAAGCATATGCGCACGTCTTTTCGGCAAATTTTGCCGCAGACTGCGTTAAAAATCCTTGCCGGGCGAAAGCCCGCCTGCGGATTTTTGCCTACTCTGCAACAAAATTATGCTCGAAAATCCGCACACATTTCTTATGAAGACAGGTTCTTAAAAACACGTTTGAAATTTTTCACAATTTAAAAGTTGATATTTCTCCGCGAATAAAAAATGAATTTGAAATTCAGCCTGTTCGTTGGGTAGTTGAACGAACATTTGGCTGGATGACTTGGTCCGGGCGTTTGTCAAAGAACTATGAAATTAGGTCTTTTTACCAAGAAAATATTTGTATTATTTCCAATTTTCAAACCCTGTTGCGTCGATTTTAGCTTGTGAAGACAAGTTCTAAGAATCATTACTGTAGCTAAAAGCGGTCGGTATAAGGAAAAAGTGGTAAGGGCAATGTTTGGACAGAATCATCAAAAAACGACGTTTTTGACTAATCACCCAGATTTAAACGAAATATCAAGCTTATTGTTATGATAATTAACAAATACACGCTTGACAGGACTGTTTAAGCATTGTAATATAAATGTATAACATAAACCTCTGAAAGGGGTAGATAAAAATGAATGGAAAAAAGAATAAGCTTCGCAGCTTTCTGTTAAAATTCACCGCACTTTTTTTCGCAGCGGTTATGCTGACTTCTGCGGCAGGATTTACCGTTTCGGCTCAGAAATATTCGGCAGACGATTTCGTTCATGCCGAGGGAAGCAGGATAATCGGAACGGACGGAAAGGAACTCCACATTCAGGGAATGGCTCTCGGAAATTCTGTGTGGGGCAATCCATCCCTTCCCGATACATCGCATCATAATGAAAAAACATACAAAGAGCTTTCGGAAATGGGTTTTAACAGCGTAAGATTTTATATCAACTACGGCTTGTTTGAAGACGATAAAAAACCGTATAAATATAAGAAATCCGGTTTTGAATGGCTCGATAAAAACATAAAATGGGCCAAAAAATACGGTATGGGCATAATCATAAATATGCATTGTCCGCAGGGAGGCTATCAGTCAACGGGCGGCGGAATGGAGCTATGGACGGATAAAAACAATCAGGACAGGCTGACCGCACTTTGGCAAACGATTGCAAAGCGTTATGCGAATGAGCCGACTGTCTGGGGTTACGGACTTATAAACGAACCCGTTGTTCCTATGAAGGATACTATGGAACAAACATACGAACAGTATAATAAACTTATGCAGCGAATCACCTCGGCAATAAGAAAGGTTTCACCATATCAGGCAGTATTCGTTGAAGGTGTAGGCAGCGCAGTTAAGTCTGACGGAGAAAGAGAGTATGAATACTTTACTCCCGAACACTCTTTTGCAAGAATAAACGATAAAAACGTCATCTATGAGTTTCATAAATACGATGCTTTTTACTTCACGCACCAGAACACCGACTGGGCAGTTACGAAAGGACACACAATGACATACCCCACCGAGGAGATAGTCGTTGAGGATGTTGTAAACGGCTGGGTGAACTGCGAAGCCGCCTCGAAAAAATCGTCCAAAGGAAACGGCTGGTCTTATTTCCAAAGCAAAACTATTTCTTTATCGAACAAGGCAAATGTCGTGGCTGCAGTCGTGACCGCTTCAAACCTCGGAGAGGGAGGTACAGCATATTTCGACGATATCACGCTGACTGAGATATCCCCGAAAGGAAAGTGCAGAACGCTCTTTAAAGCCGATTTTTCCGGTGGGATCTTGAACAGCAGTCCGTGGAGCGAGGACGGCAGCGGCATTTCCGAATACTATGATGGTGACGGAAACAATGCTAAGGGCTGCTTGAAGATATCGGGAACCACCTCGGTGTATGTACAGAATTTCAAGCGGTTTGAGATGAAAAAGGGATATAAGTATATGATATCGGGATATATAAAATCCGACAGCAGCTCGCCCGAGATAAGAATGGATATGTCACTCAGCGAAAATATCCGCAGCTTTGACAAGGATTATCTTGAAGAAAGCTTTATGCCGTATGTAAAGTTCTCCGAAAAGCATAACGTTCCGATTTATCTCGGCGAATTCGGCGTTATTTCGGAAGGCTTTGAAAACGGCCGCAACGGTGTCGGTTGGGTAAGAGATATGATAAGTATATGCCGCAAATACAACATCGGATTTGATTATCATGTGTACAATGAATTGCCTTTCGGACTGTATGACGATTATCCAAATGGAAAAAACGAGGAGCTTGCAAAGCTTTTCGGAGAGGTGCTGAAATAACGCCCTGTAAAGATCCGTAAACAATTCAAACGAAAACGAGTTTAATTCTAATTTTAGTATAACGCAATATTTGCCGTTTATGCACATTTATAAAACGAAAATAGGGCTGTTGCAAGACATCCATAAATGATGTCCGTGCAACAGCCCCTTGATGTATGCGATTATAAATCCATTAACCAAGTCTGCCTTCATCCGCAAGGTATATCTCATCTGCGGCTTTGCCTTAAGAAGATTACCAAATGCGTCATAAGCGTAGGTATCAGTAACCTTACCATTCTCATTAGCAAGTCCAACAACAGAACCATGTCCGTCATAAAGATATACAGACACATTGCCGTCACGTTCCTGCGAAATAAGGTCAGCTCCGATGGTATAGTATGCCTGCACCGAACCCTCAGAACCAATCTCTGCAAGGACATTTGTCAAAGAAGAGTTGTCATTGATATACTTTACATACTCAGTAACCCCATCACTTCTGTGTGTTGTTTTAGAAGTTCTGTTGCCTGAATAATCGTAAGTATAAGTTTCCTCAGTAACAAGTACGCCGTTCTGAACAGTTGCCTTTACAAGCTTGTTTTCAGAGTTGTACTCATAGAGTGCAGACTGTGCAGAGCCAATCACACGAATGAGATTTCCATTTAAATCGTACTCGTATGTAGAGCGTATCTGAAAACTCAAAAGAGTTGTATTATTTAGACAAAAGCCAAATGGAAGCGACGTGTACGAAAGCAAGAAACGATGAAGCAAGCTTATCATAACGAGTAGCAACTCTGCGAAAAGCTTTGATTTTATTGAAAAAGCACTCGACCAGATGACGTTCCTTATACAGCCAATAATCACAATACCACGGGTCAGAATTGTTTTCCCTTGGCGGAATGGTGTATTTTGCATTTCGCTCGGTAATGTAAGTTCTGATTTTTTCAGTACCATAGGCTTTATCACCAAGAATATTACTGCCTGATATATTAATTCCCGATAAAACATCTACTGCCGCCTTGGAATCGTGAACCTGACCACCTGTAAGCATAAAGCAAACAGGATTGCCCAATCCATCTACAACAGCGTGGATCTTGGTTGTTTTACCTCCTCGGCTTACACCGATAAACTGGTTGTTTTCAGCGTTTACTGCCCCTTTTTTGCACCCGCACTTTGTGGGTGTGCTTTAATTGAGGTGCTGTCTATGCTGAGATTTTCAAAATCTGCATCTTCGTTCAGAGTCTCAAAAATACGAAGAAGTGTACCGTCATCTCTCCATTTGCAAAAACGACTGTATACTGTTTTGTATGAACCATAGCGTTCAGGAATATCTGCCCACGCAGCTCCGCTGCGTGCAAGCCATAGAATTGCATTCATCATCATTCTGTTATCCTTGGGCGGCCTTCCCGTTTTTGCTCTGGGAAACATTTCCTTGATCTGTTCCCACTGTTCATCACTTAATTCATATCGTTTTGCGCCCATTTGCTCTTCTCCTTTGGCTTTTTCTTTTATTATACCATTTGAGGGCTTTTTGTGCAACTTTTTCTTTTCAGATACGCTCTAGTCTCACTGTCAGAAACAAGCTGATTCAGCGCATTGTAAACATACTCAGTAGCAGAACCATTTTCGGTTTTCAAGATGCGGTTGCTTACATTATCATAAGTCCATTATGGCTCGATTTTATAAACCCTGATAGGTTCACTGTAACCATTGTCAAAAACATATATGCGTTCACATGACGGACACTTAATAACATCATATTGCGGCATTGGAATATCAAGAGAATCAATCATTCCCATATTTATTATCCTATCCCACTCAAAATCCGTATATACACGTAATTGAACATTATTTGGGCATTGAACTGTGCTTATTATTTCCCCACATCTGCATTTTATTCTAGACATAATAACTCCTTTCTTATTACCCGATGACTATTTCTTCGCTGATCTATACATCAGCAACCAAAGGCGCATTATCCAAGCTGCTGAATGTCATAATTTGCACAAAGCTTTATGTATGTCTGGTATCCTTATAAGTTTTATTGTATCAAAAGAATTGTGTTTGCAGGCAATTCAAGCAATGAATTTGTATTTATACTCCATATCCCTGCATATTTTACATTAAAGTTATTACAATTAAATTCATTTATGTCGTCGCTGTCGTCAATAGATGTTATGCCAATATGCTCGATTTTCAAAAATAAAAATATATAGAAAATTATAAATTCTATTTTAAGTGCTTCCTGCTCGTTATGATAGCTTTTTGCTAGTGCGCCATATGTAATACTCGGATCATCACCATACAAATCAAATATTTCTTTAAAATTATCTGAACTAAAGCCCATCTGAGATATACCACCATTTGCATGAAACTCATCAAAAGCATATGCTTGGTAATCATCTAATTCATTTGGCAAATAAATATTATTTATTTTTTCTATATTTATCTTTGGATCAAAATTGTTTAATGAATATACCCCGTCAGTATTTGCATTTTTCTTTAAGAAAAAAAAATTTTTATAACTCATAGTAACTCTCCCACATATTATTGGTAATTGTACTACAATCCTGCCATCAATATCAGCAACCTTATCCCCATTTACACAGAAAACTGCTTTCCAGTATCAAGTTAATTATAACAATACGTATTCAAAGCAATATCGTTTTCTTTCATAATCAAACGTGGTATTTATTTTTATCGTATTGTTCCTAAACATTTCCTGTAAACACATTATTATCGCAGCCTGCAAACCTTCTTCCTGATAATCACATGGATTATATCTGATATTCGTCAAGGCTATTATTATTGCATCATCTTTGCCCACATCACAATTATCAATTATCTCTTTATACATCATTTTTATGCCTGATTTAATATAATTGCATTCCCTGTCATTAAGCATCTCAGGCATTTGGCAAAAGATACACCCTTGTATATGATGAAACTGTTCCAAAGGAACATTGGTTATACTAACAATGTCTAAAGAGCCCTTTATATCTATTGCAATGCCCCATGTTGATTTGATTACCCTGTATGAATATTCGATTTGAAATGCCATAACATTCTCCTTTTTATAATATCAAATTATTTAAAATTAAGCAATTCATATATTAGATAACTAAAATAATGCTCTACTCCATAATTTGTTCCACGCTGTAAATGATCATATCCATGATTAGGAGTATCACCATATAATCTGCTATATCTCATCATAAATATGTCAATTTGATCCTGCGGTAAAGCATCAATATTTAGAGATTTTAAATTATCTAAATTAACTGAGAATTCAACAATTCGCGCACTCGGATCTCTTTTTATTATACTTTGCAAATATTTCTCTGCTTCAGCCCTAGTTTCCCATGCATACACTCCTTCTCCTATCGCTGCTCTACTATCTTCTGTTGGCCAAGGAGTTCCGCCATTTAAAAGTCTGAATTCATCAGCCTCACTTTGAACCGTATAAAATGATGTTGAACTTGATGATTCAGTTGCACCGTAATTAGAAGCAGAACACAATCCTGCCGCTAGTGCTAACAACGAAATCATACCTAAACATAAAAATGCAACTGCTGTAAAATAATTATGATTTTTTAATTCTACTATTCCCTGACACAAACTAATAAATGTACCAACTATACCAGATGCTATTGACAAAACTTTAAATACACTTGCCAATGCAGGATATACTATTGGAATAGCCATAGCATAAAAGGAAACTATTCCAAATAAAGCTCCTATGCAAACGCCAGCCAAAAAGCCTTCTATAATAGCATTTCCGAAGTCCCAAATATTAAAATCATTTATGCTTACTAATCCGTCTAAATATGCCGCAGCATTTATTGTAGCCATACAAATGCCACTAATTGCAGCAGACACACATACCATTTCACCAAGAGAAGTATATCCACTTGGATCAGAATACATCACAGGATTAGCATTAGCATAAAGATACTTATGCAAACTTATAGGGTCAGAAATTGAACCCGCATAACTATCCTGCGAAATAAATCTACCCGTAGATGTATCCATATAACGAGCACGTAGATAATACAACCCCGTAGTCTCGTCAAACTGCTCGCCGCAATAGCGATAGCAATTCTTTGTAGAGCCTGTTGATTTCAGCAAGTTACCAAATGCGTCATAGGAATAGGTATCGGTTACAACACCACTCTCATTTGCCAAACCAACAACTGAACCGTGCCCGTCATAAACATAGTAAGACTTCTTGCCGTCACGCTCCTGAGAAATAAGCTCATCGCCACGGGTGTAGAAACACTTCTCGGTGCCGTCATAGCTAATTTCCGCAAGAACATATGTCAGTTCGCCGTTTATGTCAAGCAGATACTTTGTGTACTCGCCCTCGGAACTCTTTGCAATACGGTTGCCTGCATAATCGTACTTGTATTCTTCAACAGAAACATTGTTTCCACTCTGAACAGTTGCACGGACAAGGCGGTTTTCTGCATTGTAAACATAGAGAGCAGACTTTGAAGGAGATATTATTCTTACGGTGTTGCCGTTAAGGTCATACTCGTATACAATGTCATTCTCGCTCACAAGCTGGTTGAGTGCATTATAAGTGTAAACAGTTTCTTCGCCGTTTACAGTTTTCAAGATGCGGTTGCTTACGTTGTCATAAGCATAGGTATAGACAGTTACCTTTTCACCCTCGGTAATGGTTTCACTTGTAAGGCGGTACAAGGAATCATAGGTGTATTCAACAGAACGGTTAAGTTCAGTTACACCAAGGCGTTCGCCGGCTGTTCCAAGTCGGTAAATATATTGTACTACAACATTATCGTCAATGTCAACAGTTTCCTGCTTAACAAGACGATTTAAAAGGTCATAATCATAAGTTGTAGTAAAACCATTCGCATAATGAACCGCAATTCTGTTGCCGTTAGCGTCATGCTCGTAAACAGTAGCATAACCATTTCTGTTAACCACTCTCGTAAGCCTGTCAAGCAGGTCGTACTCATAAGAGGTCGAGCCGAAAGGAGTTGTTACCTTTGTAACTCTGCAAGCGTTATCATAGCTGTAAGCCACATAATTTCCATCGGGATTAATCAATACAAGAATAATATATGTAAACTACGCTTGTTCATAATTATTCTTGTATATGAAATCAATCAACCAATCTTTTGCTCTACCGCATGCACAAAGATAATCTTCATGGTTAAAAGCCAATAAATATGTATACTCCATATCTGTAACATAAAATTCTATATTTTGATATGTTGCATCATACATATTAACCAAGGAATACCCAGACTCAAAAATATAAACGCACTTATTTCCACAATGGTTTACAACAAAATAGCACTCACTATTACTTATAAATTCTGAAATCCAACACCAGGCTTCTGAATTACATACAGAAACTTCATCTACCAGATCTTCCCAAATCCAACTATTTTCTTGTATATAATTATTGGGATGTTTTGTAAACTTATTTATTATATTAAGCCACACATCTTCTTCATCCTCATTTGATATTCTTTTAGCTTGACATTTAGAAGATCGGATAAATCCTTCAATTTCATTAATAATTATATCCATATATTCCTCCGCAAAAGCTTATCTACCAAATGGAACATCATCTAATAAAATATGAATCACTGTTTTATTTCCTTTCTTTCCAAATTTCACACCTACATGAGGTACATCGGGACCATTTGTAATATGACCAAAATCAATACTAATTTCTATGTCATTTAAGTGCCATTCAACAGGTACTGACTTTCCATATTGATTTTTCGACCATTTAGAAACAGGTAAATCTGAAATATCTATTCCAGCCTTTTCAGCTGCGATTTTTAATGCATCTTTATAATTCTTACCAGACCCTCTTAAATCTATATCTTTGCCTTCCTTAAATTCATATCCAGTAACAGAACCTAACGAATCATCACTATTTAAGCATCCTGCATTATGCACCAAAACCCCATACTCACCAACAAAGTAAGTATGGAAATCCTCGACTTCAAGGTTATAAACGGTAATTGGCTCAGCAAGCTTTTCAAGTTCAAGGTCAGTAACTTCAACCTCATCACCAGTAGCTACAGATGCTAGTGCAAATTTAATCAATCATATTCAACTATGTTATTTCCATAAAGCACGCCTTCCCTTTCATACATAGTAATTGTAATTAATTTAAGCAATTCATTTTTTTTTATTTTTATAACTTCTACATCAGTTGGTCTTGGTAATTCCCTTACTTTTTTTTTATGTAAAGTCAATTCCAGAACTTCTTTTGCCATTAATATGGCTTCTCTTACTGAATATGCACAAGTAAATGCTTCTGGCACATCTGGAAAATAAACATTAATACCATCACTTTCAAACTCAAAAATCGCATAATATTTAATCACTAAACTGTGTTCCATTATAATAACCCCGCTGATTTAAGAATAGAACGTAATGTACCTATTGCCAATTCTTTTGATCCATGATTTGGCACAGGAAAAGTTGAACCAGTAATTGGATTTTTAAAAATCACATGACTACCTTTTTGACGCACTTCTTCGAAACCGAGTTTTTTCAAAAGTTTTTTAACATCTTTATATTTTTTTGGAGATGATAAAAATTCATCTGAATTAAAATCAATATCACCATAATTATGCACCAGCACCCCATACTCACCAACAAAGTAAGTATGGAAATCCTCGACTTCAAGGTTATAAACGGTAATTGGCTCAGCAAGCTTTTCGAGTTCAATGTCAGTTACTTCAACTTCATCGCCGTCAGCAGTGTAGAGGATATCACCAACGTCAAGATCACCAGCAGCTACCCAACCCTTTTCCTCAACATAGAACGGGTGATTTGTGGTAGTGTCGATAGTTTCACCGTCGGAAGTAGAAACGTGCAGGATTTCATCTGTTTCCTTGACCCAAACGTTGAGAACCTCTTTAAGTTCTGTTTCGCCCGTTTCGGAATTGTATGCCCAGACCTCATCGCCAACCTGAACATCTTCAATGCATACAAGTCCGTCAGAAGTATATACTTCTGTATCACCGCTGAAGCAAGTCGGATTGAACATTGAGAAGATAATGCTTACAATATTAGCTACCTGAGCCAATCCCATTTCAGTATTTCCTTCGGCAAATGCTATGACTGCTACAACGCCGACCACTACTGCAGCAATACCCATTAAAACATAACCTATTGGTCCAAGTTTTGTGAGCATACAAGAGAAATTGGTAACAAGACTTGTTAAAAATCCCGTTGCAATATGCATTGCAAGTTTTGGTCCTTCAAGCCCCATTCCAATACCCTCTGCAACTGATGATGCAGTGTCCTTAACAACGTCAAATATTCCACCTACCATATCCAGTAACGCTTTTGGATTTGGCATAGCTATTTTGTTAATTATACCCTGTATTCCTGTTGTAACCTGAAACTCCATTACGTTTTTATATCCGCTTGGGTCACTGTTTGAAACAGGGTTTGCATTAGCATACAAATATTTATGCAATGAAACAGGATCATCAATCGAACCCTCATAGCTGTCCATAGTAATGAACCTACCCACGGACGGATTCATATATCTCGCACGGAGATAGTAAAGTCCTGTTACGGGGTCAAACTGCTCGCCTGCAAAGAGGAAGTCGTTTTTCGTGCTGCCAACGCTGCTTATAAGGTTGCCGAATGCGTCATAGACGTACTTGTCCGTAACCTTGCCGCTTTCGTCAGCAAGCGCACGTACAGAGCCGTGTCCGTCATAAACATAGTACGACTTCTTTCCGTCACGTTCTTGAGAAATAAGCTCATCGCCACGTGTGTAGAAACACTTCTCCGTACCATCATAGTTCATCTCAGCAAGGACATAGGTAAGCTCGCCGTTTACATCAAGCAGATACTTTGTGTACTCGCCCTCGGAACTCTTTGCAATACGGTTTCCTGCATAATCGTACTTGTATTCTTCAACAGAAACATTGTTTCCACTCTGAACAGTTGCACGGACAAGGCGGTTTTCTGCATTGTAAACATAAAGTGCAGATTTTGAGGGAGATGTCATTCTTACGGTGTTGCCGTTAAGGTCATACTCGTATACAATGTCATTCTCGATCACAAGCTGGTTAAGTGCATTATAAGTGTAAACAGTTTCTTCCCCGTTTACGTTTTTCAAGATACGGTTGCTTACGTTGTCATAAGCATAGGTATAGACAGTTACTTTCTCGCCCTCAGTGATTTTCTCACTCGTAAGGCGGTACAGAGAATCATAGCTATACTCAACAGTGCGGTCAAGCTCGGTCACAGACTTGCGCTCGCCTGCAGCACCGAGAGTATAAACATATTGTACTACAACATTATCCCTGTTGTCAACAGTTTTTTCACAAACAAGTCTGTTGAGCAGGTCATATTCATATGTGGTAGTAAACCCATTTGCATAATGTACAGCGGTACGGTTTCCGTTAGCGTCATACTCATAAACAGTTGCATAACCATTTCTGTCAACAACTCTTGTAAGCCTGTCAAGCAGGTCGTATTCATAGGAAGTTGAACCGAAAGGTGTTGTGACCTTTGTAAGCCTGCAAGCGTTGTCATAAGAATAGCTTACATAATTTCCGTCGGGATAATCCACACGGGTCAGACCGTCCATATTATCATAAGTAAATGAGGTAACACCCGAATTATCGGTAACTGTGGAAATTTTTCCGTCAGCCGTGTAGGCAAAGCTTACCGTGCCGTCGGGTGTTGTTTTACTTGAAACCCTGTCAAGGCTGTCGTATGTATAGCTTGTCAAGCTGCCTGCATAATCGGTTGAGGTCAGAACATTTCCGCTCTTGTCATAGGTGGTGTATGCGGAATTTCCGAGAGCGTTTGTGGTCTTTACAACTCGTCCGAAATCATCATATGCGTATACGGTAACATTGCCGTTTCCGTCGGTAACAGAGGTCATATTGCTCACTTCGTCATATGCGTAGCTTGTGGAAATGCCTTGCGCATTGGTCACACGGATAAGCCTGTCAGCGCCGTCATAAACATAATATGTGTTGTAGCCGTGCTGGTCGCTCTGACGTGTAACACGTCCTCTTGAATCATAAACAGAGGACACACTTGTGCCGTTGGGATATGTGGTCTTAATGCGGTTGCCGTTGTCATCATAGCTGTATGTGTATGTTCTGCCCATGGGGTCGGTCATGCTTTCAAGCTGCGATTTTGCATTGTAGAAGAATGTTGTGCGGTTGCCGAGAGCGTCAATGATAGCGGTATTTCTGCCGATCTTGTCATATTCATAGTATGTCACTCCGCCGCTTGCACTTGTTTCGGAAATGAGATTGTAGTTTGCGTCATAGGTGTATGTCGCCCTTGCGCCGTTGGGGTATGTCTTGGCATCTTTCAATAATAATACATCAATCAGGTAGCACTGCCTTGTATTGAGCTTTTCCCACAAGCTGAGAAATTATTTCAATATGTTCCCTTGTTTTACCTTTCTGGATATTGCTAACCTTTTCCGCTCCGCCCAATCCGAGCAGGGGAACGTAGCAGAAGCATTCGTCATGCTCTACTCCGCCCAATGTTTCAACTGCTTCTTTAAACTTATCAAGTTCAAATGTTGTTTTAACAGTATAAATGTCACCCAAATCTCTGATGAAAGCCTTTAACTCCGCAGCAATCAGATAATAAAATCCATACCTATATTTTATTATATCAATATATTTTCCGTTGAAAATAGTAATAACATCGCCAAATGCTGTTGTTATTATAGGTATTGATTTTTGTCTGTACATACATGTTTCGTCAACTAAATTTGTATAATCATCCGGATTGATAAATCTAAGATAGCCATCAAGCATTTCCCCGTAACCATATTTTTCCCATATTTCTATAAGCTCGCTTGGTACATGAGATTTATATTTTCTTATAGTATCCTTATTAACTTCAAGATTTACAGATTTGATTTCAATCATTTTTCATTCCTCCAATTTATTTTGTTGTATACGATAGCTTTACATTTAAATACGTTGTTGCTTTTTCCTCATCAGTCATCCACCTTGCCATTTCTTCAATTTGTTTATCCACTTCATCTATTCTATATTGCCATTGCGATCCGATTGAAGAATTAATTCTGCTATCTCCCATTCCACCTACATTTTGAGGTTTGCCTCCAGCAATCATATCAGGATTATGCAAAGCTGCTTCAGATTCTAACCATTTTTTAGCAATATTCTCAGCTTCTTTCTTCGATTTTCCTAAATTGCATAATTCATTAACTTTATCAAAATATGCCATATCTCTTGCCTGCTGTTGATATACTTTACTTTCTGCAGCTCGCCCCTCGTTAATATATTTCTGACGATTCTTTAAATATTCTTCAACAGTCAATTGATTCATTCCATTCTCCTGATCAGCCAACTGTCTTGCAAACTCACCCTCATCATATTGGGGTTTATAATTAAACTCTATTTCAATCTGATTTAGGCGTTTATTGCTTTCAATGCTTATTACATTTCCGCCATTCTCATACTCTCTCAATAATTGATTGATTCCATCTTCGCTGTTTTCAGTAATAAGTCTTACAGCATAATCCTTATCATCAGATGCATTCAAAGCCCTGACAACATCATCACTGCAATTAGCCATAGTGCTGGCAAATGCAGCAGGATCATCTGATTTTAATGCAGCTTCAACCAAATCATCACTGTAAAGCGGAAATTTGGAATCACCCAGCAAATCTGAAACGGCATCTTCAGAATACCCCTTGGAAATCCAGTTATCATAGGCATCCTTAACAACAAGCGGACTCTTTTCAAAAAGCTCTTTATTTACCTTACTAAGGAATTTCTGCCCGATCTTTGTTTCGGATAAAAACTTGGCAACAGGCTGAACTACAGGAGTAATCGCCATAGCAAATATATAGGCAATCCCATTGAACTTGGCAAGCTCGTACAAGGCTTTAGTAGCTTCTTCATTTCCTAACAAAGCCTTGACGTATAAATTTGCAGCTTCATAATATTGACATATTACACTGCAAAATACACCAAACAATACGGCAGTGCCAATAATCCCTACTGCCCATGATAACGGCGTTGCAAAAGATAATGCAGTCAAAAGTCCAACAATGCCCATTAAACTGCCGCCTATATCAGCACAGGTCAAGACTGTCATAAAGGAAAAATTAATTTTAGCGTCTGTAGTTGTATATCCGCCATTCAGTCCGTTTGACAATCTGAAAATAATTTCGTTGTTGTCAAGGTCCTGAACAATAAAGCCTGTTCCGGTCCAATCGTTGATCGATATATTTCGGGTTGGAACAATTACAGTTTTTCCGCTGTTTACATATGAACGTATTTCGGAAATATCCGAAGCATTTAGAACAAGCGTTGATATCTCATCTGCATTTTCAGAACATATTATTTTGAAGTCAATTCCATTCTGAGCCGCAATGATGAATACCTTTGCTGTGGAAACGCTGTCTATGCCTATAAACTGTTCCAATACCAAATGTTCAAAGTATGAAGAAACATATCCTGCACCAAAGTAATAGCTTTTTTCGGACGTTTCATTGCCGTCAAGACTAACAGCCGCACAGTTGTTGCCTATAATATCAACACTATAGCCGCCCTGATCAAGCTCCCTGACTGCTCCGAGATTTTCGATAAATGTCGGCGTATAACTAAACACACCAACACTAATATACCTCTCGGCATAAATATTCTGAGCATTTGCAAGTATTTTTGACTCAATATCAAGCTGGGCAAAATACGCCTTGCCTATCAAATTCAGCAAATTGCCAATATACTTATCCTCAAAAACATTCTCCGTATTGACAAGTGCCCGTTCATTCTCAGCCACAGGCATTCTGTCAAATGCTGTCAGAATGTCCTGTGCTGAGACGATCTGCGTATCGGTCACGATCGCATGGGAAGAGCCTGCAAGGATTTCCTTTGAATAGTAATATCTCTGTCCGGATGTTGAAACAGAAATATTCATAACGAGCCTTGTCCCTCTTGAGGAAGAACAGCTTTTCCAACGTTTTGCAGGATTATTGTCAATGTAAAGAACAGGAGTTGAGCCATAATACAGATCCGATTCAAATCCTATAGTAACAGAGCTTGATGCCAATTCAGAAGCGTAAATTTTGTATGCTTCCCCTCCGAATTCAACAGTCATATAATCTCTTGCAATATATCTTGAATCGCATATATCATTAGTCTGCTCCATTATTGTATCACAAATATACGGCAATGACAAGGGTAATTCCGAAATTTCTCTTTTGATAATAGTCTTTTGCGCAATTATCATCTGATCATGATTATTCTCGTATGGATTCATCAGCCAATATATATCAGATGATTCTTTGATATCAGATATATCAATTTTATTCATTGATTCATTAACATAATCATTGAACAAATGCAGTTTTTCATAGTATTTGAAGCTGATGTCAAGCTCATATTTTTGTCCGTCTATTTCAGCAGACACCCATGTGTGGTCAATATATATCTTATTACCACTTACTGTGCCAGACCTTCCTGCAATGCCAAGAACCTTTAATGCTGTTTCCAGATCATCTGTGCAGGTAAGCTTCATAACCTGTCGGCTGTCAAGGCATATTGTTCCTGTTACATATTCCGCCTCATATCCCATATATCTTAAGCAGGCAATTAGTAAGCTTGCACAGTCAACATCATTTCCGCCATTCTGTTCAAAAGTGCCTATTGCGCCCTTTCGTGAGCCTGTGTAAAACTCACAATTAACATTATTGTACAGATATTCATAAACAGCTGTAGGTGAAGTTAACTGTTCAATCATGTCAATCATTTCTGCTGTCAGCTTCACTTCTGTTTCTGCTGTCTGTTCGGGAATTACACGAACAACCGGAGACGGCTGATATTTATTTACATAATCACAATCCTCATCATATTCATTTTCATCATCGTCTTCTATATCGGCTCCGCTTTCGGAAATTGTAACTTTAATTCTCTTTGTAATATTGCTGCCGGCTTCATCAACTGCAGAAACAGCGATATCATATGTTCCAAACTGTTCGGGAGTATAGTTTGCCTTTGAATCTACGACTGCAACGCTTTCGTTATTAACTGTGCAGGATATTGTCTTTTCACCAACACCGCCCTTTGCGGTAATGTTGATATCAAAAGGCTCTCCCACCTTGATTTTTGATGTATCGATCTCCGCATTGAGAGTAAGCTCATCTGCAGGTTCGCTGCCCTTGGGATTGATGGTAATTTCATACTCTGCACTTGAAACAGCGCCCGCAGTATTCCACGCAATTCCAACAATGGTGTGTTTGCCGGCTGTTATTTTCTTTACTGTATAAGAGTTATTTTCATCAAGCTCTGCCTGCAAGCCATCATATTCAAGAGCCATTCCCGCAATGCCTGTCTCATCGGTGGCAGTGACAGTCACAATAACATCATCGCCCTCCGCATAGCTGTCCTTATCAAAAATAAGGTCAACGATCGGCTTGCCTGAATTTACGACCTCTATGGTCGCAGAAGCTGATATGTTTTTACCTGAGCTTGTCACTGCATTAGCTTCAAACGTATATGTTCCCTCTTCTGCAGTATCAAGAATGTATTTTCCGTCAGAAGCTGTTACAGGCATACCGTTCAGAGTATATCCGATATCCTTTATCTTATCTTCGTGCGTTGCATTGACGGTAAAATACGCCTCTTCACCAACATTTACCTTATCGGAAGACGCTGTGATATCAATAACAGGTTCATCTGCATAATACAATGAATCGGGACTGGGATCAAACTCCACGCCATGCAGCTTATGACTTGCTCTGCTGCTGCCTGTCGCAGATGTAATTCCGAAATACACATACTCCTGACCTGCAAGGAGTTCATTCAGATCAATATTATAAGAGATCATTGCCTGCTGCGGTCTATTGACATTTCCGTTTTCATCATACTGAGCAGCCGCTACGTAGAGCATTTTGTTAACACCGTCATACTCTATCCAGACATCATGGACCGCTCCGTTATTATTCAGCTCTTCGTAATCATAAATCGCATAATGCTTGTCGCAATTTCCGTTGAGCATTACTCCGATATGATTTCCGTTAGGCTCGTTGTTTCTGTAATCGTCAAACTCCACTGCCAGACTGGGTGATATATTGCCATAGCCTATGCCCTTGCCGATAGTGCCTGCCAAAGTATCATCTGTCTGAATCACAAACGCCAGTCCGTCTGCCAGAGAAGTTGTGTAGTCTATTGAAAATGTAAATCTTGCCGAAAAGCTGAAATTGTCCTCAAGGCGCTTGCTTATCCTATAATAGCTGAAACCGCTCTTGTTATATTCGTTGGGGACCAGCTCTATCATTGCAGGCCCAAATGTTGTATCCTTTCCAAGGCTCCATTCATTTTCAACAAATTCGTGCTTATATCCGTATTTGCTTTCGCCCTGAGACAAAACCGAGTATTCGGTAGGGGTTTCAATATCAGTATCACCTATGAGATCAAGATCATCTTCGCTGCCCTTGATATTAAAAATGCTTCCGCTGAAATTGACATTATCTGCCCAGATACGTCCGTTTACCGTTGTTTCGTTTGCATTGAAAGACACCTTTCCCTTGGGCGCATACATAATGCCGTTTATATTGATATTTGTTCCGTTGATGTAGCTTGCCACGCAAAACGCAAAAAATTGTCAGGCAAAACGCAAAAAATCCCCTTTAAAATGACTTTTGGGTACATTTTAAAGGGGATTTTTCTATCAATGTAAAACTTATATTTGTTAATGGAAAATTACTGCCAGTTTACTTTATACACATTAGCTCGGAGATATCGCATTCTAAAGCTGAGCATATTTTATCAATATTATCAAGCTTAATAAAAGTGCAGTTATTATTATAGATATCACATATCGTAGAGGGTCTTATTCCCGTAATGTGAGCAAGCTCTGACTGTGTCATACCACGGTCAGCCAGGAGCTTGGAAAGATTAAGCTTAACCATTTGAAGCACCTCCGCTACTTTTGTTATAGTACAAATAACAGTATCCGTTATTTATGCTCTAAAAAAAATATCAGAAGTTTGTGATCAGCAGTTCCTTAAATGTTCCTGAGCTTAAATTGTTCTGACGTTCCAACGAACATATCTTGAAATCAGAATAGAGATCTCTGACAAAGTCATCATCGTTATATGAGAGTATAAAGCGCCCTTTTAAACCGCTTAAAACGGATTTTAAACGGTAATGGTCATCTTCATTAAATACTGCCGTGTACAGCTTTTCTGTTGTATGATATGGCGGATCACAATAAAACAGCGCATCGCTCCTGTCATATTGACGTATCAGATCCTCGAAGTCTTTATTTTCAATAACTACTCCATTAAGCCGCTGAGAAACTTCGGAAAATCTGTCCGACGATAATTTTTTCTTGATGCACCCGAAACTTGTCATCTTAGCTCCATAGCTGATTTTGATGCAAATATAAAACATAGCCGCACGCTGTATATCTGTGTAATCTCCATTGCTCTCAAGCTTTCTGCGACAATCGTTGAACACCTCACGGGAATTTAAATAGTACTGTATTTCCTTTGAAAGCTCATCGGGGTGATACTTAATGCAGCGGAACAGACGCACAAGATCGCTGTTTGCATCGTTATACACTTCCAATGCTGCGTGGTGATCCGATGCAAAAAGAATTGAACCGCCTCCGCCGAACACTTCAATGTACCGTCCTACATTATCAGGAAAAATGTCGGTAATAGTCTTGGACAGGGCGCTTTTGCCGCCTATCCACGGAATAAATGATCTCATTATAAGTCCTCCTAAACACAAACGGCGCACCATCAGGCACGCCGTTTTCACTTCGTTTTAAATTAAAATATTATGTATCAGAAACGGTTAAGACCTGTGCGTTTGATCAGTGCAGGAAAGTCCTTGAAACAATAATCAAGGTCAACGTCACCCGACACACCGCTTACCTTGCCCTTCCACGAGTGCTGCCAAATGCCTACATCTGCCGATGATACGCATTTGGGGAAAATGTTTTCTACCCTTGCGGACCACACGGTGTATCTTTTGAGCATATCAGATGTGAGTTTGTCCCTGAAGAACGTATCATAACTGTAAATGCCTGCCCAAGCGCCTGCATCTTCCAGCCTGTCGCAGAATGCTTTGACCATGGCTGTGCATACAGACCTTGAAATCCTTCCCTGCTCTTCGAAATCGCCGTAAACAGGCAGTTCAAATGACTTTCCTTTAAGTATCTTCAGCATAAACTCCGCTTCGGCAGAAGCTTCCGCTGCTGTTTTGGCGTAGCTGTAATGATATGCGCCAACATAAAGTCCTGCAGCCTTTGCCCCGGAGTAATATTCCTCAAATCTTCGGTCAATCTGGCGGGGATTTTCCACGCCAAAACCCGTGCGGATAATAACGCCGTCAATGCCTGCACAGCGCACACGGTTAAAATCGACTTTGCCATTCCACTTAGACAGATCAATGAGCCTGTAAACCGCATTACTCATAGCTTGCTTTTCTCCTTTCGATTATCTCAGCGGAATGTTCCTGCTGTATAGCACGAGCCTGTTCCACAGGGATATCACATTCCTCGGCAACACGTTCTGCAGAAAAGCCATATGCAAAGGCTTTTACAGCTTCCTTGATTTCAAACTCATTCATCGTCATTATCCTCATCCTCTCTGTTTTTATCAACGGCTGCAGCGTCCACAAAGCCCTCTGCAATGGTATATGCCACAGCTGAAGATACTGCCGTAATAAGCGCTGTGATGCGTTCCGACTGCTGACTGTCAACATTGAAAAGCACCATAACAGAAACGATAACGCCTGTGATTGCCGCCCACCATTTGCGGCTTGTAAGTTTTGACTTCCAGTTCATAAATATATTCCTCCTTTAGATCTTAAAATCTCAGTACATCAGTGTTATAATTCGCCATGACCTCAGCAGCAGTCAGCGCCCTGCTGTACGCTGCCAAACGATAGAAATTATATGTGCCTACCGAAAAATTGGTATCGCCTGCGCCTAAACAGCCCAGATAGGTATTTTTGATCGATTTCTTGTAATCGGACAATGTTTTTGTTCCGACCAGTGCGCCGTTCACATAGAAATTAAACGCCTGTCCGTCATAGGTTATAGCCAAACCATACGGCGTGTTCTGGGTAAACGCTGTAGCGATATTCAGGTAACTTGTCGATGATTCAGACCGTATAGATGCGTTTAACTCCCCATTCTCAGTGTAAATGCCAAAACCAGCCTTGTCAAAATTGCTGATAATATCATTTTCACCTGTGGTTCCGCCCGTTATTTCAACGAACAGTTCTACAGTAAAACGATCATAGTCAATCAGGTCGGGTATCTTCATCGCCGTTGCGATACCAGCCTGTTTGATGTAGTGGTTAGATGCTATCAGCCCAGAGCCTGCTGTGTCTGTGTATCGACCCATAGTCTGACTGTTCACCATATCAACCCATGTGTTGCCGTTTGTGGCATGTTTAGGCGGGAAGTTATAGATGCCATCATAAAACATCTTTGCTCCGGGGGTATATCCCAGTGATGTGGGGGTTATATCAACAGTTTCACCACCCCCTTTCTGTGCCACCTTAAAACGGTTGCCACCGTCATACTGCCCCATAATAGTAACAGTCCCGCTGCCGTTGAGGTACAGTGTGCCGTCGCCGAAAATATCACCGCAATTTGCAATGACTACGCTGCCGTCTTTTGGCACCGCAACAACGCCGTCAGCACCTGCTGTGCAATTCGCATTTACTGTGGAAATGTACACAGGTGCGCTGCTATCGTTTCTTACCGCAAAATATGGATATCTGCGGTCAAATGTTACGGTTGTCACGCCGCTAAGCGTAACGGTTGCTTCTCTTGTACTGATAGACATATAAATCAAATCCTCCTTTAGGTCGCTTGCGTACGCAGGTATTCCGCATAAATATCGTTGATAATCAGATCCATTTGATTAGTCAGATCATTGCCCTTAAATCGTGTGTAATAGCAATCAGACGCTGTCAAATTACAGCCGATATATGTTGTCCCCGTGCCAGTATAATCACCCGTAATTTCGCCGTTCACGTTATATGTTATTTGGCGATAATTATATGGATATTGCAGTGTGCAATTATATCCCATTGGCTGTAGGTTTTTATTTGCTACAATCTTACTTGCGTCTTCCCATTCATACGTATAAATACCAGATGTATATACTTTGTTCTCACTACTGTCCCACGATTTATAGATTACTTTAGACTGCGCCGTATTTATATAATTTAAATACAGTAATGTAGTTCCACGATAAATACCGCAACAAAAATCTTTCTGTTGAACATCTTGACTAACAAATGGCGGTGAGTCTTCACCTGGTGAATAACCTGCGCCCTGATAATATCGATATCTATTGTAATATGTGCCATCCGGCATAATACACAGTTTTGCGGAATAGTCTCCGAAAAACGATATTGTAGTAATTGGTGTCTGCTGCTCAAATAAATCGCACATATCCAGCTTGTTGACCTTGCCACCTCCTCCATTCATCAGCCCCAGCAGAAACCACATCATATCATCCATCGTCATTCACCTCGTCTCTCATGAGATTGATGTTTCCATCTGCATCTTCGCTGTAGGAATATTTCAGCTTTTTGCCGCCATAATCGGCAATGAGAGCTATGCCATCGGTTGTGGCAGTGCGCTTGCAGGTAGGAAGGATAGTGTCAATGATCGCACCCTCGAATGTGGCAACGCCGCTTTCATCCATTTCAAAGCCGTAATTTACGGTCTTGTTGTTTACCTCATCTTTGACAACCAGTGCAGCGCCTTTTTCGGTGATAACGGTGTTGCCCATCAGCGCACCGATGCGCACACGCATTGCGATCTCACGCTCTGTGCGGTTATGATATGCCAGCTCGTCCTCATCTGCGTCATTGCGACCAACGGAAGCATATATGCCAGTTGATGTGAGCGATACCGTGCAGTTGTTTACATACAGATTTTGTTTTGTGCCAAAGGTTATAAGCGATGAGGGTGACGGTATTATCGCAAGCTGACCTATGGACGCAAGCATCTTATTGCAGCTCCACGATTTATAGGTATAGTCCTTGAGCCTGTTATACAGCGCACCCGCAAGAGCTGCGGAAGCAAATGGCGTTTCGATCTCAACAGTACCGTAAGCAGTTTCGGAAGCTCCGGCTGTGTAGCGTTCGCTGCCGCTTGTAAGTATAAACTTGCGGAATGTTTTTGTGCCGCCGATATAAACATCGGAATACTTTTCCGCCGTAAATACCGCTCCCATACCGCTGTCAACGGGAATAAGAGTAAGAGTGCCACGCACATCGGCAGTGCCTGTGTCATTTTGCAGAAGCCATACACCGCAGCAGGCACGGGACAGGTCATCAAGTATATTGCGGCAGGTCTTACCGCTGATATTGTCCTTTTTAGCCTTGGTGATAACTGTTCCGATAATGCCTGTGCTGTCGGAGTAGCCGTTGTATCCGCATATCGCCATGATCTTGTCCATAACATCAGATATGGAAGCATATCCGCTGATGTCGTACAGATCATCGGGCATAGCAATGTCACGATCTGTGGCATATGACCTGTCATAGCAGGTGAAATTGAGCTTTGCGTTGCTGTATGAGCGGGAAGATACGTAAAACCGTGGTATATCCATACCATTTGAGCAGGTAAGTATGACCTGTGCACCTGTGGGGAAAAGTTCGGACGTATCATCATAATCGCAGGCAGGTACAGAAAAGGACAGCTGCGGAGTGATAACGCCCGAAATCCCGTAGCCGTCCACATCGTATTTTATCTGTACGTCAGCAAAGTGAGGCACATCTATACCTCCGATAGTCAGGGTATAGCTAAAGACTGTCGCCCGAGTTTATTACCCCGAGCGACTGCACAGTTACATCAAAATGCCATTTCTGCCCCTTATCATACGGCTCTGCACGGTATGATGTTTTTGAAAATGATGTTGTTATATCGGTGGGAGCGGATACCGTACAGGACACGGAGCTGCCGCCCAGAGCAGCAGATATAAGCGCAGCCGTATCGGACGGCACACGCCGCAGGGAGAAGCTTACCGACACCTTATCGCCCTTGTAGTCATTTACACTGTCACCGTTTATACAGGTAAAAGCATCGTTGCCGTACTGCGGTTCGAGCTGTATATTGTAGGTTTCCAGCCACGGCAGTACATTTATATTTCCAATTCTGAAAATCATCAGCCTGTTCTCCTTTCCTTAGTTTTGCGGCTGTGTTCTGTGGAACGTGATACCGTTTCGCTGTCGATCTGCACGGTAATATTGTTTGTGGTGTCAATGGTGATATTGTCATTTTTACTGCTGCCGGAGGTCTTTGTTCCGGCGTTTTTGGCAGATGTATCGGACGCAAGATTTTCTGCCGATGATGTCTGTGAAACGGATATTTCGCTTCGGTGCTTTTTCAGCTCCTCGTCAAATCCGTTCATGAGCTGCCTGCCAAGCTCCTGACCTTCGGCGTGTGCATCTATTCCGCCAAGGGCAATGGAAAAGCTCTTATTAAGGTCCATATCATCAACAGCGGACTCAAACACCTCTGCAAAGCTGTCGGTAAATGTGGTCATTCTTTCGGTCAGGTCATCTGAATTGCCTATGCCTTCCATAATACCGCTGAGCATTGCTCTTCCTGCGGTCTGAGCCGCAGCAGGCAGGCTGGTAAGGGCAGTGTTAACACATTCCATAAGCACGGAATTGAGCTTTTCGGCTTCCCCTTTATACATATCCTTGGAAAGCTCATCGGCAAGATCGTCACGCTTTTTATAGTAGTTGTTTATCTTGGCAAATTCCTTGTCGGAAAGCCCTGAAAGATACTTGCCGAACTGTGCGCCGTCCTCGAAATCAAGGCTTGTAAGCTCCTCGATAAGTCCCTGAGATGCACCATTGGCTTTAAGCTTCATCACATAGCTGTGATATTTTTCCATCTCTTTCATTTGCTTGTCGATGTTTGCGATAGTATAGGTTTTGACCTTTTGACCGTTCTTTTCGGTTTCGTCAACAGAGAAGATATCACCCACGGACAGCAGCTTGTTTTTGTAACCCGAAATGTTGGATTTAAGGTCACTCATTGCCTTGCTGTATTCGGAGATAATGCTTGACAAGCAGCTTTTGGTAGCCGAAAGCTGCTTTTTCAGACCGTCCTTGGTATCCTTCAGGTTTTTCTCCATGCCCTCCCGGATCTTTTTATTTATCTCGGACGTGGTTTTGGCTGTCTCTTTCAGCTTTTCTTCCTCAAGCTTCTTGCTTGCTTCCGCAAAGTCCTTTTCGCAGCCGTATATCTCTTCATAAAATTTCCAGTGATCCTTGTAGGTCTCGGAACCGTATTTGTCAAGAAGTGCCTTTTTCTTTTCGTACAGCTCTTGTTCGGTGGCTATGCTTCCCGTATTATACTGGTGGTCAAGCTTTTCAAAACCGCTTTCCAGCTTTTGGGTATTTGCGTCGAGCTGTTTAAGCATTTCCTCATTGGACGATTTAATGGTATCTGCATATTGCTGACCTGCAAGACGATGATTATCAACATAGCTATTGGTCGATTCTTCTTCAACAGAATTAAGCTCATTATATGTATCTGAATAAAGCTGATGGTATTCATCAATAATTGCCTGATTAGTATTACGCTGCTGAACAAGAGCATCGTAGGAAATTCCATACAAACGCTGTGCAATGCTATCCAATGATGATACATCATCAACACTTAGACCTTCTGACGCATACAGATCTGCATTGCGCTGTTCTTTTTCATATTGAGCCTGAATTTCATCAAGCTGCTTGTTAATATCATAGTTTTGAGAGGCGGCTTCCTCATACTGTTTGTATTTCGCATTGAGGACAGCTTGTGATTCCATATTTTGACAAACACGTTCAATGCTGTCGGCAAGGCTATTGTATGCACCTGTCTGTTCATTGATAATCTCGGTGCCGTCGGGCAGAATTTCCTGCAGTTCTTCCGCAAGTGACTTAAATTCAGCCATTTCACCTTTAGTAAGATTACTGTAACGCTGGCGCAGCTCTTCGTAGCGGCTGGCTTTTTCCTTTATTACCGCTATTTCCGCATTGGACTTGTCTATATTTTCCTGTCCGTCCTGCACAACCTTATCCATAGCCTCAGTGTACTCATTCGTCTCATCGACAAGAGCGGCTGTTGCAGCCTTTGCTTTGTTAACATGACTGATGTAAAGTCCTATACCTGTAACGACAGCAGCAAGTGCAGCTGCAACAAGATATATAGGGTTAATAGAGCATATAGCATTAAATGCAGCTGTTGATGCAGTAGCAACGGTTATTTGCTTATTATAAAGAGCAACTGCAATTTCCGTGATGCTCAGACCACCACCTAAAGCAGTTGCAGATACGGCTGCAGCACCAAATTGTCCAGTTAAAAGAGCAAGCTGCAAATTTGCTGTTTGAACTGATGCGATAAAGCTAACAATAAACGGACCGACTTTAATTGCTGCGACAGCAGTTCCTATACCTGCAATAATCGAAAGTATGGAACCACCATGTTCAATGATAGCCGCCATGCTGTTTATGATCGCAGGCAGTATATCATTTGCTGCAAGCTCGCCAACAGCTGTAACAAGCCGTCCTGCGCTGTTGGATATTTTGTCAAACTGTTCCGAAAGACCGCCGTCCTTTACCTCAACGGTAAGAGCCGATATATCCTCCGTAACGGTCTGCACCGCACTGCGCATAGGCTTCTCGAATTTGTCAAAAGCGGCAATGCCCAGACCTTCAAGGGCAGACGACATAATGGTCAGATCACCTGTAAGGTTATCGTCCATAGTCTTTGCCATCTGCTCTGCGGCTCCGCTGCAATTTTCTATGTAACCTCTTAATTCCTCAAAACGTTCCGCCGATGTACCCAGCAGAGCATTGACCGCTTTAAGGTCAACCTTGTTGAATATTTCACTCAGAGCCTGAGTTTTTTCCTGATCGGTAAGCGGTGCCAGAGCTGCGTTAAAGTCCGAGAAAACAGCGGACAGATCACGCATTTTGCCCTGACTGTCAAATGCCGAAACATTAAGGCGCTCCATAGCAGCCGCTGCCGTATCTGTGGGAGCGGAAAGGGAGAGAATGATATTTCTGAGAGCCGTTCCGCCTTCTGCGCCCTTGATGCCGTTATCGGCGATCAAGCCCAGCATTGTATCAAGCTCCTCAACGCCGCCCGACAATGATTTTGCAGTACCTCCGACTGTAAGTATAGCCTCACCCAGCTGGGCAACGTTTGTATTGGATTTCTGTGAGGTCTTTGCGAGCTTGTCCGAGAAGCCTTCAAGCTCGCTCATGGACAGCCCCAGAGCGGACATGGAATCGGTTATAAGGTCAGACGCATAGGCAAGGTCAATTCCGCCTGCCGCTGCTGTGTTAAGTACGGTCGGCAGAGCCTCAACGGACTGCTGTGCATCATAGCCTGCAAGGGCAAGGTAATTAAGCGCATCGCCTGCCTGTGTTGCCGAGAATTTTGTGGCTGCACCCATTTCCTCGGCTGAGGCAGTCAGTATCTGATAATCATCTGACATACGGGTAATTCCCATAGTCGCCGCAACCTGCGACATGGACGCTGTGAACGAGCTGCCGACATTTACGGCAGCAGAAGCAGCAACCGTGAATGCAGCTGTAATTACCGCAGCTGATTTTGCTGCCAGAGAACCGAGACTTTTAAGCCCCTTGTCAAACCCGCTGCTGTCTATGCCCGTGTCAAAAACGAGCTTGCCGTCTGCTGCCATAACATCACTCCTTCCCATAATTTAATATAACAGTTGTCTTGCTTTTTCAATTCTCAGTCTTTCCGTTCTGGATACGGGCAGCTCATAAAGCTCCTGCATTTTGTGATAATGATTTTTCACAGTCTCCGACATATCACCCGTTTCCGCTGTGCGATATCCGACTATCTCAGTAAATTTACAGTCATGCAGGGAGCGGAACAGCCCCCTGAACGTCCACCAGTGCAGATAATCAACTGTAATAAGGTCAATGCCGTACTGTTCGATAAACGCCGCATGGATATACGGGAAGTCCGCATCAAATTTGTACGGCAGGCGTGATTCGAGAAAATAGTCATTATCAGTATCATCATTTTCCCCGGGCGGATCACCGCAGTGGTAGAACCACCGCAGAAAATCCGCTGTTTTACGTGTAAGAGGTATATGCTGCTCAGGCGGGAAAATAATGTCCGCTGCCAGACTGTACCGCAGACTGTCATCAACATCACCGTCAGTCATAAGCAGCTCATACCTCATCCACTCACGGAAATCGGAATGAAAATCATACTCCCTGCCGTAAAGCACGACAGAAGTCGGAAGGGAGCTTACTTCTTTGGGTTAGATGACACCCTTATCTCATTTCTGGGCTTGGGGGCATATTTGGCAATAACAGCCTCAGTCTCCTTATTGCTGATGTCATTGAGCACAAACCAGAGGGCAGACATTTCATCAATATTGATGCTGTCAAGCTTTGCCTTGGGGAATATCTCTTCCGCAGCCTCTTCACCAATGAACAGCGCAATGCCCTCTCTCAGCGCCGCTGCCTGCTGTGCTGCATTGCCCTCTGCGATCTGCTTGTTGATACTGTTCACTCCGTCAACAAGGGGCGCTGTCTTGGGTGGGATATCAAATACCTTTCCGTAGGCTTCAAGCTTGGTGTCTTCGGGACGTGTATATTCAAACTTCATAGTTATTTTCCTTTCTCATATAAAGCTGCCGGAGCATTTCTGCCCCGGCGTGAAATTATTTATCAGGCAGCTTCGCTGTCGGGGGTAAATGTCTTGGTCGTGAGATCAAACTTGCCCTTAACTCCGTCACCCTGACCATTAAGGTTGCCGGACATGGACATCTTCTTTTCACCGTCAATGCTTGATACCTGTACAGACAGATTTTCTCTGTATGCCGTGCATTCTTTGCTGCTGTCCGTCTCTTCAAAGGCATCAACGGTCAGGATATCAACAATGCAGTCGGAGCCTGTCTTGCGCCCCTTTGCAATGTCGTATATCTTCTTGATAGCTTCATTTGTGTGCATAAGGTCACATTCAAACGCATAGTTGGGTTCATACGACGTGGTATCTGTGGTGGCACTGTCATCACAGATATACTGCACGGATTCGGTCTGGGCATTGGGGTTCTCCGAAAATTTCTTCCAGCCCTTTCCCAGACGCACCCATGTAGGCGATGCTGACGTGCCTGTGTTCATATAAACGTGTACCTGCGATCTTTTGGCGATAGCATCAGCCATAGATCATTCCTCCTTTTCATATTTCAAAATAATCTGAATTGTGTATATGCCCCGCTTGCCTGACGGGTCAAGCTCCATGAGCATTGCATTTTCCGCAGTAATTTCAAGGGCAGTGCAGCTGTACGGCATCTCGGGCAGCTCGCCTGCATCAGTCTGGGTATCAAACCAACGCTGCAAGCGTTCCAGAAATGCACTGTTTTTCAGTCTGTCTGCGTCCAGCACGGCGAATTTGCGTATGTTTATCTGACAGATATACTGACGTATCTGAGTGCCGTCAACATATTCGTCCACAAGATTATCAGTATCTGGGAAAATGCCGTAGTTATCGTTATCCGCATCTGTCCAGTCGATGTGACGGTGTTTGCTGTCAAATTCGGACATAAGGGGCACAGATGCAATATAATTCCTTATGCCTTCGATTATGCTGCTGACCATATCATCTCCTCCTTGCCCTTGCTCCCGCAAGCTTTGCAGCACCGTTAAGGATATCTGATTTATGCGCCGCTTTCATTCGCTCGAACCATAACCGTCCACGCAGTCCTCCACGGGACATTCCGCCCCTGCCCATGCCAGCGTTACCGTAATACTGCGGCTTGGCATATACGGTATTGTAGCGCACATATCCGCTGCCGTAAACAGTTCCGATAGCACGCTTAAGGAGACCGCTGAGAAACGGCACATACTTATCGCAGTATGATACCACCTTGCTGTCGATGTACTTCTGCACCTTGCCGCCTCTTTCAACACCCCTTTTGCGGAGGAGCTCCTCGGCGGGGTCCATCTGAATAATGACACCCATTACTTAGCACCTGCCTTTATGTGCTGCATATCTCTGCTGCCGTATCGGTTAACGGCAACAGACGTTATTCGCAGCGCCGCACCGCAGATAACAGCAGGGTCAACAGTTTCATCGACACCGCCCATCACAACAAAATCCCCGATGCGTACATCTGTATCGACATCGGGAAAATATATTGCAGCGCTGTCTGCATTTTCAGCTCCGTATTTTTTGACTTCCTGCGCATATACGTCCTGCCACATTACCGCAGGAACGTATAAATAAACAGGATCCTCGCCGTCCGCAAGGCGTATCACGGTACAGTCGGTATTGGTCGTCATATCCATTTCACCGCCTTGAGCACATCGGGGATATACAGTTCTGCGATATCATGCAGCCGCTCATCGGCGGACTTGACATCTCCCGAAGCATAGCTTACGGAATACTCACCCACTTTTTCCGATGTTTTTGAATATGCCGCTCCCGTTTCGGTGCGGTAATATTCGTCCGCAATCGCACAGGAGCAGGTCATGAGCCGCCGTGCAAGAGAGCTTCCCTCAGCAGGCAGACCATTTTTCTCGAACAGGAAATCCGTCCGGTTATCAATATACGCCCCCGCTTTTTCAGCGTAGGGCGTATAATCATTTTCACTGAGCTTGCCGTGATAAACCTTGCTGTAATAGCTGTAATCGGCGTACATATTACTCATCCTTTCTGCCGGGCGGCTTCTTGGGCTTACGTACCTTTTCGGCAGGTGATGTCCTGACAGGCTTTGTTCTTCCGACAGTTTTCATGTTTCCACCTCCGTCATCCGGCATAATGCAGATAAATTCCGCTGCGCTTGTTTTCAAACACATCGGCAAGACCATAGGCACGGAAGAAGAACAGCCAGCTGTCGCTTGACTGGTTTTCCTCGGGTGTGATGACCTTGTTCACGGTGTGCTTGGGGTACTGGATCACGGCAGACTTTTCGATCACCATGAAATTGATAGGCTTGCCCTCTTCGGATACCTTTCTGTAATACTTGCCTGCTTCCCACGATGCAGTAGATGCAACAGGGGTATATACACCATCGGAGACGGTGTAATAGTTTGAGTAATTTGATGTCCAGTCATCAGGCTGTGAGGCAGTGACCTCATACTTTGCCGCAGCTTTCTTGTAGCCGCCTGCCTTTTCGCCGTCACTCTTGCCGTCAGCCATATCAATGGCAGTGTAAAATCTTGACTGAGGCACCTTTACAACCTTTGAGAAGCTGTCAAGTACAGCCTTGGACTTGGTGGTATCCACATTGTTTGCGGCATTAAGCAGTGTAGGCGTGATAAACAGCACCCTGCTTTCGGTTGCGACCTCAGCTTCGTCCATTTCCGACTGTGCTGCAATCAGAGCGCTGATAACATCATTGCCGCCGGTGAGCGAGCCTGTTTTAACAGAGATATCTTTCTGTGCCGCATAGGTTGCGAAGCGGAACGCATCAAGCTCAGGCACAGTTTTTGTGCGGACAAATTCCGCCGCCAGTCTGCCGAATGCAAGACCTGCGGTCTCCTCGTTGTCCATGTTATCAACGCTGAAACGTCTGCCACGGTCATAGTTGAAGGTAACGGTCTCATTCGTGAAGTTGGTATCGCCATCTACATAGCCGCTTGAACGGGAATAGTCAGCCAGCCCGTCCATTGTGAGCTTGGGGATGATAAGCTCATTGGCATTTGCACCCGCTCTGACCAGTGTGCTGTCACTGTCCAGAACAGAAGTGCAGGACGCAAGCTTATACACCTCGTCCAGCCTGTCGATGAATTTTGAGAATTTTGTAATAGCGTTAGGCATAATTTTTCCTCCCTAAATAAATCACTTGGTTTCAGCGGGCAGACCCATAACGGCTCTGATCTGAGCGTCCGATATTGTATCGGTAGCTCCGCCGTGGTCGATCCCTGTGTCGATCCTTGCTGTTTCCTTTGCAGGCTCATCGCCGAAAAGGAAAGCCTTATCGGTCTTAGCCTTTTCCAGCTGTTCCGCCAGACCTACTACCTTGTCGCCGTCAAGCTTAAGGATAGATGTGTCGATGAGGTGACGGGCAAGACCAACGTCCTTAGCGCCTGCCTTGGTGAGAGCCAGCTCCACGGCACTGTCAAGCTTTGCCTTGGCAATATCGGTGTTGTACTTGGTCTCCCAGTCGGCAGCTGACTTTCTAAGCGCTTCAAGGTCAACACCGTCAAATGCCTTGACCTTTTCGGTAAGCTCCTTGGCGTTCTTCTCCGCAGCGGCAAGCTTATTTTCAGCCTCCGAGAGCTTGGACGCAGCTTCATTCTGCTCCTTTCCGTGCATTTCCAGCACCTTTTCCGCCTGCTCATCTGTCATTCCGAGAGCAGTAAGTTCTTCCTTCTTCATGGATATTCCTCCTTTAAAAATTGGTTTTGGGTATAAAAAAAGCGCCTTAAATATTGGTTTAAGGGCTTTTTAGGCAAAATTAAAGCACCCTGTCGGTGCAAGGTGCTCATTTATGCAATTTTTTTACATACTCATATATCTCGTTATAAGGAATATGGTTATCAAGTGCAGATAAAAAATCCTCATATGTAATACCGAGTTTCTCAGCAAATGCTTTCATATCATCTTCGGTTGGCAGAGGAGAGCAATCATTCATTGTTATGTGATAACATTTTTCCTTTACATACGCCAAGACATCCGCAGTTTTGAAGATTCCGTTATCCAACGCATCAACATATTCATCGTATGTAATTCCGATTTTCTCCGCAAATGCTTTCATATCATCTTCGGTTGGCAAGGGAGCAGCGTCGTCAAGTGTAACGTGATAATTTTTTTCCATTAAACTACACCAACTTTCCAGTTATAAGATTCAGCAAGCTTGCTTAAAGCAGCGTAAAAATCTCCGCCGTTGTTAGAAATAAATCTTGCCCAGAGATTTTTTAATTCAAGCGCTTCATTTGTATTTTTCCTAAGCATTTCGTTTGTAACATCAAGCCTTTTACCGTTACCGATTTGCAGCCAATATATCTTGCCATCGTGGGAAGCTGCCATCATAGTTCTTATGCTTGGGCATTCGCTTGCCGTTACAATATCCTCAATACTTAGCGGAGCATTGTTGGGGTGGTTGTGTATAACGGTGTATGCTCCCGCTCTGCCTTTGGGAATGTTAAAGCTTACAGACAAACCATCGCTGTACTGCCTGTCCTTTATTACTCCGGATATGTTGCTTATTACTGAAACTTCCTCGGACATATGACCATAGTTATTCAGAACAGCCTCTCTTGCCGAAACATATACGGAATCACGGGCTAAAACGCTGAAAAAATCCGAGTCAAATTGCCTGAATTTATTTTTGTATTCCTTGCTTTCAAAATACTCTTTAGGTTTGAACTCAGTATTATGGTACAAATCAGAATGAAGTGTGACCGGTCGCCTTTTATCAGCCCAAACAGCCCTCTGGGAAACACTCTTTCCGAATCCAACGACCCGAACACGAGCGTTATCCCTCTGCAGGTCATTGTCACGAATAAACGCATCAAGCCTTGCCTCACGGTTTTTGAGGATAACCGACCGCCGTGCAAAATCGCTGTCAAGTCTCGCTCTGAGCTGAGGATCCTCCGCCGACTGCCTTGCACCGTCAAGCGCCGCAAGCTGTCGCTTGGAATCACGCACAGCACGTTCATAGCCACGCTGCTTTTGCGTAAGGGCATAATATTCGTCGTTCTCGTTCTTGGTGAAATCGGGCGTGTGATAGGGCGTGTCAATGCCCTCAAAGTACGGGAAAAAGTTGTGTCGGCAGTTCCAGCCGCCCAGTCCCTCTCCCGTTCCGTAGCCCGTAGCATCGTAAAAATACGGATACTTGGGGTCGCCTTTCACAAGACTGTATATCTGCCCCTGCCACTGGGCGTGGGAGGGACGTGCGCCGAAGTGAGAAGAAACCTCAACATAACGGCTGCCAATCTCTTTTGCAAGGTCAAGCTGTATATCACAGCATGACTTGTTTACCGAAGAAAGTACCGCACGCCTTACGCATACATCGGCGTTATCCCGCCTGCCGCTTGGGTATTCCACACGGGCAATGCCCTTGTCGGCAAGAGATCTCACCGCCGAATATATGGCATCATTGTAGGAGAACGCACCCGAAATAACCTTCAGATGTGCAAGGTCCATAGCGTCCGAAAGCTGTCTGTTCGCCTCCGCCGCCATACTGTTACAGAGGTTTCTCAGCTGCCCCTTGGAGCTTTTCAGCCCCTTGGACAGCAGCTGAGAAAATGAAGCCGAGCGGAAATACCTGTCTATTTTCGCCCCCGTGTCATCGGGAAGCCTGCCCATAGCCGCCGCAATGCGGTAAATGTCGGCATCTTCCTTCAAAGCCTGCCTTACCGAATCGGTGTAAATTTCCCGTATCGTCTGCTCTCTGACTTTCAGCCGTCGGGCAATTCTGCGGTTGACCTCTTTATAGGACAGATTAAGCTGATTTGCTTTGTATAATTCCCATTCAGCCGTGGGTGTAAGGAAATTTGCTTTCGATATCCTGCGGCATATGTCGCTGATTATCTCTTCCTGCAGCTCCTGCACTAAGTTTACCACTTCTGCGGGGAGCTTGTCAAGCTTTGCGGGGGATATCATTCAAAATCAGCTCCGTTCGGGTACATATCAGCCGTGTCATCATCGGACGGGATATTTTCCTTTGCCTCCTCCTCGCTTTCGCCGTACCATTTTGCACGGTATTCCCATTTTGCCATGATGCCGTCCGAAACATCGGCACGGTCACGTTCCCGCTCCGCATTTTCGTCAATGAGGGGTGACTGGTCAAAGGTAACGGAAATGGCAGCCTCGTCATTTATGCTGCTGTCGATAAAGTTTTTGCCTATGTACAGCAGTGATTTAACAAGGTCGTGCAAAAATCCCTCAACACGGATAAAATGCTTGTGGGCGTTCTGAACAAGGTCCTGTTTATCACCCGTGTACTGGGTGGCTGTGACTATGGAGCCCGCATTAAACTGATAATGCTTTGTGCCGAAGCCTACCTTGAAGCTCAGGTAATCAAGTTGAGCCTGAATGCAGTCCACATTGTCCTTTACTCTCAGATCAGGGTTGTGTTCTGTGATGAGCGGCTTTGCGCCCATGTCCTCCGCAGATGAGGTTATGTAGTAGAACAGCTGTTGGTTTACCTCATCGGGAGTTATCTTTTGCCCCATGTACTCCTCAATAAGCGATTTTGCCATAAACACCTTTTTCTGACCCAGCCAGATATCGGAGTTAAGGTTGTTGTATGCAATATCAACGCCTTTGAGGTTATCAATGGCATTTGCAAATACGGCACAGCCCATACCGTTGCTGCCCTTTATGCTGTTTACGATAGCAGGTCTGCAAACAGAGAACCACGGTATAGCCGACCTTGTGTGTATAACAGGCGGAACGCTTTCGGGAAGTTTGTCCTCTTTCAGCACACCTCCGCTCTTGTCAGCCACAAACACACGGTTTTCAATAACATACTCACCGTCCTCAAGCCTGTGTATCTCAAGGTAAATTTTATTCACACCCTTGATGCACACATCAGAGCAGAATGCCGCTTCGGTGATCGTGCCATTGTCACAGCTCAGCGGGATTATGTTTTCACCGTCAATGTAGTTAAGGTCTATCCGTGTCCTGCTGTCTGGGATAATACTGCCGTTCTCGGACACAGCCGCATTTTTCAGCCGTATTACCACTGCCGCAGTGCCTGACCACATCATGCGCTCCATAAGGTTGTTGACCTGTTCCCAGAAGTTATTGCTGCCGAAAACGCCGCCGTTCCCCGTGTCGCCCATGAGGAAACGGCTTGCACGGTCATCATCGGTCTTGATAAATGTTTTGTCATTTATCAGGATAGCAGCCCAGTCCTCGCATACCTTTTTCGCCATTTTCATGGTGTACATATCACGGCTCCTGCGCTTGCTGCCATTGTCGAACACAATGCGGTGAAACGGCTCATTGAATCCTCTCCACCAGTCTTCCCACATGGCAATGACATTGTAATAATCACCCGTCAGCCTGTAGCCGAATGTGCGGTTAAGGAAGTTTATTATTTCAGCGTTTATTGCTATCATCTCCCTTCATGTCAAGGTTAAGGTATTTAAGGAACGAGCTGAACGAATACTCCAGCGCATCGGCTGTATCAATATCACAAGTGCCGTTGTCAAGGCGGACATCTTCGCCGACCTTCGTATCGTCCCACACCTGCTCTTTGAGGCTGTTTATGACATTTGTGCAGTCACGGTAAACCGAGAACCGCCCTTGTGACATCAGGGTATTAAGCGCATATATACGGTCTGTGACCGCTCCCTTGTAGCTGTCCTTTACCGCAGCGCTAACGCCGTGCTGAGACATAAACGGACGGATAGTGTTTATTATCATCTGCTCGGCGCTGTCGCAGTATATGGCATAGATCGGGACGGAGGGAAAAAGGCTGTGGATAAATCTGTAGAAATCCAGCAGCTTCCTGCATACCATATCCGTGTTGATAGTACCCTTGCTTCCCTCTACCTTATAATCCGCCAGTACACATACGCTTTGAAAATTGCCGATAACAGCTGTAGCAACAAACGTGGTCTTGGAATTGTTTCCGCCAAAATCCACTCCTATGTTTATCATTCTCATAGACTTAGGGTAGCTTTCGGCAATGAATTTCTCGGGCGTGTCCGCAAATATCTGAAAGATAAGTCCCTCTGCTGCCACACGGTCGCCCAGGATATCACGCCTGTACCATACTGTCCCGGGGCAGTACTGGGAAATGACCTGCCTGCGGTTTTCCTCAGAAATGTTGATGTTGTCAAAAATGGTGAATTTTTGATAGTTGTAACCGAAGGCAAGCTTGCCCTCTGCCGCCTGCCTTGCATACAGGTCAATGTAATCCCTGTAAATAGATGCCTGCGGCTGTGAAGGGTTAAGGTCCCAGAATACCTTGCGGTCAAGCGCCGCAAGCTGTCTGTTAAAAGCCTCTTTAATGGTGTTGTCGTGGTGCAGATTTATCTCCGTGGCTATCCACATTCCTATAGACATACCACGGAATTTTTCATAGCTGTTCTTTTTTGCTCCGCCCACAAAAATAAGCACACGCTGTTTGTAGCCTGTGCTTTTTCCTTGGATTATGAGAGCTTCATTGCCTTTGTACTGTCCCCAGCGGCATTGCCCTCTGAAATAGTAGGCAACACCAAATCCGTTGCAGTCACCTATAACGGTCTTTGCAGTGGCAGATGTAGCTGCTGTGGCAAGGTGCAGGAAATCCCGTGACTTTTCCAGCGCACGGCAGAAGGCAATGACATTATCCACTGTCTTTCCCGCTCTGACCGCTCCCTCCGCCACGTTTATAACGCAGTCACCGCAGCGGCGGATATATGCAAGATGCTTCCGGGAAAAGTTATACGGTATTGTTTTCTTCGTCCGTATCTTCTGCCGCATTGTTTATCACCTCGTTTATTTCGCTTGTGTCCTCGATCTCTGTTTCACCTGCAGGGTGGTCGCTGTACTTATCGGGCATTCTGTTTTTCAGATACATTCCCAGTGCAGCCATATTAGGCGGGATATGCCTTTTAACAGTGGTCTCCTGCCTCCTGCCGCCCTTGTAGGATATCTTTTTTTCCACCGCAGTTCCGCCCACCGCCGCACCGATGAGCGCCGCCTCGGCTTCGGAATTTATGAGATCCTCGTTATCCGCAATAAAAGCCGCTACGTCGGCACGGCGTGCGGCAAAGTCACGGAGCAGCTTTCGCCGCTTTTTATCATTGGGTTCACTGAGCGCTGCGGAGATGATGTCCTGCAAGCTCCCCGCAGCGGTGTCTGTTTTATCATTCTGCCCCGCTTCCGACATAGCGGCTGCTATATCGGAAAGAGCGTTTTTTCGGTTGTTTTTCACGCCTGCATCTCCTTTCACGCAAAAGCCACAGAAACGGCTTGTACGGCGTTTTGATATCTGACAGTAAAATTACCCTGCCTTATATCTTCCGTGCAATTTAAAGGCATTAAAAAGGGGTATTAAAAGGGTGTGCCGCTCCCGCATTTTCTTTGGGGCAGGCTTCGCCATTCGGAGCAGCTTTTTTCATCTGTCCGTTAATATCCCATATGACCGTATTTCACTTCCTGCGGGAACGATATCAACCGCATTCCGTTCATACTTTTGTGTATTCTGTGCCCACGCTTGTCCTGTGGAGCCGTCCGCCGAAGCGAATTTCAAGCAGTGCCCGCTTCTTGCGGAAATTATACCCTGTGATATACTGCTCATTGCCTTTCAGCCAGCCGCCTGTAATAGTGACATTCCTGTCATTATCGACCTCAGCCGTGCTTTCGGGAATGGGAACGCCGCCGTTGATTATCAGCCGCATAAACGTCTCTTCATCGCCTGTTATGGGTGTGGGCCTTCCCAGCCATTTCAGAACACCGTCAACAGACTTAACGATGTGATGCACCTCGGGGCAGTAATCGCAGTCAAGGAAAACATAGGACGGCAGCATTGCCGATATCACCTTTGTCCACCCGCCGCTCCAACGGATTATGAGTTCACGCCTCGGCACATATGCCGCTATGCCCTCCCGCTCCAGCTTTGCCCGCACATTCAGCTCGCAGGCAGGTTTTACCTGTATAACATACATCATACTGTCAGCTCGTCTTTCTTGGATTCGATGTACTCCGCCAGCCGTTTGTACAGTTCGGGGTCATCGCTTGCCAGTCCTGTGAACAGCTTTTCCTTGGCTGCGTCAAAGCCCGCCTCGGTAATCTCCTTGTTCTTGATGTCCATACTTCTTTTATACGATACAGCCCGCACAAGCTCAGATGCCTGCTTGATAAGCTTCAGTGGGTCAGTCCCGTCAAGGTCCTCGGGGGATAAATTCCGCACCGAAGTCATAACAAGACTGCTCATTATCTGTACAATGCCCTCAGTGGTGTCAAGGTCGGGATATTTCCCGCACATCTCGGCAATAGCTCTGAAATTCTCCTGCGCCATATGTATTGCCGCAGCGTCCTCGCAGAAGCCTTTCGCATATCTGCATACCGCCGCCTGTGAGATGCTTTGTCCCGTGGTGTCTGTGATGTACTGGGTGATGTCCCTGTAGGTAAACTGCGCCGAGAGTATCATTTCCTCCACGGTACTTTTTACGGCAGGGTCAAGGTTGTCGATTATGCCGTGTTTGCGCCTTCTGCCCATATCATCACGCCCTTATGCAGGAATCTGTAAGCTTGCCCGCAAGTATTCTGATGCCTTTGGGCGATACCTTTGCTTCAATATCGTCAAAGTCATCATCAGATATGTTTGCAGGCTCCTTATCTCCGCAGCGGCGGAGGATAATGTAATCCGACTCCGAAAGATAATTAATGCAGTCGATAAATTCCGACTTATCAATGTCGATCATTGCCCTGCAGAGGGAAGAAAGCCTGTTGTAATCGGGACGACCTATGTTTATCGCCCTCAATACAACACCATTGTTGTTCACAAAATTCTCTGCCCTCATTTTTTTGAGTATGTCCTGCTCATTCACGCTCACGTCTCTGACCCCCCTTCATTTCCATAAGAATGTCCATAATCTTGTCAAGTTTGCGCTCTGTCTTGACCTGTTCCCGCAGGAAGTCTTCCTTGGTAAGATAGTTGTCCTTTACGTCCGCTATAGTTTTGCGGACAGCCTCCAGCTCAGACTTCATTGTCTCCAGCTCACCCTTATCCGCTTTTTTGTCCAGTGCCGCAAAGCTGCGGGTCAGGAAAAATCCGATAACGCCCAGCAGACCTGTTATTATCGTCATGTATATCTCGGTGCCCATTCTGTCTCCTCCAAAAAAATAGTGTATAGTCAGATCCTTTTATCTAACTATACACTATTTGTCGGTAACAGCCCATTGAAATGGTTCAATACTTGATTTCAATGAATTTTCATCACTCAAAAAATGAAATCTGGTTTTCAAGCGGCTTGTTGCGCTGCTTTGATACCTCATCGGCAACAATATTGCGTATCTGCCGCTCAGTCAGATTGTATGCCCTTGCCAGCTCCGCAAAATTATATCCGTTAAACTGTTTGCAGATGTTGTTATTGCGCTGCCGCATTGTCAGACTGTCCGGCATACGGATATTTATGGGACTTCCTGCATATGTGGCTACAAGCTTCTTGTACGCATCAAGCCCTATGCACTCCGCCAGTTCCCGCTGCTCATCATCAAGATCGTCAAGGGTAAGCTCATCGAGCAAACTCATATGCAGGCTCCTTTCTTATCTTAGAATTTTGACATTACTTTTTGTTCAGCTGATCCTGAACCGCAAGACGTGTCAAAACACTTATAAATTCTAACGGATCCGCATCAGCTCCGGATATCTGGTTATAGAACAGCTTAAATGCGTAGAACAGGTCAGTGAGTATCTGTGTCATATTACCGTCTTCCGGGATTTCTATTTTTCCAAATGCTCCAAGCTCACGGTCCTCTTCGTCACGAAAAGCGTCTGCAATAGCCGCTAAAAAAATGATCTTGTTTGTCGATTCCATAATTTCACCTCTTTCTGTGGTTGACCCGCTGTATTACATATCTTTGCTCAGCATTTTTCTTGCTGCGCCCTCATGCTTCCATCTGCAGGGACTGCCAAAAACAAAATCACAGCCCTCGTAGCTGTCCTTTCCCATGAAACAAACATCTGCCTGTGCATCGGAAATTTTTTCGATGGTATCCACTGCCGCACTCAGCATTGCTTTAAGCTTGCTTACTTCCGCCTCAGCTTCTGTCGGGCACCAGTCCGGCAGAGGGGCTTCATCGTATAACGCTGTGGTGCCACGTTTGCAGTATCCGACAAATCCGTCTGTCCTGCCGCAGACAACATAATGGTTGTTCCTGCCGTTGAACTTGACTTTCTTGTGTTCGCAGTAATTGCATTTCATATGGCACGTCCCTCCCTTATGGCTTTGCGTTCGGCAGTATTCACATAGCGCTTCAGCCCCTCTATCAGATCACGTCCCTGGTCAAATGTTACCCACTTGAACGGATCCTCGGGAACTGCCGTAACGCCCAGTATCTTTTTGATAGCCCCGCACATTCGCTCGCCCTCTGTCGCCTTTCTCGGTTCCAGCTCGGACAGGCGATATATCATGCTCCAGCAGTACGACTGCTGACTGACGGTTATCATTCCCGGTACAGTCCTTTTGGTCTGCCTTTTCTTTGGTCTCGGCGCATCTCCGAGACGGGTGTTGATCTCCTTTATCACTTCATAGGTCTGCGCCTTGTCCAGCTCCTTGATGCTCTCACAGCCCGTCACTCCGTGAATGATCAGATGCAGCTCTTCGGTGTTGATGCCCAGCTGCTTCGACAGTCCGAATATGCGCCGCCTTTCATTGTCAGTCATGATAATACTCCCTTTCTCATATCTGCGGCTTGCCGTATTTTGCACGTTCCATTATAAGGTCAATGTCAAATGACGGATTTTTTGCAGCTTCTGCCGCCCCGTAGGTGTTTTCCAGTACCTTGAGCAGGTTTGACGGTTTTATGATCCAGTCAAATGTGGCGTGCCAGCCACGCCCGTTCTCGCCACGCAAAAACGGCGTGCTTTGCACCGTGCGGAACGCTGTCTCAAAGTCCTTCACCGTGAATTTCTGCGTAAAGCAGGACTTGATGCGTGTTCTGCGTTCTGTTGACAGCTTATGTGCTTTAGGCAGGCTCACACAGATATTGTTGTAAAGCTCCAATATCTTCTCATACGGTATCCGTTCACGTTTTCCCCGTGCTTCGATTATAGCTTCTCCGAGCTGTGCCCCAAAGGCAAGCAACTCGGATATCTTAGCCGTGTCATACGGATCACAGCTGCGGCATTCCTTTACAAAGGTTTCCATGTCCATAGGTATTACCTCAGCTTATGGTAAATCGCATCGACCTTACCTGTTTTACAAATTTGTCGAAAAGCGTGCTGTAATGTGCCTTGAATGACGTGCTGTCAAACTTTTCGCTTGATACCTCCTTGTAGCGGACGGTGAAAACATCACACTGCATCTCCTTAATACCGTGTGACTTCATTACCGCCTGTATCTCGGACTTATAGTCATCGATCTCCTTTTCGATAAACTTCTTAGGCATAATATGTACCTCCGTTTTCATTTTACGTTTTCACCTAAACGGTGACCAACGTTTTGGGGTGGGGCTGTATGCTTACGCAGGCACAACCCCCGAGAAGCCTTACTTCCTGCTGTCACTGCGGATATCACGCAGCATCCAGCCCAGTACTATCAGCAGCAATGCAAGGGGGAAAATAAGGAGCGTGCCGTCAGCCCCCTTGCGTTCCGCAGAAAATGCAATGCTCATTCCAAGTATCATAAGCAGCAGCTCATGTATGGCAAACAGTATGATGATAAGCTTAGTGCTCCTTTTCATTTTTCACAGCTCCTCTCACTCTCAGCTCACGGTCGCAGGCGGCAAGCCTTGTTTTGGTTCCCTTTTTTCCGTACATTTTTGTAGATGCGGCTTTCAGCTCCAGCACGGTCGCTTCCTTGACTGCTGCTCTGTAATCCGCAGAGGACGCAAGTCCCGTTGTAAGCTTGGTTATCATTTCACGTCTCATTACGCTGCCCCCTTTACCTTTTTGATATCCAGACCCGACAGGTCCATTTCCATGAATTTTGCCATGCGTACCAGACCTTTAAGACTGATATCGTCATTGTCATAGGCGTTGGAAAACAGATTGACCGCACCTCTCAGCGCCTGCTGTGTCCTTGCGATGCCCAGTAAGAAATCTATCTCAGCATTCATGCCCTTGTCTGCAAGCACAGGGAATAGCAGTGCGATGTCCTCACGCTTGATGTTGTTGGTGGTATATACCAGACGCTGCTTTGTCCTGTTGGCTATCTGTGCAAATTCCGCCTTCTGCCTGCCGCCGAAGCGCTGTACAGTTTCGGTGTTGCCGATAAAAACGATGCCCAGCGTCTGCCCCTCGTCGGCAAAGCTGTCGGCGAATGATCGGAGCGCTTCTATTGAGCGGTATGTAAGGTGCTGTGCCTCGTCAAATATGATCACCGAGCCATCGGAAAGGCGGGAGCGGATAGAGCTCCACATATCATACAGCGACCTTTCGGGACGTGCCCCCACCATATCAGCCACAAGCTTCAATATGCTTTTAAGGCTCGTTAAACAAGGATTTAAAACGCAGTAATAACTGTTTGTGGGATTGTCCTTCACGTACTTCTTTGCAGCCTTTGTCTTGCCGATACCCGCATCGCCTGCGAATACTGCCAGACCGCCCTTTATGTGAGCAAGCTTTATCATCTCATATGCCCTGTGGGATATTGATGTGTCCGCATATTCGACTTCACGGTAGGTCTCCTCATGTCTGTCCTTGACCGCAAAATAGTCCTCAATTATCTTGACCTGTCTTTCCACATCGCCCTTGTACGTTCCGCTGCGGAGCGTGGAAAGTACCGCACCCGATACTCCTATGAGCTTTCCCGCCTTTTCCTGGGACAGCCCCGATTCTTTTTTTAGATTTTCCACAGCGTCCAGAGCTGCGGCAAGCCTTTTTTCGTCCATAACTATTCCTCCGATTCAAAATTATTTTTACGCCTTGAAGCGTTCTCTATCATTCTTCTGAGGTCAACATCATCAGCGCCCACGGCTTTCGGCAGCTGTTCCTCCGCTGCACCTATGCGCTGCACATTGGTGTCCTCGGGCGGCGCAAGGGTAACTGTGCCTGTCTTGCGGTACGCTTCGGCACAGGCAAGCGCAAGCGCATCTATCTGCATATCGCCTGTAAGCTCCTTGCCCATCGCCTTTATCGCCCTGATCTGATGTGCTATAAGACGGTTCCTGTCCGCAATATCATCGGTATTGACAGTGATATAATCCACAAATACCGACATATCAAGATGCCAGTCACCCATGTATCTGTCCTCTTCGTCATATATCCTGACAGTCTCCAGATCGGCGGGATCGTATCGCACATAAACCTTTTTGCCTACATACTTCCAGTTATCGTCTCTTGTGTTGTACCACAGCTTTTCGCCCGATACAGTCACATATACGCCGTTTTCACGCACGGTCTGATATCGGCTCGTTCGCATCAGGTTCAGCTCCGATTCACTGCAGGTCCTGAACGTCCGGCGGCGTATGGACTTGCACCACGCTTCCGCTCGGCTCATTCCTTTGAACTGCGGTTCACAGCCGCCGTATGGGCTTGCATTATAGCCGTCAAGGAGCAAATCAAGCTTTTCCTTTATCTGCCAGTCATAGGGAACATATCCGTGCTTTAACTGCCACCGTAAGCTCTCCGGGCGTTCGATGATGTTTCCGCCCGTGAACGTGGAAACCACTCTTGAAATGGTGTTTTTAAGGGTCAGAAACATTCTTTCAATAGGCTTTGCACGTCCGTTTCGTACAATGGCATTTATCATCTTGATGCCCAGATGGTCAAGTATGGTGGGCGGGTCGGTCACATTTTCCTGTGACTTCCTGCGGCGGTGTCCCTTTCCTCCGATATCGTGTGTCAGGAACTCTCGACCGTTATCAACGTAGAAATATTTCGGTATCCCGCACCGCATTATGGCGTGTCTCAACGCAAGCACAGTTGAATGTGATGACGGATTTTCCGTAATGTTCCACCCCACAAGCACCCCTGTTTTTGCGTCCAGAATGCCCGTGATATACAGCCTGTGGTTTGCCGTTCCGTCATTGGTGCGGGTCATAAAATCAAATGTGTGGTTATCCGCCACCCATACATCATTGGCTTCAATGTCGTCATACAAACGTATTATGTAGGGCAGGCATTCATCAACGCATTCCTTTTGGGAATATCTGAAAAATTTCACAACAGCTTCGGGTATCGTCTCCGCATATCGCCTGAACGTCCTCTCCGACGGCATATCCGCCAGCAGTTCGGGGTGGTTGTTTATCGCCCACTCTTTTGTAAACCGCCAGCAGTCTGAAACGGGAAGCTCCCTGTCGCATAGGTACAGGTCGCAGAACGCCTGTCCCAGCTCAGTGGGAATGCTGCTCCTGCCCTTGTTGTGACCGCCCCTCAGCTCTGCAAGCCCAGCCCAGTCCTCAGCTTTGAAGTATTTGTACTTGCGGTAAAGGATATCACGGCTGATATCAATGCCGTGTGCTGCCATAAAGTCCCTGCAGATGCGCTTGGTCTCCGCAACGAATACCATATCGCCCTCTGCAAGACTTTCGTAGCCCTTGCGCTTTATGCGCCAGTCTCTCAGCAGCTCACACCACCAGCTTATGACCTCACGTTCGGCAGCACTGAAGCTTCCGATGTCACGTTTTTCCCGCTGCCTTGTTTCTTTTGTCGGTGCTGCGGGAAGGCATTTGTCGGCAGGTGCTGTGCTTACGCTGATGCCGCCGTAATATCTCTGCTGCAGTTCTTCGGGCAGTGCGGACACGGGTATCATATACTGCATACAGTTGTTCTGAGGATTAAGCTCCCGAACAGCTTCAATCTTACCGTCATGGGCAATTTTCTTGATATACTGTACCGAACAGCCTTTAAGCTCTGCCACTTCCTTAACAGATAAATAGTCCAAATCCGCACCGCCTTTCTTGGATAATTTGCTGATTTTGCCTTATGCTCATTGCTTTATTTCCGAATCTCTGATATACTTATTTATCGGAGTCGGAACACTGCCTGAGATATTCCGCAAGGAAATCCCGGGTCTCAATCAGAATGCTCTGAATGGTAGCTACATTCTTTCTGATCTGTTCAGGCTCTATTTTTTTGTCCTCGAGCACAGAACCTTCGCAAAGCAGCTCTGCAGTCTTTACAGCCTGGCTGAGCATTTCGGCACGAAATTCCATTGATGTCATTATTCTCACCTCCATCTGACCTGCCACGCTGACTTGCCATAATAGCTTGCGTCAACGAAGATATCGGAAGATACCTATCATCAGCGCAGGGCGGTCATTCCCTGCGGACACCGAAGCTGTGTTCGGTGTTTCGGCTCATGCTTTGCAGATGTCCGTGATCTGCATACTTACAATGTCCTTTCTGTCATGCCTTGCGAACAGGATAGCTTCTACCTTATGCTTTGCCGCAAAGCTGTTTTTAGCCTTTACACGGAACTTATCGCAGTATGTGCTGTCCCAGGTCTCTACTCTTACCGAAATGCTGTAATCATTCATGATATAATCCTCCTTAAAATATCTTAAAAACATCTTTTACCACTGCTGCAAGGCTGTCAGCCGTAATGCAGACACGCTTGGTGCCGCCATTTTGGAATCCTATAATTACGTATTCTTCCAATCCTTCTGCCAATCCTACTGCGTAGTACTCAACGCTTTCAACCGTTTCAACTGCACTTTTCAGTACGTCTGCAAGTGCATTTTCCACAAACACCTGCTTCATGGCGCAGCAGTAGGAAACATTCACGCTTATCATTATCCTGCACCCCTTTCATCGCTATCTACTATGTCACTGACAGGACAGCCGAAGACCGCCGCAAGCTTCCTGCAGAACTTCAGCGACGGCTCTTTTCTGCCGTTTTCGCAGTAGCTGATATATACCTGCGTCACGCCCGCCCGTTCTGCCAGCTCGCATTGGGTCAGACCATAGCGCTCACGAAGACTTCTGATATTGCGTCCTATTGTCATTTGTCTCAGTCCTTTCATTTTTTTCGGTTGGCGAAGTCCCGAAGCTCCTGCGCTTCTTTGCTCCATATGCCCCCAAAGGGGCTTGCTTAATCATCGCTAAGACTGATGCCTGTCTTGTATGCAAATCGTTCCAGTACGCCCTGAGCATCTTCTTCTCTTGCCTGCTCATACATTATCTGCCAGAGACGCTTTGCTGTCTCAATGCACTGCTTACAGGGATATCCGCTGCCGGCTTCCGCAATATTGTCTATTACGTTGCCTATCTCATTGACCATATCGTCAATAATATCTCTCAGGCTGTCACATTCCATGGCAAGATCATCTGCTTCAGAGTTGCGGGGGAAGATCTTTATATCGCTCAGGCTGCATGGTTCGGTTTGGGGCATTTTTCTCACCTCCTGTTGTATTCTGACTTCTTATGGTGTATAATTTTCATTGAAAGGTGGTGAATCGATTATGACTGACAGCGAAAAAATTGAATTACTGAAAGAATACGCTCGATTTGAGCGATATAAAAAAGAACCGATCGCCAATGCTCTGATTTCTCTCTTAGTAAAAAAAGACATTATCTCATATGCTGAAAGCAAACAGCTTCTCAATGAATTTGACCGGTATATGGATTCTCAGGTAGATGCTTTTTTTAGCAGCTTAAAAGAAGATTTCAATCCCGATGAACGGGAAGATTAACATTTCCAAGAAATCTGCCGTTTTCGTCAAATACCATATCATCAGATACATAAACCTTGGAGCCAATGTATTTCCAAATTTCCTCAGGCTTTCCGAAAGTATGGTATTTTCCTGAAATCTTGATTCCGTCAAAATTTACTCTGACCTTGTCAATTTTTTTGGCATTCTCAGCCCGCTCCGCCGCACGGACGGGCTTTTTTCTTACCTTTACTTTCTGTGCAGAGGGAGCGTTGAAATATGCCTGCCCCATATGCTTCATAATTTCCGCCACAGCCGCCGCAGTCTGTGAGATTATTTTTTCAAGGTCAATATTCTGACCGTAGCCGCCTGTCTGCCTTATGCTCGGAAGCACCTCATCAAACACCCAGCTTTCAAACTTTTCCGCTGCAGGGAGCTTGCTGCTCACAATCAGTCGGTAAAGGTCTCCCTCGGGTATGTAATTGACCTGCTGAATACCTCCTGCCGTAGGGGTCTCCATTTTGAGGACTTCTTTACAATGCTTCCTAATTGCATCAGCAGGCTTTGCATATCCTAAAACCTTTGCACACTGAGTAGCCGGGAAATATTCCTTGCCGTTGACCGTCATAACACCAAGCTCGCCGAACTCGGTGCTTTTAAATACCTTTAAATCGGTCATTTTATTTACATCTCCTTCCTTGACAGCTGTCTGCCGTCTGTGATATAATAATTGTGGATTTTTATGCCCCGCAGGTATAACCTACAATTTATATTATATTCCCTGTTTAGGGATTTGTCAATATATAAATCCTTATTTGGGGATTTATATAAAAATAGAGGTGTTTTTATATGAGTATTAGCCAAAATGTAAAAGGTTTACTGGCTCAAAAAAAGCTCACTCAGAAAGATCTATCGGTATTTTTAGGTGTAGGGTCATCAACTGTAAATAATTGGATAAAGTTAGACAGAAGTATTCCATCAGAATACATAATCCCTATTTGTGAATTTATTGGTATAACCCCTTATTTGCTGCTTACAGGTAAAGAAGAGCCGCCTTCTGCAGGTTTATCAGATGACGAAGCAGAGCTTTTAAAATACTTTAATCAGTTACCTGAGAAAGAAAAGATTCGACTTGTCAGCAGGGCAGAAACTATTGCAGATATGTATGCCGAAGCTGCTTCAAAGCCTATTCATCCCATAATTTCAGTAAAACACAGTGTTTACAGCGTTTCAGCAGGAACCGGAGATATGCTGGATACCGATGAATGGGATACCATTGATGTTCCCGACAGCCCGGAAGCCCGCAAGGCGGACTTTTGCCTTACCATTCATGGAAACAGTATGGAGCCTGTTTATTACAATGGAGATATCGTTCTGGTCAAAGAGCAGCAGAGCGTTGAAAAGGGACAGATCGGCATATTCATTATCGAAGGCTGTGGTTACATCAAGAAGTTCGGTGGGGACAGACTTATTTCGCTTAACGAGGAATATGATGATATTCTTCTTTCCGATTATGATCCGGAAGATATAAGGTGCAGCGGACTTGTCATCGGCAGAGTTTAACTTTTAACATTATGGAGGTATAGCAAAATGATTTTAACAGCATTGGAACTTACATACAATCAAAAGGTTGGCATACTGTACGCAATACCGATTGCTTTGATTATAATAGCTATAATAGTTTATATCGTAAAAGGCTGTAAAGGTCTGAAAAATGACTCCGATGCACTGCAAGACTGGATTAAAGCCAACAATTTTACCATCACAATGGCTGCCGGACCTGCTCTGATAGATGAAAAAACCAAACGATGGACTGTATATAATTTTAATGGTGAGAGTAAAATATACAGTTTCAATGATATAGTTAAGGTAGAGCTTGATGAAAATGGAAATAAGTATGTTTCTGAAAATGGCGTTTTACGTGCCGTTGTCGGATCCGCTATTTTCGGAGGAGTAGGCGCTGTTGTCGGAGCAACGACAGCTAACCGTTCACATACCGTTAATTCGCTTAATGTTATAGTATATACGCCAAGTATAAGCGCTCCTGTGATAACCATTCCGTTCCTTACATCTCCTGTTTCCGACTCGTCTAAAGATTATCAGATTACAAGAGCCAGTGCCATAAAGCTTGTAGGTGCATTCAATGCTATTGCTATGCAAAACACTTCTTCCAATCCGGATGAAAAGACACCGGAAGCCCCTTCATCTGCCGCAGATGAGCTTGCTAAATATAAAAAGCTTCTTGATGATGGCGCCATTTCTGAAGAAGAATATTCAACTGTAAAAAAGAAATTGTTGAATATATAAAAGGCTCAGAAGTTTACAAGTAGGTGATAATATGAGAAACAAAATACTTAAAGCACTTGTCGTTACATTAACTTCGACTGTGCTTCTTGCTTCTTGCGGATCCGACAGTAAATCACAGCTCCCCGAAATGTTTGACCGTGGTGTCAACTTTAATATTTCGGAAGAACAACTGTTAAAAAGTGAATCTGAATTGACATTTAAAACATATGATGGTGGTGTTCGGAAGGATCTGACATCTAATGAAAAAATTATGATAAACGGTGATTATGCTAATGTTTGTTATACATTTCTAAACGACAAGCTTAAAATCGTTACTTATAAGATAGATGTTATTTATCCTAAAACGCAAATAGATGATGCACCAGCGTATCAAGTTTATGATAAGTATAAATCACTGCTTACAGATACCTATGGTGCTCCAGTTGAAATCGAAAATGATGATACTTCTGAAGGAAGCAGCTATTCAGAAACATACTCAACAACTTGGACGAAAGATGTTGTTACACCTGCGATCTATGTGATCCAAACTAAAAGTTCGGCTGATTACAGTGCATATCCATCCGAAATAAATGATTCTGTTGAGATATCTTTTGCTTTCAGAGATAACCTTTCCGAATAGTGCATAAGTTTACAATAATCAAGTATAATACAATGGGGTAGCAACTATGTTGCCACCCCATTTATTTCTTGTTGCCAGTTGCCACCCACATAGCAGCGCATGGTAAGCATAGCATTCAAAATTTCCTTAAAGCTTACAAATGCCGTATTTAAGCCATTTTTAAGACTTTTAAAAATTTTAAAAGTTCTGTTTGTTCCGCTCAAAGCTCCTGCATTTTAAACGTAAAAACGCCCGAATGTCTTTGACATAAGACACTCGGGCGTTTACTTTTCTTTCGTCTTTTAACGTTCCTAAAACGGCTATTCTACGTGCTTTTTAGGGCTTTTTAAGATTTATCTCGGCTTTTTTCGCTTTTTTGACTTTTTACGTTTTGTATGTCAAATTACAACAGCACTCACAACGGGTGCTGTGATTTTTTCATCATCTTGAAAATCCCGACTTGCCCCTATCCTGCATTTTGTCCTCCGCCTGTAAATCACTCCTTTCTCGTTCCGACTTCTGCCGTTCTTCCTCCCTACGGATATTTTCAATTTCCGCCTTTGCCTGTTCAAGCAAAACCTGATAATCCGACTTCATCTGATTTTCATACAAGGCATAAAAATCTGAAACGGTCTTTTTCTCGGAAACAGCTTCACGGATTTTTCCGTCAGCATCTTCAAGCCGACTTTTCATATCGGCAAGCACAAGCCTGTGCTTTTCCGCATCTTCAAGCGAGGTTATCCCTGCATCTTTCAGATAATTGTATTTAGCAAGCTCAACTGCATCTTTCGGGAAAAAAGGTCTGCGACCGAGAATTTCAAGATATTTCGGAATGTCCTCAATAATCTTTTCCTCATCGGCAATTTTCTTTGTAAGGCTGTCCTTTTCGGCTTTCAGATTTTTGAGTCTTGCTTCCGCATCTGAAACAGCTTTCCGAAAATCATCTGCCGAATGAATTTTGCTATCACGCAAATAAAACAGCAGACGGCTTGACCTTTCAATCTCTCTGTATGTGGCAAAGTGCAGGCGTTCGGCTTCGGGACGGCGGTAAAGCTGAATTTGGATCTGCCTGATACACAAAGCGTACTCCCTCTGAATGCCAGAATACTTCAAAGCTTCGGACATCGGCATCTCCATATTTTTATGCTCAATGCGGAATTGCAGATGTTCAAGAGCGTAACCGTCACCAAGCCGATAACTGCGGATCGGCTTTCTGTTCTGCCTGACCTTTATGGAAATGTATTTTCCTCGCCGAATGCCATAGCCCTGCTTCTGCAACTCTTTCAGCAGATCATCAACATTACGAACACTATCTTTCATAATCGCATCGTCAATATCATCACACAATTTCTGTTTCCAAGACTTCCCCTCCTTTCGCATTTTGTACTCGCCGTACTTGTGGTTATATGATTTTTTCGGGTGTTCGATAATTTCAAGCCCGTGAGCAAGAGCAATTTCATCGGATATTGCTTTGCATCTCCGCAAACTTTCCTTGTTTGCGTGCCAGTGCTTACCGTCCATATCGTAAGGGCATACGGCAAAATGATTATGAATATGCCCACGGTCGGTATGTGTAGCACACAGCACCACCGCCTTTTTCCCGAAAGCCCTTTCTGCCCATTCCACTCCGATTTGATGAGCTTCATCGGGAGTGACCTCACCCGGCTTGAATGACTGGATATAGTGGTGAAGCCGAATTTTCTGCTTTTCCCTCTCTGCGGTGTCGGACTTGATCGACTTTTTGAAAAATCTCTCTCCGCTGTAGGTTTCAAAAATGAATTCCATATCCGCATAAGCATCTTCAAACTTCTTGACACAGTTCAGTCCCGTAACCAGCGTATGCTCGGTTTTCTCCTCGTTGGTGACATACGCCAACATTCTTTTAGGAGCCGCATATATAGGAATGTGTTTGATGATTGGCATCACGAAATACTTCTCGGAGAGATTTTCACAAGATAATTGTTCATCACATTTCGGAAATGCTCAAACTCTGTTTTCATATCTTCGATGTCCTGCTGATAAACCGAACCGGTCATATTCACATTTCTTGCGATTTGATTGATGTTTGAACCGATAGATGCAAACGCTGTTCTCATCAAAGAAAACTCATTAAGGTCATAGAATTTGATTTCACCTTTCACAGCCATTCTTCGGATATATGTCCCTGTCCGAAGCTTGGCTTCCTTTGCTTTCCTGCTGACAATGTTCCATTGATCCGGTGGAAAGTAGATCACGATAGCTTTGTTTCCTTTTCTTGTTGGCATATTTTTATCATCTCCTGTGATATTTTTATCATTTATCGGGGTCATAGGGGTTTTATCCCTAAATGCCGTCCCTGCGTGGATGGCAGGCAAAAGTCATATGACTTTTCAACGCTTGCGGGTATCTGCCCCCTCACCCCTCCTCACCGACATTTCAACCCCCCGGCAGCCCTCGAAAAGTGACTTTTTTTGCACCCAAAGTCTGCCGGGAAACGAAATGTTTTGAAAATGCGGTCACTCGTCATCGGAATCTGTGCAGAAGTCCAGACCTTTGATTATCCCGAAATATACATTTGCGTATCTCTCACGCTCCGCACCCTCGGTATTCATCATAGCTTCAAGAAAAAATTTTCTTGCTTCGCTCCGTTCCTCCCACTCCTGCACTTTTCCATAGCATACGGTTGTTACACCGCCGCTCTCTGCAAAAATCAAAAGCTACTTATCCTCCGTTTTTCCATATCGTAAGAAATCGAGAAAAGCATCTTTCGGAATATGTAACCTCTTCCCCAATCGGATGGTCGGGAATTTCATATTTTCATAATTCCTATAAAATGTGGACATTGAAATTTCCATTGCCTTTGCAGCTTCTGAGGGAGTAAGAAAGTTCCTGTCCAGCTTTTCAATTTCTTCTATGAGCAGTCTTTTCATAGCTCACGCCTTCTTTTTCCGGGCTGCTCGACTTATCACAAAAGCCGAAGCTGCCACCGCTGTACAAATTGCAGAAATGATTGCAATTAGCTTTACAGCCTGTTTGTATTTTCTCATTTTCTCACTCCTCTCCATTTCCCGTATGAGAATCTCCTCAAAACAGGAGCCGCCACCTTTCTTAAAGTACACCATTGTCATTCTCCGTTTCTTCCGTTTTGCTGTTCATAAAGATTTTGAAATCGTCACAGCCTGCAAGATATTCGTAAATGCGTTTTTCATCATCGTGCATATACTCCCTGCCCAGAACCTTGTAAACCGCTTCGGTTATCTTTTCGTTCCTGCGGTTCAGAAGCTCATTCTCCCTCTGTCTGATTTTCTCGGAGATAGCCTTCTGCTTTTCCGCTAACAGCTGCTGTTCCTCTTTCAGCTTTTCGATGTCACAGTCTGATACAGAATTTTTCTTTGCTGTTTTCGGTTTGAGAAGCTCCGCCGCATATTCGTCAAGCAGATACATTCTGCCTTTTCGGGTAACGTGTTTAGCAAATTTCCTGTCATTTGCAAGCAGCTTTTTCAGCCGTATGCCTGCCGCCGAGTAGCTGCACTCAAAGCGTTCGGTAAATTCCTTTAAGCTCATTTTCTTCTTTGGCATAATTACACCTCGTCTTGTTTTCTTATTTCTGTTCTAAGTGATACGATAACTTTTTTCAGTCTTTGATTTTCACATTTGAGCCTGCGGACCTCCTTTCTTAATTCTTCGATCTGAACAGCAAGAGTATTTATCTCGTTGGCAGCATCGGCAGCAGAACGCTTCCGTCTGTCCTCGATTTTCTCTTTTCGAAGAATTGCCCTTGCTGTCATCATTGCTTCCTCGTCAAGCACACGTTCCCCTGCGGAATTGGCTTTCATTTTTCTTGCCAGCTCCGGATGTCTGCTCAACATTTTGTAAAACTCAAGCGTTCGGAAATTGTTGTTCCTGCAAAATTCGGAGATGGAACAGGATTTCTTATTCTTTCTCATTGATTTGTTGTCCTTTCTTTTCAAGCGAGTGCTTGACAATTGAAAAAAAGCGTGTATAATATAATTAAACACGTTTAATAAGGTGAGGTGATACAATGTCAGATAAAATAAAGCGTGACCTTGAAGCAACAAGAAATGCTCTTTTAAATTCAACTGCAAAACTTATGACGGATTGCAGTGAACCTTCGGAAGTTACATCTCGAGCTATTGCAAAAGAAAGCGGAGTAAATCTTGCAATGATTAATTATTGCTTTGGTTCACGAGAGGGTTTGCTTTATGAGGTGTTTCGAAAGCTTTTGTCAGATGTTCAGAAACACGATACGGAATTTATAAAGATTATGTCATCGGGAATGTCGCCTAAACAGAAGCTTACTGAATTGCATTTTAAAATGATGAGGCTTATGATTGCAAATTACAACTATTCGCAAGCGGTGACAAAATATATATTGTTCAATCGCAATGATGATTTTGGTATGGAAAGCCTACCATTTATTGTAGAACATTTTAACGGAAGAAAAGCCATAGAAGATTGCAGATTGATTGCGTTTGAGCTGACAAGTATACACGAACTTTCAGTTCTGCGTTATGAGACAATAAAAAGCTCCTGTAATATCGACCTCACCGATGATGAAACACTTAAATGGTATATTTGTCAGAATATAAACAGATTTTTAGATTAGGAGAAATTAATATGTCAAACAAGAAAGCGCTTATAGTTGTAGATATGCAGAACGATTATCTTTGGAATAGAAGAAAAAAGATGTTTTCCTATAACACTCCCGAACTTGTAAACGCTGTCAATAGTCTTATTAGCGAGTTCAGTGAACGGGGTGATGATGTGATTTATGTTGGGCAAGTATTCCCCAATATTATCACAAATAAATGGTTTATAGGCTTTTCTATAAAAGGTACATCTGGTGCTGAAATTTATCCTGATGTGGATATCGTATCTGATAATTACTTTGAAAAAAATCTGCCTAATAGTTTTACTTCGCGAAGCTTCAAAAGCTTTGTGACTACAAAAGAATATTCGGAAATCACAGTATGCGGACTTGACCTTTGCGGTTGTGTGGGAGCAACTGCAAAGGGGGCCATTAAAACAGGAATGGCTGTAAAGCTTTCAGAAGCAGCTACGGGGTGTCGCTTCGGAAAAGAAAAAGCAAATAGAATGAAAAAAGATTTGATTTCATTGGGTGTCAAAATTATTAAATAGATATAAAAGTGAGCCGTTTTAAGCCTGTGACGGGTCATTCTTCGGCAAATCTCAAATACAACTGCAACAAGCAAAAGTTCAGCCACTTTTCTCATTCCTTTCAATTTTCCATATCATAACAGCAGCTTCATTCCCATATCGTGTTCAAAGCCTGCAAAGGTGGAGTTCATCAGCGTATAAACAGAGTTGAATAGCGAAGTTGTCAGGAAGCGGTCTATCCTGCTTATCTTGTCGGGGTAATTCACAAGGCTGTGCAGGACATACTGAACGTGGTCAAAGGTTATCTTTCTGTAAGCAGCTTTCGCCGTTTTCTCGGACACACGTTTCCCCTCGGATATTACAGTCCGTTCTCCGCATAGAACGTCCACCATCAAGTCCTTGATTTCCTCAACCATTTTTACAACCGAATCGTCCTTGAAAGACATAAGGCAGTCATAGTCGATCTGTGCCTTTACTTCTTCCTCTACTGCATTTCTGTCTATTCCGTCAATCAATCCATCACTTTCAACAGTTTCAACAGCTCCGGGTGAAAAATTTTGCAAGCCGCCGCCCGATTGAATGATTGATTGAGAATCAGTATAACTCATTTCAGTCTTATTCTTTTCAGTATTATTCTCTTTAGTATTATTACATTCGGTTTTTCCGAATTCTAAAGTTCGTTTTTTCCGATTTCTTGAATTCGGATTATCCGATTTCTTGAATTCGGTTTTTCCGAATTCTTGATTTCGGATTTCCCGATTTCTTGAATTATTCTCATTTTCAACGGGAATTTCCTGCGTTTCGGGAGCATCTTCCGGGGTATCGGCTCCGGGCTGTTCATTATCTTCAACAATGAAGTTCATCACATATATAATGGAAGGCATACCCTGACCTCGGCGTTTCTTTTTGATAAGACCTATGCCGTTTTCATCATCAAGTTCCTTTAAGAGCTTGACCGCCGTTTCTCCGCAAATGCCCAGCTGTTCCACAATATCCTCTATGGGAAATACGATATATACCCTGTTCTGATTATCAAACCAGTTATTTCTCCTGCTAAGACTCATTCGGTCAAGCAGCAGACCGTACATCATCTTTGCTCCTATTGACAGCTTTCCAAAATGCTTCTTATCGCTGAATAGCACCTTTGGTATCTTGACAAAGGAAAATTGCTCGGCTTCTGCACCGTAATAGTAGTCAAATTCGGATTTCATAATATCACACCTTTGTTCTGCTATATGATTTGGAAAGCTCTGCTGATTTCCACCCAAAGCCTTTCTCTGATAACACGTCAATAAGGTCGGAGAAATTTTTCAGTCCCAGATTAGGCAGGCTGACAATCTTTTCTGCATCAGCATCAAGCAACTCCTTAACTGTCGAATATCCTGCCCTGTAAAGGATATTGAAAGTTCGTACCGACAAATCAAGCTCTGCTAAAGGGGCATTTTCAAGTTCGTTCTTTTCTTCTTCGTATTCGGTGTCAGTTAATTCGGCAATTTTCTTTTCAAGAGAAATGATTTCTTTCTTATACTCTCTCAAACGTTCATCTACTGCCGTATCTCTCAAATAGTTGATATAGCCCTCCATACCCATAAGGATATATCTGCTCCTGCTTGGGTGCCGGAGCTTGCGAACAGCCTTTGCTTCAATCTGACGTATTCTTTCGGCTCTTAAACCATATTCCTCTCCGATAGCAGCCATTGTCATATATCTTTTATACCGCATATCAAGTACCCTACCCTCCCGTTCGGTCAAGGTCTTTTGAATAATATATTCAAGCACAAGAGCAACGTCATCGGGAAACTCGGTGGGTAGTCCGTTTACGAACACCTGCGATAACAGATTTTTGGGATATTCTTTCTTCTTCATCGTTGTTCTCCTTTCATCGGGCAACAAAAAAAGGGCTTCCGTACACTTACATTATCGTAAGCATACGGAAGCCCTGCTTCCATACATACATAAACTACTCTTAACTGTAAAAGCGATAAATGGCTCTATATAACGAATTAAGGCGACCTATCGCCGAGGATAAAGAGTTTAACAAACATTACTCTCTGACCTCTCGATTGGTTCGCCTTAAAACTAACTTGGCTCCCCAAGCTGGACTCGAACCAGCGACATCATGATTAACAGTCATGCGCTCTAGCTTTGTAAGGGAGTTATAGCAAATTACAAATAATCATAATGTATAGATTTTAGATTTAAAGCCGATTTGATATTTTAATCTTTCATATCACATTATAAACGCATTATTCTCTGTTTCAAACCATAACTATACATACTTTATATTAACACTAGGATTATTTTCTATATCCTGTACACATAATATCTTCACCTGTTATTTCACATCCAATCTCATCAACAAACTGATCAAGTGCATTATTGATAAATTCATGAAGTAACCAGTTCTGCTTTGATTTCATATATTTATTAAACAATTTGGGATTATATCTTACAAGTTCACTTATCCAATGAAACACACAAAAAATTAATACTAATGATGGGGCAAATGCTAAATCATCATTACCTTCAACTTGCTTCTTCACATACCATAGTTTACTTTCTCCATATATGTAAAAAAGATATTTTCTTGTTTTTTCGTGATATTTATTCAATGCTGCTTTTCGTTCTTCTATTGGTTTGTGAATATCCCAAATAAATCTTTTCTTCATTCTAATTACATATTTTTCTTTTATTCCTATGTCATGTTCAAATTTATTTGGTAGAGATTTTAAAGACTTAACATTAGCATATCGTCCGCAGACTTCAAATTTAATCCAGGCTTCCTTAGAATTATCTTTTTTTACAAAAACCGGTTTTGAAATTGGCACAAATATTTCCGGCTTTGAAAATGTTATACAGTAAGCTCTGTGAACGCAGGGAATATTATACAATAATTTAGCCATTGAATAATGACATGTTTTCATATTAAATCCAAAATATCTTGCCAATTCTGGAAGTACACCTGCACCTTTAATAGATGTATAAGCTTCATTAATGTTAGTCTTGTTGCTTTCATCTCTAACTGATGATAGCCCATGACTTTTTAACTTCGCATCTTCAATCCCCTTATATCTTAATAAAGCCTTTGAAGCATTCAATATACAATAATAAGATGTTAAAGGACATGCAGAATCAGGCAAATTCTTAGAAGCAAGATAAAAACTATGTGCTTGTTCCCAATAGAATAGTGCATCACTTGCACCAGCTATTGATTGTCTTTTCAAAAACAATGAAACGTATTCCCAACAAGAATCCGTCAATATAGTTTTACTGCCATACTTGGGTTTATTAATAGATTTCATAAGTTCACATGGTTTATTATTAATGCAAATTTCTTTAAAGGCCACTTCACAAGTCCTCCTTTTCAAAACATCAACAGACTATTTTTGATTTTAATCTTTAGTACCCGATTTACTAGGAAAATTTACACAAAATTAACTCATCAAATTTGTGCTATCCAATCCGAGGGTACAACATAACGAATAATGCTTATTTAGAACACTTTTCATAAAGCTTTTTTTATAAAGGTTTAGCTTCTAAAACATAATTCTCAGAAAAATTATCAAGTTTCATTTGATAAATAGGAATTGAATATTTCTGAGCAATTGATATCAATTCTTTTCTATTAGTCTCGCAACAATTCATACCAATATAGATTGCTTTAGGAAACGCATTTACAAATGGCATACCTTCTGAATTTGCGCCCATTGTGCATCTGTATTCTTTCTCGTATTGCCAAGTTGAGTGTTTTACGTTGCACATATACTGAACTATATATATGAGGGATAAATCGTTTAGTTCTATTTTCGTTTTTCCTTGAGTAATTTGCCTATCAACTTCTGATAAAATCATTTCTGCATATCTCTTCATAAAACTTGTAATATCAAGACGTTGATCTGTATATTGTATTGGAAAAGTACAGGAAGATAATAAATGATTATCAGGATTATTCATGTCATAAGCAACACAATATCCTTGATGATTATTCGCATAGTGTGCCCACATCGGCATGCAATTTGTATCATTTTCTGTTAATGAAGTGCCTTTGTTAAGAATGGTAAAATCATCAATAAATTGTCCATTATGATCAGCTAAGCGTTTTATGTTTGATAATTCACTTGGCTTGTAAAAAAAAGCTTTTCCATCAAAAGGGTCATTAAAATCTTTTATATCTGACATATATATTTGCTTATTTTTTAATGTAAGCAGTTTCTTTTGGTTTAATTCTTCATCGCTTGTCAATGAAGAATATTTATATAGAGTATCTGGAATATATAATCTTGTAACTCTATAAAGTGTTTTTGAAGCAACCCCAAGTGCGATTTCATCTGGAATACTTGGTTCAATATTTTTTGAAGCAAAAAGAATATACAATAATTTAAAATAATCTATCGGGTTTTCCTGTACCCACTTATCTCTATCAAATTTTTCCGGAGCAATATGATTGGTTGGAAGTTCGTAATATATATCTTCTATTTTCATTTCTTTCCTTTCTATGTAAGCTCCCCATACATACTTATTAATTCCACTAAGCACACGTTCTATGGAATATTCTTATCTAATTAATACATTGAAATCACATTCTAATCATTATAAGAGTTAGTATTTGAAGCATAACCACGCATTATTACATGTTATTGTTTTATCCATATTATACCACCATAAAAGACAAAAATCAACAACAATTTTTTTGAGATATTATCAACAATTTCATCCTTACAGAATATAATAGATATAAAAAAATGCAGGCTTAACCACAAAAGCAATCAAGCCTGCATTTTGTTACATCTCTCTCAAACACCTATCCAACGCCGTCAGAATACCATTCGAGAAATTCGGATCAACATCTTCAAAGTCCCAGGCATATTCCTTGAACGCTGCCACAGTCATTTTGAGCTGATCCTCGTCCAATGCCTCCAGAAAAGCCATTATGGAATAAGCGGCAATATCCTCCCATTCCATATAATCATCCTCGATCTCGCAGCAGCACTTGATATCTTCAACTGATGCTCGAACTCTCTCATAGGATTCGTCTGAAATAATCATAATATCGACCTCCATATTTTTATGCAATAACAACTTCCTTCAACCCATTCCACCCCTCGCAAAACTGCTCATAATCCATATTCATCTCAATATTGATCTTGTATCCCTTGCTTATCTCAATACGCTTCACAAGCTGAGAAATAATCATCTTCTTGCGTTCAACGGTCGCAGAAGCAAACTCCCCTGCCCAGCCGATAAACCTGTCATAATTCGGTCTGACCTTCTCCATAGATGCCTTCTGATTTTCAATCTCATTCTGAATAGTCTCAAGCTGTGAATTTGCATCATTAAGCTTTGCATTTACCGAATTTATCGCTGTGGATAACTGTTCGGGAGTGTAAACACTGTCACCCGTCAAGCTGTCAGCAATCTCAGCATTGAGCTTTTCAAGCTGTGTGCTGTAACGCTTGATTTCCAGATTCAGCTTTGTGACCTTCGCCTTGTGTCCCGACATCTCCTTATCATACTTTCTCTTGAGTGCCAATTCATCGGGAGCATCTGTCACACTGCTGAAAATATCCATTACCGCCCGGCAAACAGCCTCATCAACCTTTGCAGCAGTGTATGTGCTCTGCCCATCACATTCGCAAAGCTTGCGGCTCTTGTGATAGCAAATGTACCTGAGATATTCCCCTGTCCTGGTTGTTCCGTCTGTACGAGTGTATGTATCTCTGAAAACATTTGATGTAAGCCTGCAGCCGCAGTGTGCACAGAACATCAATCCCGACAGCATTGCTCTGCCCTTGGTAGTCATAACGATTTCACGCTCAGCATCATTGACTGCTGACCTCTGATCAAGAATGTACCGTGCCCTTTCAAACGTATTCTTGTCAATTATCTGCAACTCCTGCATATGAGGGGAAACTACCTCGCCTGAAACTATATATCCGCAGTACAGCTTGTTACGCAGGATACGAATAATTGTAATACTCTGAAACTTTGCTCCGTTGTGCGTTTTGATTCCGTTATTATTCAAATATGAAGCCACACGATGAGAGCCATATCCGTCATTGACCGTAAGCTCAAAAATCTTCCTTACCCACTCGACCTCATTTTCATCAATGGCAAGGTCAGATATTTCTTTTCCACGCTTGTTCAGCCTGCCGTTCTTGACAAGCTTGTACCCAAAGGGAACAGGACCACCCGTATAACTGCCCTCCGCTGTAAGCTGCTGCATTCTTGTCTTGATACGCATGGAAGTCTTTTCGGATTCACCCGAAGCCTGCCAGAAACGGATGTAATTCATCAGCTTGTCCACATGACTTTCAAACCGCTGCTCACCCTCCTGCACGCTCCAGACCTGAATGCCATGCTTAACAAACCACTCCACAACAAACGGCGTTTCATCATCAATTCTTCCGATTCGATCAAACATATATACAAGCAAGATCTGAAACTCGCCCGCAAGTGCAGCGTTCTTCAAATCCTGAATAGCATCACGATTTTCTGCGGATACCTTGAAGCCCGATACACCTTTTTCAAGAAATTCCTTGCCTATCTGCCAGCCCATACGTCCCGCAAATTCTCTGCAAGCCTCCCGCTGCATAGGGATATCGTCCTTCTGCTTGTCCACCTGTTTCTTTGTAGAAACACGATATAAAGCATATGCAACCTCCATATTTATACACGTCCTTTCTCTGTGTTCGTTGTTGCACTTCACTGCTTTAAAGCATAATATCATAAATTCTGACATTTGTCAATAGTTTTTTGAAAAATCTTGCATGGTGGATTTGCTTGAAACAACTCAAAGAAATCTGCCACCTTAACATATTATGAAGCCAAAGAAATATCCTCAGAAACAGTTTCTTCAATCCTGGGAACATACTTTATACGCTCAAAATAGCTTTCAAGTATCAACCGCTTGGCTTCTTCCACAGCACTGTCATTTCTGCCGCCAAATGTAATAGTTACTTCGCAGCCGTTGTATTCCTTAACGATTTTCTTATCAGACATATCACCCCTCCTTTCTCTGAAACTTTTCGCCGATCACATATATGAGCATTGGAATAATGTACTTTATCACAGGATATGCTGCAAAAATGATAAAAAACAGCAGTATCAGATTGAACGGAAGTATTCTTTTTATCAGGTCACCACAGAAAGTAATCAAGCCCAGATCTGTCAGAATAACCGCCAGAATTTCCTTATAATTACCCTTTATCCAACCCTTGACAGATACAAATAAAATATATCCTATAATTCCGACTAAAACAAGAATTAACGCAGCAATTATTATTGTGAGAACAACCACAATGATCCACCAAAGTATCAGACTGACACTTTCGCTGCTTATTCCTGATGTAAATCCTCCAGCCCAACAGATAAATGATTTGACTCCACAAAAGACATTTACAAGCAGCGTCCCCAACATTTTTACTGCTTCTACAAAATCTAAATGTAACTCCTTGCTGCGTATAATAGCAAGTATGGTTACACCTAATGAATAGAGAAAAGGCACAATAAACACCAAGACATTCACACCCGACCAAATACAGCTGATGTAGTCATCAAACCTTTCAAGCCTTGTCTTGTCATGAACGATCTCCTTAACCCTTTCGTTGATCACATCTTCATGATAAGCACGCAGTTTCTTTGCTTCTGCAAGTTCCCCCGCTGCTTTTTTCCTGTCCTCAACAGCAGCCGAGTGATTTTCTCTCGTTTCTTCAATTTTTTTATCATACTCACTTTTATGACAGTTGTAACATTTAGCCTCATACCTGTATTCATACCGAGGCGGCTTTTTTCTTTCCGTTTCAAGCTCATTCTTAACGTTCCCAAGCTGAGTTTCTGCGACGTTCAGCTTCTCTTTCAAGCTCTCGATAGTATTCGTCTGATTCTCTTTCTCCGACAGTTTCTTTTTCAGACTGATATTCTCCTCCAACAGCTGAGTGTTCTGAGAAGTAAGACTGTATATCTTCAATTCTTGCTGACCAATCAAAGTCTGCTGAGCCGTCAGGTTCTTCATATCCGAAACCAGTTGACCGGTGTTTATGTTCTTCAATGACATTAAGAATTGCCTCCTTTGTATAGTTCTGACCAAGCTTTTCTCCACGAATCGCCTTTGCTTTCTTCGGATGCTTATACGCTATAGTCTTTTCTGTATTTCTTGTGATTTCAATGCCGTACTGAGCAAGGATATTCTGAAACTCCTCCATGTCAGCGGAATTCCGTTTTGCGTAATCAATGACCTCGCAAAGCTCCTGTTTCCAGCTTGTCCCTCCCCGCAAGATTATCTGTCTTTCCGCCTGACTTTGACGAACAGGCTCACTTGACGGTTTACGGAAATCCACAGAAGAAAATCCATGTTCAGCTGCAAGTTGATTTGATAAATCTTTGATTGCCGTATATGCTTTCGGTGAGATCTGCAGCATCTTTCCGTTTGTGAAATTTACAGAATTTATGACAATGTGACAATGCACATGATCTGTGTCAGTATGAGTTGCGATGACAATCTCACTATCAGGAAATGACTTTCTGCAAAGTTCCTCCGTAAGCTCATGTGCCTGCTCGGGAGTAATATCATCATAAGCCGAGAAGGAATGTATGAAATGATAATACTTCCGGCTGCTTTTGCTCTGAGCCTTGTTCCACACTTTCTTTGTATCTGCAAACTGCATAGCATAGTCCACATCATCATCAAGATAGAATGATGTCACAATAGCCGTTTTATCGGGACGGGTTATGTAATCAAGCGTTGGCTTGGGAGAGGTCTTGAAACCGCCCTTACCACCTCCCCTCTTGTTTTCGGCAGCCTTAAAGATCGGCATTTTCGTTCACCATGTTCAGACCGTCAAGCCTCTCAGCGATTTTCTTGTAAAGGCTGTTCATATTGTTCGCAGCCGTTTTTATGGTCCGCTCAGGAATACCCGTCTGGGTGCCATGCATGAAACGAAGGCACTGATTGAAATTGTTACCCTCACGTTTAAGCTCCACAGCCAGCTCTCTGAAGCCTTCAGGAACAATGATAGGCTTGTCCCGTACAAGAGCCATAATGAAATCGGCTCGGCTTCTGAGTTTTGATTTCTGCATTTTCTTTTCAAATTCCGACAGCTCGCTATCGGTCAGTCTGATAATGAGCTGCTTATTGCGGCGGCGCTTTTCAGACTTTGGATGCTGTGTATTCACAGTATCCCTCCTTTTCTTTGCCGTTGGGCGTTTTTGAGAGGGTCTCGGGGGACACTTCCCCTGAGCGAGGCGCCGCATGCGGCGGTCAACAGGCTTCCTTTTGGATAGCCGGTTGACGTACCTCGCTATGAGCCCTCCGGGTTCATACTTTCGCCCCTTTGGGGCGCTTGGCAAGCTCTGCTTGCCATTTGTTTTCGCCTCTGCGAAAACCTTTTTGCGGCTTCAGCCACCGTATTTTCTGCGAATGTACTGAAATCCGCATATATTCTGCCTACTTTTTATCATCGGCAGAATATTTCAGATTTTTCGGTATATTCTCGGAGCCTTGTACGCAAATACATTCAAACAGTCAAAAATACAACAGAATAATTCCTTCAATCCAGCATATCAAAATAGATTTTCAGCATCATTCTCCTGCAAAATCGAAATCAATATCATCATAGCTTTCACTAATGCCGGATGAATCGGAAATCTCCGCAACTGTCTGTGTAACAGGCACATTTCCCCATGACTTTTCCATAATGTACGTTGCCATAAATACCGGCATAGCCTCCCTGACCGCCTTGCCAACAGCTTCAACTATTTCGGCAATAAACCTTTCTTCACGCTCCCTGGTTTCAAAATACGGATCATGTTCAGTCTGCCTCTGCCGCTTGAAATACTCATTGACTGCAACAGCAATTACATGATTGCAGCTTTTATACTTCTGCCTGTCCATTTCGTGCAGATTATCATAAGCCTCACGATATACGGGATTATCCATATTGAAACGCAGATTGCTGTTCCAGATCTTCATGACGCTCTCCTTCTGAAAACCTGCGCCGCAATGATCTCATAGCCCTTTGCAGCGGCACAGATGTCATCAACAAACACAACTCTTGACTTATCCATATCAGCAAAATTTCTCATGATGTTTGCACCACCGCCTGTAATATACAGCTTCATAAGATCAGAATTGTACTCATACTTTTCAAGAATTTCAAGGACGCTTTCGGTATACTTCTTAATTTCAGATACGATACAATTTCTATATCTTTCGCTTATGTCAGTCTTTCCATATCTGAAAAATCTTTCGATGATACTGCTGTCGATCTTTGCTCCAAAGCTGTTCATCACAGCATTCTGAGCATTTATCATACACTGATTTACGCCCATCTTCTCGGTATAGCATTTGCTCTCAACAGGCTTACGGTCGGTTATGTACAAGATATTGATGGTGCCGTTGCCGATGTCCGCAACCATATTCACACCGTCCATTTCTCTGAGCCTATCTACAACACCTGCATAACCCTGCGGATGAATGGAGCAGCTTGTGATGTGGATTACATAAGTCTGTTTGTTATAAACAAAGACCACATTTTCGTTACGAAGAAGATAGTTTCTGAAATTCTCCTTCTGTGCAGATACCCATGTGAGGGGAAGTCCTGCAGCTATATGAACATTTGCCTCAGTGATATTTGCCCTTGAAAGCTCTTTTGCAATGCCCATAAGCGTTGCCGCATAAAAATCCTCGTCCTCCGTTTTATCGGAGATAAAGCTCTTATGACCTTCACCGAAGCGGTAATATTTTTCATTATAGAAAAGAATATTTCCGTCAAATGTCGGCTCTGTGTTCGATACGATAACTCCTGTGGGAGTTACTGTGTTTGCTGTCTTGATGTTACCGTATCCATGGTCAATACCAATAATCTTAATGTTGTTAAAATCTTGCATATTCTTCCTCCTTGTGATATAATGAGTATAGATTTATTTGTCGGTTTCTGCTGATTTCGCAGTGATTGGTACTGTTTCCCGACAAAGACAGTATATCACGATTTTTTGCTTCTGTAATTGATGCGAAGTGGACGTCAGGTGGATGTAATTTTTTGATTTTGGGAGGATATATGGGAGCTTGTGATTTTTCCGCAGTTTTCAGCGAGATATGCAGCAGCATGATTGCCGGAGACAGCGTTTCTCAAGTTGAAATTTACTCATTGATGTTCGATAACTATTATCTTATGCATAAAGATGATGCCACCTTATTGGACAAGAGCGACATCAATAAACGCAAACAAGGCAAGATGAATGCTCATTCAGGAATAATTAAGTATTACTGTCAGGACCCGGAAGCACTTGCTTATGATATTGAAACAAACATTATCCCGCTTATCTCGGACAAATACGCTCTTCGTGACACTTTTATAAATATGGTCAAGTGCGACAGCTGCTCGGAAGAAAAGAAAGCGGACACTCTTTCCAATACAGATGATCTTCCTCAGTTTTTTGCAAATGTTATCATACATTCATTTGGCCACAACTCCGTTCAGAAAAATTTTTCTCCCGACATTTCGGACAGGATAATTTCTTCTGTTCCCAAGCCTTGCAAAGCATTTTCAGGCAGAAAAAAAGAGCTTGAAGCACTGCATAAAATGCTTCAAGCTCGGGACAAAATATTTGTTTATGGTATTGGCGGTATTGGCAAGAGTGAATTTGTGAAGGCATATATTTCCAATCACAAGAAGGAATACCAAAACATTCTTTACTTAACATATGAATCAAATCTGCGTACAACCATTGCAGACATTTCATTCAAAGATGATGCACCGCAGGAAACTATCGCTGCACGTTTTGAACATCACAGCGAATATCTGAAACTTATGAAAACCGATTCGCTCATCATAATTGATAATTTTGATATTCTCCCCCATGAAGATGTATATCTTGATGAACTGCTGTCCTACAGCTGCAAGATCTTATTCACCACCCGAAACAATTTCGGTGATGATTATGATACTTTTGAACTTGCAGATATTGACCGCTCCACCTTATTTGAAATATCCGACAAGTTTGGGCTTACAGATGTTGACCATGAAACACTTGACAGAATATTTGCGGCAGCTCATGACCACACTCTTGCCTGTGAGCTGATTATCCGTCTGCTGAAAAAGAGTGCTCACACTCCCGATGAGATCCTTGAAATGCTTATGAACAATCATGTGAATATCAGTGCAAGCGATAAGATACGCAGAAGCAAGACTGCCGATGCTGCAAGATATTCCGAGCATATCCGTCAGCTGTTCTGTCTGTTTGCACTTTCGAAAGAACAGCAGAATATAATGAGGTTATTGTCTCTTATTCCGGTGGCAGGAATTTCCGACAAATATTTTCAGTTTCTCACAAACACAACCGACTGCGACATTATCAATGAACTTGATGAGATAGGTCTGATACGATATGAGGATCATCTCATTGCCGTTCACCCTCTTATCGGTGAAGCTGCGGCATATGATTTATCTCCCAACATGGATAACTGCGTTCATTTCATTGACGCTCTCAATATGGAATATCAGCATCATCTGAAAACGCCTGTCAACAATATGCGTCAGGAGGTTATTCTTGAGATTGCTGACAGGATAGTAGAATTTGCAGGCAAAAACAACATTCAAAAATATTTTGAGTTTCTCATAAATGCCGCTCCCTATGCGGAGGTGTTTGAGGACATATACCGCATGGAGCGATACATTTCACAAATGGAAGAATATCTTCCACGGATAACCGATATCCTTTCAAAGGCTGTGTATCTTACCATTAAGGCATCATACGCTATGCTTTACGGAAACGATGCCGATGCAGCTATTGAATATGATACGCAGGCACTTTCGATTCTTCATGATTACCCCGACAGTTATCGTGAAGCCGTTCTCTGCTTCAATATATACAACAGTATGGGCGCATTTTTTACTGAGAAAAAGGATTTCCCTAGGGCAAAGCTCTGTCTTGAACAGGCTCGCACCTATGCCGAGAATTTTGATATGCCGCTTGATGATGTTGCGGTTATGTTTCATAATTTATCGGTGTTGGGGCTGGAGAGCAATGACTAGGCATATTCAAACAAAAAACAAAATTGAAATGGGGTATGATATATGGTTCCAGAAATAGTTTATCATTATTGCAGTGTTGATACTTTTTATAAGATAATCACTAATCATGAACTATGGTTAACTGATGTATCCAAGAGCAATGACTATAAAGAATTAGTGCTTATATTTGATGAACTTGAAAAATTATTAGCTCCAAATGTTGATCAAATAGTTTCTCAATCTTTTGTACCATTAAGTATGTATTCTGAGTTTTTCAAAGAATTCCGAAAACTCAACTTAATGTATCATGTGTGCTGTTTTTCAGAGGACAGAGATTCGTTAAGTCAATGGGCAATGTATGCAAAAAATGCCACAGGAATAGCGATAGGATTCAAGACAAGGTCTTTTATTAGTCTTCATAATTATAATGAAAATATAGACTTTAATCCAATTAGTTATTCAATTGATTCAGCAATTATTGACATAAAACGAAAAATAAATAGCTTTGTAGATATTTATACTAATGATCCAGAAAGCAATAATTATTCATGGTATAAAAAATTTATTTCTTACTTTATAGATGAATTACTAAAAATAATCTGTCTGTATAAAAACAAATCTTTCTCACAGGAGCACGAATATCGTATTGCTGTCAATTCCACCCCCTGCTTTTCTGATACAAATGGTAAAGAAATTAGTTTTTCTCACTCATTAATAAAATCTCCTGTTTATTTATCTGATAACTATTCCATAGGTGCAATGTCGTTTTTTCCCTCAAACGGTAAGTTAACATCCTATAGACCATTACATATCAACAATTTATCTACTGAAATTTCTGAAATAATTATCGGTCCAAAATGTAATGTTACAGAACACGATATAAAACTTTTTTTACTGGCGAACAACATTGATCTCAATGACAAAAAAATTATGTTATCTAACTCAACTTATCAATAAGGAGTGAAAAATATGAGTGAATATATTGAAAGAGATGACCTATTGTATCACTACTGCAGCTTATCTGAATTCATAGATACAATAGCAAACAAAAGTATCATATTAAAAGACATCGAAAAAGTTGATAAATATACCAATCTGTCCAAGACAATTGACTTATTCATTCAAAGATTAGAACAACGATTCAGCATAATTCTTAAAGAAAAAAGTGAAGACTCTTTTTTTCTCACCATCCCGTTGATGACATTAAAAGATGGATTAAAAAAATACAGATACACTATTGAACCAGCATTTTATTCCTATTCACTAACTGATTACTGCGACAATTGGAGCCTATTCAATAATAAAGCCAATGATATTTCCATTGGCATTCCATTCAGTAAAACTTCTTCTGCATTATCCACATCACCTCTATATGTTAAACGAATTACATATGGATATGAGGAACTATGCTCCAAAATTGATTCTGCAATTGACACGTATTTAGATGATTATCTAAAAAAAGAAAAGTTAAAAGAATCTGATCCAGATTTAGAATTGTTTGCTTATAAAAATATATGGAACTATATTAAAAAAGATCTTGTTTATGAATCGGTTTTATTTAAGGATACATACTTTGCTGATGAACACGAATTTCGTCTTATAGTCCCTACTCACCTTTATTTACATTCAAATATTGAAAATTATCAAGAACAAATCAAATCTATAGTCAATTTCTCAATTCAAAATGATATATTTTCATTAAGCAAACTAAAATTCACTGTTGAAAACAATGATTTGATTTCATATCGTCATCTGATTTTTAATAATATTGCTCCACTGATTAGTGCAGTTTATATTAATCCAACAATACAAGCTAGTGTTAATGATATAGAAATGCTACTTTCATCCTATGATTGTAATTCGACTGCTGTTTATAAGCGTCAACTTAATTAATTTCAATATTAATTCTCAAGTATTCAAATAACTATAAGAAAAGGAGTCACACTATGAAAAAAGAAAATCTCAGCCCTTTAGTGAAATCTTGAATTTACAAGATGAATATAAACAGTATAAGGCTTTATGCAGAAACAAACATAAAGATTGGAAATTTTACAGTGACTGGGAAAATCATGTAATCAGAAAATTAAAAAATCTTCCGGATGAGCATATAAATAATTATAGACATTTTTTAATGATCAACTCATTGATTGATAATCATGCTCTTAATTTATATCTCCCGCTCTCTGTAGCAATCATTTCAATTATCTTAAGTCCTATCGTTGCAGATGTAAGTCTGTTTGGTACATTTATGATTCCTATAGTAACTGTATTGGCAGTGGGATTATTTGGGAGAGATTATTTTGATTATGCAATTAAGGACAATTTCTTAAAAGACTTAATTGGCGTGCTCAATAAGTACGAAGCAGAAAAGAACGATAATGCTACCGATCCCACAAATTTTTCTGATAATACGTTGCATACGCAATAATCGAATATTTTGTAATGCATAATTCCGCAAAACTCTAAACACCTCAGCAAATCTTAAGAGAGTATGAATCAGCCATTGTTTCTGTCAGGAGTAAGACGATATATTATTCCTGAATGTTTCCGTACAGACTCTCCATATTCAAGGCTCCCCAACTACCACTTTCACTTATTAACATACATTAGGAAGAAAAAAACATCACTATTTCACATTTATTATACAACTTCACAATTATAAAACTGACCATACAATATGTCATGAAACTAAAGTCACCCTGCCGTCAAAAAACAACCAACAGCAGGGTGATCACTTTTATCTTATTCAACAGGAATCGTCACATCACCGATAGTTACGGAAACAACCTCATCAAGAGGGAGAACACAGCGGAACTGTGCATTAAAATCAACATCATAACCATCGTTTTCAGCCGACAGTAAACCATTAAATCCAAAGGTTTCGCATACCCTGTCGCCCACATTTAATATGGACTCACCGCTGCTAAGTTCAGTGTCAAGCACCCAGAGCCTTTTATCAACTTTCAGACAGCTGCCGTCACAAAGTTCGATCCTGAAATCAGGAGAATCTGTGATTTTCTCATAGCTGTCGTAGCTCATGCAGTGACCCTTTGCAGATATACGAAGCGGAGAAATCTCAATACTGTTTATCTGCATTTCAGTGCTTTCGCCTCCATAGGTTGTGAGCCTTGCTGTGCTGTTAACATCAATTTGCTTTGCAAGTGTCTGCGGCATATTGAGGATCTCAAAGCCATATTCAGCACTTCCAAGCTCTTCAGCGGCAGGAAAATCATATTTTGTAATAATCACATTTACAATATCACCTGCAAATATTTCTGCTTCTGTGCTCACGCTGAAAGCAGCGTCGGCACTTCCGTCCTCATTTTCATTTAGGAAAACAATGCCTGTCTGTCTTGAAGCTCTGTCATTGCCATTGATAATAACATCAACTTCAATTGGCAGTTCATCTTGAAGAACAGCCGCACCGCTCTTATCGGTAATGTGCATCTCACCGTAAAGTATAGTACCGTCGCAGATAATATCTCCGAAAGAAATGCTGTACGGGAAATTCTCATCTGCATATTCAAGAGTATGTTCACTGACAGTAACTGCATAATCTGAGCTGTTTTCCGAAATAGTCTTTGAACTGCTTCCGAAAAGGCTGTCCAACCAGCCGATACGAGCCGCATACACTGCTGTTCCGCCCATGAGCATTACTGCACAGGCAGCTGCAGCAATATGTTTTACGGAACAAGTGCGTACATTCTTTGAAAGGCGTGACCTTGCTGCCCCGGTAATATCCTTTTCGGCGGTAACAGACTCAAAAGCCGCCTTGTATTCGTCCAAAAATTTATCCATTGAAATTTCTCCTTTCAAGCTCCTCTTTAAGAAGCTGTCTTGCCCGTTGAAGTCTTGTTGTAACAGCCGATTTTGATATGCCAAGCGTCCTTGACGTTTCACAAACGCTCATATTGTCGCAATAATACAAGAGAAGCACGGAACGATATATCAAGTCCAGACTGTTTACCGCATCAAATATCTCGCTTTGTTCGGGATATTGAAATTCCGTGCAGCCTGCATTATCCTCCGTAAGCTCTTCACCAGACAACTTTTTTCGTTTGCGGAGCATCATAATACTTTCATTTATCACCACACGGATAAGCCACGCTTTGACGTGCTCATCATCACGAAAGGGAAGCCTTCGGACAAGCAGCTTATATATGGTTTCTTCGGCTGCGTCCTCCGCATCGGCTTTGTTTCCTAGAATAACAAGTGCATGGGCATAGATCGTATTTGTGTACTTTCGGGCAATTCGTTCAAATTCGGTTTTGTTTGTGATATGATCACCTTCTTGTGTTCGGTACCGATATTTTTCCTCAAAAAACGTTTTTCATATACTACAATGCGTGAGCGGGCTGTTTTGTCACAATAATTATTATATTTGTATAGTTGCATAAATTCATGTAAGTATTTATGGATAATTCTAATAACTCAAAAGGCTATTTCGTTTCTGCGACTATTGGAGATGTTAATGTAAAGAAAAAGCCTGCCTCGACCGAATAGTCGGGGACAGGCTGCTCATTTCCATATAAAAGCATTCTCTCTGTACGTTTTCGGAGTGACTCCCATTTGAGCTTTGAAAATCCTGATAAACATACTCTGTGTGGAAAACCCCAGCGAATATGCGATCTCAATATATGGCAGGTCTGTGTTTTTTAGCAGATCACAGGCAGTCGATATTCTGGCTTCGGTCACAAATCTCTTCAATGTGGTGCCGACTTCCTTTGAAAACCGCTTTGATAAATATGACGGGTTAAGTCCTAAATATGCCGCAAGACCTTTAACAGACAGATCTGCATTCTGATTCTGATAAATGTACGCTATGCATTTCCTGATATGAATAGAGTGTGCCGATTCTTTTTTTATTTCTGCCATTCTGATAGCAAAATCAATACACATATCCGAGTAAAGTTCGCTCATAGCTTTTTCATCTCTGCAAATGTCTGCTTTTCGTGAATAAATATCGGCGAGTGCAAACGCTTCATCATGCCCCATTCCCGAAGATATTACTGATTTGGCAATTTTTTCCGATTCAAGTACAAACAAATATTTCAAATTTGCAAGCAAATCATCGGAAAGAACTCTTTTGTTATGCAGACCGACAGCATTATTATGAATGATACATTAAGCTATGGAAGGATAATTTTCGGAGGACTTGCTGTTACTGTGGCTTATAATTTATGTTCAGGGATACTCCGTGCTTTGGGTGACAGCAAAACTCCGTTCAAAGCAATAATCATTTCATCTACTGTGAATATTGTTCTTGATATCCTGATGATATTCCTGCTGAAATCAGGCGTTGCGGGTGCGGCAATCGCCACAATAACAGCACAGCTGGTTTCGGTGATAATATGCATTTTCAAAATCAAATCACTTACTATAATGAAATTTGATAAAGTAGAACGTGTCCCCGACAAAGAGATAAGTTTATTGCTGCTGAAAAATGGTCTTCCAATGGCGTTTATGAATTCTCTGACAGCAGTAGGCTGTATGATAGTGCAGGCATATATCAACAAGCTTGGCGTTGACTAAGGAAGGCGTTGCAGATATGAGAAAATATCTTCTTGACCTGAAAGAACAAGGAAAAACAATTCTGATCGCATCACACTCCGCAGAGGATATTGATGTGCTTTGTGATACTGTTTGTGAAATGGATAAGGGTGTTCTAAAGAAAATGAAAGGATAATCATCTCATTAGCTTAATCGCCTGCAAACGACCAATGTTAACTGTAAAATATTCAGCTCAATACACAAAAATTAGTTGCAAAAGTTGTAAGATTTGACGGGCAGTTCGAGTACAGACCGACCACACAAAACAACGAAAAAGCCCGTAGATACGTCATCTACGGGCTTTCGATTCCTGGCTCCCCAAGCTGGACTCGAACCAGCGACATCATGATTAACAGTCATGCGCTC
>ENA-UONT01000219-UONT01000219.1-human-gut-metagenome-genome-assembly--contig:-CS20-NODE-219-length-81233-cov-14.977211_pt1 | contig 81233 bp, 67 predicted proteins | sample MGYA00242459_ERZ724006 | MGnify/ENA metagenome assembly ERZ724006
TACGGCCGGGAAACGGAGCTCGCTCAGCCGCTCGCACCCTTCGAATTTTCTTTTGGACCGTCCGGCTACGCCGGATTGATCATACCGGCGTCGTGCCTCCCGTCAACGTTGCCGTGTCTCCTGGCGGATCCACGCCCGTTGACTGGAACCGCTTTGGCCGGTAACGCTATCGCTTGACCAAACGGTCCAAAAGAAAAAATCAAGGACCGAAACCATTCCAGTGAAAGGAACCTCAATGACTGCCATCAACGCCACCAACATCATCAAGGGCAATCTCGCTTCCGAGCCGAAGTACTGGCCTGCAGGACAGTATGCGGCACGCGTCACGTTCCGTATCATGCACACCGCGCGTCGTCTCGATCCAGCCGACAACCAGTGGAAGGACGGATCGACCACCGTGGTCGAAGCCAACATGTTCGGCACCAACGCGGAACGATACATCGACCTCATCACGGAAAACCCGACGATGTTCGCCAAAGGCACCGCCGTCATCGCCATGGGCATGATTGCGGACAAACCCAGCGCGTACATCGACAGGAACGGCAAGCCGCAGGCCATGAGCACACTCAACGCGGACAACGTACTGCCCGACCTCATCGCTATCCGGCAGCGTGCCGAAGCACGAAACCGCCGACAGAACCCATCGACGCCCGACACCGATCCATGGATCGGCAATCCCGAGGAACAGCCCGAAATCTGAATTCCGATACCGGCTGGGGCGTCCATCATAACGGACGCCCCAGCAATGGAGAGGACCAAACCATGAACACGAAATTCGTACGCGTGCTCGGCTACGACATCCGCAGCTATCGGAGCAATACGGTCTTGCTACACATCCTGTGCGACGACGGCACGATCATCGAGCACGACGTCTACGGTACCGTGCCAAGCGAAAACGACGGATGGCCATCGTTCCTCCACGACCTGGGAAGATGGTCCAAAGACATCGGAGCGACGGCCGACCGGATCCGTGAATGGTTGGCGGACACGGATTCCGAAACGTTAGCCCGATGGGAGATTATCGCCTATGGCGACAGACCGTTGGACAGATACGTACTGGACGCCAGCGGTCCGGAACGCGCCGCCATCCGCGAGATGTTGGACCGAATCGAACGAATAAAGGAATAGGCGCGCACTAGGCCGGACGCCGCCCAATGGGACGGTTGGTCCGACCGCGCCTCCCGCGAGGCTCAAGGGACACGGCGCCGTGTCCCTTGAGAATCCCCGCACGCCAAGGCGAAGCCTTGGAACCAAAATGCGCGCACGCCGCGGACCGGAAGCCGCGGACGCACACGCCCAACGGAGCTCGCTCAGCCGCTCGCACCCTTCGAATTTTCTTTTGGACCGTCCGGCTACGCCGGATTGATCATACCGGCGTCATGGAACCCGTCAACGCCATGCCGCGCCCATACGGTCGCGCCGCTTATGACGGAACCCATTTTGGCCGGTAACGCTTCGCTTGACCAAACGGTCCAAAAGAAAAAATTTCAAGGACGACATTCAAGGAGACACGTCATGCAGAACGTCATCTGGAGCAACGACACCGACCGGATCGACTCGATCGTCGACTACTGGAAGGAGGAGGCCGCGCGTCTCTCTGAAGACATGGCCAAGGATCCGAAAGGCACCATCGACGACGCGTGCTGGCCGGTAACGGACATCCTCGACCGCGCATGGAGGCAGGCCATCTCCGACTACGAGCTGCCCACCGCGGCCCGACTCATCGAGATCATCGACGACCTCGACCCGTACGCCACCGGCATCGCGGCCCACGCCGTGGATGAGAACAACGCGGACCGCAGGGACGAATGCGGAAACCTCGAACGCCTCGAACTCGGCCAGCCGGTGGTGTTCGTCGGCACGGCCGGACTGTGGGACGGCCGGCGCACCATCGCCAGCATCGTGAACATGGACAACATCGGCGACATCATCGCCGACAGCCCATGGCAGCACATGGAATACGAGACATGGAGCATCGACGGGCATGACGACCTGCGCTACACGGGAGTCCACCACGACGGCACCAACACCTGCAGCGTGCGCGAACTCAAGGAAGGCAGAGACATCGAACCCGACGACTCCCTGCGCGACATCCTGCGCAAGACCACACCGCTCGGCCCGAGGATCCGCGCCGTGTACGGCATGCCCGCACCGGAAAACACGACGAAAAAACGTTGAAAAACCAACGAAAACAACTTGATGATATCACACAAATGAGATATAATGGGGGTATCGGGAAGACAGAAGGTCATGCCCGGAACCCCAAGGAAGGGATTTAAAATGCTCGCATCGTATCTCGACTCCCTCAGCGACACCGACTGGCTCGCGACCATCATCCAGATCACCCTCGTGGTCAGCGTCCCGGGAGGCATCGCCATCAGCGAGGCCGGCACGTACGTCATACGACACCACGACCGGATCCGCGCCGCATGGCGCATGGCATGGCACATCCTGAAAACGGGAGGACCCAGCCCGCGCGTGATCAGAAGCGCCCCGCACCAGGCATGAAACCAAGGGATCCGGCCATCATCACTGGCCGGATCCCGCGCACCTGCGAGTCGAATATCAGCCGCAGTCGCAGAACATGGCAAGCAAAAGGAGAACATGATGTGCAAGTACAGGATCACCGTGACGATCAGCAACAACTCCACCTGCGTGGACGGGGGAGGCTGGCTGGTCGGCATGACATGGCGCAAAAGCGTCATCCTTGACGCGGAGGAACGTACGCAGGCCATCGCGTTGCGCGACCTGCTCAACAGCAGCAAACCAGCCGTCGATGAGGACGGATACCTCATGTGGAATCGCTGCTACGGCATGTGCAACACGCAATGCTGGCAGTGGGAACTCGCATGCGCGCACAGCACCTGCATTAACCAGATCATGCGCCGCGCCGACGTGGACTGGGCCGACGCCGGCGTGCCCGACATCGACATGCCCACCATCACCATCAACCTCTCCATCAACTGAAGCAAACGACAATGTCCAACGAACAACAGGATCCCTCCGTGCACGCCGTGCAACAGGCGTTCGATGGCCACATCTGGATTACGCTCGGAAGGGCTGGGCCGCATACTGCAAGGATAACTTCAGCCAACAGGTAACAATAATGAGGCAACTGCCGAAAAAGGAGCCACACGAACATATGAATACGGGACGAGTCATGGAACGCGTCCGCCGACTGCTGGCCATCGCCAACGATCCGGCCGCCTCCGACAACGAGCAGCGCATCGCCCTCGAACAGGCGCAACGGCTCATGGACAAACACGCCATCGAGGAATGGCAGCTCGAAGAGAACCACGACGATGTCGAGATCATCAAACGGAGGATACGATTGAACGCCAATCCATGCAACCGGTACATGGTCGAACTCGCGAACATCGTGGCCCGCGGAAACCGGTGCAGAGCTTCCTACGGATGCCGCAGGGCCGGAAACGGACGCGACGTGATCAGCGCCATCACAATCTACGGAACCCGCGGAGACGTCGACAAGACCGAGGCCATCTGGACCGCCATGGAAACCAGCCGCGCCGCCATGTGGCGAGAAAGAGCGCGCGCCACGCCACATGCGAAAGCCAACGCGGCCTGGAGGAACGGATACTATCGCGGATTCCAGGAAGAGATCGCCCGCAGATACCAGGTCCTCCGACTCGAGATGGAATCGGACGGCACCGGCAAGGAACTCGTCACCGTGCGCAGCGGCCAGGTCGACCAATGGATTGAAACCCACGTCACATTCATCACCGACAAGCCGAAACTCCCCAAGACCACAAGACCCAGCCAGGCCGCCTACCGGCACGGAAGACAGGACGGGGCACGCCAGGCGATCGGACTTAAGGAAACCGGCGCCGCAGGCAACTGGACCCTGGAAAAGTAGGAAACAAGCAGAAAGGAAACCATGTACTGGGACCGTTACATCCACCGCGACAATCCACGCCGCATCGAACCACTCGACAAATCGCTCGACATGTACGTCATGCTCGACACGGAAACTACGGGCCTCCATCCAGAGGAAGGCGCCACGCTCATCGAAATCGGCGCGTTCCTCGTCCAGCCAGGCAACGAGAACAGCCGGCCGAAATTCGAACAGCTCATCGACCCGCGCCAACCATTGTCGGAATTCATCACCGGGCTCACCGGCATCACCGACCAGATGCTCCAGGGAATGCCCACAGCCGGCGCCGCTATGCTCCGTTTCCACCAATGGCTCGACCGGACCTGGCCGGCAGGGGAGCCGTTGACCATCATCGCCCACAACGCCGAATTCGACGTCAGCTTCCTTGACGCCGCCGAACGCGTCTACGATCCGACAGCAAGCGGATTCGACTGCCGGTGGCTATGCACGAAGGAAATGAGCTGGGAACTCAACCCGCAGAAACGGCACCATCGCGTGACCGACCTCATCGCCGACTACCACATCGGCGACACCGAAGAACACCGCGCCCTCGCCGACGCAATCCAGGAGCAGATGATCTACCGGGCGCTCTGCCATGAAGCCACCATGCGAGGAAAGTGGATCGGACAATGAGCATCATACTGGACGAGGCGCAGGCATACGAGAACAGCCGCGACTACGACTGCTGCCAGATCATCGAAGAAGACTACACGGTAGGCGACGCAGTCTACGAAGCCTACTGCGATGGAAGAAAAGCGCCCGTAACAGACGTTGAAATCGAGGCGGCGGCGAAATATCTGAAGGCCAACCCTGGACTGTTCGGCCCCTCCGCATGCTTCATCGACCCGAACCGTTTCGAGGAAATCGCGCGAAGTGTGCTCCAAGCCGCCAGAAACGCAGTCGGAAAGGACATGGAATGAGCTATCGCATTTCTTTGGATGGGACAGACCGGACGTTCCAGGACATCGCGGACGCGGCCGAGTACGCCAGACAGCTTTCTCTGGAGCTGAACGGAAGCGTGGTGAAGGTATTCGACGCCGAGACCGGGCTGGTAATCTTCACCGCTAAATCAAGAGCGAAGATTGAGGATTAGGAGCAATGAGTTATTACCATGAGCTGTACGTCGTCTGCGACGAATGTCACACAAGCCTTTTAGTCGATGAGGCGACCTATGAGGATGCGGATAACGATGCCGCCGACGAAGGGTGGCAGGTCGTCGGCGGCATCGAAGACAAGCACTATTGTCCGCGCCACTGGCATGTCAAATGTCATGACTGCGATGCCGCCGGCAGTGGGGCGCCGGACGAGCTCGAACGTCAGGGGTGGAGGATCGATCGCGACTATCCGTGTGACAGCCTCTGTCCCGAATGCGCCAAACCTCCCAGACGGAGAACTCCAGCTCGTCCGATCCTGATATCAACCAAGACACGTGTGGAATGGGCAAGCCCCCAGAAAGGGCCGAATCCACAAACAGAAAGGACGATCCATGGCGACAATCAACCAGATCCCCATGACCATCATGGGCAACATCGTCAAAGACCTTGGACCCAAGCGGACAGCCGGAAGCAAGACCGTCGTCGCCTTCCGGGTGGCGCAGACCAGCAGCACCGAGAGGAACGGCAAATGGGAGGACGGCGAAACCACGTTCATCCGCTGCGTCGCATACGGCGTGCTGGCGGATCACATGATCGCTTCCGGCATTCGCAAGGGAACCAGGGTCATCGTCACAGGCCGATTCGTGCAACGCGACTGGCAGACCGAAACGGGAGAGAAGCGCAGCAGCTTCGAACTCAACGCAGACGACATCGGTACCTCCATCCGCTATGCCACGGTCCAGATCACCAAAGCCAATGAATCCGCTGCCACGCCACCGACACCCCAATCGCAGCCGACCCAACCTGCTCAACCAACCCAAGAGGCGAAAGACGATCCATGGCCCAACGTGGTCCAGGACCATTTCGCCGAACCACAGGAACCGAGCTTCTGAAGCAAGAACCCGATTCGGGCCCATGGCATCCAACCGATCGTCATGGGCCCGAACTGTTTCCAGGAAAGAAGATCGATCCAGGTAGGATGGGCGAGTCAATGAGAGGGGGAACGTGATGTCAAAGGATGATGAGAGCCGTCTGATGGCCGTGGAGTTGGCGAAACGTCTACTGGTCGATGCCATATGGAAGACCGCCAGCATCGAGGTCGACGGGATCTCTTTCCGCGACATTCAAGAGATCTTTGAGGGCCGTGCTCCGGCGAACATGGCGGTGGACGACATCATCGTCGTCAACAACATCAAACGCGCCTGGATGTTCCTTTTCGAGAACGTCGACCAGCCCGTCAACTGGCAATACATGTCCGAATACAATCGGATCCTTGGCGAGGGTCTCATCCGTGACGCAGGAAAACTCAGGACCAATGATGTGCGCATCGGAGGAACCGATTGGATCCCGGAGCTTCCGACCATGGAATCTTCCCATGACGGGATCTCTTCATTGATGAAGATCGAATCACCCGAGGACCGTGGTCTGCTCATGTTCTGCAAGATCACGCGAGGACAATGGTTCAACGACGGGAACAAGCGAACCGCGCTCATGACGGCGAACCATGCGCTCATCAACGCCGGCATCGGCGTATTCTCCATAAGCCCGTCCCTGAAACGAGAATTCACAACCAGGCTATTGCGCTACTACGAGTCAAACGATGACGTGCCATTCCATTCATGGTTGAAGGACAACGCCATCGGAAGACTGCCAGGCGGCATCACCTCCGTGGAATCACGACGCCTCGAACTTAAACGGAGCGGCACGGCGGCGGTAGATCAAAATCTCCCCGTTTACCAGACGGCCATGAGTATGCGAGCTCAAACGCCGGCATATTAGGTCGAAGTCCGATATCGGAGTGCTGCAATGAAGCAGCCAATTGACATAAGCCATCCGATATCGGACTTCAGAGGACCTTGATCCAAATGACCCAGGCAGTGGATCACTGGTTCAAAAGGCCAAATAAACCATATCGATATCGAAATCGAGGACCATTCAATGGGCCAGGATCACAATGGCGTGACGGACCAGAAAACGGCGGAGGGGAATGCCGTCATCGATATCGGAGCCGGTCCGAAAACCTGATATCGGTTCAAAAGAAGAAATGAGCCAGACCATTTGGACCATTTGAGCCATGGACCAAATGGTCCAAATAGCAACGAATCGTTGGAATGAAGCCAAAGGCTCAATTTGGGCCACTTATCCGGACCGCTTCATCCATCGAATCCGATATCGGAGGTGGGCCGATTGATCCCGATATCGGTTCAAAAGATTAAATGGGCCGGCGAATGGTCGCCATGGTTCCAGAACAAATTGGTCCTCCGGGGAACGGACCATGTTCGGAACCATCCGATATCGGAAGTTCTTCCGGCTCATTCATCCGATTTCTCCGGGACGGCCCCATTCCCATTCCATACAGCAATTGGACCGATATCGAACCAATAGTCAATCGGTACGGGAAGCAATCTGCACCTGAGTGCCGCCGCGCTTTTTGCTGTCATATTCCGGAACGGATACCAGCGATAAAGAACAATCAAGAGCAGACACGATAAATACAAGCAGGGAAAAGCAAAATGAAAAGAAACCAAGAAGAGAACAGACAGAAAAGAAGCAACACACAACCAAAGAACAAGTCAAAAGAACAAGCAAAGACAACTAAACAGAAAACAGACAGACCAACAGCCCAAACAAGGAAAAACCAAAAACTATACACACGAAAAAGAAACCACGGGCGTCTTGCACCCGGCTTCGCGGCTGACGCCTGAAAACGGCGGAATACCGCCGTTTTATGGTCGGAATAAGCTTAACGTCAGGGTTTTCTGCCGATATCGTTAAGCTAACGAAGTTCGACGCGTGGTCCGTTTATGGAAAACGAATCAGAGAACAAGGCACCGAACTGTTGCTTCTGCGGGAAACCAGTCATAGAGAGATGCGAAAGGGCAGGTAAGGCCGGTGCCAAGGGTGAGTATCGGAAATGGCATCTGAAATGCAGTTCCAGCAGACGGATGGCGGAGAAAAGAGCGGAGGATGCGGCGTCAATCCGGCTCAATGAAATGAAGCGGGATGATTGTCTGCTGCGGGCGTGGGTTGGCCGGCGTGACGCCTTGGATTTTTTGGCCCGTGAGATCGCGGACTATAACGAGATTGTGCCCGACCATGACCGGATGGTGGTCCGGATGGTCTATCGACTCGTCAGGACGGCGATACTGATGTTTCGCATCGACCCGATGATCCCCGTCGAATATGGTGAGGATTTCCGCCGGATCGCCATCGAAATCGGCTCCGATGGGATGGATCTGATCGCCGACAGTGTTCGATGGCATGGCGCGCGCAGATGGCGTGACGATCCGGACGTGAGTGCCGAGGGCGCGGCTCCCCGCACATTCTATGGCAAGATCGTCGTGCCGGGGGAGAACCTTGAAGACGAGTATACGGCCGACCTGACGCACGAGACGGATATCGTCACCTACAAGAAGGCCCTTGAGTACATCTGGCGCGAGGACAACATCACGGGCGGACGTTGGAATCGGGACATTGGCCCGTGGTCATACAAGTGAGGTGGAAAAGTGAAAGCTTCCGAGATTAAACGCAGGAAACGTGGCTTGGACAAGCGGTACGGGCGGATCTGCCCGGTGTGCGGCAAGCCGATTCGCAAGCCGAGGCGAGGGCCGACCGCCAGATTCTGCGGTACGGCATGCCGGCAGGCGTACGGCCGGAGAAAACGGGCTTTGGCCGAACGTAAGAAGGACGAGTCGGCGGAACAAACCGTGAGCCAGCTCGTACGGCAGGAAGAAGACTATCGGAAAAGAGCCGATGCTATCCGCAAACGCTCTCTGGACGCGCAGAAGAAGACCGGACGAGCCAAAGGGATCATCCGGCTTTCATGCATGTTCCAACTCAAAACCATCCTGGAACGCGATCCGGAACTCATTGAAAACGCGCCATCCGACGGATACGTGGCCGGGCTCATGGATGACATCGATCGGCAGGGCAGGCCCGGTGATGCGGAACGTCTGCTCAGGCACAACGGATACACGGGCCCTATACCGCGATAGGAAGAACAAGAGGGGAAACAACAACAATATGTCGATGAATCTGACCAAACTCACGAACGCCGAGTATCCACTCAGCGACGCGAGGGAAGCGATCGACGGGGACAACGCGTTGAACCCGTCCGATCCGAGCGCCTACTATACGTCGGCGGGCAATCCGCCGGGCTATTGGATCGGCAAGGGAGCCGAACTCGTCGGAGGCAAGGTCGGTACCACCGCATCCAGCAAAACCGTCCGGGAGCTCATCAACGAACGGCGCAACCCATCCAACGGCCAATACCTCGGAGACGTCAAACTAAGCGAGGGGGACAACGGGGAGGCGCCCGTCGCCGGATGGGACCTGACCACACGCCAGCCGAAAAGCATCAGCATCCTCTGGGCGTTCGGAGACAAGGAAACCAGGGATGGTATCGACGAGTGCATGCGCAATGCTGCGGAAATGACCATCGACTATTTCGAAAACGAGTACGCGACCACCCGCGCGGGACAGGGAGGCGTCGCCAGCGTCTCCGCTGACGGCGTGGCCGGATTCGTGTTCGACCATTACGATAATCGGAATGGAGACCCTCAGCCGCACAAGCACATCGTCATCAGCAACCGTGTGCGCCGCTCGTCCGACAAGGTATGGACGGCATTGGACGGGCGGAAGATCTATGCGGGCATGGTCGAGATCAGCGAAGTGCATGAGAACCTGCTGCAGGATCTGCTCACCGAACGGTTCGGCTGGTCGTGGAACCTCAAACAGGATCATGACACCAAGGCCATGGTCAATGAGGTCGACGGCGTGCCACAGGAACTCATCGACGCGTTCAGCAGCCGGGACGCCGAAATAGAGCAACTGCTCGAAAAGAAGATCGAAGAGTACGAAACCTCGACAGGCAAGCAGGTCGGATGGAGGATGAAAGCCGAACTACATAAGGAAGCGTGGCTTGCTACCCGCAAGGCGAAACCGGAGATCCAACCATCCCTGAAAGCGAAACGCGACCACTGGTATCAGAAACTCGGCGAAGTCGCGCCAGGCATCCAGATCGACCGGATGCTCAAGGACGTCAACTCACGCAAGACCAGCCTCATGCATGTGGACGCGGAATGCGAGGACGACATAGCCCGACTGCTGCTCGGCCAGCTCGCCGACCTCACCCGGCTCGCCGGAGACGCGGACGAATATCTGGACCGTCAGGCCCGCATGGCGATGGCGAACACGGCCCACGCGCACACCGTATGGAAACGCACCAATGTGCGCGCCGAAGCCGAACGGCTCCTGCGCGGAGTACGCATCGACCCAACGCAACGCGTCATCGTCGCCAACAAGATCGCCGACAAGGCGCTCGGCCAATGCGTCAAACTCACACCCGACCGGTACCAGGTGCCGAAAGACGCGTTGGACAATCTGAGCATCGCCACCCGGCAAGGGCAAAGCGTGTTCGAGGACGCCGACCTCGACAAGTACACGACGGTCGATGTGCTCCAAGCCGAACGGTACATGATCGAAAGCCTCGACAAGACCGTCCAGCTCGGATACGCGCCCGGCGAGGGAAGCCAATGGCTCGACCAGTGGAACAAGCAGATGAGCGCACAGGGCGGCTATCCGCTCGCGTCAGACCAGCAGAAGGCCGCCGCATACGTGTTGGAGAACCCGCGTCTGGTCAGCAGCATCATCGGACCGGCGGGCACGGGCAAGACCACCACCATGAAAGCGGTCGCCCAGGCATGGCAGGCGCGATACGGTTCCGGCAGCGTCATCGGACTGGCCACCAGCAAAAAGGCGGTGGGCGAATTGAAAGGCAGCATCGGATGCGAAAGCATGACCATCGCGAAGCTCCTGACCATCAACAATCCCGAACGGATCATGGCCTCCATCCAACGCGAGGGCATGCTCCAACAGCGGTTGCGCAACGCGTCCAACCCATTGGAACGACTGTTCGCTCGCATACACATCGCGGCCCAACGCGTCATGGACACGTCGGACACGATCAGACCGAACCAGCTGATCATCGTGGACGAGGCCGGCATGGTCGACACCAGGAACCTGCAATGGGTCACCAGACTGGCGGAATCACGTGGCGCGAAAGTCATACTCACCGGCGATCCGAAACAGCTCGACTCCGTTTCCGGAGCTGGAGGCATGCTCGGCTACGCCGACCGGCACGACAAGTGCGCGCGGTTGACGAGTCTGTGGAGATTCACTTCGAAATCCGAGAAATGGGCGAACGATCCGGACGGGCCCGCATCCCGGCGACGGTGGGAGGGCGAGGCGGAAGCGACGCTCCGATTGCGTGAGGGCGGAGACCGTTTGGACGAGGGAAGCGTCGACAAGTGCCGTCAGCTCGTCGACGAATACATGGCACACGACCGGATCCATTGGGGAGAGGACCTGGACATGGAGGAGGACGCGTACCAGATGTGCGTCAAATGGCAGGCGCTCGGCAAGTCCACGCTCCTGATCGCCGGCACGAACGCGCAGGTGCGCGACATCAACCAACGGTTCATCCTCGAACGCCGCGCCCAAGGCAAAAGTGAAAGCGACCCGGCCAAACTCTGCCGTCTGCGTGACAATCTCTCCGTCGGCTTGGGAGACCAGATCGTATGCCGCGTCAACGCGAAGAACATACTGGACCGGGCCGGCAGAAGCATCGAGAACAACATGACGTTCCGGATCATCGCCGTCGGTAAATCCGGCGCACGATGCATGAACCTCGCGGACGGCGTCATCTGCGACATCCCACGCGACTGGCTCAGAAAATCATGCGAAGCCGGATACGCGGCCACCGTCCACCGCAGCCAAGGCATGACCGTGGACCGTTGCGCCGCGGTGTTCCCATCCGACGCGAACCTTCCATGCAACCTGCAATACGTCGCCGGCTCACGCGGCAAGGAGGAAAACCATTTCCTGTTCGGCTGCAAAAGCGAAGAGGAACGCCACGTCGATCACATGCTCACCGGCGCGGAAGAGGATCCCCGCGAGATAGCCAGAACACGCATGCTCGACGCGTTATTGACCCACACGGAGGTCATGACCGCGACCGAAACCATGGAACAGGAATACAAGGACCGGTACGATCTGAAACGACTGTTGCGCGAACACGATTACGCGGCCGGACTCATCGCCGGCCCCCACCTGCTCGCCATGCTCGGCAAATCACATGACAAGAGGACCGTGGACAAGATCAAACGCAGTCCAAGCTTCGAATGGCTTCGCGGAGTCTGGTCCCGTGCCTACATGACCGACGCGAAACGGGCGACCGCGATCATCAGCCAAAGCCTTGAAAAGAAACCACGAAAACTCACCGTGGAAAAAGCGGAACAGGCCGCCATTCGCGCGGCACGCGGTATGATGCCCGAAGCCGGCACGGAAACGGGCGACGCGTTTACGCTCGACATGGATGCCAAAACCGACATGGTCGAAATGGTCCGACGCATGATGGATGAGACCGGCATCCCATACCGCGAGGAGCCGGCCCTGGATTCCGGCCGCGGCCGGTTCACCATGGACGAACGGTACACGCCGGCCGTCCAAGCCATGCTCGACGCGCACATGCAATCCCGCGACGACATCGACCAATCCATGTTCCCCGAATGGGAGTTCCTGCGCAAAACCGCCCGCGGAATCATCAATGATGATCCCGATCTGAAAAAGAAGAACCGTCCCGTGGAACCCGACTGGGCGGCCATCATCGCGGGACGGTTGAACGCGGGACTCTTGGACCGGGCCAACGGCAGCGTGCATGACAACTGGATTGGTGGCATCCTGCCGCCAATCCGCTCCCGCAAGCATGACGCGGTCCTTGACGTGGTACGTCAGAACGAACGGATCATCGAAACCAAGATCGGCAGTCTAGAACAGGAGGCCCGCCATTCCGGGCAGGCATGGGTCGGCCGAGTACTCGCCGCCGCCGGAGACTCCGACAAGCATCTCCTACGCGACGTGGCCGTCTACCGGGCCATGTGGGGCGTGGAGGACGCCGACAGTCCACTGGGGGAGAGACCTCCGGCGGAAAGCGGCAGGCAGGAACAGCATTGGGCCAACCTCAACGGACGCATCAACCACACCTTCACCACGGTCAAGGCCACGAAAACGCAACGCATGCAGGCATACCAGCCGATACAGGACAAGCCGCACGTGGAACAGACGACACTGGAAACCGGTCACGAAAGGATGACGACATGGCAGACACCATTCCAGGATTCCTCAAAACCCTCACAGAATGGGTTGTCTCAGTAAGCCAATGGTTCGATGGCTGGGACATCACGCTACTGGTGCCGGCGCTCATCATCCTCACGGTGATCGCCGGCGTGACCGGCCGCGCGGCCGTCGGTCCGAGACTCTGGATGCAACTCGTCTGGGGGACGGTGACCGTCATCTTCGGTCTGACCGAAGTCGCCATCATCTGGACCATCATCGCCCGTTACCTGCCGGTCGCAGACATGGGCACGCTCATCCAGAACATGCTACAACGCAAGCCGCTGCTCGTTACCGAGTAAGCGGAGGAACGGTCCCGCTCGAAGAGGCTGTGGGCTTGGAGAAACTCGGAGTGAAGGTTCCAACGCTCACGCTAACCATGGAATGACCTTTTATGTTTTGCAGCAATATGTGCTGCAAAACATAAAAACAGTCCTGATTGAAGAATCAAACCAATCCACACGAATCAGGAAGAACTGTTCGCAGCTCCTCCAATCCAATAGGCGAATAGATTCATTAGACTTTCCCATCGAGTCCAAATCTGCAGGTCTGGATGATTTCATTTTTCATGACCTCATACTGTTCCGCGAAACATAATAATGCATTGATATTTTGCGGCATGCGGAGTTCTTTTTGGCTCACTTTCTTCGTCTTTGCTAAGAAGTGTGCCACTGTATCCCGCATCGCATTCTGGACGGTCGAGATGCGCCGCCATCATCCAGACCATGGGACCGCCGTGCGGACTCCTTTTTCATTCTCCAGTTCCTGCAAAAAGGCTTTCCCGACATGAACGATGATATCGGCTAACAGGGGAGTGCCGATTGAGGCACTGCTGACCTCTCCCGTTCTTCATGGCAAACAAGAAGTCTTTTGGGAGAGCCGAAACCGGCGGGGTGGTCTCATTTCCATCCCCCGACCAAGCGTTGGGCCGGTGGAATGTCGTTCATGGTCGGACACCCTAGAATATAAACAATCTAAACGTATATAAAACATTATATGTTTCTATAAAGCTCTATGAAACAATATAGATGAATCATGCTTGAGTCTTTCCGACTTTTGTTGTACCATTTTCTGTACATGTAATTGTCGTTTAAGGAGGATGGCATGGTCACGGCGGTCGCGTACACCAATTTCCGCAAGGATCTGAAATCATATCTACGTCGCGTGAACGATGACGCGGATATGCTTCTGATTACCAACAAGGATCCAGGGGACAACGTGGTGGTGATGAGCGCCGATGATTACGATTCGCTTATGGAGACATTGCGCGTTTACCAGAATCCCGGATTGTTCGATAAAGTCCGCCGTGGCATGGCACAGGTACGCTCAGGTTCCACCGATTCACATGATCTGGTCGGAGAGTGATAATGCTGCGTTGGACTGATGACGCGTGGAACGATTACCTGTATTGGCAGGTCCAGGATAAGAAAACCCTCAAGCGGGTCAACGCGCTGATACGTGATGCGATGCGTTCTCCATTCGCGGGTCTCGGTAAGCCAGAGCCGCTCAAATGGGAACTGCAGGGTGCGTGGAGCCGCCGCATCGATTCCGCAAACCGTCTGGTATACATGATTGAGGACGGCGACTTGTGCATTCTGTCCGTCCGTGACCACTATTGAGAACGCGGTGGCTCTGGTCTCGGCAAGCTTTTGGCGTAAGACTCTGCTCGATAAGGCTGTGGGGTTGGAGGAACTTGGCATGGAGGTTCCGACGCTCGTGTTGACCATGGACTGATCTTTTTATGTGTTGTGGCAGTGTAATCCACAACACATAAAAAGATCAGTCCACCATATGTTGTCCGCTTTTGCTTGACTTCCTAGTTTAATTGAGTTCGTGAGTTGCTATGCCGGCAGATGTCTCATTATCCACTGATGGATCGGGCTCTGGTAAAGGATCGCTCTGCGTACTTTGGACGGCAAAATAAGAATCTCGCAGGTTTTCCAATTCTATAGGTGAATTGAAAAGAGCCTTTTCCATAAAACGACGAAGAGGAGCCGGATCCTTGAAGTCGGGGTCGAAAGTATTGTCAAGTACAAGAGCGTCTCGGAAATATTGGGCGTTGGACGCGAAAGGCTCATTGCCGATTATGAATCCAAGCTGTCTGAGGTACAGTATCGCGAATACAGCAGTCGTTCGAGTGTTTCCTTCACGGAATGGATGAATTTGCCATACTCCAGAAATGAATCCAAATGCAGAGGAAGCGATTTCATGCCTGCCGATTTGGGGATACTTGGCCTGTCGTCCTTTTTCTTGACCGAAATCATAATCCAGCATCTCTCCAATCAGATGGAAGGGAGCGTAAGAAACTGAATCTCCTTGAAGAACCGGCTCCTTTTTGGTCAGATTGACCTGCCTCCACTGTCCAACCCAATCATTTTTGAATACGCCGTCAAAAAGATGACGATGAATCTGCCTGAGCATCGGGGGAGCGAAGACGAATGATTCAGTCTGGAGGAGGGAACTGATTCTGGTGGACACGATGTCAGCTTCAAAATGCTCCGCCTCTTCACTATCCGCGGAATGGTATTCACGTAGACGATGCTCGACTTCGGCATAGGAGGCTTTTCCCGAAATCTGCTCCTTGGACTGTTCTATAGCGTAGTCTGACGGGGTAAGTCCGTCCGCAGCCTGCAGACCAAAGCCAATATCCCAAGCGTTGGAGCGAGTCGCCGGGGTTCCCTCATCGGTTGATACATAATATACGTCTTCAGGCAGCAAACCAGAGTCCTTTCATGCCAGGCAGGTGAAATCGTCTGTCGAACAATTCGAGTATATCCCCAGTATCTAGTGATTATTTGACCGGTCCGATCATCCTGTTCAATGGCGTGGTAGATATCTACCGCCGTCATGCCCTTGAGCTGCCCGTGAGGAAATTCTCCCGCGAAACTGAGCAAGGACGTGAACGGGACGTTAAGGGCGTCGCAAATCAGAATTGCCTCATCGATAGTCATCTTTCGCTCATGGGAGACAAGCCTGCGCGAACTGTTGTATGGCATGCCACAATCGGGATGCTTGCTGTGGATCAAAGTCAGAAGTCCGTTTACGCTGAGGTGTCTGTCCTTCAGGATCTTCCTCACATTGTCCATGGCGATGCAGGTGATTGAAAGAGAGGGCGGGGAAGTGTGCATGTGATGTCCTACTTCTTTTTCCTGTTCAGATCGTCGAACGATAATCCGATGCCATACTGCCGGTCCGGCACGAGACGCGCGTCGAACGTTTTGCCCGCCTTCGACTTCAGGCCGGACACTTTCGGACGTTTGCCCTCCAACGTGCGGCGGACCATGCTATCGGTCAGCTTCTTGCCGAACTTCTCCGCGAAGATCTTGTAACCGCAACCCTCGCTGAGCTTCCAGGCACCGACAGCATCCTTCACGCTCTTGTTCGACGAACACTGCCAGACGCTCCCGGTCTTGACGACGGGCTTGCCGCAACGCGGGCAGGGTCCGAACGACTCACGTTCGCCGGCCTGCCGGACCAATTGCTGCAGATTGTCCCGCCGGGTCATTTCCATGACCCGCCCGGGCATCGCCGCGCATGCCGTGCGGATCTCGTTCAGAAAGACCGTCTCGTCGCCCTTGCCTTGTTCGATGTCGGCAAGGCTCTGCTCCCATTGCGCGGTGAGTTTCACATCCTTCAACTCGTCAATGGCGACACCGACGAGCATCCGCCCGGCGGGAGTACTGCGTAGCTGCTTGCCCTTACGCTGCAGGTAGCCGCTTTTGACCAGGCTCTCGAGAATGCCGGCGCGGGTCGCGGGCGTGCCGATGCCGCCCGAATGGCTCGTGTCGTCATCCAAGGCGGCTTTCAGGTCACTGTCCGCGACGAAACGGCTCGCATGCTCCATGGCGGACAGCAGCGTGGCCTCCGTGAACGGTTTCGGCGGCGCTGACACGCCCTCCGTAAGAGACGGGGCGCCGGACTGGGGGAGAGGACCCTTCCCCAGGGAGTCGGGTATCCGATTCACAGGCTTCTTCTCCGCATCGTCCGTTCGCGACGTGCCCTCGATGGCGGTCCAACCCGCCTCGACGGTAACGTCGCTCGAAGCGGACAGCGGAACCCGTTCCATGGAACCGTCGGCATGACGTTCGTCCAACACGGCTTCGACCTTCACCGTGTCGTGGACACGGTCCGTGGCGCAGGCGGCCCACATGCGCGTCAATATCACTGCTATGACCTCGCGTTCCATGTCCGTCAGGTCATGCTGGAACACGTCATAGGTGAGGCGTCGTGTCGGAAGGATCGCGGTATGCCCTTGGACCTTGTCGTCCGCGACGCACCTCATCGGATCGAACCCTCCGGCGGAATACAGGTCGTGGATCGCCTCGACAGGTTTCTGGTCCAGGAAACCCAACGCGTATTTCGGCTGCAGGAGTTCCTTCAACCCGTCCACGTCATCATGGGTTATGTATTTCGAATCGGTACGCGGATAGGTCGCGACCTTCATCTCGTACAAATGCTGCAGGCAATCCAACGTCTGTTCGGCGGTCAGCCCGTGCCGTTCGCTCATGGCCTTCTGCAAGCCGGTCAGGTCGAACAGGGTCGGCGGCTTCGCATGCTCGCGGCGCCGTCTCACCTCCAGGATCTCCGCGGGAAGCCCCATCGCGTCGGCCAGTATGCGGCGTGCCATCACCTGGTCCTCGATCTTCCCGCTTTCGAGCGTCCAACCATCCATCGGCACGATAAGACGCCAGAACGGTGTCGGCTTGTGTGATTCGATGGCGAGATCACGTTGGACGACCATGTTCAACGTTGGCGTGCGCACGCGTCCGAGCGACAGGCTCCGATGCCATGCGAGCGTGTGCGCACGTGACGCGTTCATACCGACCAGCCAGTCGGCCTTCGCCCTCGCGTCGGCCGCTACCGCCAGACCATCGTAATCGGATGCGGGACGCATACGGTTCCACGCGTCACGGATGGCCTGCTCATCCAATGACGCGACCCACAGGCGCAGGGACGGTTTGGAAACCTTCGCGGCCATGAGGATACGACGGAATATCGCCTCGCCCTCACGGTCCGGATCGCACGCGTTGACCAGTTCGGTCACCTTGTCGGATCGGAGCAGTTCGACGAGGGAACGGTAGCGTTGCGCCGCGCCCTTCGCGCCGCTCAGACGCCAACGCCATGACTTCGGGTCGATGGGAAGGGAGTCCATCGTCCACTTATGCGCGGACCAGGGCATGTCCGAATACTCCTCCGGGTCAGACAATTCGACCAGATGGCCCTGCGCCCACGAGATGAGTGCCCCTCCGGCCGACACGTATCCGTCACCCTGCCGCACACCGCCCAATGCCTGCGCGATGGCGAAGGCCACGGAACGTTTCTCGGCGATCACAAGACGCAATTCAATTCCTTCCCGATATCGAATGGTGCGTTTCTTCCACACGCATACCAACCGATATCGATTTTTCATCCTCGAAAAAAAATATCGGCGGCGAAAAACACGGTGGCGTGTGAACGGAAAAGGAAGACGGGAAAGACCCGTCGGAAAGGAACCGTCATGGTTGACATCGGCCACAAGTCCGATCTGCTGCGCATGGATCATGACAGGCTCATGGAATTGGTTGACGGCATGTTCGACCGGCATTCCCCATAGGAACTACAGGCGGCCTACCCGAACATCGGATACGGTACCGCGTCCGCCCTCGCGAAGATCGAAACGAATCCCGCACTATCCGAAGAATTCGACCGTTCGGTCGCGTCAACCACGAGCGACACAGTCGCATTCATGAGATCGGTGCCGCTGCCGACATAAGCAAAGAAAGAAGCCAAGAGCTAGAGCGCCTATCCAAACTCCAATTGCTTGGGGACTACTCAAATCTTGACTTCGACATTATTGTACGCCGCCCAAAATGTCTTGCCAACCAGTCATTCGCCAGCTCCCATGGGTCCGAAACGGAAGCAAGTGAAGCGTGCGTATCAAACAATCCCACCTCGACCAAGAGCAAAAAGGAATGAATATGAAAAAACCGACTTTGGAACAGATGAAGGCATGGCGCGACAAAGCAACCGAACGGCTATCGGTTCTCGCCCGAAACAACGCCATCGAAGAGCCGATCGAGATCGGCGAGGAATGCTACCAGCTCGGAGATGACTGCTGCAAGCCCGACGGATACGGGCAATTTTGTTGGGTGACCGAAGACCAGTTCGACTCGGTGCTTCCGCCGGGAATCGAACACGACCGGTACGTCGCCATGACGAACACCTTCGACTTCGATGGCGAGGCCAAGGAATGGGCCGATAACTGGAACGATCCGGAATATTGGGATGATGCCGCAGACGAGGCATTGGGGGACGGTCAGGCCGACGGAGCCTACTGGACAACACGCGACGAGGATCCGGCCGACGCCAACAGCGCCCGCGCCCTCGCCGCGTCGCAGATCGCCCTCGAACTGGACGGCGACCATCTCATCGAACGCACGCCGAAGAACATCGGACTATTGCATGACATCGTCGACACCGTCCACGACACGGATCCGGAAAGCAACCTCGGATACTACCGCGCCTGGCCATCCATGACGGCATGCGAAACCATCGGAGAGCATCTGACCGACGGTGAGATCACGGAGAAAGCCACGTACGGCGGATGGAATCCCGACAGGGACCCATATCTGAGGGTCAACAAGGACGGCGACTGGGTCGGCATGAGCCAGGATGAGGCGGACCGGCTCGTATGGGACAACCGGAAGACGATTCTGAAAAACGTCGGAGCCTACGCCGATGACATGCCGGACGACCTCACCAATCGCGTCTGCGCCATGGACGAACGCGCGGCCGCTCCAACCCCGGCCCCCGACCCATGGATCGGCGTCGACATGGACGCCCTGTTCGGATCCGACGGCCCAACCCTTCCCGATCCCGACCCCGACCCCGGCATCGACCCGAACGCTATCAACGGGCCTATGGGCCCCGGAATCGGAATGTGAGCTCCAACCATGCCATCCATCGATATGGAACGGTTCCGCGAGGACATCAACCGGTACCGGTTCGAAACTGACACGACATGGACCGCGCTGGCCGAAAAAGCCGGCGTGAGCCCGGCAATGTTCACCCGCCTCAAAAAAGGGTCGATCGTCACCCTCGAAGCATTCGCGCAGCTTTGCGCATCATGCCGACTCAACCCCATCGACTACATGCCGGAACTCCAAACGGCACAGGAACACGAAACAGCAAAGGAGCGTCCAATGGAAGAAACGAAGAGACTCAGCATCGACGGCAAGGAATTCACCATAAGGGACGTGGACATACGGTCCGGCTCGGCCTGGGCGAACGGTCCACGTATCAGCGACGCGGAACTGCCCGACGGGCAAGTCCTCGGCAGCATCATGCCATGGCACGGCGAATGGCTCTGGCGTCTCGCCGGAGAGGACTGGCAACGGACGAAACCGGCCGAAGGACCCATGGCCGCATACACCGGCCAGGAACCGAACCGTCTATCGGCCATCGACAACCTACTGCAAGCCATCGAGGACCGGTATTCCGACACAAACACCGACCCATGGGCGTCCATGACGGACGCCGCCTCCACCACTCCGGACACCGTGGGACAAACCACGCCGGAACCAGTCGGAGATCCCTGGTCTCTAATCCCCTCGGATGATGCCGGGCTTCCCATGCCGAACCCTGGCATCGACCCGGGCGCCGACATCACGGCGAATACCGGAATCGGCATATGAGAGGACATCTCATGAACGACGACGAGACCTTGGAAAACAAGACAACGAATCACGAGCCGGAAGCCGTGAAACGAAAGAAGGCGGAAAAGCCACGACCGGTCTTGGACGACCAGTGGAGGCCGCCAATGTTCCTGAACCCATGGGCGCGCGCGTTCGACGGCGACAGTCTGCCGGACGAACCGTTCATGGGCAGCAACAAAAGACCGAAACAACTCTCCGACATGCTCCCAGACCCCAACCCGGCGTGGTCCGCGGAAGAGGACGGCCGGCCGCAGTGCGCGCCGGAAATCATGCGATGAACACGAAAGGAAACGCACATGACGAACAATGACGAGGACACTAGCCGGCAGGCGGAATCCCTCTGGCGGTCGGACGATTGGGCCGACCTGCGGTGGGCGCGCGAACACTCCACCCCGCAGCAGATCGCAAGGCACCTGCTCGACCCGCAGTGGCGGAACCGCGACTACAACGCGTTGGACGAGCTCGTGGAGATGACCCATGACGCGGACCTTTCCAGCCTCTCCGAGGATGATCTGGAAACCCTCGCGGCAAGCAGCCTGCCGGAACTGCGCCAATCCGTCATCCGCTACAAGGACACTCCGGCGCGACTGCTCGAAGACATGGCCCGCACCGAAAGCAACACAAGACTATTGCAGATGCTCGTCGAATCGGGCAGACTCAGCCAGAACACCATCGACCTGTGCTGTTGGAACCAGACGGACAGCCGATTGGCGGCGAGCATGCTGCCGAAGGCCTCAGACCATCTGCTGGTCCGGCTGAGTGGACGAGACTGGTGGCCGTCCAGAAAGAACGCCGTCGAATCCGGCAGACTCGACAGGGCTCGACTGTCCGAAATGATCGAAAAGGAGAACCATCCGGACGTCGTCTCGGCCCTGATCGGCACGGGCGAGTTCGACATGGACGGCGAGGCCAAGGCCATCAGGCGCGTCATCACCTCACCTGATCTCCTCACGGCGTACACCAATCCGATGGGCCGCCGGTACAATCTCGACCGGCCCGGCAGGGAGGTCGTCCGACAGGCAGCGAGAACAATGCTAGAACACGCGCCCATAGGGCTGATTCTCAGCATGCCCGACGACGACAACGAAAACTGGCGCACACTCATCGACACGGCGGCCACGGAATACGCCGACGAAATCAATCCGAACATGCTCGGCCTCATCGCCCAAGCGGAAGGCAACAATCAGACCAAAACCATCCTCGGCGAACGACTCGGGAAAGACACGCTGTCTGGAACCGACGAGAACCAGACGCCGACGGCATCCCCCGGAACCGGCGGAACGTACGGATTCAACCTGCGACTGCTCGGACGGCTCAAGGCCGACGTCGACTATTTCCTCGGACCATCCCACGCGGAGAAATACCTGTGGGCAGGCAGCGTGGACGCGCAGATAGCGAAACTCCGTGAGATCGACGGAAACATCAGACCGGAAGACCGTCCCGAATGGTTCACCACTGAATGGATCGACCAGGCAGAACAGGCGATGGGGACGCCGGCCGACGGTGGGATCGAAGACGCCCTCGACGCCGCATTGTCCGGCCAGTACGCCGCGTTCGAGAACGCGATCATCGGATACATCGACGCGCACGACCCGGACGCGGGGACAAGCGAGAACGGCGCGAGCCAATTCGCCGGATACGAGATCACCGACCGTGCTGGAAACGACTCGCCCACGTCCTACCGACTCGACTGGTTCGATGACGAGGGTCTGGTGCACGAAGGCCCCAAGGTCACTGTGAAGGAACTCACGCGAATGAGGGAGGGCATCTTCGGCAGTCCGGACTCCTGGGACTCCTTCGGCACGACACCTTCCACGTCCTCCGCCGCGGCGTCCGACGTGGACTTCGACTCCCAGAAACGTGAGCTCGCCGCGCAGATCATCATGCAGGAGGGCGGCACGCGCCAGGAGGTTCGCGAGCAGTTCACCGACGAGGAACTCGACCGTATCGCACGCGACGAGATGGGTGCCGGGACTCCGGAGGAAGCGGACGCCACGAAGGAAAAGGGTGTTTCCGACGGCGGGAACGGCCTGACGACGAAGAGCGTTCCTACGTCCGGCGGGCCGGCGCGGCCGACGGTCGCGGCCACCATCGAAGCGGAGCAATTGGCCTTCGACTTCGATGACATGCCGGCTGAACTTGACTTCCCGCAAATTCAAGAGGAAAATAATAGCCAAACGAAATTAGACATGGTGTCTAATTTGGACTCTTCCCGTGAAACGGAAGAAAACGATGCGAGAAAGGAGACGACCCGAAATGACGGTCAAGTACTGCCCTTACCAGGGGGTCAAGAAGATGAGGTACCTGTTCATGGCGGAGCATCTGCCGGAACAGCTCAGGGAGCTCAAGAGACAGGGGATGCCGGCGTTGGACGCCTACATGGACCAGGTCCAGAAGGACTACGGCCGGACGATCACCGAGTACGTCAACCATTGGGGCAAGACGCACCAGCATCTGAAGCAGCCGGGCAACTGGGACCCGTGGTTCAAGGGACTCAAGATGGCGGAGCATCAGGCCGAGGAGATCGCCATCAGGAACGTGGTCGAAGCCCTCTGACCCACATCGACCGCGGCCTGCTCGACCCGGATCTGCAGGCCACGGGATCCAGCCTCGAACGCGCACGCGCGAACGTGTGCGCCATCGAGGTGCTGCGCGACCTCGACGACAGTGGCCGCGAACCCACCGACGATGACATCCGCGCCCTCGCCGCGTACGCGGGCTGGGGCGGCGCACAGAAGGCGTTCGAAGAAGACGGTGACGATCCGGCGTGGAGCGAGATCAACACGCGTCTTGGCGAATTGCTTACCGACGCCGAATACGCGGACGCGCGCAGCAGCACGCTCACGGCCTTCTACACGCCACGACCCGTCGTGGACGCGATGTGGCAGGCCCTCGGCAAGGCCGGTTTCGGCAAGGATCCGAAACATCCGGACATGGTGTTGGAACCCGGTTGCGGAACCGGCAACTTCATCCGCTCCACACCGGCCGGATCGTCCTACGGGTTCACCGGCATCGAAGCCGACCCGATCAGCGCCGGCATCGCACGCCACCTGTGCGCGGACGACGACATCATCAACAACAGGATGGAACGGACCGGACTGCCCACGGACGCGTTCGACCTCGCGGTCGGCAACGTGCCGTACAGCGACGCGATCAGGATAGACGGCACCGTCATCCACGACTGGTTCATCCAGCACAGTCTCGACGCGGTGCGCCCCGGCGGTCTCGTCGCCGTGCTCACCAGCCGGTACACGCTCGACAAGAACACGTCGAACATGCGCCGCGGCCTCGCCCGCAAGGCCGAACTTGTCGCCGCATGCCGCCTGCCCAGGGAGACGTTCGACCGGCAGGCGGGCACCGAAGTGGTCTCCGACATCCTGATCCTGCGCAAACGTGACGAGCCGCTGGCCGAAGCGGACGCAGCGTGGACGGACACCACCGAATTCCGCGACGGCGTCAACGCCAACAGACTGTTCGTCGAACATCCCGAATACGTCGCGGGAACCATGGCCATAGGCTCGGGACCGTTCGGCCCGCAGATCGACGTCACCGGAACCGGCGACATCACCCGGTTGGGAGAACAGGTCGAACGCATCCTCACCGGCCAGCTCGAACAGCACGGCATCGACCTGCACGACAGGCTCGGCGAACGTGCCAACGAGCCGATCGTCGTGCCCGACAAGACCCAGCAGGCGGCCATGCGCTATATGGTCGACGCGAACGACCATATCTGGTACGGCGACATGAACGGCCAGATCGTACCCGCGCACTCCCGCGTCGCCAAGGGAGGGGACAGGCGCATGGCCTCCATGCTGCGCCTACGCGACCAGGCGGAACGCCTGCTCGCCGTCGAACGCGACCCGGACACCACCGACGACGCCGTTGCCCAAGGCATCAGGGAACTCGACGAAGCATACGACCGGTTCACCGCATCCTACGGCAGGCTCAACTCCAAAGAGAACCTGCGCGTGTTCGACCCGAACAATTCCGATCCGAGCCTCAACCAGCTCTACACGTTGGAGAAAACCGGCTCCGACGGTTTCGAAGCCAAAGGCGACATGCTCTCCAAGAGGGTCGTCACGCCCATGCCTCCCATGCCGGAGCATGTGGGCGAACCCGTCGAAGCGCTGGCCGTCAGCCTCGACCGCGTGGGACACGTGGACCTCGACCTCATCGGCCACCTGCTCGGCACCCGGGACGATCTCGAAACCGTCGCCCGGCTCGGCGACCTCATCGTCACCGACCCGGACGACGGCACGCCGACGCCGGCGGACGAATACCTGTCCGGCGACGTGGGAGGCGAACTCGACCATGTCGACGGACTATTGCGTGCCATGGTCGACGAGCCCGAACAGGAACGTGTACGCGCATGGCTCGCCGAAAACGGGATACAGGCCATAACACCGCCCTCGCGCGTGGAAAGTTGCCGTAGGGAACTCATCCAGGCAGGAGCATGGCAGAGCGCCACTGACCCGATCCACGCGAACAAGTCCGTGGTCGAAGCCCCATGGTTCTCCAATGAGTTCAAAGAGTACGGACGTGGACAGAGAAGGGCCTTCGCCTGCATGTTCCTGGATGATTGCAAGCCCGGCGTGGAACTGCTCGATAAAAACTGGAACGCCCAACAGCCTAAAGGCAACAGTCTGTTCTACGAGGTCTTCGACAGCGGCTGGTCAAGCGACGACGACGGAACATCCAACAGCGCCATGCGCATGCTGTACAAGGCCGTCACGTCCGACCCCGAGGCCATCGACGACAGGACCGTCGCCACGATCCTCAACACCAGCGGCTTCAAACATGGCCCGGTACAAGATGCCTTGCGCAAGATCACCGATCCAAGCCTGTGGAAGGTGGAGGACCACGGCTACTACAGGGAGGCCAAGTGCGACTACCTCGCCCTGGCCAAGGAACTGCGCGCCCATCCGGAAACCTGCGAATACCTATACGCGGCCGATGCGGACCGACTGGCCCATCCGACCGTCGAGAAACGGTACGGACGCTACAATTCATGGAACCAGAAGACGTTCAAACCGTTGGACGAAGTGGTCGACATGGAGGGCTTGGAACAGTGGAGGGACAGGCGCGCCACGTGGATGCGCGACCATCCGGCCGAACCGGCCGATATGGATCGGCTCAGGAGCCTGCAAAGGCTACGCGGACGGCTCGAACAGTCGATGCCAGTCCGACTCACCCATAACGACATCACCGCGAAGCTCGGCTCAGCGTGGATCCCGACCGGCGTGATCCGGGACTTCATGATTGAAACGTTCGGACTCGAAACCCAGCCCGACATCACCGACGGCGGTATGAGAAGCCTTTCGGTCAGTCATGACGAGACGACCGGCAACTGGCAGGTCAACGCGTCGCTCGCCTCGAAACTCGACGAGGAGACCATCCGCAAATACGGTCTGGGCATCGGAGCGGGACGCAACCCGTTCGAGGTCGTGTCCGGCGCGCTCAACGCGACGACCAGCAACCTCACCAAACCCGATCCGGACGATCCGACCGGAAAGAGAAGAGTCAGGGACGCGCAGGCCACCGCGTTGCTGTACCAGAAGCGCCACACCGTCGAACAGGCGTTCACCGAATGGGTATGGACCGATCCGGCGCGCACACGCATGCTGGAAGACGTGTACAACACGCGGTTCAACCGCATCCACCCGCGCGAATACGACGGCTCCTACCTCACATTCCCCGGCATCAGCACCGGCATCGACCTGTACGACCATCAGCGCAATGCCGTCGCGAGGATCCTGCAATCCAAGGAAGGCACGCTTGTCGCGCACGTCGTGGGCGCCGGCAAGACGTTCACCGGCGTCGCCGCATGCCATGAGGCGAAACGTCTGGGCCGTGCCACCAAGCCGATGATCGTCGTGCCGAACCATCTGACCGAACAATGGGCGAAGGACTACCTGACGCTCTACCCGGACGCGAACATCCTGTCCATGACGGAGGCCGACGGCGCAGGCAAGGGCGCGGCACGCTTCTGGGCGAAGGTCGCGGCCGGCGACTGGGATGCGGTCATCGTAAGGCAGGACACGTTCCAACGCATGCACGTCAGTCCCGAACGCCGCGAGAGGTACTTCTCACGGCGCAAGGCCGAAATGCTTGACAGCATCGATACCGCGGAAGCGGTCGGCAATGACTTCTCCGCGAAGAAGCTGAAGGACGAGATTGGCAAGATGGAGAAGAACCTCAACCGGACCGTCAAACAGGCCGAGAGGGACCGCATGCGCGTCGACGGGAAACTCCAGGCGCTGCGCGGCGGCGGCGACAAGGAGTGGATCGACTTCGAGGACCTCGGCGTGGACATGCTGTTCATCGACGAGGCGCACCAGTACAAAAACCTCGCCATCGCCACCACGATCAGCGTGCCCGGCGTGGACGTCGCCGCCGCGCAGAAATGCGAGGACCTGTTCGACAAGTGCGAGTACCTGCGCGAGACGGGACATGGAAGCAACATCGTGTTCGCGACCGGCACGCCGGTGTCCAACTCCATGGCCGAACTGTACAACATGCAACGCTATCTCGCGCCCGACCTACTCAGAGCCCAGGGCGTGGCAGCGTTCACCAGCTGGGCCAACACGTACGGCAGCATCGTCGAAAGCGTTGAGGTCAAGCCGGAAGGCAGCGGATACCAGATCAAGCAACGGTTCGCGAAATTCCACAACCTGCCCGAACTGATGAGCACGTTCCACGACTACGCGGACCTGCTGACCGCCGACAAGCTTGACCTGGACGTGCCCGACTGCGATGTGATCTCCGTCGCCGTCGAGGCGACCGAAGCGCAGAAACAGGCCGTGGACGCGCTCGTGCAAAGGGCGGAACTGGTGCGTGACGGAGCCGTGGACCCGTCGGACGACAACATGCTCAACATCACGAACGACGGCAGGAAGGTCAGTCTCGACCCGAAACTGCTCGACGTGTCCGATCCGGACATCCAACCCATGGAAGGAGGCAAGGTGCAGGTCTGCGCCGAGAAGATCCACGAGATATGGCAGGAGCATGCCGCAGAGAAGGCCACGCAGCTCGTGTTCTGCGACTCGTCCACCACGGCGTCCGGCAAGTGGAACATCCAATCCGATCTGAAACGCCGCCTCATCGACCTGGGCATCCCCGAGGACGAGATCATGTTCGCCGCACAGGAGAAGGACCCGCAGAAGAAGCAGGCCCTGTTCGAGAAGGTCCGCAAAGGCGACGTGCGTGTGCTCATCGGCTCGACCGGAACATTGGGTACCGGCACGAACGTGCAGGACAGGCTCTTCGCCATCCACGACCTCGACTGTCCATGGAAGCCCGCCGAACTCGAACAACGCCAGGGACGTGTCCGCAGGCAGGGCAACATGTTCGACAAAGCGCAGGACTACCGGTACGTCACCGTCGGCACGTTCGACAGCTACATGTTCCAGACGGTCGAGCGCAAGGCCCGGTTCATCAGCCAGATCATGAGCTCCGGCTCGCCGTCACGCGAAGCGTCCGACGTGGACTCCACGGTGCTCAGCCTCGCCGACATGAAGGCCATCGCCACCGGAGACCCGAACATCGTCAAACGCATGGAGCTCGAGAACCAGCTCACGCAGATGAAACTGCTCAAACGCGCCCACGCGGACCAGCAAAGGTCGATCCGTTTCAAGATCGACATGCAACTGCAGCCGACCGTGGACAACCTCGAAAGACTCCACGGGGAAGCGGTGGACGACGAGCCGAAATTCCACAAGGCCGTCGAGATCCGCGACCAGCATCTCGCCCAGGGCGTATGCGGGCTTGATCTCGGCGACGGTCCGATCACGGACCGCAAGCAGGCCATCCACGACCTCGTCGGCATCGCGCACCGGCTCGACCACGGGCAGACGATGGAAGTCGGCGAATACTGCGGGCTGACCGTCATGGTCGCGTCGAAGAACATGGCCGTCAAGGGCATCAACGCGTTCCGTCCGTTCGTCGGCTTGAAAGGCGAGCATGAGCATTGGGCCGGCACCAGCGTGCCCGACATCAACAACAGCGCCGACAACGTCATCAGACAGCTCGACCGGATCATCGCCAACAACACCGACACGGCGCAAGGCCTCCGCGTCAGACTCGACAATGCGAAAGCCAATCTGGAAAGCGCGTGGAACGCGTTGAACACGCCATGGGAAGGCCAGCAGGAGTACGACGACCTCACCGACCAGATAGCCAAAATGAACCTGGAAATCAAGAACGGCCGGGACACGGCGCCGGCCGGAGAGGACGAACATGACACGCAGGCCGACCTCGCCGAAGCCTCATACCACTCCGACGGGCCAGCCGAAGCCCAAGCCGCAAGCGTGACCGTGGGATTCGACCCATCCGAACCGTCCGCCTTCCCCACAGCAGCGGAGACGACCGACGTTCCAATGCCCGACCCATGCATCGACCCATCCGATGATGTGTCCGCCGGACCGGGAATCGGCATGTGACGTAGGGCATTCGAATAAGAGGACGACGGGCCGGAACGGGAGCCAATCCCATCCGGCCCGTTCCGATATCGGCAGGACCACACGTGAACCGGCTGGAACGAAAAAGAGGAAGGATCGGCCCCAATGTCCGAAACCGAAGAGCTGAAAACACGGATCGAAACCATCAGAGCATTGTCCGGCCAATTGCGGGAACGGAACCGGACGGTGAAGAGCCTGGAAGAGGAAATGACGGCGACCGCGCCGGAACATGCATGGTCCTTCGGGAAGAAGCATCACTACAACCTTTTGAAAGCCGAACTCGAAGACGAACGCCGGCTGGTGTTAGAGGACAAATACCGGCTGGGGAGCCTCTCCAAAGACCTGTTCGAAGACTTCAACATCGTCGCCGACAAGGCCACCTCCACCAACTCCCTGGAATCCATGCTCGACCTGATCGAACAATCCCTGGACACCGACCCGGAATACAGGGAGAGCGTCAGCCACCAAACCGGAATAACCGATGGGACGTCGTACATGCGTCTTGTTCCGCAGGACAATCCTGAAGGGATGCTGCCACCGACCCCATGGGGCAGGAAGGCCGCCGAAGAGGCATATCGGCAGGATCAGGTCCAACAGTTCGACCCGCAGCTGAAACTGCTGCGCACACTCGCCACGGGAAGCTTCAAGGACTATGACACCCCGGAAACGAACGACTATCTCGCCCTGATGGATTTCAACGAGGGAGACCGGGTGACCATGGGGCCGGGACTGTCCACGACCGTCACCACCCCGCATTGGCTCGGAGCGGGTGGAATCCTCCTCATCATCGAAGGCGTCTCAAAGGGAGTGCCGATGGTCGGCAGCAGGGGAGGCGTGCGCAACGAGAGCGAGGTTTTCATCCCGGACGTGCTGCACTGCACCGTCATGGAGAAAACAACGGACGGCGAATACCTAGGCAAGGAATTCGAACGGATCTACCGGCTCGGCGTCGAATCGGAGGAATCACCCATTCCGAAGAGGGGTCTACTGGAATTCCCCAGCATCCAGCCGGACGTTCCACTGCCGGATCCGGCCACCGACCAGGATACGGCAGTGGTGGGCCCGAACGATCCGGGACTCGAATTATGAGCGCATGCACGGCGATCGGAAGCCGGCATGCGGCATACGACGGCAGGGAGCTCAGGGAGTTCTGGACCCGGGCGAAACGACGCATGGGCCGACAGGACTTCGAAAAACTCAGACCTCCGTCCGCCGTACGCCAATAGGACATCGGACCGGAAACCATCAGACTGTTTCCTCATCCCAAACACCATACGGGAAGCGGGAAGGGGATAAGAAAAACAAACACAACACAAAGCAAAGGAGAAGAACATGGCCGAAACCGCACAGACCATGACCGAATTCACTTACGCGCCCGGCGAGAAGAACATCGTCGGCGACCGATTCAGCCCGAGCGTGATCATCTTCTGGCTCAAAACCTCGATCGCCGCGTCCAGCACGCGCGTGCAATACAGGGCACCGAACACCCTGTTCGGGCTGATCCCGCTCGGCGCGTCCACCAAGACCATCCCACTGCGCAACATCGCCAGCGTCGACACGAACACGAAATTCAACCTCGGCAGCCTCGTCTGGGGTTTGTTTTTCCTGTTCGTCAGCTTCGGCATGTTCGACTCCAACGCCCTGGCCGCCATCGTGTGCCTGCTCATCGCCGTCGCGAACTTCGCAAACGTGATGAGCGCCACCCTGACCTTCCGCGATCCGTCCGGCGGCGCGAACGACATCACCGTGAGCATCCTCGAAAAGGACAAGCTCATGAGCCTCGCACAGGAGATCCAGTCCCGCGTGTTCGCCGACGCCGACCAGCTGCGTCATGAGGAAAGCATGCGCATGGCCGAGAAGCAGTACGCCGCGCAGACCACCGGCGTGCTCATCCAACAGCAGATGCTCGCTAACCAGCAGACGCAAGCCGCACAACAGACCCAGGCTCCGTCGCAGGCCGATCAAACGCAGCAGAGCGAGTGACGTCGTCCGAAAACAAAAAAGAAGACAGGGTCGAGAAATCCAAAACGGCCCTGTCTTTTCGTCTAATACGATAGGGTCCATACTCGAAACCCATTGCAAAGTACCGCTGATTTTATTCCATCCGAAACCAACTTGTGAAGCGCATCGACATGATTTACAGAGTCAGGGATGGTAAGGGCTTCCATGCCACAGAACCGATACACAACGCGATGAGTCTTCCGGAACCAAATCCCGGTATGGATCCCGATCGGCATCAGAGAATGAATGGCCCTGATTTTGGAATATAGATTGATGTGACAAACAGGTTCGTCAAATTCGGTGCGTTCGATGGGAATACGCTTACCGAAAGCGGGTTCGACTCATGGCTTCGGGATTCAAACAACCCGTACACACACCGACGCCTGCCGAGCAGTCAAAGAAGCCTCCGCCTCACACTCCTTGCGTGCACGGTAGCAGCGACGTCGAACCGCATCTTGGCTCATGTTGAAATCCGCACTTGCCAATCTCTCAATCACCTTAAGTCTCGCTAATCGTCTGTGCTATCACCCATTTGTGATTCCGCCTGAAGAACAGCATGAACCCACTCCATCTGTCCCATGACGGCTATCTCCAGCCGATTCTCGCTTTCACGGACCTTGACCCATGTCCTCAAAACGTTCCATACGGCGAGGCTTCGGATGATAGGCATATCGTCACCTCCTTCAGGCAGCGTAGGCCTTTCGCCTACGATTCGAACAGCCTCTCGCAACGATGCCGAATCGTCCACATCCACCGCGACCCCTGACGCCTCCTCCCAATACACCTCCGTGTTCGTCCAAGATGATTGGGCCTGAGACAAGAGGAGATACGACAGGGAAAGCAGCACAAGATAACTGGCAACGAACCTGAAGATCCATTTGACAATCCGCTTCCGGTCGGACTGTAGGGTGAGTTCAGGGATATCCATCAGTCGTACCTGTACTGAAGACCGTACCAAGTCATGTTGTTATGGCCGTTGTCATGGGCGTATTTCAAGGATTGCGTCAACGTAATCTGATAACGGTTGTTGCTTTTCTGATCAATGACCGGATTGGCCTTACCGTCCTTCACCACTACTCCGACCACAATCATAGTGTGATCGATGCTGCCGTTTGAACTCCAATCTACGTATAGAAGGCTGCCTTGCCATGCCTTCCAAACGTTAGTCAGGCTGGTGAAACTGTTAGTGTAATGCTTCATGTATGTGTAGTTCGAATCCGCGTTCATCCAGCCTTTGGCTGTTAGGCTTGGTACGGATGTGGAGTAAAACCACAGTCTTGGGTGCGTGGGCTTACCGCCTTCATGGATGGCTTGTGATACAAAATTTGCGCAATTCTGACTGAATACCGGGTATGCCGGATTCATTTCGTTATTTTTGGTCCATTTGTCTGCGTAATTCGTGGCTTTTATATAGTTCAGGCCATCTGAGTTCTCACCGAAATCCGCGCGCGACTCCATCAGCTTTCGCTCTTCCAAGTTGAATGAAGATTGCTCTCTATCCAACGAAGCCGGAGTTCTCTCGTTACTTATCGAAGAATCCATAGCCGTGAACGAAGAGGTCTCCTCATCGGGCTCTACAACTTCATCTGCGGTAATTGTGTATCCAGACGAGGAGCCACTATCAGGAACAACATGAAGAACATGCTCGTCCGTCCAACTGTTCTGCATGGAGTCAGTCCGTTTGCCAGCAAGATAAATCTCCGTTCCAGAATCAGCTTCCAACTCGGTGGAAAGAGTGACATCCACATGAAGATCGTAACCGTTTTCAGTTTTTTCAACAGTACGAACCTTTGTGTTGATATTCGTATCAGTTGTCACGAGACCATCATTAAGCTGATCATTGGCGTTAAAAGGAAGTGTGGATAGGGACCGTGAATTTTCCGGAGCATAGTAGCTCTCTCTAAGAGAAGTTGAATATTCAGACAGGACTTGACGCAGGTCAGTATCAAGAGCTTCCGACTGATTCTGCGACGCAACAGCCGCTTGTGGGAAAGCCATCGAAACACTCAGGATCAAGGCAGCCGATAACAACATTTTATTCTTCATATATTCCTCCCCCTTTTGTAGGAATAATCATAGCGTACCACAGAGGTGGATTCTAGTGGTGGTTGCAACACCTGAGGTTTGAGCGGCCTTCCATGGCCACGTTGTCGGTTGTTGAGGTTATCACGCGGCGTCGAGCAGTTCGATGATCTTCTCGCTTGGTTTCATGAACCCGAGGGTTTTGCGTGGCCGGTCGTTGAGTTCCTCGGCGACCGCGTCGAGGTAGTCCTCCGGGTAGACGGATAGGTCGGTGCCCTTGGGGAAGTACTGGCGCAGGAGCCCGTTGGTGTTCTCGTTGGTGCCGCGCTGCCACGGGGAGTGCGGGTCGCAGAAGTAGACGGCCATGTCCAGCGAGGCGCCGATCCGTTTGTGCAGGGCGAGTTCCGCTCCCTGGTCCCAGGTCAGGCTGTTGCGCAGGAGTTTGGGCAGGTGCTGCATCTTGTCGGTGATGGCCTGCTGGACGTGTCCGGCGTCGTGCCCGTCGGGCAGGTGCAGCAGGATCGTGAACCTGGTGGTGCGCTCGACCTCGCGGCTGACCGTGCCGGGGTCGCGTCCCAGCAGCCGGGCGATGGCGCGGATCGAATCGCCCAGGCGCAGCCGGTCGGCGATCAGGATGCGCTCCTCCTGATTGAGGTAGCGCGCGTGGATCCGTTTGGATTTGTCCATGGTGGAACGATACCAGTCCATGCTTGCCTTTTCGTTCCTCCCGGTGGCGCGGGTGCGCCCGTTGCGCCATACCTTGCCGGTGCGCTTGGAGACCCCGACCGCATGGGCGGCTTGGGTGAAGTCCATGCCCTCCTCGTCCAGCAGACGCACGTACTCCTCGCGCCTCGCCGCGCACATCAGCTTCCTCGTCGGATATTCGACGCCGTTGAACGTCCAACGGCGTTCCCCGCCACGGTCTTCGTTTCGGTGGCTCCTGGTCACCTGACCCTCCTTGCGGTAGGTCAGGTGTTGCAACGATCGCTAGAACTCGCCCGTACATGTACGTGGGGGGTTCTGTCGTAGTTGATGTCTACCGGTCCCCGAGCCTCGCGCCACGCATGCAGGATGTCGTTCTCCGACACCCCGTGCTTGAACGCAGAAGGCAGGATCAGCGGCTCGTCATCCTTGTTCACATCTCTCACAAGGCAATTATAGTTGGCAAAAAACATTTGACGTCAAATGTTGCGTACGATTTGAGCCATGAGGGCGATTCCTAAGTGTTGCATCGCGTTTTGATCTATTGATGTGTTCTGGAATCGAGTTATCCGTTTGCTATAGGCCGGAAAACGTTTATACGGTGCGCCGCCGCATTTTTTATACGCATTCCGAAAACGTCCGTTTTTGAAACAAAGCTATGCAAGCTTCAGATTCTTCGATTTGACGGTTAAAAGCGTCCCAAAACCCGTTTCAAAATCAATGTCGCACAAGGTGAGCCGACTGACGGGTAATGGTACCATGGCACACATGGCAAGCATGACATACGGGTATGCGCGCGTCAGCACCGGCGACCAGACCACCGACCTGCAGCGGGACGCACTCGAAAAGGCCGGTTGTAATCGAATCTTCACCGACGTGGCATCCGGCGCAAAGGCCCATCGTCCCGAACTCGACCACATGCTCGACCTGCTACGCGAAGGCGACACCGTTGTCGTCTGGAAACTCGACAGGCTCGGCCGGTCCCTGCAGAATCTTGTCGAACTCATTAACGACTTCGACGCGAGGGGAGTGCAGTTCCATTCGCTGACCGAATCGATTGACACGAGCACTCCAGGCGGCACGCTCATATTCAATATCTTTGGATCATTGGCCCAATTTGAACGGGATCTAATCCGCGAACGCACCCGCGCCGGACTCGAAGCCGCAAGAGCAAGGGGCAGAACAGGCGGACGACCATCAAGCCTCGACGAGAAACAGGCCAAGGAAGTGCGGCGCTTGTACGAATCCCGTTCGGTGACGGTGGGACAGATATCATCCATGATGCATGTCAGCCGAACCACCATATACAGATACCTACAGAAGAACAAAGAGACCAACCAAGAAGGATGAAAGTGACAGAAAGCATGACCGAGGACGAAGCCAGAAGTGAGAGACTGATGAAAAAGAAAACAAACGAGATTAACTTCTTTGAACTTGAACTTATTCAAAAAGGTATTAGAAGAGGCCTATTCTCTATAAACGGATCCCGAATTACCTATAACGTTAACCGAAGAAAAGAATATAATTGGAATGATCCTGAAGAGAAAGTGCGGGCGTATACGCTTGCGTACTTAGTATATGAAAAGCATACGAGCCTTCCTGCATAAGACTCGAAGTTGAGGTTCCTAGGCGAACGCCAGAAGATCACGCTGATATCGTTGTATTTGAAACAGACAGATGCGATAGACCGTATCTTGTGGTCGAAAACAAGAAAGAACACTTGTCGGAAAAAGAACGCAAACAAGCTGTTGAGCAGCTTTTCGGGAATGCCAATTCCCTCCGTTCGCGTTACGCATTATTCGACAACTACAGGTCTTCTCAATTATACGACGTAGCGAATTACGCTCCTATGGAAAGGGAGATTAATAAGCGAGGTGGCAGATCGGAAATTCCTGATCAGTACGGCAACACGCCTCAATATCGATTTATCGCCGGCACTGAAAATGATATAAAACCTACTGACGCAAGAACATTAGGCTATAAGGTCAGAAAATCTCACTCAATTATATGGGCGGGAGGGAAACGCGACCCACTTCAATCTTTTGACGAGTGGAGCAAGATCATGCTTGCCAAAGTAGAAGATGAGCGTAAGACGCGAAACGGAGAACCGAGACAATTCCAAATCGGAGCAAATGAAACTGAAACTCGTGTGGCATCTCGTGTTTGTGATCTATTTGAAAGGGCTTGCCAGTACGACCAGACCATTTTCAAACAGGGAGTTTCTATCAATCTTCCCGATAAAAAGATAGTTCAAATTGTAGAGACTTTGGAAGATGTAAGCGTTACAGACACATCCGTTGACAATATTGGTGCTGCTTTTGAGATTTTCTTTGGCTCGATTTTCCGAGGTGAATTGGGTCAATATTTTACCATGCGTCCTCTCGCTCGTTTCGTAGTCCATATGTTAAATGTGACAGAAAATGATTACATTATCGATCCCACATGCGGCAGTGGCGGTTTCCTGCTCGAAGCATTGTTGAAAGTATGGAACGACATCGACGATAATTACAGAAGTCGGTCAAGCCAAGAAAGAGTTAAATCAGATTTTGCTCAAACGCAAGTTTTCGGTATTGAAATACATGAAATTCTTGCTCGAATTTGTAAGATTAATTTGTTGCTCCATCATGACGGACATACCAATATCGAGGGCGATCGCAGTTGCTTGGATTCCACTTATACCAATCCCGAGCTTGCCGTCAAGTCATCTGGTGGCTTCGATGTGGTCATTGGGAATCCTCCGTTCGGCGACATCATTAGAGCTGGAGATGATGACCAACTTGGAGATAATAAGCTTGAGAATTTTAAATTAGCGCAGAATATGTCCTCCGTTGCTTCCGAGCAAATCATCATGGAACGGTCCGTCGAAATGCTTAAACCTGGCGGAAGAATGGCGCTTATTCTTCCGGATGGCGTCCTCAATAATCAAGGTAATGCATCAAATTGTCCGCAGACGAGACGTTTTCTATTTACCGAAGGCAGAGTGACAGCAGTGGTTTCATTGCCTGACTATGCCTTCAGAAAGTCCGGAGCACAGAATAAGACTTCTATTCTATTCTTCCAAAAATATACGTCAGAGGAGAAAGCGCTTTTTGACGTCAGGAATGATGAATTAATTCAGTCTGGTATGAACGCGAATGAAGCAATATCGGTTATCCTCCACGAGCAAGATTACCAAGTATTCATGGCAGAAGCGGATCATGTTGGATACACTACGGTTGGACTTCTTGGCGGAGAAAACGATTTGTATTCCCTTGAAACAGGAGACAGATTAGCAAAGGACCAAACAGGTACTATTCTTGGCGAATATAGAGATTTTCTAAAATCACCAAGAGACTACGTCAATTCAGACAAGTACGCGGCATTTTGGATGAGCCAGGTTTGGTCCGCGCATAATAGCCATCGTTTGGATCCTAAATATCATCTTTTCAAAGCCAATGAAAAAATTTCAGTTCCCGATGGATGGCTTAGCAAGTCTGTTTCTGAGCTAATGGTGCAACGGGAAGATCGCATACAGCCAGAAAACACCCCAGATGAACTTTTTACAGTTATGACACTCTCTCAGACTGGGGATATTCGTCCGAGAGAGGCAGGCAAGGGACGCAACTATCCTGAATGGTTGGGTATGTATTTTGAAGGAAGCTCTTCGAAATGGTACCAAGCCAAGAAGGGCGATGTCGTTTTCTCGTCTATCGACTTGTGGAAAGGCTGCATCGCCGTAGTCGGCGATGAATTCGATGATGCGATAGTAACCAAGGAATACCCAATATATAAACTTACAAGCAAAGAAATCATTCCCGAATTTCTTGCCGTTTTATTCAGAAGCAGATACTATCGTCGAGCCTTCCGGGCAATCACAACAGGTCATAGCAACAGACGTAGAACTCAAAAGGAGGATTTTGAAGCGATTCAAGTCTGGTATCCGGCAGATCTAAAGAAGCAAAAAGAAATCGTTAGAAAAATGGAATCAGCGCGAAATATGCGTATTAAGGCCGAACGTCAGTACGCAAACCTCGAACATCAATTTGATGACATGCTTGACAATCGCGATGATGAATACCCTCAAGACATTGATAACGAAGATTAGTTGGTAGCTAAAGGGCGGATTTCGATGACTTAAATAGGCATCCGCCCTTACATTTTTCATTTCATTTTGTCAAAGGAATTGGTTTAGGGCAGATGATGTCCATGTCGGTGACGATGACCACGAAGTAGTTTTGTCCCGACATGTCATGCCATTCACGTGAATGTCCCACGAATTCGATGGTCTCGCTGCCTTTCAACGAGTCCATTTCCAGGCGGAGTCTTCCCGTCGAGGGGACAAGTGTGACGAATCTGGCCGAATCTTTTTCGAGCCAGCATGCCTTCACTGCTTTGATTTTCCTGCCTCCGGTCAGGTTCAACGTTTGGCGGACGCTGATGGGAGGGATCTTCACCCTGCCGACCTGTGGGCTCATGCCGATCATGCCGTTTTGTGGCAGTAGTGCTTTCCATGCGCGGTTGTTCGTGGTGGTCATGTTTTCCTACTCCTTGTCTTCCTTGAGGGTTCCCTGTGGCTGTCCGAACACTTTCTCGAGGTCTTTCGGATCTAGGTTGGTGGCGCATCCGCTTGTCGCGGCGGTCAGATCCTGCTGGGCTTTGGTCAAAGCGTCGTAATCATCCGATTTGGAGTCCACGAGCCGTTTCGCGGTCTCGTACGCGTTTTTGATGTCGCCGCATCCCTGCATGTTCTCCAGGTTGTCCTGTTGGATGGTTTCCGCGGATTTCGCGGTGTTGTCCAATCCGTCCGAGAGGTCCGAACGGCGTGCTTCGATCGCGGCGCGCATGGCTTGCGGATACCATTCGCGTGCGAGGGCGCGGATCGTTTCGTCGTCCTCTTCCTTGCCGATCGCGTCGTACAGGTCGGTCGCTTCGGCGAGGTCCTGCCGTCCGTGTCGGTACAGCAGGGTGGAAAGCGTGTCGACGTTCGAGTTTTCGGGCGCGTTCAATAGGTCGCGCACGTCGTTCGAAATCTGTTCCGCGTCACCGGTGAACATGGTCTGGGCTTTCTGTTCCAGACTGTCGGACGTGGACGCTGCTTTTCCCCTTTTCTTTGCCTTCGCTTTGTGCTTCGCATCGGACTGGGTCTGGGTGGCCGAATTGGCCTGGGGTGCCGTCGCGGCCGGCTGATGTTTCCATGGGTTGGCCATCAGCATCATGACGGCCACGGCGATGACCGCGATGGCGCACCAGATGGCGGCTTGTTTCTTCGCTTCGGGTGAGGACGGTTTGCGTGGATTGTTCTTTCCCATTGGTCTTCCTTTGCTCAGAGGCTTGAATCGTTGTTCGGCAGACTGTTGTCAGGGGTTTCCGGTGGCACGTACCATCCGCCGGAGTTCCCGCCGGACGATCCGCCGCTGTTGCCGGTACCGCCATTGTTCGCATTGCCGTCATTGTTGCCGCGGGGCACGGTCGTGGAGCCGGCGCCGCCGGACGAACCATGGTATTGCGGCGTGGGCGTCGGCGCTGGGGTTGGTATCGGCGCGGCCTGTTGCGGCTGCTGCTGCTCCTGCGCTTCGGCCTGGCGTTTGGCTTCCTCGTCGGCCTTGGTTTTCGCGTCCAATGCGCGGGCGAGGTTTTCGCGGGCCTTGTCGAGTTTGGCGGCCATGTCGGTCCACGTGTCGACGGTCGTCTTCTTGTCGAGCTTGCGGGCCTGCGCGATGAGCTTGTCCAACGTGGCTTTCGCCGTACGGGTCGCATCGTCGGATGGTTTCGCATCATTGGAGGCTTTCGACGCCTTGTCCAATGCCGTATGGCATTTGTTCTTCGCGTCCGTCAACGGCTTTTCCTTGACGAGGCGGCCAATCTTGTTGGTCAGCGTGCGGGTGCGTTTCGTGGCCTTGTCGGCCTTGGCGGCGAGCTGTTCCGACGTGTTTTCCGACAGTCCCGCCCGGTCGGGGCGCATGAGCCTGCCGTTCGAGTCGATCAGACGGCGGAGGGAATCGGTGTCGTCCGTATCCTTCAATCCGATCCGATCCGCCTGCTTGATCGTGGTCTTCGCCTTGCCGGTCCATGTGGACAGTTGGCTCATGGAGGTCTGCAACCGTTCGGCCGACGCCTGCTGTCTGACGGCGGCCGAATGGGAGCCTATGAGCGCGAACAGGACGAGCAGGAGAATGAACGCCAGGGCGCCGATGAGACCACGACGCACCCAAACCATCGTCCTGGCGTCCTCGGACGGTCCGTCGGGGTCGGCCACGTCCTGCAGGCTCACGGCCGTCCTGATGCCGTCGGTTCCCGTTTTCGTTTTCGCGGGTGGAATGTCGGATGGGGTTTCATCTCCGACCGGAACCATGGAGGCGAGAGTGTCCTCCGCCTCGTCCGGAACGTTGGCATCCTCCATGGCCGGACGTGGAGGCAGTGGGACCGCCGGCATGGGACGGGCGTCGCTGGATGGCATGGAAGGTTCCTGATGTTCCGCCGTCTGGTCGTTTTCGACGCCTGTGGATTGTGGAACCGGCGTCGTGTCTGTCGCACCTTCGGATACGGGAGGCAATGCGAACGTGTCCTGAACCGTGGCGGGGACTGTCGTCTCGGTTGGGGGAGCGGTCGTCGTTTCATGCTTGTCGTCATGCTGGACCGGTTCGATATCATGCTTCCGGTTGGAACGGCGGTTCTTCGGCTTGCGCGGCGGTGTGGACGGTTTCGTCTCCTGAAGCGAGTCGAGCCAGTCGAGGTCGTCCCTCAACGCGTCGGACGGCGTCAACTGGTCGAACAGGCTAGGCTGTTCGCTGGTCATCGGTTGGCTCCTTTCCGCGTGCGAACGTGGCGTCCATCTGGTCGATCATGCGTTCGCAACGGTCGAACACTCCGGCGGGATCGCCTTGCACGATGCGTTCCAGGCGTGCGGTCAGATCGTCCTGCAGGCCGATGCTGCACGGCTTGTAGTTCTCGTCCAAGTGGGTTTTGCCATACGCGTGGAGGATCATGCGGGTTTGGCCGATCAGGTCGTTCAGGTTTCGACGGTCCTTGTCGGACAGGAGCTTGGACCGTTCCGTGTCCCGCATCAGCATCGCGGCGGACGTGGCCGCGCGGTCGAGCCGGTCGCGGCTTTCGCGTTCGCGTCCCGTGTAGGACAGCCAGACGCGGCGGATCGTCTCCTCGTCCTGCGCGGCCTGCGCGAGATGCTCCGTGGCATGGTCCGTGTCGTAGCTGCCGCGCAGGCTGTCGATTTCCGAACGCCACTGGGCGGCCTGATTGCGCAGTGTGGCGTCGTCGGCCGTGTCCACGTCATCGACGCGGGTGGGCGTCATCAGGTCGCAGACCGTGTCCAAGCCTTCCGACGGGGTGGAGAACCGCCATGACTGGTCGAAGCCTGGTTCCTCGCTCCATCCGCCGTCACGGTTGAACCAATGCTTGTACTCATCCTTCCTGACCTGCTCCCGTTGGCGTTCCTCCGGTCCGGACAGGTGATGCCGATGGTCGGAGTTCGAAGCTTCGGACGAGGCGAGATACGCTTTGACGCGTTCCAACGTGGAATGGATGAGCGACTGCAACGTCGGTGCGTACAATCCTCCGTTGGGGCTGGCGACGACCAGGTCCATGTAGCATTTGAGCGCATACACTTCCTGCACGACGTCGTCGTGGCGGATCCAGCATGGGGGAAGGGTCTGCGCCCAATCCGTGTAATGCGTGGTGAGGAACCGGCCCATGCGGATGGTGTGCAGCATCATCAAATCGATGTCCATGCGCGTGGGCGAGCCGGTCAGGTCCAACGGGCGTGCCTCGACCATGGTGGCGATGGAATGCTGGGGGAGTTTGGCCCACAGTCCCGGACCGTGTTCCGGCTCGTTGAGCGGGGCCATGGTGATCTGCGTGAGCAGCTGGTCGAGGTTGCGCGCCATGGAGGCCGGCAGGTCCTTGCCGGTCAGCTCCTTGTACTTGCCGTTGACCGTGGCGGTCAGTTCCTCGTACGCGTGCTCGCACTGGTCCCTCACGGACAGTTCGCCTTGCTGTCTGCCGACCATGTCGTCGAACAGGGACTTGACCTCTGCCCGGAATTCCCGTTCCATGTCGTCCGTCCAGAACGACGGGCGTTCCAAGCCGCCAGCCACGTCCGTGACCTGGCATGCTCCCATGGTCTCGTCATGCTTGGCGTCGTCCGTGGCGTCCGGCTTGTCGGCGTCGGTGCCCGCCATCTGGGTGAAGTATTCTTCGACGTCGCTCATGCGATGGTCCTTTCGCCGTGATCCTCATGCCATGCGTTCGTGGCCGTGGGGCGCAGGTCCTCCAAGCCCTCGCGCCACCATGCGCGGCGCATGAACATGATCATGCGCACCAAGGCGGGTGCCTGTCCCAATGGTTCCACGAGCGCGTAGCCTACGGGCAGGAGGCTCAGTTCCTGTTGGGTGACGGATTCCTCACGTTCGTGACGCGTGGTCAGACCGCCCAACGGGCCCTGTCCCGGATTCCAGGAGGATTCGCGGCGCGTGCGGTGATGCGTGCCGATCTGGCTGATCCACCATTTCAATGTCTCGTCGTCGGACACGCCCTTGAGCATGATCCGATGGCAGTTCTCCCACACGGTCTGCTCCACGGCCTTGCCATATCCGTCCTTCTCGTCGGCCATCTGCTGGCGGGACTGTTCCACGATGATCAGCTGGTAGCCGTTGCCGCCGCCCTGCGTGATGGCGTTGCGCAGGCCGGGCCATTTCTCGATGTTCGACAGTTCGTCCAGCACGAACCGTGCGGGAGGTTCGATCTTGCCTCGCGAACCGGACGCCTTGTCGAACGCGATGTCCTGGCACGCCTCTTGGAACGTGTCGAGCAGCAGGCTCACGAAAATGCCCGCGTTGCCGGCCACGCCGCCGTCACGGCGGGGCTTGGACAGCACGTACACGGTGTCGCCTCGCAGCACCATGCGTTTCGGGTCGATCAGTCGCGGATCGGACGGACTCAGATTCATGCGGGCGCGCACGTTCGGGTCGGCGAGGATGCTGAACGCGTTCTTCACGCCGAACCACTCGCTGCCTTTCTGACGGGGATCGACGTGCGGCAGCGCGTTCAATGTCGCGGCCCAACGGTCCATCTCGCGTTCGTTCGTGTACTTGCGGATCAGGTCCGCGGCCTCCTGCGCGTTCTCCGGCGACAGGCTCCACTTGTAGCAGTCGTTGATGGTGCGGTCCGCGATCGCGGCCGCGTACAGCATGGCCTGCACGTACATGGCCGCGCTCACGCCCCACTCCTGGTTGTTCGAACCGGACCCCATGCCGCCGATCGCGACCATGGTCTGCGCGCGGCGCATCGCCACCGCCGGATCGTCGCAACCCTGCAAAGGCGTCCAGTTCATGTTGTGCCGCGTATCCGGATCGTTCTCCGCGACGCCTTCCGGGTCGAAGATGTGCGTGGTGCCTGCGCCACGGCCACCATACGACGCGCCGGTCACCCGATCCTTCACGCCGCATTCACGCAGGTAACGCGTCGTTTTGATGATGTCCCCTCGCGTGGAGGTCGCGAGCACGAAACCCGGCGCCTCGACCACGGCGGGGATGACGACGCTGACGGTCTTGCCGGAACGGGTAGGACCCAATACGTAGATGTGCCGTTCGGAACCCAGCCACACCTCCATGTTCCACGACCTGCCCACATACCATGCGGCATGCCAGGGTCGGGGACGGATGGCGTGTGGTTTCCGGTCGCGGAAGTCGGCCAGCATGCGCGGCAGGACGGACGGGACCACGTCACGGTTGATGGCGCGCGGCCCATAGTCCGCGGCGAGCTGACGCCACGTGGCCACGCCCGGACGCGTGGACAGCCAGTCCGCCGCGCGTTCGCCGGAATCCCGGTACGCGTCCCAGAAGATCCACAAGGCCATGACAACCATGAACGCGACCGCGAACACGGGCAGCGTCAACAGCGTCCATGCGAGCATGTCGCCTTGGACGGCGAGGAACAAGACCATCGAGAGGATCAACGCGAACACGCACACCATCGCGCCGACACGCGCCACGAGATGGCTTTCCTCGTCCGAGAGACGTTCCAGCAGGTCCGTGTGCCGGCTCAGCCATACGCCCGGCTTCGATGATTCGAACCGTTTCCACGCGTCCATGACCTTGCGGCGGTTGTCCGCGTTCAGTTCCTCACGGTCGTATCCGCGATCCGTGTCCCCATGTCGTGCCATGGGAGGCCTCCTTCTTCGGGTTTCGATCAGTCGTTCTTTCAAGACGCCCTGCGCAGGCTTGACGTGTCGAACACGCGCGCCCACATGGGACCGGCGATGGGCAGTATCATGCGTGGATGCTCGTGGCCGATCCGCCAGATGCCATAGCCTTGCGCCAAACGTGGTATCTGTTCCAATTCGTCCTCGCTCAGATCAGGGATGAGCTGGTTCAGCAGGGGGATGTTCTCGCCGCCCTGCCGGTAGATGATCTTCGTTTCCATCAGGTTCATCAACTGTTCGACCTTGCCGCGCAGGCCACTGCCGGCCGTGAACACCTGGGTCATGTCCGCGACGCCGTGCACGATCAGCCATGTCGCGCAACCCCAATGGCCCGCGGAACGCTGCCGGGTCTGCAACGAGTCGACCAGCTGCGGGTTGGACAGCAGGTCCCACGCCTCCTCGCATACGATGATGCGGCGCAATCCGTCGCGTGCCTGCAGCAGCCGGTCGATCCACGAGCTGACCGCGGCCGTGTACACGCGTTTCAACGTGGGATCCTGGAACACGGGGCCGGACGTGTCGAACACGATGATCGGCGCGGCCGGATCCAGCGTGATCGTGGACTCCTTGTCGAACATGCCGCTCATCGTGCCGCCCTCGACCATGGGGGAGAACACGCGTGCCGCCTCGCTGGCCTTCTCGCGCGCGAGATCGCGGTAATGTTCGAAACCGTGGATGTTCTTGTACACGCCATCGACCCAATCCCAGTCGGAAAGACGCGCGACCGCGTCCTGCAACGTCATCGGACCCACGTCATAGGAGGCGATGAGCTGGTCGATCAGGGAGAGCATGTCCTTGTCCAACGGGAACGGACGGTCGGGGTCCTTCACGGCCTCGGCCAACGCCATCATGGCGCTTTTCCTGCCCGACAGGACCTCCTGGCGGAGCGCGTGCCTGTCCTCGTCCGAAGTCACGTGGGACATGTCGGGCATGGCGAACGGGTTAAGATAACTGCCTTTGCCGGGGGAGACGACCTGCCCGCCGGGAATGGCCTGGGCTATGGCCTTCCACTCGCCCTGTCGGTCCGACTGGACGATGACGTTGCGTCCGAAACCGATCTCACGGACCGCGAGGACTTTCGCGCAATAGCTTTTGCCCTGGCCGCGCAGGCCGCTGAAGAACAAGTCCGGACTGGTGGTCATGTGCACGTCGTACGTGCCCCAACAGTCGAATTGGAACAGTTCACGTGAAAGCGCGTCCACGCCGATGGGCGGTCCGGGAATCAACTGGGCTCCCGAACCGGCCACGAACGTGGTGAGCACGCCAGCCCGGCCCGTACTGGTCTGATGCCAGGGAATCAGGGGACGTTCGTTGAAATCACGGGTGATCATGTCCAACGGGCTCGCGGAACCCAAAGGCAGCATGCCTTCCTCGTCGCGTTGATGCGCCTTGTACACGCGTTTCGTCTGGTCGATCTGCTTCGACACCATCGAATACAGGCGGCCGCGCGCCGATTCGACCGCGTTGCGGTCGGACCGGGAATACCGGTGGTCCGGCACGCGTACGGTACGGTCGCCACCGTCACGCACGCGTGTGAGCCAATCCAGTTCGGGAATGGACAGTCTGGTCGGCGCGGGCACGAAACCCACCACGCCGACGCCGCGACGTGCGGGACGGCCCAGCCGATGCCCATCATTCTCAAGCAACGGGACGAACGGATCCGTGTCATCCCGCTCGTCCGACGGGACGTCATCGTCCAAATACTCGTCTTCGGGGTCCTCGACCGGCATGCTGTTCACTCCAAACAAAAAACGAAGGGAAACGGGACGGACGGCGGCCGGCAACAGGCCGGGTACGCCGTCCGCTGGTGAAACGGGAGATGGTCTTCCGGATCACACGCTGTATCCGGCGTGGGCCATCAGAATACCGGCGACGATCATCAGCGCGAAGCAGATGATGGCGAGCACGATGAACAGGGTGGCCTTGCCTTGACGGGCCTTACGGCCCATGGTGAGCACCTTGTCCTTGGTTTTACGGCCCACGAAGGTGCTTTTCTGTTTGACGGCCAGGTACACGAAAGCCTCGTACAGGCATGAGGCGGCGAGGACCATCAGCACGAGGATGCAAAGAGTTGCAGCCATAATTCCTCCCTAAATCGGACATGTCCGGAAATGAAACATCCCTTACGGGAGATCCGTTCCCAGACCATCCACATGACACGACTGCGATATCAGACAGGGGGTTAATTGGGCGTTTTCGTCCAAAAGCAATTCATCAACAGTAAAGTTATTGATACTGAGGACGACGGTCCTTGTCGGCCGGGGAGGCGTCCCCGCATTCCACATGGCGGGTGTCCGGCCGGCTGGTATCCGCGTCCGTGCGGGCGTGGCGGATCATGTTCTGGCGATGGTCGGCGCGGGCCGCGACGACGCACATGCTCCATGCCATCAGCAGGCCGAGGAGCCAGAAGACGGCGATGATGGTTATGACAGTGATCGTGTCCATTTCATCCTCCTTGCGTGGGGATTGTCGTTTCCCTGTGTCGCGTTCTTTCCACATGCACTCCGTCCAATACCATTACGGGGGTGATTGTGAGGGTGTGCGGCCGTGTGGGGACGGCTTTTCTTTCCGGTTCTCGAACGTCGTTGGTCGGGAAACATGCGGATTACGGAAAGTAAGGGATACAAAGGAGAGAAAAGAACGAAAAAAGGCCGGAACAGGTTCGGAAAACCCTTATATGGGTCCCATCGTCCTGTTCCGGCCGTCTGCCTGGTGGTTGCCGGATGTTCGAATTATTCGGAATATAGGCTCTTCAGCCTGTCGGAGAACGTGTTGAGCCGAAGTTTCCTAAGATGGGCCATTTCCTCGCCCATGGTGCGTGGTGGATTGGTCTTGTTGGAAACGACCGTGTCCATCACATCCAGCATGCCACGTGTGTCCCGATCCAGCATGCGGCACAGGAAAACGTCGGGATGGATGGCTGTGATCGAATACCGACTGAGTTTTTCCAAGGGAAAGTCTTTGAGATTGTAGGTAACGATGTAGTCCGCGTCGGCAACCAGAGCGGCGGCGAGCACATGTCTGTCATCGGGGTCGGGTAGTTCATCGAGTAATGTTTCGCGAGCAGTGCGTGGGATTCAGCTCCCACCCGTATATGTGGAACGTATGGAGGCTAGGAAACAGTCTATACGGTCAGGATCGCGATGCTGGCGTTCGACCATTGCTCGACGCACCTCGTCGAGGATGCGTTCAGACCATACCACGTCGACGATCTCATGTTCGTCCAATGTGAGGAGGATATCGAGCAGCCAAGTGGTAGGGAATACGTTGGCGTCCAGTAACACAACCGGCTGGGTCATGATGTTGTGGTTCCTTCTGGGTCAGTCGAACTGCACGACGTAGGCGGCCATTTCGTCGTCGTCCATCGTGATTTCCCGGGCCGCCCGCCGCATGGCGTCCAAGGATTCCCGCATGCGCGCACGTTCCTGACGCTGGTATTCCATGATGTCGACCACGTCGACCATGCGTCGTCCGGTTCCGCCGCTACGGGTGAAGGGCAACCGTCCGGAATCAAGGATACGGGCGACGGTACGGGGCGAACAGTTCATCAGTTTCGCGGCCTGCCCGGTGGTAATCATCCGGTGACGTCCCATGACGCCCATCGCCGCGTTCATGGCCGCTTCGAAGGCCTTGTCGTTCAATTCCGTCACGACGCCGTCGGCATCGATCAGGACACGACGTACCGCCGCGGCTGCGGTGTTTCCAGTGGACATGTGCTTCTTCGTATGATGAACCTTGACGTTGCGCAGGGCATAGCGGGTCTTGTTATTGCGTGAAACATGATGGGAATGGACGCAGACGGTTTTCCCAACATGCGAGTGTTCCAACTCCGTTGTACCGGTACTCATATTCCACCTCCAGAATCGACTATCGTGACTCCACCAGCATACTAAAAACTGTCAAAACTGACAAGGTGCCGTTTTGTCGATTTCTTAAGACCAATCTTTTCTTGAAAAATTGCCCTCTGCTTGGCGACCCGGCTCGAAACGGGTCTATGGGAATCTCGGTCCTGCGACCGTTTCGCCCGTTCCCAAGGCTGACGCCCCTAACATGGCTGCCATCATGAAGCGGCATGGACGTCACGGCAGAGGATGCCTGCGTGGTAAAGCTTTAGCTTCGGCCCGGCCTTCCGACCGGAAAGAAGGGCATGGGTAAATGTTTACGTCCCGACGGAAAGTCCAAGATGCAGGACCGTGGGAAAGGAGAACGGCCGGAACGGGAGTTCCGGAAACCGTCGTAAGGGTTTCCGTCGTCCTGTTCCGGCCGCCTGTTTGTTTGGAGGGGGGAATTGGGTCAGCGCCTGCCGTGGCGTGCGGTCACGTCCATGCGGCGGCGCTTCATGTCGAGCATGGTCCAGCCGATGCCGGTGAGGGCCACGGCTGCGAGGAGCATGCCGTTCGTGTTCGCGCCGGTGGACGCCATGACCTGATCGACCTTGGCGGCGGCGTTCGACGTGGCCTTCTCACTGGCCTTCAGGCCGGCCTGCTCGATCTGCGGGCCGGAGGCGCCGTTGGTCTTGGAACCGTTCTTGTCGGCCGCGTTCTTGATCGCGGCGGCCAATGCGGCCTGGGCCTTGTCGTAGTCGCTCTTCGCCTTGGCCTGCGTGGTCTTCGCGCCGGCGAGTTTGGCCTGGGCGGCGGCGAGGGCCTGCTTGGCGGCGTCGAGATCCATCTGGGCCTTGTCGACGGCGGCCTGGGCGGCCTTGACCGCGTCGGTGTCCTTCGCGTCCTTCCGGGCCTGTTCGAGCTTGGCCTTCGCGTCCGTCAACGCCTGTTCGGCGTTCTTCACGTTGGTCTTGGCCTGTTCGACCTGCTTGGTGGCCTCGTCGCGGGCCGTGGCGGCCTGCTGGTATGCCTGGATCTTCGTGTCGAGATCGCTCTGGGCCGCGGTCAACGCGTCGGTCTTGGCCTTGAGGTCGGCCAACGCGGCCTCGAGATCCTTGACCTGCTGTTCGGCCTCGTCGCTCTTCGCCTTGGCCTGCGTGTAGGCGTCCTGCTTGGCCTTGAGGTCGGCCTTGGCGCTCTCCGATGCCTGCTTGGCCTGCTCGGCTTCGCTCTTGGCCTGCTCGTAGTTGGTTTTGGCGGTGGCCAAGGCGTTCTCCGCGTCGGTCAGGATGTTCACTCGTTCGTCGGCAGTGGTCTTGTCGGCCTGTGCCTTGTCGAGCGCCTGCTTGGCTTGTTCGACCGCGGTCTGGGCGTTCTTGAGGTTCGTCTGTGCCTGGTCGTTCGCCGTCTTGGCCTCATCGTAGGCGGCCTGGGCGGCCTGGCGTGCGGTGTCGGCCGTCGAGTAGTCGGCCTGTGCCTGGTCGTTCGCCGTCTTGGCCTGGTCGTACGCGGTCTGGGCCCGCTGGCTCTTGGCGGTCGCGTCGGTGAGGATCTTCGCGGTTTCGGCGGCTTCGGCCTTTGCGGCCTGCTGGGCCTTGTCGGCGGCGGTCTTCGCGTCGGCGGTGCTGGCCTTCGTCTGGTTGGCCTTGTCGAGCGCGGCCTTGGCCTCATCGACCTTCTTCAACGCGGCATCGTACGTGGACTGGGCGTTGCGGACGCCGTTGACGTAGTTTTCGACCATCGTGCGGTACACGGCCGCGTCATACACGGTGTCGTTCTTGTTGTAGGAGTTCCATTCGTTGAAGAACTCCTGCGAGAACCCGTGGCTGTACTTGTTCGCGCCGTAGCCACTGTAGGCCATGCCGGTGGCGGTGTAGTCCGGGCTGATGATGTTGAGGTAATGGCCGATCTTCTGGTACAGGTCCGGATACTTCAGGCTGATGTCGTACGCGGACAGGCCGGCGAGGTCCGGATAGTCGCCGGACTTGACGGCCGCGTCGTAGTTGGCCTTCTCGGCCGTGTACCAGCCCTCGTACGGATCCCAGTCCGAGGGGCCCCATGCGAGGTTCTCGCCGGTGTTCTCGTACTGGTAGTTGTGGCCGTAGTGGCCGTTGGCGGCGTAGTTGGCCTGGACCATGGCCATGGCCAACGCGGTCTCGGACACCTTCAACGGTTCCAGGCCGTTCTCCTCGCGCAGCCTGTTGCACTCGTCGATCATGTCGAGGGCCTTCAGCAGGTTGTCGAGGCTGGTCGCGTCGTCCTTCGCTCCGATGTGCGTGTACTCGAGGTACTTGGACACGCTGGAGTCGGTCAGATACTTGTACGCCTGCTCCGCGTCGTCCGTCTGGAACCAGCCGGCAGCGCCCTGCGCCTCCTTCTTGACGGCCTCGTCGGCGGCCTTCTTGGCGTCCGCGGCGGCCTTGACAGCGGCGTCGTACGCGGACTGCGCGGCATCGGCGTCCTGCGACGCCTTGTCGGCGGCGGCCTGCGCGTCCGCGGCGTTCTGGTTCGCTTTGGCGAGCTCGCCCTGGGCCTTCTCGTTCGCGGTCTGCGCCTTGTCGAGTGCCTTGTCGGACGTGGTCTTGTCGTTGGATGCCTTGTCGAAGGCGGCTTGGGTCTTGTCGGCCTGGGCCTTCGCGGAGGCGGCGTCATCGTTCGCCTGGTCGAGTTTCTTCTGCGCCTTGTCGGCCTTCGACTGGGCCTTGTCGGCGGTGGTCTTCGCGGTCGCGGCGGCCACGGTGGCCTCGGCCTGCGACTTCCGGGCCGCGTCGACAGCCTCGCCGGCCTTACGGGCGGCGTCCTGCGCCTCCTTGACCTTGGCGGGATCGTTCGCGTCGCCTGCCAGACGGGTGGCCTCGTCGAGCTTCGCCTTCGCCTCGTCGGCCTTCGACTGGGCCTTGTCGGCGGCCTGCTGGGCCTCGTCGGCCTTGGCCTGCGCCTTGTCGGCGGCGGTCTTCTTGTAGGCGGTGTCCTGGTCGAGCTTGGTCTTGTCGGTGGCGTCGACCTTGGCCTGAGCCTCCTGCGCCTCCTTGTCGGCCTTGGCCTTGGCCTTGGCGGCGTCGTCGCGGATGGACTGGCTGTCGTTCATGGCCTTCTCGAGCCTGTCGGCGTTCTGGGCGGTCTGGTTGGCCTTCGCCTGCGCCTGCTGGAGGTTGTCGTGCGCCTGGTCGAGGCTGTCCTGCGCCTGCTGGACGACATTGGTGGCCTGCTGCACGTTCTGGTTCTGGTTGATGGTGTTCTCGACGTTCTGCTGGGCCTGCTGCACGTTCTGCTGGGCCTGGTCGACCTGCTGCTGTGCCTGGTCCACGCCCTGCTGTGCGTCCTGCACGCCGGTGTTGGCTTGGTCGAGGCTGTCCTTGGCGTCGGCGACCTGCTGTTGGGCTGCGGACACCTGATCCTGCTGCTGCGCGTTCTGTTGGGCGGCTGCCTGGTCGACCGCTTCCTGTGCTTGGGCGACGGCCTGCTGGGCCTGTTCGACCGGCGTGACCGCGGTCTCGTCGGCCATGGCCGGCGCGGCGATGGTGCCCGCGACCGCCACGGATGCGACCGCCGTTGCGAAAGCCTTCTTGTTCATATCTACCCTCCAATGCCATCTCCCGATCATGGGATCCGGCTCCAGTGGAAACATCCCTGCGACGTTTCCGTCAGCCACTCTACGTGCCTCCAATCCGATATCGGCATCACCGGCGTGTCGTCCTGTCGGCAGTAATGTGGCCGCACACTCCAGATTACCCCCAGACATTGCCGGTCGGGGTCAACCCCTCCGCCCGTGTCGTCCGAACGGCCGGGTTCTCGGCCTGGCTGCGACGATCGCGGCCGGCAGTCCCGCGAGCAGGGTCACGCCGGACACGAGATAGGGGCGCGTGTCCCGTCCGCTGGTTCTCGGCGCGTCTTCGGGATAGGGCGCGTCGTCCGGCATGCTCACGCGTTCCCCGGTGACGAGCAGGCGGTACGTGTTCAGGAAGATCGGCGTGCACGTCACCAATGTGACCAGATCGCGGCCGGGTTGGATGCGCACGCTCCTCAGATCGTCCGGGTCGACCTTGCGGATGCGCGTGACCTTGTAGGCAAGGGTCTGAGCGGCGACCTTCACGTAGAACACGTCGCCTTTCCTCAGTTCGGTGAGCCGGGTGAACAGGGCCTTGTCCGCCACTCCCGTGTGTCCGGTGATGACGCTGTGCGTGCTCTCGCCGCCGACGGGCAGGCTCGTGCCGTGCAAATGGCCGAGCCCGTTGTCCAACGCGTACGAGTCGGCCCCGTGACGCACGGGCAGGTCCACGCCGATCGACGGGATCTCGACCGACGCCATGATCCCGTCGCCGAAGTCCAGCAGATTCTGGTACTCCTTGTCATCCTTGAACCCGAAGTCGCCATCGATGACGCCTTCCTCGGTCGAGGTCTCGCCGATGACCTGCGGAGTGGCGGCGAGTTTCCTGTTGTACGCATGGGCTTTCTCGACCATGCGCGCGTACTTCCCGGCGGACCGGTCGCCCTCGTCGGCCAATGCGGCGCTTTGCGCGGCCCTGCGGGACGCGCCGGCCTGTTCCACGCCGATCCACGCGAACGTGCCCACGCCCACTAGGCAGAATACGGTCGTGACGGCCGCGAGCATGCGGAACACGCGCGCCATATGCCGTTTCCGCAGCAACCGGGACCGGCGTTCGCGGCGCGTGTCATACACGTGGTCGCCCTTGATGACCCAATCCCAATCCATACGACTCGAAATAACACTCATGTCAACACCACCGGAGGAACAACGAATATCGATGAAAAAGAGGAAGGCACCCGGCCGGTCCCATTCTTCTGGGGAACCTTGCCGGATGCCTTCATTCCCATATGCCGAACCGTCCGTCACTGCTCGCCGCGCATGCGACGCGTGAGCATGACCGTGGATCCGATACCCATCACGAGCAGGGTGACGCCGCCCGCGACGAGCAACGGCAGACTCACGCCACCAGTCGGAGTGAACTGTTCGAATACCGGCTGCCATTGCGCGTACAGGGTGATGTCCTTGTCCTGCAACGGAACCTGCGAACCATCCTTATAGGCGGTTCCATTGCCGTCGGCTTGAGTATCCCATCCCAGGAACACGTATCCGTCGCGCTTGAACGACTTGGACGTGTCGGACGGGACGGTCACGTCCGAATACTGCCAGCCGGTCGTGTTCGCGTGCGAGCCGGTGCCGCCGTTCGCGTCGTAGACGACGTTGGACTGCAACCGCTGCCAGTGCGCGTACACGGTCACATTACCCGTCAACAGCGTGTTCCAGTCGTACGGCCCCGCATCATCCTGCGGTCCCGCATACCAGCCGAGGAATCTGTAGCCTCGGATCTTCGACGTGTCTCCAGACTGCCAGCCGGAGCCGTCCGCGGCGGCCGTGTTGTATGCCACGGAGACGGACGCCGGGGTGGATGGCATCTGACCGGACCACGTGTTCGGCTTGTTCGTGTCGTAGGTGAGGACCGGGTTGCCGACCCATACCGCGTACACGGTCATGCCGCCCTCGACCATCGTGACCTCGGCCTGGGCCTGGGTTGCCTGCGAATCCTGGCTCCAACCCAGTTGGGTGTGGCCCGGACGGGTCAGCATGCTGGAATCCCAGCAGTCGCCGTCCTTCGCCAACGTGGCAAGCGTGATCCTCTGGCCGGCCGGATAGTAGACCTGGCATCCGGACACCACGTCCGTGCTCTGGTCGACGGTCCTCACGGTCACGCTGCCGTCCTCATGCGTGGTGGTGCGCTGCACGAGGTCGGACACCTTGCCGTCGGTCTCCGATTTCGCGGGCTGAGTGGTGTTAGCGGACGTGTCGGACGGGATGGAACCGGTGACATCCTGCGCGTTCTTGTCGTAGGTGAGACGGTAGGCGATGGTCGAATCGACCGGCTGGAAGCCGGACCCGCGGGCCTGTCCCGAGGCGACCGACCAACGGACGCGGAAGGACGAGCCGGTGAACGTGGCGCCGACGTAATGCTTCATTCCATGCGCATCGGCATTGTTCTCGTTCTCGTCCGTGGCTCCGGCCCAGCCGTTCGTGCCGAACCGGGCGAGATGCGCGTCGGAGCGCACGTACGCGCCGTCGAAGCCGCTGACGAGTTCGACGCCCTCGTTGTATCCGCTGGTGCCGCCGTCAAGGTCGGTGAATCCGGTCACACCACGCAGTCCCTGCGGCGTGGAACCGTCATCCAGCAGGAAATCGACGGTCACATCCATGTACGGACGAGACGAGGTATGCCTGTCCCACTTGCCATACGACGCCAAGAACTTGTGCTGCGATTCGTAGTACACCAGAGAGCCGAGGTTCTGGCCGTTCACGGTGATCTTGGCATTGAGCCACCGTTGCGTGCCGGAGGAGTCGCGCCACTGTCCCACATGGTGCAGGACCAGGCTCGCGCCATTCTTGTTCGGCTGGTACATGGTGCCCAGAATCCTGCCGGCGTATGCCTGGTTCTCCACCGTGGGATTCCAGTTCGTTTTGACGGTGAAGCCGTTTACGTCGGTGATCTGGTCCGCGGTGACACCATCGATCGTGGAGAACTTGAAATCGCCATACTGCACAGGGGCGATTTCACCGTTCTTCAGATCATGCACCGTGAGGCCGGAAGCGGTTTTGTCAGCCGCGAGTCCGACACGGCCCGTGGTCTTGGCTTTGGTGGGCTCGACGGTGTTCTCCTTGCCGTATTGGCTGGAGGGCACGCCGCCGGTCGTGTCCTGCGCGTTCTTGTCGTAGGTGAGACGATAGGCGAGCTTGAAGCTCAGATCGTCGATCACGGAATCGACGACCGAGTCGTTACCGGAGGCGGCATTGCCGTTCTTGTCGACGCCACGGTAGGCGAACACGGTCTTGCCGCCGGTCGCGACATACGTGCCGGAATACGTCTCCCAATCGTCGGAATGGTCCCACGCGGGATGGTCGCCCTCGGTGGAGTCCACCGAATCGGAATGCGTGGTGATGACCGTGCCGACCGAGCCGATACTGTCACCGTATTTCGCGCCGGTGCGGGACACGTTCATACGGCTCATCTCCAACGGCCGCAAGTGGTCCTTGTCCGGTCCGACGAGCACCTGCACGCTGCCCGCGTTACCCTTGGATCGACCCGAATGGCGGATGCTCACGGTGTACGCCACACCCGCCTGCGTGTCGATGGTCTGGCCGATGGTACGGCTGCCATGCACGTCCGCGCACACATTGCCGTCCTTCTCCCGGTGAAGTTCGAACGAGGTGGTCTTATAGTCGCCGCCGGTCAGTTCCTGCCAGCCGAACGTCGCTTGGCTCAGTCCGGCGACCTGATGTCTCGGCTGGGCGGGGTTGATGTAGTCGTAGTACGACCACGCTTTGCCTTCGGCGGGACTCACGTACATCCAGTGCAGTCCGCCGTCATTGAGCTTCGAATAGTCCGGCACGTCGAAGCCCGGATTCACGGTCAACGACTTGGACGAATCGTCGTCCGCGACTGTCTTCACGGTTCCCGTGGTCTTGGCTTCGGCGGGCTTGACGGTGTTCTCCTTGCCGTATTGACTGGATGGCACGCTGCCGGCCGCGTCCTGCGCGTTCTTGTCGTAGGAAAGCGGGTAGGCGAGCTTGAACTGCACGTCGTCAATCAGGTTGCCGGTAACACCATCGATGGAACCCAACGCCTTGAACGTGAACCTGCTGACAGGCTGGCCGGCGGGGATTTCCACCGAACCCTGGAACGTGTCCCACGAGCCCAGCCAGCCGTCCGTGTTGGGAGCGTTCACCGTGGTGGACTTCTCGCCCACCTTGTTGCCCCGGTCGGAAGCGATGCGGGTCATCTCGACCGGCTGCTCATGACCGGGCGCGCCGACGAGGATCTGGATCTTCTCGTTGGAGTCGACGGTGCCGTTACGATGCGCGTAGCGGAGCTTGACGGTGTACACGGTCGGCACGCTGTGCGCGGTGTCGATGTCCTGGTACAGGTACGTGTTGGCCTGCGATGCGGTGATCTCGGCGTACATGTTGTCGTTCGCCTTGGAGCGTTGGATCTCGACGATGCCGCCGCGCCCGTCGACCCTGGTGTCGGTCTGGTTGGACTTCCAGCCGAACTTGGCGGCGTCGAACCCGTTGAGGTGGACCCACTGCTTGGACGCCTCGCCCTTGCCGTTGAGGGCGCCGCTGATCTCCACGTCGCCGTGCGCCGGGTCGACGTTGGCGAAGTTGTACTTGCCGGTCATTTTGGACTGGCTGACGATGTTCTGCCAGTCGTGGTCGAAGTCGCTGTTGACAATCTGCTTCGGCAGGCCGTTGGCGGCGTATTCCACCACATCGTCGTCAGACGCGAGTCTCACAGTGCCGGAGGTCTTGTCCTTGGCGGGCTGGGTGGTGTTCTCCTTGCCACGCTGGTTCGACGGGACCTCGCCGGCGGCATCCGAAGAGTTCTTGTCATAGGTCAACTTGTAGGAACGGGAGAATTCGATATCGTCAAGATCATTGCCGGAATACCATTCCGCGGACGCGACGGATTTGAAGGTGAAACGCACTGTGGTGACCCCGTCGGGCACGAGATACGTGCCGGAGTACGTATCCCACTTCTTGTTGTCCGCGCGGTCGGACGTGGTCGGGGTCGAGATGGTGATCATCTTCTCGCCGACCTTGTTGCCGTTCTCGGACGCGATGCGGGTGGCCTCCTGCGCGGTCTCCTTGTATGGTTCGCCGATCATGACCTGCATCTTGTCCACGTAGGCGCTGGTCGCGCTGGAATGCTTCAGACTCCATTTCATCATGGTGCCCGGCGTGACCTTCACATCCTGATAGATCGCGGTGCCCTGCTGGTCGGCGGTCAGTTCGGCGAACTGGTTGTGGTGGACGGAATCGTAATTGAGTTCCACATTGCCAGCCTCACAGCTCATGCCGCCGGAATAATGCGTGTCTCCCTGGGTGGAGCTCCAAGCGAAATTCAATCTGTTCCAATTGGGAATAGCCCTGCCTGTGGTGGACATGGCGCATCCCGAACCGTATTTGCCGGTACCGGGATTGATGGTGGCGAACAGCTTGCCCTTGTTGTATTTGTTCGAACCCGACTCCGGCAATGCCGTCCATGATGGCACGGATGGATAGTCGAAGCTGCCGTTGACAATCTGCTCCGGCAGGCCGTTGGCGGCGTATTCCGCAACATCGTCATCCGCCGCGAGACGCACGCTGCCATTGGTCTTCGACTTGGCCTGCTTGACGGTGTTCGCGGCCGTATCCGACGGAACCTGGCCTGAAGCGTCCGAAGAGTTCGCGTCATAGGTCAACTTGTAAGAGCGGGAGAACTCGATGTCGTCCACGAGATTGCCGATGTTGTTGCCGGGCAGGGTCTCATCCTCTTTGAACCCTTCGAGGCTCTTGAACATGAATACCGTGTTCTTCTGTCCTTCGGGCACCTGGTAATAGCCTTCGTACGTCTCCCATTGTGCGCCATGATCGCGGGGATCGGTGTTGGATACCTTTGTGGTGATGGTCGTGGACTTCCCGCCCACCTTGTCGCCATGGCCGTTAGAGGTGACGCGGGTCATCTCCACAGGCGTCGCGTGGTCCGTGTCGGATCCCACGAGGACCTGCATCCTGTCGGCATGGGAGGATTGGCGGCTGGCGTGCTTGAGCCGGATCTTGTACAGCACGCCGCCGTTGCCGGTGGACACGTTCTGGTAGATGCTGGTGTTGTCCTGTTGGGCGACGATCTCCGCATACGTGTTCTTGGTATTGCGGTCCTGCTGCAATTCGACCCTTGAACCGTTCTCGGTACTGGACCATGCGAACCTGGAAGAGTCGAAACCGGGGATCTGCCCGATCTTTCCGTACTTGGAAAGATCGGTGGCGGACATGTTGTACCAAAGCGTGCCGTCATCCGATTTGAGGAACGTGCGCAGATCGGCATAGCCTTCCTGCTCGTTCTTCTGAATGTCGGAGAACGAGGGGTAGGAGAAATCGCCATTAGCGAGGGACACGTATCGGACGTTCTCGTCCGCGACGGTCTTCACGGTTCCGTTGGTCTTGGCTTTGGCGGGCTGGACGGTGTTCTCCCTGCCGCGTTCGTTCGACGGAACCTGGCCGGAGGCGTCGGACGCGTTCTTGTCGTAGTTCAGGCGGTACGCCTTGTCGAACACGATGTCGTCGAGCACGTTGCCGTAGTCGAGCTGCTTGGCGTCGATGCTCTTGAACGTGAAGCGGGTCGTGGTCTGCCCGTCGGGGATCAGGTAGGTGCCCTCGTAGGTCTCCCACTGGTCGGCGTGGTGGCGGTTGTTGCCGTTGGTGACCTTGGTGGCGATGGTGGTGGACTTCTCGTTGAGTTTGTCGCCGTGCCCGTTGACGGTGGTGCGGGTCATTTCGACGGGCTGCTCGTGGCCGGGCGTGCCGATCATGACCTGCATCTTATCGAGGTACGTGCTGTTGAGGCTGGCGTGCTTCAACCGCACCTTGTACAGGGTGCCGGGCACGGTCCTGATGTCCTGGTAGATGGCGGTGCCGGCCTCGTAGGCGCAGAGCTCCGCGTACACGTTGTCGGCGGCGTCGTCGTACTGGAGTTCGACCGCGTTGGCCTTCTGCTGGATGCTGCCGCCGGCCTTCTGCGTGCTGGTCCAGCCGAATTGGCTGCGGTTCCATCCGTTGATGCCGGTCCACTTCCATGTGTTGCTGTCCTGGTCCATGTTGGTGACGTGGAGCGTCTTGCCCGTGTTCGGGTCGATGCTGGTCCAGTTGTCGAAGCTGTCAACCCACTGGTCGCGGTAGTTCGTCTTGAAGTCGCCATTGACCAGATGGTCCGGCAGGCCGCTCGTGTCGTCGGATGCGAGCTTCACGACGCCTTTCGCGTCCCCGGTCGCGCCGGTCGTGTCCACCGCACCGGCGGTGCCGGCCAACCCCGCGCCCAACGTGGACGCGGCGACCAAACCGGCGATGAGTCTTGTGAAGAATCCCATTCTTTTTCATTCCTTCATATTGTTTTTAGAAAAGTCCTCTGATGAAAGGAGCAGCAGGGGCGGAGAGGCGAAGCCTCCCCGCCCCTGCTGCTGTGGAATCATCCGAGGAAAGGGTCAGGCCGCGATCGGACCGTCGCCCATGTTCTCGTGGCGGATACGGTACGCGCCCCAGCCGGTAGCGGTGGCGACCAGGATGATCGCGAACGCGCCGACGATCATGATGCCCATGGTCTCCGCGCCGGTCTGCGGCAGCTGGGTGATGTTGTCGATGTTCTTCACCACAGCGGTCGGTGTGCTCGCGTTGGCGTCGGCGTTGGTGACCTTGCCGGTGAGTCCCGGCTGGTCCTTGCCGGCGATGGTCACGTGGCCGTCGTCGGTGACCTTGATCGTGAAGCTCGGCTTGACGAACGTGAAGTAGCCGGTCGGCACCTGGGTCTCCTTCACGGTGTACGTGCCGGCACCCAGACGGGTGAAGTTGATGACGCCCTGCGCGTTCGTGGAGAACTCGGTCGCCTTGGACTCGTCCGTGCCGAACGTCCACTGGTTGGAGGCCGAATCCCACGTGTACCACTGGTTCAGGCTGTCGTTGTGGATTTTGAACTTCGCGCCCTGGATGGTCCTGTTGCCGTCCGCGGCGCTGATCTTCTTCAGGTTCACGTCGTAGGTCGGGACCGGGGTTTCGTCGGTGCCCGGGTTCGGGGTCGGCACGTCCGGCGGGATGACGGACGGCAGCCAGTTCGACGTGAGGATGATCTGGTTGATGGCCTTGTTGGCCTTGGACGCGTTGACGACCTTGCCCTGATAGGTGACGGTCACCTGCTTGCCCTGGTAGGTGTCCACGAGGCTTTGCAGGCTCGTGACCTTGAAGCCGGTGCCGTCGGAATTGCCGATCTTGTCCTTGCCGATGGTGCCGAACTGGTCGGTGACGTCCGTGCCGGACGACGTGGTCGCGCGGAACGAGCCGTCGATGTAGGTGATGCCGGTCATGTGGTCCTCGAGGGTGATGGTGTCCACGGCCAGTTTGTTCGGCACGGTGAACGTGGCCTTGAAGTCGCGGGTCTCGCCGTTGGTCGCGGCCGCGGAGTCCTTCCACGTGCCGTCCACGCTCTTGATCTTCTTGTCGATCTTGGTGACGTTGGTTTTGATCTGGGTGGAGCCGAGGGTCTGTCCGTTGCTCATCCTGGTCGCGCCTCCGATGGTGGTGGACACGAGGATCGGGATGCCCTGAGCGTCGACGACCAGGTAGTAGCCTTCCGGCAGGGTCAGGTTCAGACTGCCGGTGGTGGAGGTCTGGTTGGTCTTGACCGCGGTGACCTTGCTGGCCGCGGCGGTGGACTGCAGGGTGCCGGCGACCTTGCGCAGCGTGTTCGAATCGGTCTGCAGACGCAGCAGTTGCTCCGCGGCGTTACGGCCTTCGGATGTGTTGTAGGTCACGCCGTTCTTGTTCAACGCGGCCTTGACCCACGCGTCGGTCGTGGCGGCCGGGGAGGAGGCGCTCACGCTCTTCACGTTCGCGCCGTCCTTGACGACGTCGTTGTAGTTGGCGAGCTTGTACACGGTGAAGCTGTGGCCCGCGAGGGTGCTGCCATCGCCCGCGTTCAGCGTGAGCGTGCCGTCCGCGGCGAACGCGGCTCCCGGAACGCATAATGCGGCCAGCGCGGCGGCGGCCGCGCACGCGGCCGAGATCTTCTTCATACCCATACTGGATTAGTCTCCTTCGTTGATTGTTTTTCCGTGCGTCCGTTGGCCGGACGCGCGCGGAGACGACATGCCGGCGGCGGACGCCGGCATGTCGGATCTTCCGAATGGTTCACATGCACGCCATCCGATGACGCCGGATATTGGGACGGGGGAGCGTCCATATGAGAGAAGGGCCATCGCCATGGTGGCGATGGCCCTTCGGAAAAGGAGCGGGCTACGGAGGATAGGACCCGTGTCCCGCAGGATTATGCGGGCCCCGTCCGCCATGGTCATGATGGACGGGGCCGTCCCGGTCACTTGCCGGAGTGCGCGGCGTGGCTTGAGGCCGCGGTCCTGCGGCGTGCGCCCATGAGGGTCACGCCGATGGAGCCGAACGCGATGATGGCGAGCAGGACGCCGGCGATGGTCGCGCCGGTCATGGCGAGATCCTCACGGTAGCCGTTCCAATCATCCAGGTTGGATTCCACGGTGGTGTCCTCGCACAGGGTCCTGTCGCCGACCTTGACCTGCTTGAGGCCGGTCGTGTCGGACGCGTCGCCGTCGACCTTCGTGCCGCCGGTCTGCTGGCCGCCGAACTGGTCGGTGACGGGGCATTCGACGAGCGGCGTGCCGGTGACCTTGACACGGTCGGTGTGCTTGCCGCCCTGCTCGACGCCCTTCAACGTGCCGGTGATGATGGTGGATTCGCCGGGCTTGAGCACGAGGGTGTCCCAGTTGTCCGGATACTTCAGGTCCGTGACGTCGCCTTCGCCGGCGATGGTCCTGTCGACCATCTTGAGGTCCTTGGCGAGATACCAGGCGCCCTCACCGGTCGAGGAGTCCGTCTTGGACGTGTTGGTGATCTTGAACGCGATCTGCTGGCTGTCTCCGGCCATCTTCAACGCGTCCTTCACGTCGTCGCGGTCGCCGGCCTGTTCGCCGGAGGCCACGTCGTACTTCTCGATGTGGATCGACGGGGTCATGTCCGGGGTGCGGGTCCACACGATGTTGGACTGGAACTCCTTGTCGTTGAAGATCTCGGTGAACTGGTTCTCGACGCGTTCGGACACCTTCAGGCGCTTGCACTGGATGTACGCGCGCCAGCCGTTCTCATGCGCGTTGTCCGCGGACACGAGGGCACGGTACGCTTCGGTCGCCTCGACGGTGACCTGGCCGTTGGCGTCGGCCGCGGTGGCGAACAGGTCGCCGCCGAACTTCGAGGAGTCGAAGCCGTTGCCGGCGAGCTTGTCGCCCTTGGCGGCGAGCACCTTGCCGTCCCTGTACAGGTCGCGGGTCGCGTACACGGCCCACTGGCCCGTGTACTGGTCGAACTCGGTGTTCAGCGGATCCACGATCTTCCACTGGCTGACCTGCGGGTAGGCGCGGTCGGCCGGGATGACGGAGCTGTCGAGCTGGTAGAGGAAGGTGCGGCCCTTGTACACGCTTCTGCCGTCGATGCTTTCGCCGCCGACCTTGACGGTCACGTCCTTGGCCGGGTTGACGGGCTTGAGCGGGTTGGACACCTCGTTGGTCTCCACGGTCGTGTCGTTGGTGACCTGGATGGCCTTGTTCCTGACCGTGTACCCATCCTTGACCTTGACGACCTTGTACGGCATGACGACCTGGTAGGTCTGGCCGAGGAGGTTCTGGTCGATGCTCGGATCGGAAAGCGGATCATGCTTGGACGAGGACGCGTAGGCGGCGAGGTCCTTCGGCTGGGGGTCGCCCTTGACGGTGACGCCCTTCTTCGGGATCCACGTGTCCACGGTCTTCGCGTACACGTATGCGACGCCGTCCTTGATCTGGATGTTGAACTTTCCGGTCACGTCCTTGCCGGACTGGTCGAGCACCTCGATCTTGGATTCGTCGATGGCGACGTACCCGTCATCGAAATCGTCGGTGATGCCGGCCTTCCACACGCGGTACGCGTTGTTGGTCTGCTTCAGGTCGAGGGTGACCAGATAGTTGCCGGTATCGCCCAGCAGCATGGTCTTCCCGTCGATGCTGACGGTCGGATCGCCCTGCTCCTCGGACTGGTTGTCCTTCTTGGAGGGGTTGTGGACCGGCGGCAGGTTGTCGACGATGTTCGACGGGGTGATCATGTTGTTCAGCGTGAGCGCCCACTGGTTGGCCACTTTGCGGTCGACGGGAGCGTTCTTCGCGACGGTGCCTTCGAAACGGACCTGGACCTGCGGGTTCGTGCCGGCCTTCCAATGTTCGGCCACGTACTTGTTCGAGTATGTGATGGTGAACTTGTGCGCCGCGGTGTTCCATGCGACCGTGTAGTCGCCTTCGACGCCCATCTGCGGGTCGCTGGTGGTCAGCTGTCCGCCGGTGGCGAGGTCGGTGATCTCAAGGGTCTGCGGGTCGGGTTCGAGGTACTGGTCGTACACGTCGGTGTCCTGGATGGACACGATCCGGTATCCGAGGTCGGCGGGCAGTTTCGGCTGCGTGGTGAGACGGTATTCGACCTTCTGGCCCGGATACACGACCTTGTCGTCGGCGTCGTTATTCGCGCCGCCCTGGCTGCCTTCGGCGATGACCTTCTTCTTGACCGGTGGGACGTAGCCGCAGATGTGCGGTTCGTTGGTCGGCTGGGACTCGTTGTTGACCTTCTCGGAACCCGAGTTGGTCAGCTTGGAGCCGTCGGGGTTCTCGCAGAACGTGAGCTCGTCGCCCGCGGCCTTCCTGAAGTCCTTGCGGACCTGGGCCGCGCCCTTGCCGTTGGCGAAGTTCACCACGCCAGGCAGGAGCAGGCTGATCTGCTTCGGATTCTTCAATCCGGCCTGCGCGGCACGGTACTCCGGCTTCGCGGTCGCGGTGACCTTGGTGCCCTGGACGGTGATGTCGAACTGGTCGGTCACGTCACGGCCCTTGTTCGCGATGTCCGCGACGGAGGATGCCGCGTCGGTCGTGGCGTCGGCCTCGTACACGCGGATCTTCGACTTGTCGGACGTGAGGTCCCAGATGTAGTCGGCCTTGGCGTAGTCGTCGGTCAGCTTGATGTCGGTGACCTTGACGAGATCGGACGCGATGACGCCGTTGACCACGGACGCGACCTGGTCGCCGTCGAGGAACTTCAACGTGTCGGCGCCGGTCTTGTTCGTCTCGTCCGGATCGACCACGGCCTGCCAGGTGCCGTCATCGCCGAGCTTGATCCAGCTCTTGTCCGGGTTCGGGCTCCACTCCCTGACGGGCGGCTCGTTGCCGGGCACGGTCTGCTGGTTCCATTTCTCCCAATCGCCGTTGGTGAGCTGGACCTTCTGGCCGGCCTTGAGCACGCCCTTGGTGAACGCGCCCTTGATGGTCATGCGGACCTTGCGGTCGGCGGCCTGGTTGTAGGTCGTGTCGAGCAGCGGTTGTTTCGCGGTGATCCACACCCTGTCGTCCTGCTTGTGCACGTCGAACAGGCTGTTCGCGTCCTTGCCGTCGATGGTGACGGTCACGGTCGCGGAGTCCAGGTCGATGTTCCTGGCGCTCTTGGAGAAATCATCGCCCAATTCGTAGGAGCTCATCTTCCTGGCGAGGTTCCTGGGCAGCAGGCCGTTGACGGTCACGCCGAAATCATCCTGCTGGACGAACGTGTGCGTGTCCGCGTTGACGTTGTTGGCCCACGCCGTGTCCTCGGCCGTGGCGGCCTGGCCCTGGTCGGCGCTCCATACCTTGTCGGGCTTCGGGTTGCGCACGTAGACCGGCGGCTCGTTGGTCGGCTGGGATTCGTTGTTCCACTTCTCGGAGGCCTTGTTGGTCAGTTTCTTCTGGTCGGCCGCGGCCTGGGCGTTCGGAACCTGCTTGACGATGCCGCCGATGTACAGTTTGACCTTGCGGTCCTTGATGCCGAACGCGGTCTTCGTGAGGAACGACTGCTTCGCGGTCGCGGTGGTCGTGTGCTTCGCCGTGTCGATCGTGATGTCGAACTGGTCGGTCACGTCCTTGCCGTCCACGTACACCCTGACCTGGTCCTTGTGGTTCCAGTCGATCCACTGGGCCGACGCGGTCCAGTCGTCGGTGATCGAATAGGAGGTGAACGGGTTGAGCAGGTGCGCGGGGATACGTCCGTTGACCACGGCGCCGATCGCGTCGCCGGTCACGAACGTACGGTTGTCGCTGCCCTTGTCGTTCGTATGCTCCGGATCCTCGGCGTTCAACGCGCCGTTGGAGTCCAGCACCCACACCTTGTCGGGCTTCGGGGTGACCTTGCCGACCTGTTCGCTGTTGCCGGTCTGGCAGTGGCTCTTGTCCGTGCTGCCGTATTCGTCGCCGGTCCAGCAGGCCTGGCTGTCGTCCGGAATGGTGTAGTCCGAACCGGTCGGGGTCGCGGACTGGGGCACGTTCAGCGTGTACTGTCCGGACGCGGGGTTCAACACGTGCGCCTTGACGATGCGCTTGCCCGGCTGGCTGTCATCGACCGTGATGTCGGCCTTGACGGCGTTGCCGTCCTGGTCGGTCACGGTGACCTTCGAAACATCGTCCCCGTCGGTGCCGCCGATCAGGACCTTCTGGCTGGACACATCGACCGTGTCGTACAGCCAGAAATGCTCGCTCGCGTTCGACTGCGCGGTGATGTGCGCCGTGTACAGGCTGCCGGACGCGATCTGCTGCGCGTCGGCAGTGACCTGCTGGCCGGCCGCGTTGGTGAGCTTCTTCGACGGCGGGGTCGGTACCGGCTTCCAGGATTCCCTCGCATCGGCCGCGCCCGCATGCGATGCGTCGGCCTTCATCCTGCCCTGCTTCGGAACGTTCACGTCGTAATAGTAGGAGCCGGCGGGCCAGGATTTCCATGTCTTGTCCACGTCCCTGAAACCGAACGACACGGACTGGGTCGTGTTGTTGTCCTGCGTGAACTGCTTGGACACTGTCCTGGTCGTACCGTCCAGACCGGTCCAATGCAGGGTGATCGTGCCCGTCACGTTCTCGCTGATCGAACTGTTGCCACGGCTCGTGGTGATCGCGTCGGACACGTCGCCGGTCGCGCCGGCCTGGGTGAACGTGCCGCCGGCCTGCGTGCTGACCGTCAGGTCATAGTTCGGTGGGGCGGGCTGGTACTTGTCGAGCGCGATGACCACGATACTGGCCGTGGAACTCACGTACTTCTCCATGAGCTTGTCCACGCTCGTGCCGGGATCGTCACTGAAGCCATCCCCAGTGTGATAGGACTGCGAACCCGCGTAGTTGTACGTGTTCGGCGAGACGTACTTGTACCAGTTGCTCTTCCACACGCTCTGGTCATAGACGCCGGACCCGTTCCAGACGTTCGTGGTCGAACCGTTGCCGGAGACCGCGCCGACCGCGACGACGCGGCAGTCGCCGTCGCCCTCGCCCGGATGGCGCTGGTGGAAACCGGCGACGCACCGGCTGTTCGCGTCGGCCAGCGCGGCGGCGGCCTTGCCGGACGAGTCATCCATCCTCACGCCCGCGTTGGCCATGGCGCGGCTCACGCTGTTGATGTCGGTCGCCGAACCCCACGAGCCGGATGAGTCATCCTTGTACTGCCAGAACTGCATTGCCGCGCCGCTGCCGCCTGTACCGGGCCTGTTGCCGCCCTCGCCGCCGGCGTACGCGGTGCCCGCCGTCAGACCGCCGGCCAGGGTGGCCGCGGCCGTCAGCAGCGCCAACGCCTTCCGCTTGTTGCTGTTGGAACCCAAAGTTCCTTCTCCTTTCGAAGATTCTGCCTGCAGAGACGTTTCCCGCCTATGCGGGCTGGAAACGGGACGGCACGGGAACACGCGTTCCCTTGTCGGCCGTCCAACCGGTTTCACGTGCACGCCCGGAAACAATGGGCGATATGGACACGGGGGTCGATGGCATGGGGCAAAAGAAAAGGACCGTTCCACGATGACATGGAACGGTCCTGAAAAAGGAACAGTGAAGCCGGTAAATCAATGATGGATCAAACCGTCCGAAGAGGGCGGAGGACAATCATCTGTACAACCGTATCCGCCGCTGCTTGGAACGAAGTCAGGCACGCTACTGCCGGAGCCACCACCCGATGTCGAACCACCCGAATACGAGGGCGTGTACGACTGTTGGGGAGCCGAATACGAGGGAATGTATGACTGTTGGGGAGCTGAATACGACTGCTGCGTCTGGGTCTGGTCGGCGGCGGACTGGGCGGCTGCCTCCTGTTCGGCCTTCGCCTTGGCTTCCGTATCCGCCTTCTCCTTCGCCGCCTTCGAATCGTTCACCGACTTGACGGCCTTGGCGATCGCCCCGGCGTCGCGCTTGGCTATGGCCTGCTGCAACGCCTCACGGGTCTTCTCGTCCTGGACATTGCCTTCCGTCGCCTTGTACAGTCCGTCCGCGTCGGCCACCGTCTTGTCCAGCTTCGACGATTCGACCGCCTTCACGGCCGACTCCAACGCCTTCGCATCCGCCTTCACGCCCTTGGTCGCCTTGCCCGCCTTGGCGGTGGCCGCGTCCAGACCGGTCTTGTCGGACGCGTCGCACTTGACCATGCCGGGCGTCTTCGCCCCGACGGCCTGCTTGAGCGCGTCAAGGGTCTTCGCGTCCTTCACGCTTGTCGCGTCGGTCTTCAACGCGGCCGTCGTAGCGTCCGCGCCGAGCAGCGCCTTATACGATTTCACCGTCTTGCCCAGGTCCGTGACGGCCGACTGGCACGCCTGGCGCGCCATCGACACCCGATGGTTCTCGTACGCCCTGTATCCGCACACGCCACCCGCGACCAGCGCGACGGCCGCGACGGCGGCCACGCCGATGACGACCGGCCTGCGGTTCTTCCTTCCGGCCGGAACGGTCCCGTCCACGGGTGTGGACTGCGGGATGGTGTCCGGCGTCATGCTGTCTTTCTCGTCCATGACGACTCCTTCTCGACTACGTATGTGATTCATATTACCCACATAACCCCTTGCTGATATCGCATAGGGAAGAGGCTACAGGCTCCTGCCATGCGAGCGAACGAGCAGATACGTCCAGATGGCGAGATTCAGGATTTGGACCAGCAGGAGGATCACTTCCACGCCGGACGCCATGCCGGTCCATCCGTTCCGTACATGCATGAGCCCGTGACCCAGTCCGCACGAGTAGGCGAACACGCCTATCCAGCCGGCCAGACGACAGTACAGGCCGGTACGGCGTCGCGCTTCCGACCATTCACGGTCGGACCGTTTCGGAATCAGATATGGTCCGGTCAACCGCACGCATGCGATGAGGTTCAGAACGCATACGATGCTTTTCAACAGGTCCGCCCAGCTCATTGCCCGTCATCCTCTCCCAGTCCGGAACCTTCAGACGACTTTTCAGGATACGCTTTCGATCGTCCGGTTGTCCGTTCCACGTTCCTTGACCATTGATATCGAGACGGACACATCACATTCCCGGACCGTCGAAACACGTCGGAACAGAAGATGAGGGCAAGACGGAGAGGTCGGGATCAGGAAGAGGCTCGGGGACGGATGCTTCCGGACTGGACGGGAAACCCACAGTTGGATGCAGTTCACGCCATGCCTCCATGAACGCGTGCTCGTACCGATAGTCGCAGACCCTGCGATGGTATTCATGGAAACCATCAGGCACGACGGTGAGACCATGCGACATGGACGGTATGGAGTCAAGCAGATCATGGAAGGAACGTGGATCGTATCTTTCCATGAAGCGATCCAACGCCTTGGTGCATTCCTCGTCCTGTCCTGATGCGAGGTATTTCAACGGGGCGATGGGTTTTCCCCTATCCGTCACGTAGCAGGAGCGGACATCCAACGCGTCTTGGCGAATGAGATCCGGGTTGGCGAGACGGCGTTCGATTCCCGATTCGGTTCTTTTGTCGTTGAACGAGTTGCCATTGTCGTAGACCGGCGCGAGGGAGAACTCCCCGCGTGGATTCCTGAGCACGCCCCAATTCGTGTTGTTCCGTTCTATGTTGCGGATGAACGCGTCCACCACGAACATATCCCAGAACCGGTCGGACACTCCATCGATCGAGCGAAGAACCGGGATACGGTGAATCGCCGACCGTACGTCGGCGAGCACCACTCCGGAACCGGTGGACGCGTCCTCGGTGAATCCTGGCTCGTCATCGGAAAGCGAGTTCTTCAGATCATGGAAATTGACAAGTCTGGAATCCGGGAAGGTGAAGTCCCTGCAGGCGCAGACGATACGCCCATCACGGATTCCCAGCACCGTTTCATGAACCGGTATGCCAAGAGCGGCATACACGTGGGATCCCAGCCATTCGGACACCGGCGCGGTCGTATACGAAGGAACGCTGCCCTGAAGGTTCCTGGTCGTTCCGGGGAATTTCACCAACCAGTCGCCGTCCCTCCAGACGAGTCCGATCTTCCGCCCGGCGTTCCCGCCGTAGAACTGTCCGGAAGACTCGCATGATTCAAAATCTTGGATGTCGATCATGACGCCCACTCTAATGGAGCCGCCCCATGACCGGCATATCCGCCCGCATTGGCCAGCCACGTCCCTTGTCTCATAATCCGGCGTTTTCGCGTACCTGATCCATCAGATCCTCCAACGTGGACATGATGGATTCCATATCGGCCGAACCCGCCGGAGTCCGCTCCGCACGGGCCAACGTGTCCGAAAGCCGAGTGCGCAGATAAGGAACCATCAATTCCATGCCCTCGGTCCGGTCGAGCAGGCTCCGGGCCTCGTCGATATCCCTGGCCAGACGATCCATGTCCTCCCGGGTCGCGTGAGTCTTCGCAAGCCGTTCGGCCTTACGGGCGAACGCCGCGACCTGTTTCGACTGTCTCTCATACCGTCGCGTCGCCCGCGTGGCCTCACGCGTGTTCTCCTCAAGCCGACTGTTCCTCTGGCTCGCGTCACAGTCGATGGACACGGGCTTGGCAACCTTCCGCAATGATTCGTATTCGTGTTTCTGCCGCTTGCTCAACGCCTGCAGGTCGATGGTCCTGAACCGTTCGGCCACCTGACCATCCAACCGTTCACGCGCCTGGCCCATCTCCGCAACCGCGGTCTCGCACGCGGAAGCGAGCTGGTGACGGTGGACGCTCATGTTCGATTCCGTGATAACCAGTCCGATGCTCACGACCGCGACGATCAACGTGACGATGGTGATGACGACGATCAGCCTCTTCGGCATGCGGGACACGCCGCCGGCATGCGGACTGCCATCATCCCAACCCGGGCCGTCATCCAAAGACCGTGGCGTGGAAAAGGGATTCCATTCCGGATCCACTCCATCCGGTTCCGCGTATTCATCATCGTCATTCCGGTCCATAGGAAACTCCTTACACGGTCATGGTAAAGAAAAAGGCCATGCCGCCGGACCGTCCCTCGCGAGAAGAAGAAGTCAAGAACGAGGGCCGCGATAGGTCCGGCGGAACTGGCCTGCCGTGGGAAAGGGAGAAAGGGTGTAGCCCATTCCCGACGGGTGCGCACGCCCACCATGGCTTGCGTGACGGGGAACGTTTGACGGTTTCTGAGGGTAGGAAGGAAGCCGGTCCGTTCCCGTCGGACATTCCACGTGCACGCAAGCCGATAACGGTCGATAACAGTCAATGGAAAGAGAAACCGTGGGAGCATACTCCGAAAAACCAACTCCGGTATGGGCCGGTCCGTTATCCCAACACGTCGGCCGCCAGGTCCAGCAACGCACGGTTCCTATGGGAATCATCCTTCGCCATGAGACTATCCAGGAAACCGGTATCCAAGACCAGTTTCAGATCAGGTTCGAACCGGACGTCACCCAAGCATACGGACAGCCGATAGGTTTCCACGCAATGCTCGCCGCGCACGACGGGAACCTGACCGTGAATGAGGAAAGACAAATCGACGAAACCATGGTCCTCCGCTCTATCGACACGGACATAACCATCCATCCTGGTCGGAGCGAAACGAACGCTTTTGATCCGTAGCTTTTTCAGATAACAGTGCAATGGGCCATCCACCAGCAAGTACCGTCCCATCAGATTCTGAGCTGGTGCGGCGTAGAAAAGCATGAACGACTGGTTGAAGTAGGAGGCGCGATAATACCGCCATCCCTCATCGGCACGCCACATGGACAGCAGTTCCCGCGCGTATCCACGTCCCACATGCAGGCCCGTGGTCTTCTCCCAGATGTAAACATACCGGTCGAATTGGTCGCGCATCAGAGCGTACAGTTCCCGTCCGGCCTTATCCGTCGGAGTCCGGCGTGTGTTACCGGGATCCGAATGGTTCCTGGACAGCGGACAGAACATGTACGCGGTCTCGTCATAGTCCGCGACTCCAGGAACCGACGCCGAGTAATGCCGGCCATACGGATTGGCCGAACGGCTTCCTTCAGTCCTTTTGAACAGGTTGCAGATCAGGATCGGATTGCCGCACGCCGGACATACCGCGAAATACGAGGGATGTCCGCCCCGCATCTGCACGAACGGTGCTTTCCGGTTCGTTTCCCGCCGATAATTTTCTTCCGTCAACGGCACAACGCGTCCTCTTCGACCTGTTCTGAAAACATCCATGGCGAACCTCCACTAACCGGAACCGATATCGGTTCCAATCGTAGGACGATTCGCCTATCATCAGTCAGGACCAAACTCACTGGTACCTCCTGCTGACTTTTATCCACCATTCCGTCGAGAGGGGTGGCACCGCGCCCTCATGTTCGGCGAACGCGAGCATGGAAAGCACCGTGGTCAGTCCCATGCCGAACTCACGGCCACCCTGCTGCAGAAGGAACACATAATCCTCCGTGCAGTCGTCGCAGTCCATATGGTCGATAATCTCCTTGCGCGCCAGACGCGCACGCTCAACCTTGTCGACATCCTCCGCCACGCTTCAGCTCCTTACTATCATTCACTATGCTTTCTCACATGCGTCACTGAAGAGCCGCCGCGATAAAGATACGGGTCCCGAAACAAGCCCATCCATTAGGACCTGCAATGATTAATGCCATGCCGGCGCATGGAACGACAAGCTGATAGAAGTGCTCGCCCGACCGCAGGGACGTGACATGCTCGTGTTCCACATCGAGCATCTGACCGACAAATGGCGTACCTACTGGATAAAATGGAGACAAGGAAAATGACCGACATCTACGAACAACTGGCAGACGAGAACGAGCCCGCCCCCGCTACGGCTCCAGCCGCGCAACTCACCGGCGAGCAAGCTTCCGAGCTGATGGCCTCGCTCATGGCCGAAGACTCCAATGCCACCACGATTCTCTCCACACTGGCCGGACAGGCAAGTATCTGCAGGACCTCATCATCTAGGATGCCCGCGCACATCACGAAGAGCACCGCCTGAAGGCCGCGGTGCAGGTCAGCAAAAGCACACGCCCGGCATACCGGCACATCCATCGATCTCGACAATCGGAGACAAGGCCCGTTTGGCCCCGTTCACCTTCAACATGAGATTCGGTTGTCCCATCCCCGACCATTTAACCATCAGACAGCCATGCGGACGCTCCGGCGAAAGCATGACGCGAAGTCGCCGGTCGAATATGAGGCTCCTACGCGCAAGCCGATCCGAACCGTCAGCATACGGGAAATCCACCGTCACGGTCCATGTCAATCCCGTGATCCCATTGATCAGGCCGAAAGGAGCCACCAAAGGAAGACCGCAACGGGAAACCCTATGGCCAGCCGTGCGCACCGGACAGTGGATGTGCCGATTCGTATACGGTCGACCGACCCTCCACGTTCCCACGGGAAACACGTCTTGGCCGGAACGCACCGACAGGTCCATGCCGACCCGCGCTCCGGACTCGAAACAGGGACACATGAGCCTCAACACCAAGATCCCGTCACCGGTCCCGACCGGCTGCAAACGCTCAACCTCGGCAAGAACGCGGGCGTAATAGGAATGCTCAGTGTTCATGGTGTTCCTCCTCGCATCCGTCCGGCCCATATAGCCAGGCACGATGATTCCGCACGCGGAGCACGCCGTTGTTCTTACGCCGGCCGGTGTCGTAGCAGCAGGAGTACAATCCGTCGAACGGCGGGGCCCCTCCGGCTGCGGTGCCGAACCAGTCGACCTCCAGATTCGATACGCCGTAATGATCCTCCACCATGGACGTCAACGAGGCCGACGCGGTTTTGGGCTTATCCATCATCCAGCCGAGCCTTCGCAGCAGGGCGGGCAGTGAATCGTGCAGGACGGCGACGATGAACATGGCCAGAAGCAGCCAGAACCATCCCTTGGCTTGATTCAATAACGACGGCTGCGGGTCCGTGGAGACGAAGAATAGCGCCAGCGGGTTCGGCAGCATGCCCATGACGACCAGCGAGAACCATACGACGGGGAGAAAGATCGGGATGACCTTCGTCAGCAGGCATACAAGCCCGCGCCCCATCACGGTCTTGAAAAACCATGGACGCCGGTCCGGGACCGATTCCGGCGTGTGGGCCTTGCTCCATTCGTCGAGGTCGAACCCACCTTGATCTTGTTCCTCCCTATTGGGTACCGGGATGTTTCCGGACCGGTGGCCGGAGTATCGGCATCGAACTTCCACGAGGCTCGACACAATGACGAAAAGCACAATGATGCAAAACACCAGGATCATCATGGGTTTGGCATCCGAAATGGTTGATACGATCAAATCCTCAAGATTCATGATTTCCTTTCCGTTTCCACGGTCCTCTTTCCAACCGTGTACTTTTCAACGAGACCACATGACTGGCACCCGTTATCGCGGAACGCGGGTGATGGGGAGGCGTGGCCGATAAGCCGTCCGAGTCCGATTCAAGAGAACGCCAGCATGAACACCCAGTTAGCGCAATCCCTCATTCCCGTTTCCTTTCATCAGAGTCGTTTCCCATCGTCACAGCATCGTCACTTCGGCCGCAAGGCATGCCATGGCGAGGCACGTCAACGCGGCGTATCCGAGGACGCGGCTTCGTCGGAGGTGGGGGTTCGGCGCCTTGGGGTTCCCGGAGCTCAGGTAGAGAAGCCCAAAAACGGCCGAGAGCGAGAACAATGCGACCGCGGGCATCAGGCCCCGGTCCTCCAATATTGCGAACAATCCGTCGATCGATGTCATCGACGGCCTCCCACCATTATGACGATTGCGCCCATGAGCCACAGTGCGAGGATGTAGACAAACATCCGGCCGTCGCCATCGAGCCCAGCCCACATGGCTTCCAGTGTGTGTTCCAGGTCTGTGGCGCGCGCGAGCATCCACGACCGTAATTCGGGGATGCCGCAGAAAAGCCCCCATGCGATCATGAGCACGCCGCCCGCAATGGACGCCGGACGTTTCCCGGCCAGCTTTCCCACGATCAGGAGGATTCCCGCCATCACGAACAGCAGGCCCATGCAGAGAATGATGAAGTTCAACGTCTCCACGGTCATATCTTTCATTTTTCTTTTCTCCGTTCCCCGCGACCCCCGACCGCGGTCCTTCAGCGGGTTCACGGGCCGGCGGGCCGTTATCGCCGGGCGCTGGTGATTCCAAGACCACATCTCCAACGGTTGTGAAAGCGCCCGTTTCCAACGCGCACCACGATCGTCGTTCTCGCCGTTCACCGGTCCACAGCCCTTTCGTTCGTCGTTTTCCCTTCCGCGCCGCGCGCCTCCTGCCAGCGACGGTATCGCGCGTAGTCACTGTCCATGGCGTCCTTGAGGATGCGGAGCGCGTCCGTATACGCGCGACGCTGGCCGTCGAAGAACAGGGCCAGCCCAGGCTCGTTCTCATGCTTCCCTCGAAGAGCGTCGGCCTCGTCGGCCAGTCTTTGGAGCTTCTCGAACGCCTCGATCGTTCCCAGCTTTCGCATCGGTCCGCGCGTTCCCATGGTTTCTTTCACTTTCCCTGTCTCCATTCACTTGTTTTTCGCCAAGTCGCCGCCGGTCGGCATGGCATTGCCGGTATGGCCGTCAGATGCCGAGGGGAAGGACGGTCGTCAACGCGGCACGCTGCTGGCCCTTCATCGGATTGAGTTTCATATGCCAGTTCTTGGCCTTGTTCTGCATGTCACGGTCGAACACGTCCAATTCCGGCAGACTGGAGGCGAACAGGGTGACGTATCCCTGATGGTCGGTGTCCGGCCAGTTGGCCTCCTGTTCCAATTCGCGTAGCCGCTGCTCCTTCTCCTCACGGCGTTCGTCACGGCTTTTCTCACGCTGGTCCTGGAGTTTGCTGCGCTGGCGCATGCTGCTCTTGCGGTTGCGCAGTTCCGCCTCGGACTGTTCCATCGTCAACGGACGCCAGATATGGCAGAACGCCATCATGCGCCGTTCCGTGACGAGTTCGCGGATCCAACCGGCCTCCACGTCAAAGTCGGGCCACTGGTAGATCCAATACGTGCGCGCCACGCACGAGTCCAACGTGATGTAGTCATGCTCCTTGGCCTCCTCGCACCAGGTCACGGTCGGATCGTCACGGTTGAGCGCGGGACGGTCGGCCGCATGCTCCGGGTCCGCGACGGTGCGGATCAGATAACGCAGGTCGTCCACGGAACACCAGTGGATCGTGTTCTGGCGGGCTCCGCAATCCAACAGGGCGGGGGCGACGGTCAGACGGATCAGATCACCCATGGCGATGCCGACCGCGGCGCGTTCGGACCGGTCCTTCCTCACGACACGGGGCAGCCGGTCCGCGTTCGCGGACACGCTGATGTAGTTCATGTTCTGCAATGGGGTGAGGATGTCGGGCAGATGCCACAGGTCGGCGAGGTCGTCGCGCGCCCACTGGGGCGTCCCCTCCGATTTCAGATATTCGGGTTCCGGGGGAGTGTGGCCCGGAAGCACGAAGCTCGTCTCCTTCAATTCGGTGAAACCATCCGTTTCGGACAGTTCCTTGAGCATCGTGTTCAACGCCATGGCACGGCCCGCCTTCCGGCTGTCCGGGGAGAAGATCCATTCCTCCACGTTCGCGGTCAGCACGGCCGTGGCCTGCCGCTTGTCCGGATCCCACAGGTAGCAGGCTCCCTGGAACGGCGTGCCGACCACTTCGACGCCTTGGCCTTCGATGGTCTGCGACCGGTCCTCGACATGCCCGTACAGGCCGAGCACTCCCAACGGGCGGCCGGACGCGAGCGGCGAATACGCCCAACGGTTCGTACCATCCTTCAACCGGGAATGCCAGTGCAGCCAGATCCACGTCCATGACACGAGGCTCAATCCCTGGATGCGGGGCACGCCATACGCGAGAACGAGCGCGCCCAATATCATGACCGGCACGTTCAAGCCCATCGCCGCGCCGGACACGAGGATGACAAGTCCTATGACGCAGACGATGAGCTGCGCCCTGTCGAGGCCGAGAATCACACGCGTTGCGGACAGTCGGCTGAACGATGCGGCGGGCACCTTCCCACCGCCGGTATCGGAATTACTGGGCATTGATGGCCTCCATCAGAATCAGTCGGAAAAAACAAACGGAGGGAACCCGCCCGGGTCTTCCGACCCGATGGGCGGATCCCCTCCGGCATGACGTCCACGCGGACACGTGGCGATAACGGGACTCCCGTCAGCCGACGGTCGGACCGGACGGCGTGCCATTGACTCCCTGATACGGGTTCGACGTTCCGGAGCTTCCGGAACCTCCCATACCGCCATCGCCGCCACGGCCGCCGCGGCCGCCGGAACCACCGGACGCGCCGGAACCACCCTGGCCGCCATCGGCTCCCATACCGCCATCGGCGCCTTGGCTTCCCTGCCCGCCGTCCGCGCCCTGGCCGCCATCGGCATGCGCATCGCCGCCACGGCCGCCCGGAGCTCCCTGCACGACGGGCGTGGACGAGGAAGCGGACGGGGTCGGAGGCGGAGGCGTGGCGGCCGGTCCCGACTCGGATCCGGACGGGCCGTCGCCCGTGTCGGAGGACGCGGCGTCCAAGGTCTGGCTCGAACCGGAACGGTCCATGCCGTCCGACGCCGTCGGTACGGAGGTTCCGGAAGCGTCGGACGGTTGCGCGGCGGAAGACAGGGAATCATAGTCGCCGGCCTGCGACTGGCCTTTCCCACCATCTTTCGAACCGGTGGACGAGTCGGAATCCTCGCCTTCGTTCTTGTCGTTGAACAGGCCGCCCAACGCTCCTCCCACGTCGGCGGGCCTGCCCTGCGCGGCGCCGAGCACGGCTTCCGCACCCGAGTTCACGGCCTTGCCGATACCACCCGTCGCACCGGCGGTGGCGGCCTGGACGACGCCCGCGGTGACCTGCACCGCTGCCTTGATCGCGTTCGGACCGACCTTGCCGCCACGCTCCTGCATGTCGGCGGCCACGTTCGTGCCGATGAAACTGACCGCGGGCATGATGAGCTTCGGACTGAAGCACGCCATGATGATCGTCGCGATGCCCATCAGCGCGGGGAAGAACGATTCCGCGTAATGCGGATTGTTCTTCGCGACATAGCAGATGCCGGACCCCACCATGATGACCAGCGCGCTCAACGGCGCGGACAGGAGCACGCCGACCACGGCCTGCGCCCATTTCGCCGCGGCGGGACGCGTGACCTTCCACCCGGTCATCATGACCGGCAGGGGAGCGACACAGGCGAGCAGGATCAGGCTGATGTCACGTGCGGCGAGCATGCCGGCCAAGGCCAACACCGCGAGGAAGAACACGAGATACACGACGATGCGGATGATCAGATCGAAACCGGCGGTGAGCTTCACGATCGTGCCGACGAGATTCGACACGACGCTGTCGCCGAACGGGTCGGACGTGCCCACGCCGGCCAAGGGGACGGTGAGGATACGGTTCGTGATCTGGCCGACGATGCCGTCCATGGTGATCATCACACTGATGCACACCGCGGTCAACGGCCAGGCGAGCACGGCCAGGGCGAAGCTTTTGATCACGTCGGCGACACTGCCTTTCGCGGCGGCCTGCAACGCGCCTATGATGCACAACGCCATGTTCACGAAGCCCATGATCCAGCCTATACGGTTCGCCGCGGTGATCGCCACGTTCCACTCGTCGTTGCTCATGCTGCCGACCAGACCGCCGAACGCGCCGGTCAACAGTTGCGAGCAGAGGTTGTCGACCGGTTTGAACAGCCAGTCGATGAGATTCGCGAAGACCGTCTGGACTATCAACGACATGCCATTCGCCTCCTAGAAGAGAAAAGCCGTGGACGGGACAGGCCCGGCCACGGCGGTGAACAGGGGTGTGTCAGGAGACATCGGTCAGAACAGCGCCTGCGTCGCGAAGAACTTCACGATAGCCATGGCGCTGCCCAGGATCATCGTCGCCAAAGCGCACCAAATGAACACCGTGCCGGAATACTGCTGCATCGGACCGGAATGGATCACACGGCCGGCGATCCACGCGATCGCCGCGCAGATCCACGCGCCGACGGCGATGTACAGGCTCAACGCCCACAGGCCGCCGACCATGTTGGAGACCAGATCCATAAAAGGAAAGAATGAAAAATTCGGACTTACCTTCAGATTGCTCAGGTCGCCGTCGTTCAGACCGGTCGCAACGGACACGATTGTTGCTGCGGCTGGTGCCGCGAGATTGTGTAGCATATCGCACACTCCTTTCAAAGGATTCCACGACCACGACGACGGAACGGACCCGATAATCGGCTAAGCCCACTATTCGCCTGTGATCCACTCCCACAGGCTGGCCGCACCGTCCTTGATGCCGTTGCCGGCCTTCTGGAATATGTTGCCCTTGCCGTCCTTGCCGGTAACGAAGTCCAATCCCTTCAACGCGTCGCGCACTCCGGTCCTCACGGCGCTTTTCACGCTGTCGCCGATACCGGAGACGATGTCGTCGCCCAACTGTTTGACCAGGCCGGTCAGACCGTCGTCGCCCTTGCCCCTCTTGTCCTTCAGATCGGTTTTGCCGCTGCCGGACGCCTGCGTGTACGACCGGTTCGACTGCAAGCCGTTGGAGCCGAACAGGTTGCAGCTCCAACTCCAACCGCTCACGGCCGCGCCGATCACGAACGGGACGAGCATCGCGGCGAGCAGACGCTTCCAACTGAACGCGCGTTCCATCTGATTGTTGGATATCAGGCCCGGAATGAGACTGACGCAACCCAGGATGATCACGCCGACGCACAATACGAGGGCGACGGCGATGACGCCGCCGACCATGTCACGCACGCCCGCGACGTCCCATGCCGGGTCGGGTCTCAATCCCTTCAACTCGCTGTCCGCGAGAATCATGTCCATGTGTTCCTCCGTTTTTCCCTTTTTTGGACCGGTCAGTACCAGCCGGTCGTTTCTGAATGGGCCCACGCGCCGCACGGCGACTGGTAGCGTTGCTGGATGTATCCCAATCCCCATTTGATCTGCGTGGCCGCGTTGGTCTTCCAATCCTGGCCCGCGGACGCCATCTTGCTGCCCGGCAACGATTGCGGGATGCCGTACGCGCCGGACGACGGGTTCTCCGCGTCCCACCGCCATCCGGATTCACGCGTCCACAGTTTGTCGAGGCAGTCGAACTGGCCGTCCTCCCAGCCGTAATCCTTGAGCCTGCGTTTCGCGATCTTCTTCGCCGCTTCCACGGACGCCTTGTCTCCGGACACGTCCGACGTGGAATCGTCTCCCGTGACGCACTGGTCCGTGCCGACGCTGCCGCCACCGGCCCCGCTGATGGAATCCTTGGGAAGGATGTAGACCGCGCCGCCCTTGATGGGCAGGGTGCGTGACGAGTACACGGGCCCCTTCACGTTCATCTCGCTGATGAGGATGGTGCCCTTGGCCGTGTCCACGTTCTCCACGACCGCGACATGCCCGTAAGTGGCGTCGGCGCCCTCGATGCCGGCCGGGAAACTCACGATCGCTCCCGGAACGGGCGCGTCGGTCGTGGTCCCGTAGCCTTCGCTTCTGGCGGAAGCGGCCCAATTCTGGCCATTGCCCCAATACTTGCCCACATGCTTCCAACCCAGATGGTAGGCGCGGACGCACGCGCCCCACGTGCATTGGCCTTCGGGATACGTGGCGCACGCGTCGCCGGGGCCGGCGAGACCGTTGAACCATTTCGTTTTCGCGGCGGTCGAGCTCATGCCGTCCCAACCGTCGTCCTTCGTTTTGCCGGACACGGCCTGCGCGGACGTGACCTTCCCGCCGGCGGTCTCGACGTTCATCGCGCCCTTGTACCGGTAGTAGGCCGTGTAGCCCACCGCGTACGAGTCGACGCTGATCTCGTCGCCGGTCTGGTCGCCGGCCTTCGGACCGGTGATGCCACCGTTCTCGTCGTGATGCGCGCCCACGAACTTGCCGTCGCCCACGTAGATCTCCGTATGGCTCGACCTCCACACGATGTCGCCGGACTGCAGGTCCGAAACCTTGGTCCAGTCATGCCGTTCGAAACCGGCTTTCTCCAGGACCGTGCCCTCGTTGGCCGTGCTGAACGCGGAAGAGCCGACATCGAGGCCGGCCTGTTTCAACGCGTAGTAGACCAGGGACGAGCAATCGTAGTCCGGATTGCCGTTGCGCCGTGGCTGACTGTAGCCATGCGAGTCGTCCGCGGCGATGTTCTTCGCCCATTCGACCCATGAGGTCGTCGTATTGGACGAGGACGTCGTACTGCCGCACGTCGTGCCGTACTGGGCCTGGACCATGGCCACGAGGATGGTGCTGAAACTCATGAGCAGGACGATGGGTGCGATCAGGATCATGGGAATCACGACACCGCACACTGTGACGCCCTTCACCAGACCGTTCCCGCTTTTCCCATCCGCCATAAAACGCCCTCCCGTCCACGCCACGTAGGATGCAATACATTCCACGCGGCCGGACGCCGGGCGAACACCGATAATCGACAGTCGGCAATCGGACAGGGAACCACGGGGAAGGGTCGGCGGATGACACGCACCGGCCGGAGCAGAAAGCTCACGACTGGGAATATCAACCCGTGCATCATGCACGGGTTGATATTCTGTTTCCGAGTCGGTAGCCAAGCAATCTTCCTAGAACTAGAAGGACGTGACGGCTGCGATTGCCGTGTCGTGTCCCGGAGCGACGCGGACGGGGCGGGACCGCTCCCGTTGACGTTCCTGCGGACGCTCGGCATGGACCGGCGTGTGCGTCCCACGTATTCCAAGACGATAGGCCGCACGTATCCGGCCTTGACCTGTCCGAAATGCGGCGGCATCCAAGGGGGTAATTTCGTGTACAGGAACTATCGGAACAGGGGAGGCGTGTTCTCCAATCCGGCCGACAGGTCGCCGCTTGAGGTGCCACCGTTGCCGGTCTGCGCCGATGACCGGCCGAGGAAATGCCGGTGGGTGTTCGACGGGTCCAGTCTTGGTGTGGAAGCGTTCACGGTGATTCGTCCGGATGTTGAGAGAACCATCTCCCGACCTGCGTAGGTATTGTGCGCCGGCCGGAGCGGAAAGCTCACGACGGGAAATATCAGTCTCGCCATAATGGCGAGACTGATATTCTGAACTTCCGCTGATTGCTCCGAATTATGCAAACGAACAGGGAAATATCAGTTGGCGCATTATGCGCCAACTGATATTCTGCTTCCGAGCCAGCGGGATTGGTCAAGAGGAAATACGGGAGAGGGCTTTGAGGATGGCTTGGGCGAGATGCGCGCGCCATGCGGTGATGCTGTCGAATTCAAGCAGGCATCCGCATTGGATGGACCCGTCGGCCGCGACGTGTGGATCATCCCACCCGTCCTCCATGCCGATGTCTCCCAAATGATCGGCGAGGACGTCCATGATGGCTTTTAGTCTCTGGCACATGCGGGGGAACACCCACTCGCCTTCCTCA